>Ga0210402_10004322_pt1 | contig 12975 bp, 12 predicted proteins | sample IncBWC7MmetaG_FD_161055 | JGI IMG/M metagenome (GOLD analysis project Ga0210402, IMG submission 161055) | Forest soil microbial communities from Barre Woods Harvard Forest LTER site, Petersham, Massachusetts, United States - Inc-BW-C-7-M | ecosystem: Environmental > Terrestrial > Soil >...
TCAAGCATTGCTGTGGGGGTGGCGCCGTTGCGGAATCTGACTGGCAATACCGAACAGCGAAACCTTTTGGACGCGTTCACGAGCGACCTCGCCGCCGATCTCACCCACCACGGTCGTGGTTTTTCACTGCGCCGCCTGGCCAAGGAGCCGGCCAACCCCACCGAGCAACCCGAATCCGAAGTTAAATATTTTGTAACGGGCAGCGCCCAGCGCAGTACTCCCGGGATGCTACGGATCAATGTCCGGATCACCGATGCGGCGACCTCCGAGTATCTTTGGGCCCGTCGGTTCGAATTCGAGGCCGACGAGGCCGCGCCGGTGCGGGCCAAGATCATCCGGCGGATTTCTCGAGAGCTGCATATTCTGCTCCTCCAACAGGAAGTTGGACGAGTGGTGTGCGAATTGGGCTCTGGTCACGAGCTGAACGAATGCCTTTCCAGCGCAGCAACTGCCCTCGAGGGAGAGCTTCGGCCAGACCTGACGGCTCAGGCCCAGCGATGGTACCTGGCCGCGCTGGCCGACGACCCACGGAACGTGGAGGCGCTCGTCGGTTTGGCCAGAACCTGTCAGGAGCTGGTCAGCAATCCGTGGTGGGGCGACCCGCTCGCTGCCTCCGTGGCCTCCGATCTCGGGCGCGAGGTGGTCGCGATCGCATTGAAACTTGCTCCAGGGGCCGCCGACGCGCATTGTGTCCAGGGCATGTTATATTCTGCGGCCGGCAAATTGGACGAGGCCGCACTGGCATTCGACCGGGCGCTGGCGATGGATCAGGGTTTGGCAATCGCCCACGGTTTCGCCGCCTACAATGGTGCCTTTCTCGGCAGTGCCGGTCACACGCTGCCGGCGATCGAACGTGCGATGCGTCTCGACCAAGCCGATCGGCGCCACAGCATCTGGTTTTTCTTTGGCGGTTTTGCCGAATTGCTCATCGGGCGCACCGAGGCGTCGATTGCCTTACTCCGGAAGTCTCTCGAACTAAACAGCAGTTACGGCAGTGCGCGAATGTTCCTGATCGCGGCCTTATCGCTCAGTGGCCGAAACCGCGAAGCGGCCGCGGCCGCCGCGTCGTTTCGCCAGCAATATCCCGATGGTCCCGCCGGAGCGTGCGAGCAGTTATGGCTGTCACGTTCGCGATCCGCAACCTACCGCGCCCAGATCCTTCCGGTATTCGAGACAATCCGGAGTCTCGGGGTGGGAACCTGATCGCCGCACCCACACCTCGAAGCAGCGGCGACGATGTACCGGGCGGCAAACTGCGGCACATATTTGCATCTTAACTACAGCAACCGCCACCTCACGTCTTGCGACCGCACTTCTCCGGGCGGCGCATTCCCCGCAGCCGGCCGCGTTCCCATTGCGCACAATCTAATAAAATAATCGCAAAAGGCGCTTTTCTGACGGTGGCCCGGACAGCCCGCTGACAGCGACGCGGTTAATCTGCGCGTCGGCTGAGTGGCGATAGAATCGCCTTTGGCACACACTGGCGATAGAGCCAGGTTTCACTGCTAGAAGGAGCTTGAAATGCGCAGACTGATCAATCGCTTTCGCGTTGATGAGCGTGGTGCCACCGCGACCGAGTATGCCATGCTTGTCGTCTTTATCGCCCTTGCCGTCGCCACGGGTGCGCAGGCATTTAGCACCGGTATCAACACGTGGTTCTCGGCCGTCGGTGCCTCCATCGCTGGCCTCAATCACAATATCCCCGGCCAATAAGCGCCGCGTGCCGTGGGGGTCGGGAATGGGATAGCCCCTTTTCCGACCCTCACCTCCAGATCACTTTCGGCAGGGAGCGGAGCAGTGCAGACGGCAATCCTGATTGTCGGTTTGGGTATACTGGCGGTTATCGCCTACAGCGATATGCGCTCGCGGCGCATTCCCAATGTGCTCTCTCTCGCCATCGCGATACTCGGCTTGCTTCGGATAATGCTCGTCCACGACCCGGTCACAGCGGGTCACACTCTTGCGGCGGGGGCTGCGATCTTCACCGCCGCATTTCTGCTCTTCTGGTACGGCGCCATTGGTGGCGGGGACGCAAAATTAGTTGCCGCCGCGGCGCTGCTTGTCGGCTACCACGACTTATTCGGTTTTCTTTTCCTCATGAGCCTTTGCGGCGGAGTGCTCGCGCTCGCCAGTCTCGCGGCGGAAAGGTTCGATCTGTCTTTCAGACGTTGGCCGCGGGGGCCACACGTATCCTCAATCGACCAGAGCGACCGAGATCGAGTAGCGTCAAAAGGGTCGACAGTGCCTTATGGCGTCGCTATCGCCACTGCTGGCGTGATTACGTTGATAGCCGGGAGGTGAACGGCCATGACCGCGAAGATGATACTTACTCTGTTGTTTTTCGTCTCGCTATGCGTCGTCGTAATCCTCGCGATTCGCGCACTGCCGCAGCGGTTGAACGGCGATACACCTGGAACGAGGGAGGAAATACTTGTCGCCGCAACAGCGCTGCAGATCGGCACGTTGTTGCGTGCCAAGGACGTGACTTGGCAGCAGAGTGGTGGCAGCGCCGGGCTGGGGGAGATCGCGCGTCCTCGCACTGCAGCCGGCATTCCCAATCTCGAACTCGATCAGCAGGCGCGCGCCGAAGTGTATGGAGCCGCGCTGCGCAGCAGCGTCACGGCGGGCGAGCCGGTCAGTCGCGGCGCCATTGTGAAGCCGGGCGACCGCGACTTTCTGCAGGTCGTGCTCTCGCCCCAGGCGCGAGCAATCGCAATCCCGGTAACAACGGGCGGTGCGAGCACTGGCATCTTATATCCGGGTGATCGGGTCGACGTAATCCTGACACAGACCTTCAAGAACGACCCGCCTCTGGCGCGTCGCTCGGTAGGCGAAACTGTCGTCGAGAATTTGCGGGTTTTAGCGATCGACGCGCTTGAATCTCGACCAAATGGTACAGCGAACGGCTTTGGCCGGACGGTGACTCTGGAAGTAACACCTGAGCAGGCCGAAAGGGTCAATGTTGCCACCGAGCTCGGCAAACTCTCGCTAACATTGCGCAGTGTCAGCGCAGCGCACATGGTCGTGCCGTCGCCAGTGGGCTTTACGAAAACTGCAGGGATCAAACCGATTTGGGCTGGCGACGTTTCGCCGGCGCTGGGCGATGCCGGCCCCACGAAGACGGTCATTGTCGAGCAGCCGATCGTAGAGGTCATCCACGGAAGCAAAACCGTGTCGGTGAAACTGCAGTGATGTCCGACCGCCGGCGAATTTTCCGGATAGCGGCGAATTCTTTCGTTTAATGGAACGGTCTCGGGGATAGCTGCGTGATTAATGCCCTCCAGACCTTGAAGAGTCCGTTGCAGACCCCCGGGCCGATCGAGAAGCCGGTCACGCAACCGGCGGGCCGGGTCCGCTTGATGGCGTTTGTCTTGGACGGACAGAGCGAGGCGTCGTTAAGCTCATACCTTGCGCAGCTCTCGGTTTCCGGCACGATAAGGCGCGGCGGCCTCGCTGGCGCTATTAGGTACCTCGGCGGGGAACGATCGCCCGAGAGTATTATCGTCGATATCAGCGGCGCGGAAATGCCGGCCTCGCAAATCCATGAGCTCGCCGAGCTTTGCGAGCCTGGCGTCACTGTGATCGCGATAGGCGACCGAAACGATATCGGCCTTTATCGCGACCTGGTGAGGGCCGGAGTCAGCGAGTACATCGTCAAGCCAGTGACTGCCCAACTGCTGGCTAAGGCATTGCTTGGCGCGACCGCCTCGGGCGTAGGAAGCCCAATCAGCCGGAAGCTCGGAAAAGTCGTCGCCGTGGTTGGTTCCCGCGGCGGTGTCGGCGCGACAACTCTGGCAATTCATCTGGCATTGCATCTGGCCAATCAGCAGAGCCGCCGGGTCATGCTCCTTGATCTAGATTTGCACACCGGTGACTGCGCCCTCGCGTTAAAGCTCAAGCCCACGCCCGGCTTGCGGGAAGCGCTCTCTAACCCGCTGCGCATCGACAGCGTCTTCCTCGACCGGACAATGGCGATCCACGGCGAGCGCCTGTTTGTGCTGAGCGCGGAAGAGCCTTTGCGCGTCGACGCAGAATTCACCGCCGAGGCGGTTGACAAACTGGTCGGGGTCCTGCGCACGCAGTTTCACTACATTGTCGCCGATGTGCCGAGAATCCCCGGCTCGGCTTATTGGCAGGCGCTCGACACCGCCGATCTTCGCATAATCGTGGCCGATCAGACGCTGCGCTCGGTCCGCGATACGGTGCGCTTGCGTGAAGCCTTCAATACAGGTCGTGCCGAGCACTCCAACATGCTCGTCGTCAACCGGATCGGCGAGGGCGGTCGCCGGGCAATGACCTTGGCGGAGATGGCCAAAGTCAAACTGCAGCCGAATTTTGTAATCCCGTTCCGGCCGAGACTGTTCACGGCACCAGGGCCGTTGCGACGCGGTGCTTTGACGGAGGTAATTGCAGAGCTTGCGGGGGAAATTTCCGGCCGCGCAATAGGGCGCAAGCGGTGGTGGAGGTTCGCCATATGATGACGACCGGCTTTGGGCGCAATGCTCCCGCGCCACAGCGCGCGGGTCTCGTCCTAGTACCCGACGGCACTACGGAGTTCGCCGCGCCGGTCGTCGATTTAGCCTCATTGAGCGAGCTGAAGGAGCGGATTCGCACGGTTCTGCTATCGCGGATCGACCCGACGGTCGCGGGCCGAGTTCCGCGTGCTGCGTTGCGCCGCGAGATCGCCAAACTAGTGAACGAGATTGCGACCGAGGATCGTGTTCAACTCAATAAGCTGGAGGAAATGGCGCTCGCCGCTGACCTCAGCGACGACATGGTCGGGCTCGGTCCTCTCGAACCTTTCCTCGATGACGAGGATATTACCGATGTTTTGGTAAACGGACCGTCTGATATCTATGTCGAGCGGAATGGGAAGCTGGAAAAGACCGCGGCCCGCTTTCGCGATGCGCAGCATCTTGCCAGCATCGCGCAGCGGATCGCCACCGCGATCGGCCGGCGCATCGACGAGGCGAGCCCGATGGTCGACGCCCGGCTTGCGGACGGCAGCAGGGTCAACATCGTCTTGCCGCCGCTGGTGCTGAACGGCGGGTCGATTTCGATCCGCAAATTCCCGAAGCAGAGCCTGACCCTCGATATAATGGTGCAGCAACAGAATTTGTCGGCCGAGGTGGCGCGGCTCTTGGAAATAGCCGCAGGCTCTCGCCTCAACATGCTGATCTCTGGCGGCACCGGCTCCGGAAAGACGACATTGCTGAACGCGGTGTCGCAACACATCGACTGCGACGAGCGGGTGATCACAGTCGAAGACGCCGTTGAGCTGCGTCTGCAGCAGCCGCACGTCGTGCAGATGGAGACGCGCCCGCCCAACATCGAAGGAGTGGGTCAGGTCGCGCAGCGCGAGCTCGTGCGAAACGCGCTGCGCATGCGCCCCGACCGCATCATCGTCGGCGAGGTCCGCGGCGCCGAGGCGTTCGACATGCTGCAGGCGATGAATACCGGGCACGACGGGTCGATGTCGACAGTGCACGCCAACTCGCCGCGCGACGCGCTCTACCGGGTCGAGAACATGGTGATGATGGCCAATCTGAGCTTGCCGCTCAGGGCAATCCGCATGCAGATCGCCAGCGCCGTCAATTTGATCGTGCATATCGAACGCATGCGGGACGGCATCCGCCGGGTGCAGAGCGTTGCCGAGATCGCAGGCATGGAAGGCGAAGTCATCACAATCCGAGAACTCTTCAGTTTTCAGTATCGCGGCGAGCGGCTCGCCAGCGGCATCCAGGGAAGCTTCGAGTCGATGCGGATGCGCCCCGATTTCATCGTGCGCGCAGCACGCTTCGGACTGGAAAGAGACCTCCTCGAGGCGCTTGGTATTGGGGAGACCTAAATTGTTCGATCCAATTCTGCTCGCCGCTCTGCTCATGACGGTTCTGCTCGGCTGCGTGCTTCTTTGGGTGCTGCGCTCGGAGCGCCGCAGAGCCGATCTCCACTCCCGTCTGAGTGCGATCGCAGTCACCGCCTTCAGCGCTGATGGGCCCGTCGTCTCGCTACGGAGATCGAGGCCGCAGCGCAAATCGCTGCCGATTGTCTTGTCAACCCGACTCGACCTTGCCTTAGCGTCGACTGGTAATTGCATCAGACCGCCGCACCTCCTTGCGGTGGGAATTGCCGCCGCCGCTGCGGCCGGACTGCTCTCCATCGCAGTGTCGATCCATCCCGTATTCACCATCGCTCTTGACGGCGCGGCGGCGGCAGGCGCCCCGGCGCTGTTGCTCCGGTTTGGACAGAGCCGATACCAGAGGCGGTTCCTGGAGATATTTCCGGACGCTCTCGATCTGATCATCCGCGCTGTCAGCTCCGGTCTACCCGCGCCCGAGGCAATCGAACTCGTAAGTCGCGAAGTTCGATGGCCGGTCGGCTCCGAGTTTCAGCAAATAGTGGACGAGCTGCGCATCGGCACCGAGTTGGAAGAAGCGCTGCAGCACGCCGCCGACCGGATCCGTGTGCCGGATTTCCGGTTCTTTGCCATCAGTTTGCTATTGCAACGCCAGACTGGGGGCGGCATCGCTGAAACACTTTCCAATCTCGGCGGCATTATTCGACAACGAAAGGCCCTGCGTATGAAAGCCCGCGCGCTGACGGCTGAGGCGCATGCCTCCGCTGCGATTGTGGCAACCACTCCGTTTGTCGCGGGAGTGGGTCTCTTCCTGATCAACCGAGATCTTATTTCGGTCCTTTTTATCGACCCGCGCGGCCGCTTCATGCTCGGGATCGCTGTCGCCAGCTTGCTGACGGGGATTGCTGGAATGCGCGCCCTGATAAACAGAAATCTGCGCTAGCTATGTCCGAGTGGCTGACCTCCTTCGACCATACTCATCTTGCGATCCGTATTGGAGAGATGCAATTCAGGTACCCTTATACCTGCTTTCTTGCAATCGCTCTGACAGCAGCCGTGCTGTCGGCGCTCAAACTCGGACGGATCGCTCAGTCGGAGGGTCGTCAGAAGCGCCTTTTCGAGGCGCTGAGGCGCGGGCCGCACCACTTCGCTAAGCTGTCACAGGCGCCTCGGCTGCCTTGGTACCAATGGCTCGGAGCCACGGTGGCGGCAAATCGGGTCATCGGCACGGCGGCCCAAGAGAGGTTGTTAGCCGCGCTCGTCGCAGCGGGCATAAAGGGACATGGTCATCTGGCCGCCGTGCTCACGGCCAAGCTGTGTAGCGCTATCGTCTTTTGCCCGCTCTGTTGGTTGGTGCTCGAATGGTGTCACTTCTTCGTCGGAGCAACCCCCGTTAGATTGGCGTTGCTGCTGGGCGCCGCTATCCTCGGCTGGCGCGGTCCCGACGTGGTCCTCTCGCGCCTAGCGGCAAGGCGGCACGTGCGTCTCGAGACCGGCATACCCGACGCGCTCGATCTACTCGTCATCTGCGCCGAGGCGGGGCTCAGCTTGGACCACGCGATCGAGCAGGTCGCCCGCGTCCTCCGCTCCTGCAATCCCGAGGTTGCTGAGGAGTTCGCCGCTACAGCGGCAGAGATGCGCATCTCTGCAGTGCGCGAGCAAGCGTTCGACAATTTGGCGCAGAGAGCCGGAATTGCGAGCCTGCGCGGCATTGTTGCCGCGCTCAATCAATCGATCAGGTTCGGGACACCGCTTGCCGGATCGCTGCGAGCTGTGGCGGCCGAAATGCGAACCGAACGTCTGGTGCGCTTCGAAGAGCGCGCGGCGCGACTTCCCGCCCTCATGACGGTGCCGCTGATGACCTTTATTTTGCCCTCCTTGATGATTGTGATCGGCGCGCCCTTGGCGTTGCGCATCATCGACATGCTGGCAAGGGGCCCGTAACGGAAACTCGGGATGGCGTTTCAGCAGGTCCATCCGAATGCTACGCCACAGATGTCCTATGGCGGAAGAAGTGCCTGCCGTCGACGGAGAAGCCGTTCTCCGAACAGCATCCGCTAGTGATAAACACGCCGCCTGCCTTCGTTCGATCGCTTCGGAGCGCGATCGCGCGGATTTTTCGCGACCAGACCGGGGCTACAGCAACAATCGTTGCCATCGCTCTTCCTTGTCTGATCGGGATGAGTGCGCTCGGTGTCGAATCCGGCGTTTGGTTCGCAGTCAAATTACAGAACCAGTCTGCCGCCGACTCCGCCGCCATTTCCGTGGCTTATGAGGTGATTGCCGGGAAAACCGACGTGACCGGCGAGTTGACCGCGGCCGCCGGCGAAGCAGCCAGACGGAATGGCTACAAAGGAAGTGCGCCGGCAGTCGTTACTCCCTACCGCGATGGAATCGTCGCCAACGGCGTAGCGGTTACGCTGCAACAGTCCCAGAGAGCGTTGCTTGCGGCGATGTTTTTGTCCGGCGTCACGATAGCCAATACCGCTGTGGCGGTTATCGAGGTGCTGAATAACCCGTGCATTCTGGCACTCGGCACGAACAGCACGGATGTGGAAATCGCCGCTTCGACCCGGCTCGACATGCCCAACTGTTCCGTGGCGGCGAATTCAATCAGCAATACCGCGATCGAGCTTCGGAGCAGCACCAGTGCCGTAGCTGCAGCAAGTTTGGTTACCGCCGGCGAAATATCGTTGCAGGGGATCCCGATCGACCCGGCCGCACCACCACCGCAGTTCGCGCTATCCTCTCCCGCGATGATCGGCGCGCCGAGCGTAGCCGACCGTTATGCAGGTACCCTTACTCACGCCTTTCTCATCTCCGGCATGCCGACGGCGCCGAATTGTGTATCAAAGATCGTAGGTCTTATAACGATTTATGCCGGTAGTTGCGCAACGCCCGGAAAGTCACTGACCGATCCACAAATTGTTCTGTCACCGAATACTCGGATATCCGGATCCTGGCAGATCGCGTCTGGCCAGACGGTTGACCTGTCGCCCGGCAGCTATTGGGTTACCGGCAATCTGACCCTTCAGTCGCGCGCTGTGCTCAAGTGCTCGAGTTGCGATAATGCGAAGGGTACGGGTGTTACGATTATCTTGACCGCGCAGCACGATAAGATCGGGGCGGTATTGGTGGCCTCCAGCGCCAGTTTGACTCTCAACGCGCCACATTCGGGGCGTTTTGCCGGGCTTGCGATCATTCAGGATTCCAACGCCTTGCCACCCGGCACGACCTACACCTCGAGCCACAGCGCGATTGGCGGGGCGCCGGGGGCGGCACTCAACGGGCTTGTCTACTTCCCCAACTCATCGTTGACCTTTCACGGAGAACCAAGTGCCGCCGGCCCGCAATGCTTGCTGCTCGTGGTCAAAACCCTGGACATCGATGCTGCGTCGCGGCTCGAAGCCGGCGGATGCGCCGGGGCTGGCCTTGGCAATCTTCCCGTAATCGATACTGTTGCCGTCGCGGAGTGAAGATGCCCAAGAGGTTCAATCGAGATTGCGCCCAGCGAGGCGGAGAAATCGCCTCGGGGGGCGGAGATCATAATGGGAGCGTAGCTGCAGAGTTCGCGCTGATGGCGCCGCTCCTAGTTCTGATCGCGACCGGAATTGCCGATTTCGGTATGCTCGCGGCCAGATCCGCCGGACTGACGGCAACGGCACGGATTGGTGCGGAATATGCGCGCACTTACCCGGACGACACGAGCGGCATACAGCATGCGATGCAGAGTGCAATGAGCTTCGGGCCGTCATTGACCTTTCCGGCCAGCTTTCCGCGGAGCTGCGAATGCAATGACGAGACGCCGATTACCTGCAGCGAGTCGTGTGCCACAGTCGGCCGTCCCGGGCCCAATCGCATGTTCATTCGGATCACGGCAAACCAGCCTTTTTCGCCGCTGGTGCCCTGGCCGGGCATTCCGGCAATGCTAACCGCCGCGACGGAGGTGCGGCTGCAATGAATAGCCGCAAGCGGTCCGGGCACGCATCGGAGGCGGGTTCGGTTGCTGTCGAGGCCGCCGTCATCATGTCTGCGCTGTTGCTGGCTGTCGTCGGCGCCGTTGAAACCGCGCGAGCCTTGTGGACCTACAACACGATGCTGATTGCGGTCGAGCAAGCCGGCCGCTATGCGATGATGTACAATCACCGTCCGCCTGCGATCTGCGTGACTCAGACCCAGGCCTTGCAATGCCCTGCCTTGTCGAATACGCCGCTGGCAAATTGTTCCGCCTGGTATGCCCAGCAGGTGTTGGCCGCCTACCGGACCCCATCCGTCGGCGTTTCAGTTGCGGTTGACCTCACGACGTCCCCAGCCACGGTAACGATCTGCGCGAGCCACTCATTCGATTTCATCGCACCGCACCTTCTCCCGCACGGACCACTCGACCTGATGAGCAGCGTGACGGTCCCGATCATCTGAATTCCTGCGTTTCGGCGCCCGGCGGGCATTGTTCCGTCGGGCAACCCGCCGTGCGATGCGAGACCGCCACCTTCCGACCTCTTCGAGGTCAATGAGACACAGCGAAGTGCCGCGGTCCGGGGATGCCGAAACCGGTATTGGGCGAAGGCACCAACAACACTTCGCCTATACGCTGCCGCAGCTCAGCGACCTTGAACGGCTTGGTGAGAAGCGGAATTCCTGAAGCGCCGCCCGAGCGAAGCACATCCGCGTGTCCGGACATCAGGATCACGTTCAATTCCCGCTGCGAGACCCGCGCGCGATCTATGACGGCGATGCCGTTCATTCCCGGCATGGCGTAATCGACCAACAGAAGGTCGAGCGGCTGCTCTCTGTCGATGATCGCGAGGGCCTCAGAAGGGGTGTCCGCTTCCCACACGACGTGGCCATTGTCCCGCAGAACGGTCGCGACAAAAGTCAGCACACCCGAGTCATCGTCACAAACCACAATTCTTGCATGGCGCGGCTCGAATAAAGATGGACCGGGATCGGGAGCAACGCATTGAGATGTTTTGCTCGCGGCGCGCGGCAACCACAAATCTACTTTCGTGCCTTCACCAGGAGTGCTGGCTATCTCGGCCAATCCCCCCGATTGCGCGGCAAATCCGTGAACGATCGATAATCCCAGCCCCGAGCCTCGACCGGCCTCCTTTGTCGTGAAGAATGGCTCGAAGGCGCGCTGGACGGTCTCTTTATTCATCCCGATGCCGGTATCGGTTACCGAAATCACCACATAGCCGTCCGGCTGGAGCTCGTTCGGCAGCTTGCCAATGTCTCTTTGTCGGTTCTCCGCACTGATCCGCAGAACCCCGCCTCCCGGCATAGCGTCGCGCGCGTTGAGGGCGAGGTTCAGGATGGCGAGCTCCAGCTGGTTCGGGTCGATCCATGCCGGGTGTAAATCAAGTTCCGAGCGTATCACGAGTTCGATTTCAGGGCCCATTGTCTGCTCCAGCAATCTCTCCGCGGCGTTGAGTACGCCGGGGATGTCGACCGGCCTCGGATCCAAATGCTGTCGACGCGCAAAGGCGAGCAGATGCCGGGTCAACGCGGCACCACGCTCCGCCGCATTGAGGGCTGCCTGTAACCACCCAACGGTGCGGGGATCGGCGCCAACGCGGCCTTGCGCCATTTCGAGGTGTCCGACGATTACTGTGAGCAGGTTGTTGAAATCGTGAGCGATGCCGCCCGTCAATTGACCGACGGCCTCCATTTTGTGGATTTGCCGCAACTGGTCCTCCGCGGTCCTCCGCTGCTCCACCTCCACGTGCAGTCGTTGATTTGCCGAAACTAGCGCCTTGGTTTTCTCGGTCAGATCGCAGTTCAAACGCAATCCATGTACGAAGCTGCGAGTAGAATTGCATGCCGCGAGGGTTATGGTCACTGCGAACACCACCATCATGTCGCCGTGTACGGTCCAACCGTCGAAGAAAAAGCGGCCCGCCAGAGGTAGCGAAGCGGGGAAGACATAGGCAATGAAGGCCGGCAGATAGTTGGAAAACGCGACAAGAGAGGCGGCGCACATCCCGCCGATGACAAAGGCAACGAAAGTCTGCTCCACCAGGTTATCCGGAAGCAAAAGTGCGCTGCCAATGCCCCAAAGCAATCCGGACAGCCCCGATCCGACGGTTGCCGCCGCCGCCCATCGTCTCGCGGACTGGGGCAACTCGCTGGCGCGGCGGTAACGAACCCATCCGAACGCGTGAGCCCCCGTAAGGACAATGGTCAATGCGAGAAATACCAGCCACCAAGTCTGTCCTTTGTAGGACGCCAGTATGATCGCGACCAAGGCGGAGTTGACGATGTTGACGAGCAGGACTATCGGGATGTGCTGGTAAAGGGCTCGTATCTGCGCGACGTAGATCCCGTTCACGGTGCCAGTTTGTTTCACGTCGCCTCGCTCGAAGCATTGCAGTGGAGGCGCAACTCGCCGCATATTTGATTTTAGCTGGCCCATGTCAGGCGAACGTCATTTCCACGTCTGACAGCTGTCAAAAAGGCTGTGCTTACTTTAGTCTTTTTTGTTTCATCTAGGGTTAGCAGGATTGATAACGCGAGCCGAAATACATCAAAAGAGGCGAAAATCCGGCGCGATTTGATTAATTGAAACAATCGGTCGCGAATAGACGTAATTTTGCCATAATTCGTACGATAGGTAACACGGTGGAGCAAAGCTCGCCCCTGCAGTGGCAGTTCCGTTGGATGCGACAGTACGATCGAACCCGATGCCACCGTTCTGAATGGCTAGTCGAAATTGGGGGCAACGGTTGTGACTGGTGATTGCCGCTGCGCCGCATCGGGCAGCCGATGTGTGGCTCAGTATAACTATCGGCCGAGAGTTTTGGTCAGCCATCATTAGGATATTAAAGATGTCTTTGACGATTCATGTGCTCGGACCTTTGGTGATCGAGAGTAACGGCTGTCGGCTCGACAAGCTCCCGAAAAAGGCTCGCGCGCTGCTCGCCTTTCTCGCGGCCCAAAACGGCGAAGCGGTCAGCCGCGAGCGATTGGCCGATCTGCTATGGCCCTATCAGGGGTCGGAGCAAGGCCGCCATAGCTTGCGGAATTGCCTATTGGAGCTGCGCAAGGCGCTCGGGCGAGAAGCAGCCTCTGATTTGGCGGCCGACTTCACCAACTGCCGGATCGAGGACGCCATCGTCGAC
>Ga0210402_10004323_pt1 | contig 12974 bp, 6 predicted proteins | sample IncBWC7MmetaG_FD_161055 | JGI IMG/M metagenome (GOLD analysis project Ga0210402, IMG submission 161055) | Forest soil microbial communities from Barre Woods Harvard Forest LTER site, Petersham, Massachusetts, United States - Inc-BW-C-7-M | ecosystem: Environmental > Terrestrial > Soil >...
GCCAATTTGAAGACACACCCTAGCGGTCGAATTTAATGTCCGGCCGACTGGGTGCCGGCCGTTGGTGCCGCGCCGCCACGTAACAACGGCCCCAATTTGCTCTGGGCATTGATCGGACCCAGTAAAGGTGCGAGTGTAGACGGAGGAACGCCCAGTAGCTTGGCGATGGGGGCAACATCGGCCTCGGGAATGGGCGCGGTTCGGTTATTACCACCAAAAAGCGCGCGGGGGTTGGTGGGATTGCTGTCACTTTTCGGCGCGTCGCTGGCAAGAAGATCGATTATCGACTGCACATCTTGGTCAGGTATGGGCGTATTGGTGTAGCTCAGCATCTGTTGGAGCAGGGTGACCGTGTTGCGCTCCGGCAGGGTCTGCTCATAGTTTTGGTATTGGGCAAAGCCGTTAGGGCCGAGCGTGGCTTGAATCTGTTGGTCGATCTCGTCATTGGACTGGGCCACGAGCTGGCCAATCTCGGCGCGGTCGGTGCGTGGGTCGAGGCCCTGGTCGCGGGCGGCCGTAATCACGTCGCGGGCGGCAATCTGCTTTTGCACGAGCAAATTTTGGAGGGCGTCCATCTGGGCAGGCGAAAGGGCCAGTTGCCGGGCAAGTTGTTTGAACAGTGGCGCGTAGCTGCTGTTGAGCGCGGCCTTTTGCTGCAGTGCCATGAGCTTGACGAACTTGGGGTCGTTCATCAGCGCCTGCATGTTTCCGAATCGGCCGCGTGGACGCTGGTCATTGGAGGAATTTTGCGCAGCCTCATCGGCGCGTTTCGCGGCCAGCTTGTTGGCGCTGGCCTGCGCCGCGGCGAGCTTGGTGTCGAACTCATGCTGGTGGAGCTGTGCATCCAGGTCTTTTTGCTCCAATTCGGCATGCAGCTGGATGAGTTCCAAGTGTTGATTCCAGGCCAGGATCACGCCGCCGAGCGTGGTGAGAGCGAGGAAAAGAAGCAGATAGTTCCGGGGTGACGTCACCATGAAAGCATGACGCAATTCAGGGAAAAAAGTAACTCAAACTTAGCCGTTGGCAGTTAGCAGTTAATATTTGGTTCGGAGCTGGAAATCCAAGGGCCCTTTATACCATTCGCCTCTTGCATTTGGACTTTGGTCGGGCGCGACCGCCGGGCGCGCCGCGCCTGTAGCCGTGAGCGAGGTCGAACGGCTCGTCGGGGACGCCTCGCCCTACCACAGCTGCATGGCTCAAAAGTCTAATTTGGACGGGACGTTGGTATTAGCTCTGTCCTTCTGTCATCCTGAGCATGCGAAGGATCCGCTTGGTTGCTGCCAACAGAGGTGCACTTGGATCCTTCGCCATGTTCAGGATGACAAACGGTTCTGGAAACGCCCCGTTTACTTATTCGCGTCAATTTGCGTTCATTCGCGGTTTTCAAAACCGCTCCCGCGTCAGCGGGGCGGAAACTCAAACTCGGTCTTGTTTTTCTTGAGCACGAGGTATGCGCTGAAGGCCGAGCCGCGCTTCGAAATGAAGCCTTCGATCAGGTTGGTGCGGCCGTTCTCGAACAACTCGCGCACTTCCTCGGTCGGCAGCTCCTTCTGGCAAAGGTGGCGCTTCAGGGTGAAGATGACGCGGCCTTCCTGGTCGGGTTTGCGGACGTAGTAGGCGTCGTCCGTCTGCACGATCTCACCTTTGAGCAGTTTGCTTTCGCCGATGACGATGCCCTTGGAAAGATCGGGCGGAACCTTGGCCTTTCGCTCGATGGGTTTGCCGTCCTTGCCGACGCGGGGTTTGCGCGGCGGAAATTCCCACGTGATTTTCGGGCCGGCGCGCAGCAGGAACGCGTCGAAGGGCCGGCCTTTTTTTGAGATGAAGCCCTGGATGAGGTCGGACTTGCCCTGCGTGACCATCTGGATGGCGGCCTCGCGCGGGATGGGCTTCTGGCACATGAGCCGGCCCACGCTGAAGGTTTGCTTCCAGGCCTCGCCCTCGCGTTCGCGCAGGACATAGCTGGTGGGCGCTTCGCAGAGCTCGGCGCCGGTTTTCGGGTCGGTCCAAAACGGAGTGAGTTCGGCCAGCTCGAATTTGTTGCCAAAATCGAGTTCGACCCTGCGCTGGCCTTCTTTTTTGAGGTTGTCCACGATACGCAGTTTAGCAGGAAATCGGTTGCCCGTCCGGGGTGACACAAACCCGTCCAGCGGACCGATTTCCCCAATATTCACGAGTTGGCGCACTTCGCTCTCCTCGAGTTTTCGGCCGGTCATCACCTTGTAAACGGTGAGCACGCCGTCGCGCGATTTGTAGCCGCGCAGCGTTTCGAGCATCGGCTGGCCGTCGGTGGGCGAGATGATGTCGGTCACGCGCGAGTTGGATTCGTCCTCCTCGAAATGCTTGGTGCGATCGACGATGCCCTTGGTCACTTTGACGATCTCGGCCATGAACTTGTCGCGGGGAAATTTGCCCTGTTCCATCTGGCGGAGCTTGTATTCCCACTCGCCGGTCATGTCGGGCGTGGTTAGCGCATCGGCTTTGACCGCGCCGAGGAACTGCAGCAGCGACTCCGCCTTCGGCGTGGGCACGAGCTCGCGTTGCGAGCGCTCCATGTATTTCTGGTTGATCAGGCCGTCGATCGTGTCGGCGCGGGTGGCGGGCGTGCCCAGTCCGCGTTCCTTCATGGCCTCGGCGATTTCCTCGTCGTCGACGAGTTTGCCGGCGCCTTCCATCGCGGAGAGCAGGGTCGCCTCGGTGTAGCGCGGCGGCGGCTTGGTGGTTTCCGCGTGCAGGTTGGCCTCGATGGTTCTCGCTTTCGGTGGCTGTCCATCTGCCGGGTCAAGCGCGGGCAAGGTCTTCGAATCGGGCGAGTCGTCGTCCAGCATGGTTTTACCGTAAACGGCGAGCCAGCCGGGGAAGGTGAGGACTTTGCCCTCGGTCTTGAAGGTGTGTTCCTTGATCACGCTGAGGCGGGTGGTGATATCGAACTCCGCCGCCGGATAAAACACGGCGATGAAGCGCCGGGCAATCATGTCGTACACCTTGGCCTCCGATTCATCGAGGTGCATCGCCTCGTGCGCGGTCGGGATGATGGCGAAGTGATCGGAGATTTGGGCGTTGTTGAAAATGCGCTTGTTCGGGCGCAGCCAGCCCTCGGCCAGGACTTTTTTAGCGTGTGGCGCGAGACCGCCGGACAGATTGGTGAGGGCTTCGCGGCAGGTGGGGATGTAGTCCTCCGGCAGCGCGCGCGAATCGGTGCGCGGATAGGTGATCATTTTGTGCCGCTCGTAGAGGGCCTGTGCGATCTGCAGCGTGCGGCGCGCGGGAAAACCGTAGCGGTTGTTGGCCTCGCGCTGGAGTGTCGTCAGGTCGTAGAGGCGCGGCGCGGCCTGGCTGCTGCCTTTTTTCTCCTCGGAAACGATGGCGGGCGGGTGGCCCTGGCAGGCAGCGAGGACGGCTTCGGCGAAGGCTTCTTCCCAAATGCGGTCGATGCGGTCGTGGTCGTCGTTCTCCGCTTTTTTGAAATTGGCACGCTGATAGACGCCCTCGTAGCGGCCCTTGGTGACCTCGAAGGTGGCGGTGATGCGCCAGTACGGGCGGGGCTTGAAGTTGCGAATTTCCTGCTCGCGTGCATAAACGATGGCGAGGGTGGGGGTTTGCACGCGCCCGACGGAGGCGACGTTGCCCGCGCGGGAGCCGAACATGCGCTTGGTCAGCGCGCGCGTGCCGTTGATGCCGATGAGCCAGTCGCTCTCGCTGCGGCAGCGGGCGGCGTCGGCGAGGCCGGCCATCTGCGCGCCGTCGCGCAGGTTTTTGAAAGCCTCAAGGATGCCGCCGGGCGTCATCGTCTGCATCCAGGCGCGCTTCACCGGCAGCTTGGCTTTCGTGAGCTGGTACAGGTAGGTAAAAATGAGTTCGCCCTCGCGGCCGGCGTCACAGGCGTTGATGACCTGGTCGACGTCTTTGCGCGCGAGAAGTTTTTTCAGCTGGGTGAAGCGATCCTTGGACGCCGCGATCGGCTTGAGGCCGAATTTCTCTGGGATGATCGGGAGCATTTCGAGCCGCCAGAAGCCGTATTTCTTCTTGTCGATGTCCTCGGGCATCTCCAATTCCACGACGTGGCCGACGGCGGAGGAGATGACCCATTCGTCGTTTTCGTAGTGCTCGCCCTTCTTGGGCACTTTGCCGAGAACGCGTGCGAGGTCGGCGGCGACGGACGGTTTCTCGGCGATGACAAGTGACTTCATTAAGCCGCGAGGCGATAGGCCGCGCCCGCGACAATTTCAAGCACGACTTTTTTGAACGCGGGATTTTTCGAGCGAAAAATGTGGCGTGAAGCACGACGATCGAGGCTTGCGAATAGAGGGCAGTCACGTGAAACTCCCCGTCTCTGCCAATCGATACAAGGTCGGTTTGTTGTCCCGAAATAATTTCTTGATGGTTGGTTCGCATGGAAGCTGAAACTCAAAAACAACGCACGGTTATGCATCCATGGACGAAGTGGTCGGCGGTCGGTATCGCCATAATGGCCGTCATCGTAATCGTTGGCTGGATAACGCGGATACCGATTCTGGCGACCTTCCTGCCGGACGGCCCGCCCATGGTTATGAATGCCGCCTTGGGCCTGCTGCTTTCCAGTGCGGGGTTATTGGCGGCGGGAAGAGAGCGATGCAAAACTGCCAGGGCTTGCGCAGTTGTCGTGCTGCTGCTGAGTGTCCTCACCTTGTTCGAATACGCCTCGGGCCGTTCCATCGGCCTCGACGGACTTTTTTGGAAGCAGAACTTGAATCCGACTGCGGCTCATCCCGGTCGAATGGCGATCACGACCGCGGTGGCTCTTTTTTTGGCAGGAATCTCGTTTTTGCACATGACCGGGAGGCGAACCTTCCCCTGGCTTTTTGCTTTTTCAGGGGGTAGCATCCTGGTGCCGGCCTTGCTTCCCCTTTTCAGCTACTTTGCGGCGATTCTTCCGACCGAAGCCTGGATTGCCCATCACGGAACGTCGCTTCCCGCCGGACTATGCCTCGGTTTGCTGGCCAGCGAACTTTTGCGCCGGGGTGCGGGCGATGAAGTGCGCAAGAAAATCATGCTGCCGTTGCTGGCCATTGCATTGGCGATTCTGACCACGGTGGGGATTGTGTCGGCAGCGAGCAACGCCGAGTTGGTGAACGCCTATCGCTGGGTGGCGCATACGTATGAAGTCAGCGACCGGATTGACCGGGTTGTTTCGGCCATGGGTCATTTTGAAGCATTAACGCGGGCTTATGGTATCAGTGGCAACCCGCTTTACTTGCAAGAATCTGCCGCCCATCGCACGGATGTTGCCACGCAAATCGACGTTTTGGAGCAGTTGGTCGCCGATAACCCGGTGCAACAAGCACGCGTGCGAGCGCTGCGACCCTGGGCCCAGGAAAAATTTGAGCTGAACGATTCACTGGTCCAAGCCCGACAGAAGGGCGGCGTGGAAGCGGCCGCGTCGATCCTTTCCTCCGAGCGTACAAATATCGCGCCTGAAGGCAGCCGGTTGATGGCCGAGCTTCACCGGGAGGAGGGACTTTTGCTGGTGCAGCGGCAGGCGAAAGTCGAGGCGGTTGTACGGAGCACCCGCCTTTTGCAGCTTTTGGGCAGCCTGGCCGCGATCTCGCTGGTGGTGCTCGCGTTCATGCTGGCCCAGCGGGCAAAGGCGGAACAACGGCGCGTCGAGCAAGTCCTGCGGCAAAGCGACGAACGTTTTCGTTTGGTGGCGGAGGCGGCCAATGACGCCATTGTGATCGCGGACCAGGGAGGGCGGATTGTGTCATGGAATCACGCGGCTGAACAGATGTTTGGCCATGCGATGGCGGAGGTGATCGAGCTGCCTTTTACGATGCTCCTGCCATTGCGCTACCGTGAAAAGCACCGGGTGGGCGTGAAGCGGCTCCAGATCAGTGATTTTCCACAGACAGTAGATCGGGCGGTTGAATTGCACGGCCTGCGCAAAGACGGGACGGAATTTCCACTCGAACTTTCGCTGGCCTCCTGGAAAACCGCCGAGGGGCCGTTTTTCGGCGGGATCATGCGCGATATCACCCTCCGGAAAAAAGTGGAGGATGACCTCCGGGCCGCGAGTGCGGCCGCGCAAGAGTCGGCCCGCCTGAAGTCGCAATTTTTGGCCAACATGAGCCATGAGATCCGCACGCCGATGAACGGGGTCGTCGGCATGATCAACCTGCTGCTCGACACCAAGCTGACGCCCGAGCAAGGCAACCTCGCCGGCACCGTTCGCACCAGCGCCGACTCCCTCCTGCACATCATCAATGACATCCTCGATTTTTCAAAGATTGAGGCCGGACTGCTCGATTTCGAGGCGTTGCCGTTCGACCTGCGTGAGCCGGTCGAGAGTTGCCTCGGCATTATTGCCGAGAAGGCGCATGGCAAGGGACTCGAACTGGCCTACCTCATTGAGGAGAACGTCCCCACGCAGTTGATCGGCGATGCCGCGCGGCTTCATCAAGTGTTGATCAACCTCATTGGCAATGCGGTGAAATTTACCGCCCGCGGCGAAGTGGTGTTGTATGTATCCAAGGAAAACGAAGGGGACCGACGGGTGCGGCTGCGGTTCTCCGTTCGCGACACCGGCATCGGCGTCAGCGCTGAATCCAAGGAAAATCTTTTCCAGGCCTTCAAGCAGGCCGACAGCAGCACGACGCGCAAATTCGGGGGCACCGGCCTGGGCCTCGCGATCAGCCGGCAACTCGTCCATCTCATGGGCGGGGAAATCCAGGTGGACAGCGAACCCGGCCATGGTTCGACCTTTTGGTTCACCGCGGAATTCCCGTTGCAGGAACCGATGCCGAAGTTTGTGGTCCCGCGCGCGAACCTGGCCGGTCTCCGCGCGCTCGTGGTCGATGATAATGCGACCAATCGAGAAATTCTTCAACGCCAGCTCGCATCCTGGCAGATCCAAGTGACGTCCGTGGCCAGCGCAGCGGAAGCACTCACGGCTTTGCGCCAAGCCACTGCATCCGGTGCGCCATTTCATTTGGGCATCCTGGACATGATGATGCCTGACATGGACGGGTTTGAGCTCGCCAAGGCTTTGCGGGCTGAGCCTGGCTTCGATAAGCTGAAACTGATCATGCTGACCTCGATGGGACACAAATTGTCGCGGGGGGACCTCGACCAGGCGCGAATTGGAGCGTGTCTCACCAAACCCGCGCGCCAGTCGCAACTTTATGAGAAACTGGCCGGCCTCATGGCGGGCAAGGTTTCCGAAATCACCCCAACTCCGGCGGCCATTGCCAGTCCCGCTCCAACCAGCATTTTAGCCGAGCTGCCGATCCGCATCCTCCTCGCCGAGGATAATTTGGTGAATCAAAATGTTGCCCGGATGCAGCTCGCCAAATTTGGCTATCAGGTCGATATCGTCGCCAATGGCAAGGAAGCCGTGGCGGCCGGCAAGAGTGGAAACTACGACGTCATTTTCATGGATTGCCAGATGCCTGAACTGGACGGTTATGAAGCCTCCGGCCAGCTTCGGGCGTGGGAGCATGACCGGCGGGATCGCGGCGAAGCCTTCACGCCGCTGTACATTATTGCAATGACGGCCAATGCCATGCAGGGAGACCGGGAAATCTGTTTCGCTGCGGGAATGGATGATTATATTGCCAAGCCGGTGCAGCAATCGGAAATCGCCGCCGCCCTTGCGCGCAGCCCGCGCGCGATGCTGTGACGATAGACGCGCAGGAGCCCGATTAAATCCATCGCACGGTTCGCACCAGCGCCGTCCGGCTGGTTTTTTTGGCGACGACCCATTAGCTCCGCTGTGCCGCGGAGTCCGCCACATAAATGTCACAAATAAATTAAACTCGCCGCTTGCTTTTTTAGTTAGCCTCCTGACTGTTAGCCTCCTTACCGTTTACCATGCCACTGCTCCTGCTCAAAGACCTGCCGCGTTACGAGTGCCTGCTTGAGGCGGCCAAGAAGTTTCCCGACCTTGACCCGTCGGCCTGCGATGTGTTCCTCAACCTGCTGCGCACGGGCGACGAGGTGTTCCGGGTGACGGAAAGCAACTATGCCCGCCACGGCCTGTCGCAGGGGCGGTTCGGCGTGTTGATGCTGCTCAAAAAACGCAGCGCGCCCGTGGCCGACGGGGCCGGGGAGCCTTGCCTGGCGGCCGGGCCGCTGACACCGGCCGCACTGGCCGAGGCTGCCGGGGTCACCCGCGCGACCATGACCGGCCTGATCGACACCCTGGAACGCGACGGCCTGGTCAAGCGCGTGCGCGACGCCAACGACCGCCGCATGATGTCGGTCAACCTGACGCCAAAGGGGCGGAAGCTTCTCGAAAAAATCCTACCCAGTCATTTTCGCGCCATGGCCGGGATCATGAGCCCGCTCAAGGAAGGCGAGCGCAAGACGCTCGTGCACATGCTCAATAAAATTCTCCAGCACGCTTCCACGCTCGCGCCGGCCCAGGCCAAGCGTGTTTGAATCACTTTAACTTAAAACCTTTTTATCCAATGAGCACGAACACCAAAAAACTTATCTCTACCATCGTCGGCCTGCTGATTCTGGTCGTTATTCTCGCCGGCATCCGGGCCCTGCAAATCCGCAAAATGATGACCACTCCTTTTATGATGCCACCGGATACGGTCACGACGGCACAGGCCCATGAAGATGTTTGGGCGCCGGCGCTAAAGGCCGTGGGCAGTCTTGCTGCCGTGGAGGGCACGACCCTGAGCAACGAATTGGCCGGCACGGTGACAAAAATCGCCTTTGAGTCCGGCGCTCAGGTCAAGAAAGGCGATCTGCTCGTGCAGATCGACGTTTCTGCCGAGGAGGCGCAGCTCGCCAGCGCTGAGGCCGCTGCCGAATGGGCCAACGTCAGTCTCAAGCGAGCCCAGGACCTTCGCACCCAAAACAGCAATTCCCAATCCGATCTCGATTCCGCTGAGGCCCAGGCCAAGCAAGCCGAGGCCAGCGTCGACAACCTTAAGTCCGCGGTCGCGAAGAAAACCATCACCGCGCCATTCGATGGGCGCATCGGCATCCGCACGGTCAATCTCGGGCAGTATCTGCCCGCTGGCACGGCCATCGTGTCGCTCCAGTCGCTCGATCCGATCTATGCGGATTTTTCCCTGCCCCAGCAGCAGCTCGCCGACCTCGTACCCGGTCTGCCGGTGCATGTGACCTCGGATGCGTTGCCGGGACAAATCATCGATGGGAAAATCACGGCCATCGACCCGCAGGTGGACAACGCCACGCGCAACGTCCAGGTTCAGGCCACGCTGGACAATCATGACGAGAAACTTAGGCCCGGCATGTTTGCCAATGTGGCGGTCGAACTTCCCGCCAAAGACAAAGTACTGATCATTCCCGAGACGGCCGTGCTCGCCACGCCCTACGGTGATTCCGTTTTTGTCGTCGATGAGGCCAAAGATCCGCAAACCGGCAAGGTCGGTCAAGTCCTCCGCCAGCAGTTTGTCCAGCTCGGTGTGACCCGGGGCGATTTTGTCTCCGTCGTCACCGGGCTCAAGCCGGACGAAACCGTCGTCACTTCCGGTGTATTCAAGCTGCGCAACAAAGAGGCGGTGGTCATCGACAACAACCTTGCGCCCAACGCCCAGCTCGCACCCAAGCCTTCCGACTCCTGATTTTTTAACCGCAGTTAAAAAATTTCCCATGAAATCATTTACCGACCTCTTTATTCGCCGTCCGGTCCTGGCGATCGTGGTCAGCCTGGTGATCGTCCTTGCCGGTGTCCAGGCCTGGCGTTCGCTCAGCATCCGCCAGTATCCACGCAGCGAAAATTCCTCCGTCACGGTGTCCACGGTTTATGTCGGCGCCAACGCCGATCTGGTGCGGGGCTTCGTCACGGTGCCGCTCGAGCAGGCCATTTCATCGGCTGAGGGCATCGACTACATCCAATCAAAGAGCTTGCAGGGATTTTCCTTAATCACCGCGCGCCTGAAGATCAATTATGACCCGATCAAGGCGCTCGCTGAAATCACCGCAAAGGTGAACCAGGTGCGCAACCAACTCCCCGCCGAGGCCGAAGTGCCCGCCATCAGTGTCCAGTCGGCTGATTCGCAGATTGCCTCCATCTACCTCAGCTTCTCCTCCAGTATTTTGTCGCAGAACCAGATCACGGATTATCTGGTGCGTGTGGTGCAGCCGCGCCTCGCCGCACTGCAGGGCGTGCAACGGGCCGATGTTTTGGGCGCCCGCACTTATGCCATGCGCGTCTGGATGAAGCCTGACCGCATGGCGGCGTTCAATCTCAGCCCGGCCCAGGTGCGGGCGGCCCTCGCGGCGAACAATTATCTCGCCGCAGTCGGCCAGACCAAGGGCTCCCTCGTTCAGGTCAATCTCATCGCCAACACCGACCTGCATTCGATCGAAGATTTCAAGAACCTCATCGTCCGCCAGTCGGACCATACCATCATCCGCCTGAAAGATGTGGCGGATGTCGAGCTGGGTTCGGAGGATTACGACAGCGAGGTGCATCTCTCCGGCCAGACCGCGGTTTTCATGGGTGTCTATCCGCTGCCTGATGCCAACGTGATCGACACCGTGCGAAACGTCCGCACCGCGATCGATTCCATCAAAAAAGACCTGCCCGCCGGCCTTGACGTTGGCGTGGGGTATGATGCCTCGGCCTATGTCAACAATGCCATCCACGAAGTCAGTCACACGCTGATTGACACGCTGCTGATCGTGGTGGTCGTGATTTTTCTTTTTCTCGGCTCGTTCCGCTCGGTGCTCATACCGGTGATCGCCATTCCCATTTCGCTCATCGGGGCGATCTTCCTCATGCAGGCGTTCGGATTCACCCTCAACCTGCTGACGCTGTTGGCCATCGTGTTGTCCGTCGGTCTCGTGGTGGACGACGCCATTGTCGTGGTCGAAAACGTCGAACGCCACCTGCGCGAGGGCAAGACACCGCTCGATGCGGCCTTGCTTGGCGCGCGCGAACTGATGGGCCCGATCATTGCCATGACCGTTACGCTGGCCGCGGTCTACACGCCGATCGGATTGCAGGGCGGTCTGACTGGCGCGCTTTTCCGGGAGTTTGCGCTCACGCTGGCGGGCGCCGTTACGATTTCGGGCATCGTCGCGCTCACGCTTTCACCCATGATGTCGGCCAAACTGCTCCGTAGCTCGGCTGAACAGGAGAAAGGCTTTGCGGGATGGGTCAATCAGCGTTTCGACCGGCTAAGAGAGTCTTACGGCCGCGTGCTTCTGGGCACGCTGCATGCCCGGCCCTATGTTTATGCGGTCTGGATCACCGTCAGCTTGCTCACGATCCCGATGTTCCTTATGTCCCCGAGGGAACTCGCGCCGGCCGAGGATCAAAGCGTGGTTTTTAGTCCGTTAAGTTTTGCCGCGAACGCCACGGTGGATCAAAGAAGTCACTTTGCCCATGCGGCCGACCAGGATTTCCTGAGCACGCCGGAGGCCGAAATCACGTTCCAGCTTTTGTTTCCGCCGTCCAATCCCTTTTCGGCTGCGCAGGGGGTGGATGGGTTTGGCGGCATGGTGCTGAAGCCATGGGGCGTGCGCAAGCGCACGGTTTTTCAAATATTGCCCGAGATATTTGGCAAGCTCTGGGCCATTCCCGGCATAAGGGCGCCTGTCTTTACGCCACCTCCTCTGCCGGGCGGCGACAACTTCCCGGTCGAATTTGACATCACTTCGACGGTTGAAGCCGATCGTTTGTTGCCGCTCGCACAGCAAATATTAGGGAAGGCGATGCAAAGCGGAGTGCTTAATTATGCCGACATCGACCTGAAGTTTGACCAGCCACAATCCGAAATCATTATCGACCACGACAAAGCCGGTACGCTCGGCCTGAACCTGGCCCAGGTGGGCTCCGATCTTGGCGCCGCGTTGGGCGGAAATTATGTGAACTGGTTCAATATTTCCGGCCGGAGTTACAAGGTCATTCCGCAGATCAAGCGGGTGGATCGTCTCAATCCCGACCAACTCCAGAATATTTATATCACCGGGCCCAATAACCGGCTCGTTCCGTTGAGCACCATTGCCACGATCAAGAATGAGACCGTGCCGCGCTCGCTCAACCGCATGCAGCAACTCAACTCGGTCGAAATCGATGGTATTCCACGCGGTCCGCTGGAGCAGGTGCTCAAAGTGCTGGAAAAGGCCGCCCATGAGGTTCTCCCGCCGGGTTATTCCATCGATTACCGGGGTGAATCCCGCCAACTCCGCCAGGAAGGCAACAAGTTCCTGCCCGCGTTCATCCTGGCGATTGTCATGATTTTCCTCGCGCTGGCGGTGCAATTCAACTCCTTCCGCGATCCGCTGGTGATCCTGGCTGGCTCCGTGCCGCTCGCGATGTTCGGCGCGCTCGTCTTCACCTTTTTGAAGATGCCCAACCCAAATATTCCCTATTGGACCAATGGCTGGACCACGACGATGAACATCTACGCGGAGGTCGGCCTTGTCACGCTCGTCGGCCTGATCGCGAAGAACGGCATCCTTATCGTCGAGTTTGCCAACAAACTCCAGGAGGAGGGAAAAACCAAGCTCGTCGCTGTCCATGAAGCCGCCATGACGCGCTTGCGTCCGATCCTTATGACCAGCGTCGCCACCGTGGCCGGCCATTTTCCGCTCACCCTGGTCACTGGCGCCGGCGCCGCGGCCCGCAATAGCATCGGCCTTGTGCTCGTGGGCGGCATGTCCATCGGCACACTCTTCACTCTCTTCGTCGTGCCCTCTATTTATATGCTCATCGCCAAGGATCACACGCATGATCGCGTGAAGGCCACCGATCTCTCGGTCGTCACCATTTCCCAACCGCAAACCATCGCGAAATAAAATGAAACCCTCAACCCGCATGTTTTTCTCGATGGCTTTGGCCTCGGCCATGACCTTTACCGGTCTCGCCCAAGAGACCACGACGCCTTCGGACTTGTCCGCCGAAGCTTCAGCGAAGGCGGACTCCCTGCCCGGGGAAATCGACCTGCCCACGGCGCTGCGCTTCGCGCTCGACCACAACTTTTCCATCCGGCAGGCGCGCCAGCGTATCG
>Ga0210402_10004325_pt1 | contig 12973 bp, 15 predicted proteins | sample IncBWC7MmetaG_FD_161055 | JGI IMG/M metagenome (GOLD analysis project Ga0210402, IMG submission 161055) | Forest soil microbial communities from Barre Woods Harvard Forest LTER site, Petersham, Massachusetts, United States - Inc-BW-C-7-M | ecosystem: Environmental > Terrestrial > Soil >...
ATTGGCCATGCTCGCGCCTGCGACAATGCCCATTGTCGCCAGCGCAAGAACACATCTTTGGAAAGCGGATTTCATCGCGTCACTCCCTATGCAGCCGGATAGCTGCGCGCGTTATTTGTTTTGGACGTTTCGAGAGACGAACCGTGGGTCTGAGAGGGTCAGACCGAAAAATGTTAGCACATCCACAGCGGCTGAGAAGCGTAGCGAGCGCCAACTGAAGCAACCGAAATCAAATTGAGAAGAAATTTTCTCACAACGGTTTTGATTGAGACGAATTTGTGTTCGCCGCATTGCAGCGCGATATTCGGACGAAGCCAACGCTCGCGCGGCAGCGATCAAGTCGATCTTGTCCTGGAGAAAAGCTTTCTTAGACGCTGGGCAGCCGCCCATGCGCGGCTTGCGAGACCGGCCCCTCATCGCTGGGTTGATCGCCGCTGTATCGCGGGATGGCGAAGATGCCAAAATCTTCGGCAAGGACCGTCGCCAGCAGCGACTGGTAGGGATGGTAGCTGCCGCTCTTGCCCGAGATGATGCCGAGGTCCGGCTCCTCGCCTTCGCGCAGCTTCCTGAGGACGATGGGCGCGGAGGCCGGAATGAAGATGGAGCCCTTTGGATTGCTCAGTGCGTTGATGATCCCGCGCAGCACCCCGTCCGAATCCGGCAGCGACAACAGCACGGTCCGCACATTGCCTTCGCTCGCGCTCACCAGATTGAGGAAGGAGGTTCCGAACGCGATATAGACCGAGCCCCTGTGCGAATATTTCGCGTCGAAGCGCTTTCGCTCCTCGAAAACCAGGCCCTTCTGGTCGTCGCTCCAGACGATGGAAACCAGATAGGCGTTGATGTTTGCAGGATTGGCAAAAACGGGCCGGACGCAGAGATAGTCGCCCTGCAGGTGCTTGACCGCGTCAAACATATATCCGCCCACGGTCTTGGCGGCCGTCCTGATTTCAACGGGAGCCCGCACCGCCCCCCGCTGAAAGGTGGTCGCCAGGATGCCCTCGACCTTGTTCAAGGTACGGTCGGTGAAGTCACCCCGAAACAGCTTTTCGATCGAAGACTGGGAGAGATAGTCGCGGATCAAGTCCTTGCGCGACATGCCATGCTTGTCGAGATAGCGCTGGATTTCGCCGGCAATCGCCTTCCGGTCCGCTTTCGAGCCTAGATCCCGCTCCTGGTCCACGGTCAACCCCCCAGCCCTCGCCCCAAAGTTCATCAAATTCTAGCACAGTTTGGCAAAATCCATCCAGTTGGCGTGTGGGGTATCTGACAATTCCCGATAGTTAATTTTCCGTTCATCCAAACTTTGCGAGTTAATCCTCCATCCATCCGAACATTGTGGCGCGGCGACATTCTTGAAGGTCGCGAACCCCGACATGGTTAATTTATTCTGCGGTCCATGAACGGTGAAGACACCGGCATGGATCGCAGAGCGCGCAGCCAACGCCTCCACGCGATCCCGACATAAACCTAACTGCGTGGAGATAGGGAAATGAGGAAGCTCGTTGTTTTGATTGTGGTTGTGGCGGTGATCACCGCCGCCACCGCATACGCGGCCGGGATGTTTGGATTGATCGGACACACCGGCCTGGTCCGAGGCGACATCGGAAAGTGGGTGCACGATCAGGTTCAGGTTTCGATCCTGGCACCGGTCGCCCAGATCCGGTTGCAGGTGCTGTCGCCGCGGCCGCAGACGGAGAAGGATGCCCCGGCGGCGACGGCGTGGCAGGTGGTGTGGGAGATCAAGTCGGCGATCTCGTTCCTGGTCGGGACGATCCGGCTTGTCGTCATCATCATCAGGGTCTGGCGGCGCCGGCCATTGGCCGGAGGCCAAACCCTGACATTGCTGGCGCAGCTCCGGTCGGCGTTTCTCGGCCGGGGCGGCTGGTACCGCATGGGCAGCATTGTTTCATGATCGCGCGATCAAGCCGTACCGACGGCGCAATCATGAGGCAGGCTTCAGTTGAGAGCACCAGGGGAGGCGCTTTCGGGCACCTCCCCTAGCCTCGTCCGGGGTCTGTTCACGTATGTCCAGGCGAAAGCTAAAGGTGAACAGGCGGACCACGTTCCGTTGGCCCCCCGGATGTTGCGCTAGCCCGCAGTGGCAGCCTTGCCTGCAATCTTGCCTAAAGAGTCGGCAGGCCGCCGGACCGCAATCCCCCACAATTAATTGAAATCGCTCGCCCTTCCTTCCCCCTCGCCGTGGCATACAAGTTGCGTCTGACGGCGCATGTCCTCCGCGCCCACCCAGCTCAGCGTCCGCAATGTCCGCAAGTCGTTTTACGGCAAGGCCGGCGAGGTGCGGGTGCTGGATGATCTCTCCTTCGACATCAACGCCCGCGATTTCGTCAGCATCATCGGCCCGTCGGGCTGCGGCAAGACCACGATCTTCAACATCATCGCAGGCTTGGTCGAGCCCGATGCCGGCACGCTGATCTATCGCGGCGAGGAGATCGACAGCCTGCGCGGCCGCGTCGGCTACATGATGCAGAAGGACCTGCTGTTTCCCTGGCGCACCGTGCTCGGCAATGTGCTGCTCGGGCTGGAGACCCGCGGCGTCGACCGCGCGGAAGCCGAAGGGAAAGCGCGCGAATATCTCAAGAGCTTTGGGCTGGCCGGTTTCGAGAACGCCTATCCGAAGACGCTGTCGGGTGGCATGCGGCAGCGCGTGGCGCTGATCCGCACCCTAATCATGGACCCCGACATCCTGCTGCTGGACGAGCCGTTCTCCGCGCTGGACTACCAGACCCGGCTCTATCTCGAAGGCATCTTGAAGGAAGCGGTCGAGACTTATCACAAGACCGTCATCCTGGTGACGCATGACATCGACGAGGCCGTGGCGCTGTCCAAGCGCGTGGTGGTGCTGAGCGGTCGTCCCGCACGGGTCAAGACCGTGCACGAGATCGACATTGCCGCCGCCTCTCCCATAACGGCGCGGAGCGACAGCCGCTTCTCCGGCTATTTCCACACGCTCTGCGCCGAGCTCGACATCCAGACCGAGAGGACCGCGTGACCATCACCCTTCCCGGCACGGCGGTGCGCAAGCGCCGCCCGCGCAAGCCGCGCGCCTTCAGCTTCGACACCGCGCTCGGCCGCTCCCTGCTGCAGGCACTGGCCGTGGTTGTGTTCTTCGCGCTCTGGGAAATCGGCGTGCGGATGGGGTGGATCTCGGCCTTCCTGGTCGGCTCGCCTTTCGGGATCTTTGCAACCGGCTTCAAGATGCTGGTGAGCGGCGATCTGTTGTCCGACACCTGGTTCACTTTGTTCGAGGCCATTCTGGGCTTTGTCATCGGCACCATTGTCGGTTCGCTGCTCGGACTGGCGCTCTGGTATTCAGTGTTCGTCGCCCGCCTGGTCGAGCCCTTCATCGTCGCCATCAACAGCGTGCCGAAAATCGCGCTGGCGCCGATCGTGGTGCTGTGGTTCGGCACCGGGCTCGTCTCGAAAGTGGCACTATCGGTCTCGCTGACCGCGATCGTAGCGCTGATCGCGGCCTATCAGGCCGCCAAAGACGCCGACGTCGACCTGCAGTCGCTCCTGATCTCGATGGGCGCCGACAAGCACCAGGTGTTCTTCAAGGCCGTGGTGCCCTCGACGCTGCCCTCCATCATCGCGACCTTCCGTATCAATATCGGCTTTGGCCTGGTCGGCGCGGTGGTCGGCGAGTTCATCTCCTCGCAGCGCGGGCTCGGCCATCTCATCTACACGGCCTCCAGCCTCTACGACCTCAACACGGTCTGGGTCGGTCTGTTCACGCTGATGATCGTGGGTTTTGCGCTCTATTACGTCATCGACATGATCGAGCGGACGAGTTTGCCCTGGAAGCAGTCAAGCACCACGCACCAGGTTCAAGTCTAGAACAAAGAAATGGAGTATCCGATGTTGTTGACTTCGCGCATTTCCCGCGCTGCCGCCCTGATCACCCTGCTGCTGGCCACGCCGGCATTGGCCGAGAACAAGAAGGTCACGCTATCGCAAGCATTCCAGTCGATGCTCTATCTGCCGCTCTATGTCGCGATCGATGAAGGCTTCTTCACCCAACAGGGTCTTGATCTGACCAAGGAGACCGCAGGCGCGCCGACCGTGGCGCTCTCCGCCGTGATCTCCGGCAGCGCGCAGTTCTCGATCCATGGCCCGGAATGGACAGCGATCGCGGCGTCGAAGGGCGCGCCGGTCAACATCATCGCCAATGTCGTCAACGGCGCGGCGGTGTGGATTGCGACCGCGCCGGACTTCAAGTTCGATAGCATCAAGGACGTCAAGGGCCAGAAGGTCGTCACCGGATTGATGCCGACCACCTCGACCTCGCTGTTCATCAAGCTGCTCAAGGAAAACGGCATGGACGCCAAGACCGATGTCGAGATGATCCAGGTCGCGATCGGCACCGAGCCCGGGCCGTTTGTCGCCAGGCAGGCCGACATCGCCGTGATGTACGAGCCGGGCCTGGACCAGGCGGTCGCAAAAGGCATGAAGGTCGTGTTCGGCTTCCCCAAGACCTATGGCGCCTATGCCTTCTCCGCGGTGACGGCGCGCAACGACGTCGATCCCGACACCGCCCAGCGCGTGGTCAATGGAATGGAGATGGCGATGCGCTTCATGACCAAGAACGAGGCCAAGACGGTGGAGATCGCCAAGAAGGAATTCCCGACACTCGATCCGGTCGTGGTCGAAGCCGCGGTCAAGCGCATGCTCGCCGACGGCGTCTATCCGCCGAGCGTCGACATCACGCCGGAAGCACTGAAAGTGTCGATGGATACCCAGATCGCGCTCGGCAATCTCGCGGGCCAGCCGGACTACAAGGCCTTCGTGGTGCGGAAATATATCGAACCCGCGCTCACCATGAAGTAGCTGGACGCAAGCGGGCGCGTTGCGGCAGATTGGCCGGCAACGCGATCGCGGTCCGGAGAATTTTCTGACATGAGCGAGTTGCCACCGCCCAAGGCTGGGGCCGGCGTGCTGGATTTGTTGCGGCTGTTCCGGAAGAACCAAGCCGCAGCAGACGCGTACGCCGCAGCCTGCCTGGAGAAGGCCAAAGCGATCGAGCCGAAGCTGAAGGCCTTTGAAGTCCTGCCGGCCGATGTGCAGCGTCGGCCCGGCCCGCTCTCGGGCATTCCGGTCGCGATCAAGGACATCATCGCCACGTCTGATCTGCCGACCACCAACGGCTCGCCGATCTATAAAGACCACGTCCCCGCCAAAGACGCCTGGGTGGTCGCGCGCTTGCGCCAGCTCGGCGCGACCATCTTCGGCAAGACCGTCTCGACGGAGTTCGCCTGGCGTCAGCCCGGCCCGACGGCCAATCCCTGGAATGCCGCGCACACGCCGGGCGGATCATCCTCGGGCTCGGCGGCCGCGGTCGCCGCCGGTCTCGTGCCGCTGGCGCTGGGCACGCAGACACTGGGGTCCGTGATCCGTCCCGCCGCGTTTAACGGCATTGTCGGCTTCAAGCCGAGCTATGGCGCGATCCCGCGCGCGGGCGTGCACCCTTTGAGCCCGTCGCTCGACCATGTCGGCTTCTTCGCGCGCCGCGTCGACGATGTTGCGCTCGGCCTGTCGCTGCTGTCGGCCGCGAGCGACGATGATCGGCATGGCCGGCCGGTGCCAGCCTTTCAGGTCGATCTCGAGCGCGGCCTCGAGCAGCTCGGCCAACCGCGGCTCGGCATCGTGCGCTTCGAAAAATGGTCGCGCGCCGAGCCCGAGCAGCAAAAAGTGTTCGAAGCCGCGATCGAAAGACTGCGCGCAGCGGGCGCGATCCTGGAAGAGCTCCCGCTCGCCGAACTCGACCGCGTCAACTGGCAGGCGATCCTCACCATCCTCGAAAGCGAAGGCGCGCACCTGTTCGCCGACCTCGTGGAGCGCTATCCCGACCGCACCAGCGACCACCTGAAATCGCTGGTCGCAAACGGCAAGGCGATCAGCGCACCCGACTATCTCGCCGCCAGGGCGCTGCAGGAGCAGCGGCGCCTCGCGCTCGGTACAGAAATGAAAGGCTTCGATGCCCTGTTAACGCTGCCCGCCTTCGGCGAAGCCCCGCGCGGCCTGCACTATACCGGCGACGCCGAATATTGCGCGCCCTGGACGCTCGTCGGCGTGCCCGCCGTGACGCTGCCGGCCGGTTTCGGCAAGAACGGCCTGCCGCTCGGCATCCAGATCGTCGGCGATTACCGCAACGATCTGCGCATGCTGAAGACCGCGAAATGGGTTGAAACGATTCTCGGCTTTGATCCTGGCGTGCCGAAGGTGGCGCAGCCGCGGCGCGATCAGCAGAACTTGCGAGGTTAGGTAATGCGGCCTCCGGCGATTCGGAGGACTATTTTAATCAGATTCCGCTCGAAAAAGTATTTCACGAAGGAGCGACGGGGGGAGATAGATCGATCATCGAACACCGTTGTGCGGAGGTTCTGGCAACTTCGCCGCTTCCACTGGCTGGAAATCTTCAATGGATCTACTGTCGGACCGAAGCCGAGAAACAAACGCTAATACATTTATTAGGAACTGCAGGCCGAGCTTGGTCCAAGCTTATGCTCGTCTCAAATGACCTTCTCGTCTTTGAACGAAGGTACGTATTTGTTGAAGAGGTCTATTTAGCCTCTGATGGAGTTGTATTCATGCTGAGTCCCCGGCACGATCTACAAAACGTCAGTATCGCGGTTAAGGCATGGGATTCAGCGGGAAAGCAGATTGTCGACTTCTTTAACGCGAACCTACCGACTAGGCCTTCAGCTCCCAGTACATCGCAACGTTGGCGAACTCCAGCCACGTTGCCGAACGGCAGCTATCTTGTAGAGATACAATTAGAAGGGCATCTCGCTTTTAACGCCAGGCTCGGTCTTGGAGGCCAGATAGTCTAGAAGTTGGGAGAATAGTTTCCGTCACGCTGTGGAGGTCACGGTGTTCGATATCTCCAACTCGAAACATTTCTACGAGAAATTGGTGTACGACTACGAGGACTTGCACAAGCAGCCGGACTCTGGCCGCGCGGCAATAAACTGCGCAATCACTGCATACCACCTGCCTGAGTGGGCATGGGGCGACTGGCTAAAGAAATCGGATGCGCGTCGCCGCTTGGGCTTCAAGACGGTTGATGACTTCAAAAAATGGTTGGATGTCGAATTGTGGGGTTTCGCGGCGGTTCAATCGGTTGCGAACGGTACCAAGCATTTTGTCAGGAACGAGTTCGTCAAGACTCAGAGATTCGATGCGCGTCCTTCTGAACCTGGGAGCGCGTTCTTCCTCATCGAAATCGACGTGGGGCCTGATCGTGTTAGAAACGACCTAGAAACAGTGGTCGAGCAGCAGATACTTTTCTGGCGAGACTTTTTCCGTAAGCACGGCCCGTATGGCGAGTTAATTCTGCCGCCGAGTGGCGTACTCGACTTCTCAACTTAAAGGCTGATTCTGCCCGTCAATATCGCGCCACCAACGACGCAAAGCTTTATGGCCCAAGTCGGAGTTGAAGATGTGCCAGTCTCGGCCTTCAGCTCACCGACAACTCGTAGATCGCCCCTATCTGACAATGCGCGACCACGCGTCAGGCGTTGCGCGAAACTAGGAACATCCCGCGGGAGATTTTGGAGCGGGCGAAGGGGCTCGAACCCTCGACCCCGACCTTGGCAAGGTCGTGCTCTACCACTGAGCTACACCCGCATCCGTTAGCGTTGACGGCGGTGATGCACCGGCAACCGCAGTCGTATGCCAAATGCGCACTGCGAATGCAACAGTCAGGCGACGGCGGGATTCCGGTTAATTCGCCCGATATCAGCGCCAAAGCCGTCGAATCGGCCCGGAACCGCCTTGGGGACGGCCACTACCCTTGGTACCTCTGGGCGGCCGCGCTGCCAACGGCCGCCCGCAACGATTCGAGCCATTGGCCGAACCAGCCGCGCAGCGTCGCGCAAAGCTCGTCGCGCGCGGCCGGCTCGCAGTCGAAATCCGCCCACCATTCGGCAAAGGCGCCGTCGCCGTCGACGATCTCGCGGATATGCAACGTGGCCCGGAAAGCCGTTACCGGCAGCGTCGGCTCCTCGCAGAACTCATAGGTCTGCGAGCGTTCCACGTCGGAGAGCGCAAGCAGCCGCTGTCGGATATGCCGACCCCTGTAATGGACGTTTCGCACAGCGCTCACGGTGTCGCCGCTCTTGCCCTCCTCGATGGCGCTTTCGCCGGCGCCGCTCACCCACGCCGGGTAATTGTTGAAATCACGGATGATTTTCCAGACCTCGGCGGCCGGCCTGTGGAACACGGTGCTGTAATAGGCTCTGGCCATGGCAGAACTCCCGAAATCGAGTGTATTTGCGTGCAGCATGGCCCGGCGGGCCCCCTGCGGCCACCCGATCTCCGACAGGCGCGGCGCTCCTGGAAGCAATTGAAATTTGCCCGCAAACCGCCACTTAAGGGGCCGAACTCCTGAAAACGCAGGCCGGGCTATGCTAGAAGAAGCCCGACCTTTAGGGACAAGCGGACGAGGACCCCCGTGACGATCGTAGAGCAGAGCAACGGAGCGGCGCCGGCGGCGGCCGACCTGATCAAGGAAACCACCACCCAGACCTTCGTGAAGGATGTCATCGAGGAATCGAAACGGCAGCCGGTCCTGATCGACTTCTGGGCGGAGTGGTGCGGCCCGTGCCGCCAGCTCACGCCGGTGCTGGAGAAGGCGGTGCGCAACGCCAAGGGCAAGGTCAAGCTGGTCAAGATGAACATCGACCAGCATCCTGCGATCCCTGGCCAGATGGGCATCCAGTCGATCCCGGCGGTGATTGCCTTCGTCAACGGCCAGCCGGCCGACGGCTTCATGGGCGCCGTTCCCGAAAGCCAGGTCAACGCCTTCATCGAGAAGGTGACCAAGGGCCTCACCGCGCCGGGCGAGCCGAATATCGCGGAGATTTTGCAGGAAGCCGAAGCCGTGCTCGCCGAAGGCGATCCGGCCGCCGCCGCGCAGATCTATGCCGAGGTGCTCTCGCTCGATGCCACCAACATCGCGGCGATGGCCGGGCTTGCCAAATGCTACATCACGACCGGCGCGGTCGAGCAGGCCAAGCAGACACTCGCCATGGTTCCGGAATCCAGGCGCAACGACGCCGCGGTGAAAGCCGTGCAGGCCGCGATCGACCTCGCCGAGCAGGCGCAGTCGGTCGGACCGGTCGTCGAGCTCGAGCAGAAGGTCGCGGCCAACCCGCTCGACCATCAGGCGCGATTTGATCTCGCCACCGCGCTGAACGCGATGGGCAACCGCGGCGAGGCGACCACGCAGCTGCTCGAGATCATCAGGCGCGACCGCAAATGGAACGACGACGGCGCCCGCAAACAGCTGATACAGTTCTTCGAGGCGTGGGGCGGGGCGGACGAGGCCACCGTCGAGGGACGCAAGCGGTTGTCGACGATCCTGTTCTCTTGATAGTTGGCGCATGATCTTTGTCGGAAAACCGGTGCCCACCCCGCATCAAGCGCGGGGCAGGCTTTTCCGGATCATGCGCTAATCAGCCGCAGGGGAGGCTCATGCCGATCAACGCCGAATATCGCGGGCCGGCCGATCTTCCCGAGGTGATCCCGGTGTTTCCGCTGCCGGGCGCGCTGTTGCTGCCGCGCGGCCAGATGCCGCTCAATATTTTCGAGCCGCGCTATCTCGCGATGGTCGACGATACCTTCCGCGACGGCCGCCGCCTGATCGGCATGATCCAGCCCGACGCCACCCATTCGCAGAACGAGGCGCGGCCGGCGCTGTTTCGTGTCGGCTGCGTCGGACGCATCACCCAGCTCGCCGAATCCGGCGATGGCCGCTACATCCTCGAACTGACCGGCATCTCGCGCTTCAAGGTGGTCGAGGAGATGACCGTGCTGACCGCGTACCGGCAATGCAAGGTGGACTATTTCCCGTTCATCGACGATTTCACGGCGCGCAAGGGCGAGGACGCGGTCGACCGCGAGGCGCTGCTCGAGGTGCTGACCGACTTTTTGAAGGCCAACAACCTGAAGGTCGATTGGGAAGGCGTGGAAACCGCGCCGAACGAGGCGCTGGTCAATGCGCTCGCGATGATGTCGCCGTATGGCCCGGCCGAGAAGCAGGCCATGCTGGAAGCCCCCGACCTGAAGACCCGCGCGGAAATCCTGATCGCGGTCACTGAAATGGATCTCGCCAAGAAGCGCACCAGCGGCGACCCGCCGCTGCAGTGAGGCCGGTCAAACGCCAAGCGGAACCAGCACGGTTTCGCCGGTTGCCACCAGCGACATCTCGCCCTGTTCGTCTTCGGCAAAAAGCTCGGCCCTGGCGAAGACCTGCCTGCGCCCGGCGCGCACGGTGGTGCCTTTCGCAACAAAGTGGCGGCCGACGGCCGGCTTCAGGCAGTTCATCGAAAAATGCGATGCGGTCACGTTGCCCGCCACAGTCGCGGCGGCGAAGCCGCAGGCGGTGTCGAGCAGCGCAGCGATCATTCCGGCGTGCAGGTGGCCTGCGTATTGGGTCAAGTCGTCGCGCCACTGCATACGGATTTCCGCGGCGCCATCGGCGGCTGCCAGGACTTCGAATCTCGCCATGCGATTGAACGTCGCCGAGCCGTTGAGCGCCGCAACGTCGCGCAGATCAAATCCAGCTTTGGCGGTCACGCAGAACTCCATTGCGGCGCGCGCTTTTCGAGATTGGCCCTGACCGCTTCGACATGATTGGCTTTTCCGAGCAGCGCCTTCTGTTCGGCGGTCTCGGCGGCAAGCCCGGTCGCCGCATCGCAGGAAACCGCGAGATTGAGCAACCGCTTGGCAGCACGGATTGCATCCGGACTGCGGTCCGCAATCTCGCGCGCCGTGAGCAACGCGGCTGCACGCGGGTCCGCCACGACCTTCGTGGCAAAGCCATAGGCAAGGGCTTCTTCGGCGGAAAAGATTCGCGCGGTGTAGGTGAGTTCGCGGACAATGTCCTCGCGGGCGAGATGACGCATGAGTTGCGTTCCCGCCATATCCGGCACCACTCCCCATTTGGTCTCGATGATCGCGAGCCGCGTGCCGGGCGCGACATAGCGGACATCGGCGCCGAGCGCGAGCTGGAAACCGCCACCGAACGCGAAGCCATGGACCGCGGCAATCACCGGCACGGGAAGCTCTCGCCAGAGCCACACCAGATGTTGCGCCCAGTTGGCGATTCCATGGGTTCGTACGCGGAGATCGGCAAAGGGCAGGAGCGAGTGCCCCTGGGCCGTCGCCGCCAGACGCTCGACGTCGAGCCCGGCACAGAAGGCACGGCCCTCGCCCGAGAGGACCACGACGCGGACACCGCGATCGTTGCTGAGCCGCGCACCGGTATCGGCGATCGCCTGGAACATGGCTGGATCAAGCGCATTCATCTTGTCCGGACGGTTCAGACGGACATCGGCCACACCGTTGTGGATGCTCACTCGGACGCGATCATCCATGACTTTCTCCGTTTCGCTAATATCCCGCGGCCGCCATCGCCGCGGCGGCGCCGAGCACCATCCAGCCGAAATGTTTGCCGCGCGTGCCAACGGCGTTGCCGAGGGCGCTGAATGCGAGCACGCCAGCGATCGTGACGACGATCCAGTGCCGGGCGGTTTCCGATTGCATCGAGGGCGTGGCGATCAAGAGCACGCCGCCGGCGATCCAGGCCACCGTCGGGATCTGCCAGACAAAGCGGAACAGCGTGCGCAGGCTCTGGGGCTCGATGGTCACGCGCGGAAAGATCTTGGTTTCCGACAACACGCCGTGAATCAGTGCAGCCGCGATCGCCACCACGCCGGAAACCTGCAGCAGGATATCGCGCATCGGAATCTCCATACAGTTGTGTATGGCAATAAGCCTGGCGCTGGCACCTGTCAATACAGTACTGTATGGTGGGCCGCGATGGCCGATCAACTTTCCGCGCAGGACTGGCTCGAATTGGGCCTCAAGACGCTGGCGACCCAGGGCTTCTCGGCCCTCAAGGCCGAGCCCTTGGCCAAGGCGATGGGCGTTTCGCGCGGCAGCTTCTACTGGCATTTTGCCGATATCGGCGCGTACCACACAGCGATCCTGAAAGCGTGGCGCGAGGTCGCGGCCGAAGCGATCATCGCCCAGGTCGAGGCTGCTTCCGCCGACGACGATCCGCTGACGGTGCTGCTGCAGCGGGTGTTTTCGGAAAGGCTGGCGCTGGAACGCGCGGTGCGGAGCTGGGCCGCATTCGATCCGGCCGCGCGCGCCGCGGTGCAGGCGATCGACCGCAGGCGCCTCGATTATGTCGAGAGCCTGATGCGCGCCCGCGGCGTCACGGGCGAGATCGCGCAGGCGCGCGCGCAAATCATCTATTGGGCCTTCCTCGGCTATGCGCTGTCGGACAAGCCTCTGCCCAAGGCGACGCGCGAAGCGATGCTCGGGGAACTGGTGCGGATCGCGCTGAGTTAATCCCTCACGGCTGCACGAATGTGCTAAGGCGTGGGCTCTACCAGCAGAGAGAAGCCGATGACCGCCACGCCGGAACGCCCCGAAAACACCGTCGATCCCAAACTGCTGGAGATCCTGGTCTGTCCGCTGACCAAGGGGCCGCTGGAATTCGATTCGGCGAAGCAGGAATTGATCTCGCGCTCGGCGAAACTCGCCTATCCGATCCGCGACGGCATCCCGATCATGCTGCCCGAGGAGGCGCGCAAGATCGATTAGCGCATGATCCGGACCATCGCCGCCGCGTTACTTCTGCTGATCTCTGCGGTGGTCGCCGCTGCCGAGGAGAGCAAAGTCAGCGTCGGCGCGATCGACGCCTTCCTGACCGTGCCGCCCAATGTCGACAAGCCGCCGGTGGCGCTGCTGATCGCGGGCTCCGGATCGACCGACCATGACGGCAACGGGCCGCAGGCCAAGCCGGCGACACTGAAAAAGCTCTCGGACGAGCTGGTGGCGCAGGGCATCGCCACGCTGCGCTACGACAAGCGCGGTGCGGGCGGCTGGAAGAAGGAGTTCGGCCGGCCCGAGGACTTTCGCTTCAAGGATTATGTCGACG
>Ga0210402_10004326_pt1 | contig 12973 bp, 15 predicted proteins | sample IncBWC7MmetaG_FD_161055 | JGI IMG/M metagenome (GOLD analysis project Ga0210402, IMG submission 161055) | Forest soil microbial communities from Barre Woods Harvard Forest LTER site, Petersham, Massachusetts, United States - Inc-BW-C-7-M | ecosystem: Environmental > Terrestrial > Soil >...
GCCGCCAAACGGCCGCCCGCCTAACACGCGCATGCAGCGGACTCGCTCATCGCCTTCGGCCTTTGCCTTATCCTCGGCGGGACACCCGCTGGGAAGCGCGATCGGAGGACCCGCCTGGTAGTAGGCCCCCGATCTCGACTGAGCAGCAATGCGCAGAGCTTCGGCCGTTTTCTTCTAACCCCGAGGCCGTCGCCAAGTGTCTACATCCTAAGGGTCTGGCCCGCCGTGGTGATACCAGCGATATTCCTGGTGTTGCTGGCAGCGGCGATCGGTGCGGCTCTTGGGCATCAGCTTGCACCAAGGCCACCTATAAAGAGTGGGTTTTTCGGCATCGTCGTGTTCGGGCCGCTAGTCGAGACCCTCCTGATGATTCCACTTCTCTGGGTGCTCCAGCGGCTGACCTCGCGGAAGGTCGTCGCCATCTCCGCTTCGGCAGGTGTCTGGGCCATCCTGCACCTTGCTGCGTCGGTTGGCGACGCCGTCTCTGCGTTGTGGGCTTTCTTCATATTCTCAGCGGCCTTCGTCGCGTGGCGAATTCGCTCCCTGTCCGCGGCGTATTGGGTCGCCTGTTCGCTGCATGCCCTGAACAACCTGACGGCATGGATCGTAGGTCGGGCCGCTCAGCTTGGCGGCCGTCGGGCTTCGTTGATAGTCGGCATCCTGCTGCTTGCCATGATGGTCTCCAGCTCTTGGGCTGGAGGAGCCCTCGCAGCCCGCAGGGCTCAGAACGAACCCGAACCGGATCTACCCGACGTGTTCTTCTTTCCCCGTTCCGCAGACGACGCACCGTTTCCGATCAACTTCGCACGCGCGAGTTGGCTACTCCCGCTCCTAGGGTTCGTTGGCGCGAGCATCGCCATAGACCTCAAAGCGGACCGCGTGATCCACGAGGGGATTGCGCTGTTCTTGGCGCCGGCGGCAGGTCTTCTGTTCGGGCTCGCTGCTTTGCCTGGCGCCCTACGGTACGGCAGGAAACGGATTGTTGCGCCCGCGCTCGTGGGGATGCTAACGAGCTCTGTGTTGCTGCTCATATGGCTCGTCATTCAGCTTCGCCGGTTCGGTCCTTTGGCAGGCGGTCACCCGTGACGCGGCCGCCTAACATGCCTTCGCCGAGCGCGTGGTGCCACGGGACAGGCAGGTCACGCCTCTGCAGTGGTGGGCACTGGGCGCCCGGCCTGACCGTAAGAGGCGGGCATATGATCGAGCTGCTATTCAAGGAGACAACGTTGATCCTCCCTCGCCGGGCTCGTTCACTCCTGGCAGTCGCGGTCTTCCTCTGTGCCCTTCATGCCCGAGGCGCGGTTCAGCAGGCGGAGGACACTTGCGGACCGTTCACGACGGCGCTGGCGCTGGCCGGGTCGTTCGAGGTGCGGGCGCAGCTTGTGCGAGGCCACTTCCTGCAGGTCCTGATTGTCAGTCACGGGTCCTTGCCCGTTCTCGTAACTCCCCATGCCATCCTGGGGACCTATCTCGAGGTCGAAATTCAGGATGCCGCTGGGCTTTACCTTGGTCATCTCGGTCCGCTGTCAACGTGCCCGGGTCCGATTGAATCTGACTTCCAAGTATTTTCATCGGACGAGACTACCGGCTCCCCGGTCTTCGGCACGGAACTTGACCTGTCGATGAAAGATAGGTTTAGGCTAATCGCCGCCAACGGTGATGAGACTTACGATCTCGAGCCGGGCCGCGAGTATCGCCTCGTCGTCACCTACCATAACGAAGATGGTCGTTGGCTGGACGCTCGCAACAGGCGCATTTTGGAGCGCCGTCATCCTGGCGTTGCGACGCCGGTCTTGATGTTGAGAGCCAAGCCTGTGCCGTATCGGGCGGCAAGATGACCCTGTTACTCCTGAGGCCTAACCGCGCATGCGGCGGACTCGTTCGTCGGCTTCGGCTTTTCGCTCGACGCCGACTCGTAGCCCGTTAGGCGGCGAAAGAGGCTAGATGGCTAGACCAACGGCGGTGGCACTTGTGGGTCGTCTCGTGGTCGATAAGGTTGTCCAGAAGCCCGTGCTTGACGAGTTGATGGCGCGCCGGAATGCCGTAGACGCGCTGTGCGTTGGTTTGCTGACCCACCCGGATGACGGCGCTCGCGAGTTGTGTGCGGAATTGCTCGGGGATATGCATAGCACTAAGGCAGTTCCGCCCCTGATCGAGGCCCTTCGTGATCGCTCGGTACACGTCCGGTGGGACGCCCTGAGAGCTCTCTCGAAGCTCCTGTACTGCGAGATTGGCTGGTGGCTAAGAATAGAGGGATACAAGAGTCAACCTGGCATGATGCATCGGCGTGTTAGCGCATGGTGGAAAAGGAACCGGTCGCGTGTCTGGTGGTGAGGCTGGGCGGCCTAACACGCGCATGCAGACAGGCTGCGCGCCAGCGGCCCCCAGCCCGTCACGGACATGGAAATGCCGAAGAGTCTTGGATCGGCGGGAACGGGGTGCCGAACGTGTTGGAGTAACTCTTCACCGTACCCAAGTAGGAATCCGTGACCTTCATCGCCACGCCAACATCGGTGAGCGCGCCTGCGAAGACCCACCACTCGGCATTTATCCCGCAGCCATCCAAGACTTTCACGACTAGCTCGACGTTCGTCGGGTCAAAGAACCAGAACATCCCCGTGTCCTCCGTCAGCGAGACTGCGGTGGCAGGGAACGACGGGCCGTCTGGCGTTTGCTGGTAGTCTGCCGTGACCGAAAACCTGCTGGCATTCAGACACAGCGTGTGAGGATCAACGATGCAAGGATTCGAAAGCTGGAAGACGGACAGGGTCAACGAGCCGGGCTGCAACACTCCTGCGGCGTCGGTTCCCGTTATCGTCTGGCTTCCGAGAGTGTTGTACTCCACCTGAATCGCCACCACCCCCGCGTTTACCGCGTCGAACGTAGCGCTAGCGGGAAATGACGCCAACGGGTCGAAACTGGTGAACAGCACGGTCCCTCTAAACGACGGGTCGATGATGCCTGAGTCCCCGACCGCCACGACCAAAACGCCAAAGAATGAGCCAGCCTGAACGGATACCGGCGCTGGAGGCGAGACGCCCGGACATGCAAGCACACATTGATTGTTTGTCACGATTAACCTCGTCGCAGCCCCTGCGGGAAGCACGATGGCTCCAAAGCCAATAACGACTGCGGTCCCGACACGGCGAAGCGAAAAGGCCATCCAAGGAAGTTGACTGCTCATCGGTCGAACACCTCCGAAGCCCGGCCAACGAATCATACGCCCGGCTTTTTCCCGCTTCAGTCGAGGCGGAGGCCGGGCTTCACGTCGTTCGGCCTTCGCAAGGCAATACCCTGCGCTTCGTAGCCGCGACGAGCAGCAGATAGGCTGCTAATGCTGCCGCAAGATGCTTGAGGGAGTGTCCGCTCACGACCCGCAACGAGTCGAAGATGGGCCGGTCAAGAGCCTCCAACAGCTTAGCAACTGCGTAGGCAGCAAACACGCCCCACAGCAGCGACACTCGCGTAAGTCGCGATGGCAACAGGATGACCAAGAGCGGCGCAAGTGCCATCGGAAGGAACTGAACCAGCGTGTAGGGTCTGAGATCGCCGCCCCCGTGCCGCCCAGAAGACCACCAGTACCCGACCGACAGCAGGCCCACGACGATGAGGGGCAGGAGCAACCGAGCGCCAACTTCAGGTCCGATCTGCTCGCCGATCAGAATGGCGAGGAATGCCATGAACGTGACTGTCATCGGAAGCCGATCCCAAACGAGACTGCTGTCAGACGGAGCCGAGTGGTAGTACCCGGAGCCGAAAGAAACGAGCGCCGTCCCTACGAAGAACGCAACGTATGCCGGGCGCAGGGCCGGGAGCACGCCGGGCAGTTGGCGGCGGGAGAGCGAGAGTAGCCCGGCCACGCCAACGACGAGGAACGGAATGTTCGACGCCACGTTCCAGAAGTTGGGGACTCCGAGGATTCGCCGCTGATCGGCAAAGACGTGGTAGCTCGGAGACTGAGGGATTGGCCCGTGGACGATGACAGCGACAACGCCGACGAGGGTAACGCCGAGAAGGATAAGGATAGCCCGGCGATGCTGCGCTCGCGACGGCAACGGGCGCGGCGTCGGCGGCCCCGTGGGTGATGGGCGAGGCTGCTGACGACTTCGGTCAGACAGCAAGGATGTAGGCTCCGAGCGCTGCAAACAGCAGCAGAGCGCCAGCCAACACGAGACTTCGGGCGACCCAAAAGTCCCGCAGATAGGAAGAAGGCATTCCAGCGATCCGGAGTCGCCCATAAGTCGAATACGCAGCCGTGGACGACAGAAGCAGCATCCCGACCAGAACACCAACGGTGGCGTAAGGGAAGGTTGAGCGGAGACGGTAGGCTGACGCCACCCATAGTCCGATCAGAGCTAGAAACGCGACAGACCACACGCGGGACGTGCCAGCCGCCAAATCGACGAGCCGTGCCTTTTCGTCTGTTGAAAGGGCCAACAGGCTCCTCCGGGCGATGCCCTTTGCTACGAACATCAGTACGACGAAGGCAATAGCTGCAATCGAAACCGCGATCATCCATTCCTCCTACTGCTGGCGGGCGACACCTCGGGGCCTATCGGGATGCGCGTCATCGGCTCCGAAGGCGAAGGACGAGTCACTCCGCACACGAGCAACCCTGAAGGTGCCGCGAGTCGATGATGTAGGTCAGATCGTTGATGTAGCTCACGAAGCCCTTTAGCCGACCGTAGAGCCGGAGGATGCAGCCGGATTTCGTCTTGTCCACGAAGAACGAATAGTCGGTGCCGGACGAGGAGGCGACGCGAAATGGCCGAGGACCGAGGTCGGCCAGCGTGGGGATCTTGGCGGTGCGCCGGGCGAGCGCGGTCGCGTTCTCCGGTGTCTCGCGCTGCCCGACGAGGACGGCCACCAGTACCGTCTCCAACAAGGTCTGGCACGCAGGGTCGTGATCCGAGCGACGGATGTGCAGGAGGTCACCAACATCGCGGCGGCGAATATCGCCGAGAGCACCGATGAGCGAGTCCGCATGCGCATGTTAGGCAGCGGCCTCATTGCCCTACCCGAAAGATGATAAGCACTCCGAACAGCAGCGCGATTCCAATCAAAGCCGCGACCCCAAGCTCGCCCGTGGATAAGGCTTGGACCCACGAATCGCGAACTCCACCCCGGCGCTTGCGCCAGACAGCCGCCGCAACCGAGACCAAGCAATAGGCTCCCGCCGCCGCGAACACGGGCGGATACCACGCCGGGCGACCTTTCATGAAGGCGAAGGCGCTCAAGACCACGAAGCTCGCCGAGAAGCCCAACGCCCATAGGAACCATTGGAACCGTGTCACTTTCGGCCCCCTACCGGGCTGCGCGTCAGCGGCTCCGAAACCGAAGGGCGGGTTCGCCCCAAGCGCATGTTAAGCGCCACCGCTTGTGCGCTGCCGCCACGCTGATAGCGCGGCCTGCAGCAAGGGTTTCATACCCGCACGGCGAAGATCCTCAGAGGTGCGCAACGGAACGTGACGATGAACCTTCCCCATCCCCTCCATGAGATGGTGTGGATCGGGAAGCGAGGCACCACCGACCACACCCAGTTTCACGCCGCCCTTGCTGAGAATGAGCGTGCAGATAATGTCGCGGTAGCCCGTGCCGTAGCCGTAACCAACCAGCCGAGCCTTGCTGTCCACTACCTCGGTCGCGCCGGGGAGGATTGCAAGGATGATCCGCCGGGCTTCGCCGACGATCTCCTGCACACTTGCCTGATAGGGCTTAAGCAGACTGGGAAGCTCCGTTCCTGCGATTGCATCGTCGGTCATGATCAGCCTCCGAGTGTTTCTGCCGCCTACCGGCTGGCGCGTCACCGGCCCCGAAGGCGATGGGCGAGATAGCTGGAGGCGCACTCTAGGACCGCGCTCCGCGACCGAAAGTGTCTTGGATTTCAGGATGGCGTTTGCGGTCCCGATACGGCATCGCGGTCTTCAAGGCATTTGCGAACGTCCATTTGAGAATTGGGTCCGTCTCACTTTCAAACTCGGCAAACAGGGCAGCTATGACCGTCGGCCCACCATCCTTTACCGTTAGCGCTCTCGTTATGCCTTCGCGGATCCTCGGGTGATGAAGAATCCGAAGATGCCTGACGAGGATGGGGTAAGCGGCAGCGTATCCCGCTGACGTGCTGACGAAGTCATAGACCGAGTTGACGCTAAACCCAAGACTCTGAAGCTCGGCGACCAAATCGGCTTCATCCGCTACCGGGGAAGCACTCACCGTGTGGTCCTCATACGGAGACGCGTTCCCGGCTCCGAAGGGGATGAGTGAGTCCGCTGCTTGCCCGTATTAGGCCATTCCACATTACTGCCCTTCAAGCGCTTCGGGTCCGCAAACAAGCACTCCATCCACCCGAGCGATGTCGTCACATCTATCCCAATCGGGCTGCGGTACTAGATAAGAGGTCGAGCAGAACTTTCCGTCCGGACCTGCGCTTCGGACAGCCCACGACCATGACTGCTTCGGATCCACGTTCTTCAAGAGCTGATACGGACGCCCCCACGGGTCTAGCTCTGGCAGCTTGTCGAAATAGTTCGGGACCAGCATCGCTCGGGCCGCTTTGCTGGAGAGATGTTCGGACAGGCTGAAGTCCACACCGGGAACACCGCCCTCTTCCAAGTACTCCCCTTCCGGGGGGTGGTCGATGTTCCAAGCGATCAACCCGGTACAAATCGACCGCAACTCCCGCGAGACTTTCTGCGATTCTGTCGGCTGCTCCCGCGCATCGGCACTCGTCGAACATAGGATGATCGCGAGGAGGACCGCAACCTTGACCCGCATAGTTCTACCTCCCGCCGAAGTTGGTCACATCCGTGCCCTCATGGACACCGGGGAACGCGGTCCGGTTTCCGCTTCGGCAACGGGCGGCGAGTCACCGGCGAACGAGTAGCTGGACGCTTCATGGGCACGGAAAAGCCGACGAGTCCTGCACGGGTTGAAATGGCGTACCGAACGTATTGGAGTACATTTTCGACGCGCCCGTAACGGTGTCCGTGACCGTCATCTGCACGCCCACGTCGGTCAACCCCCCTGCAAAGACCCAGTACTCGTTGTTGACGGAACAGCCGGTCAGCACCTTGACGACCATTTCGACGTTCGTTGAATCGAAGAACCAGAAGTATCCGGTGTCGGCTGTCAGCGGAACAGCGGTTGCGGGAGACGACGGACCCTCGGGTGTTTGCTGGAAAGTTGCTGTGACCGAGAACCTGCCTCTGTTGAGGCAGAGCGTGTGCGAGTCAGCGGTGCAGGTCGATAAGGCGATTTGGTAGTCGAAAACGCCGGTGCTAGTCCCGGCGTGCAGGAAGCCGCCGGTCGAGTCGATTGCTAGAGTGTTGACGTTCAGGTCGGTCAGGCCATTGTTGAGCGACCGCCATGTCGCACCGCCATCGGCGCTTTGAAACACACCCCCGCCGGTTCCGACGAACACATTGGTGGGCTGCAAAGGGTTGATTGCGAAACTCGAAGCCGAGGTGCTAGTGAGGCCCGCGCTCGTCAATGCGAACGTCGCTCCGCCATCGACGCTCTTGAAGACACCGTTGGCGGTGCCCGCGTAGATAATCGAGGGATTCGTCGGGTCCACGGCGAGGGCAGCGATACCGCTCGGCGCGTTGTTGAGCTGGACCCACGTCGCACCGGCATCGACAGTCTTGAACAATCCGTGCGTTGCCACATAGAGGGTGCCCGACATCTTCGTGCCGATCATCGTCGAGATCACTGCGCTGTCCAATCCCAAGCCTGAGTCCACGCGAGTCCATGTAGCTCCCGCGTCGGTACTCTTGGACAACGAGTTCGAGGCGGTCGTGTTCTGGCCAAGATATAATGTCGTCGTCGTCGCGGGATCGACGACCATCTGAAAAGACGGGAAGAAACCTGTCGGCTGGTAGAGCACCGTCCACGTCGCGCCACCGTCAGGACTCACCCAAACGTCGCCGGAGCACACTGCCTCTCCGCAAGCGTAATCAGAAACATAAACGGTGGAAGGAGGCGCGGTCGCGAGAGGTTTCGGATTGCGCAGGTATCCTGCAAGCGCCCACGTTACGCCGTCATCTGTGCTTTTGTATGGTCCGGCAGAGATGAGGTAGGACTGACCCGCGTAGAGTGTACCGGGACGCTGCGGGTCGGCAATGATGGGTGACTCCAACGCACCCGGTGGTCCGTTCGTCGTCCAGACGCCGACCCCGGCTGTGGCCATCGAGCTGAATAGGGCGGCGACGACAAAAAACGCACCAGTTCGCATCATCAGCGTACGAGATGGAGGGTTGCTCATGGACATGGAAAGGCCGATGAATCCTGAATCGGCCGGTAGGGGGTGCCGAAGGCGTTGGAATAGGTCTGGAACGCGCCAGTAGCAGTATCGGTGACCTTCATTTCGACGCCCACGTCCGTCAACCCACCAGCGAAGACCCAGTACGAATTGTTCACGCCGCAGCCGGTTAGGACTTTCGTAACCAGTTCGATGTTGGTCGGGTCGAAGAACCAGAAATAGCCGGTGTCGTTAGTCAACGGAACCGCCGTTGCCTGAACTGGCAGACCTTGTGGCGTCTGCTGGAAGTCTGCCGAGACGGAAAACCTACCGTTGTTGAGGCAAAGCGTATGAGCGTCGGCTGAGCAGGATGACAGCGCTAACTGGTAGTCGAAGACTCCGGTGCTGGTTCCGGCGTGGAGAAAGCCGCCGGTCGAATCGATTGCGAGGGTGTTGACATTCAGGTCAGTCAGCCCATTGTTGAGAGACCGCCATGTTGCGCCGCCATCGACGCTTACGAAGACGCCCCCAGTAGTGGTGCCGACGAACACGTTGGTTGACTGAACGGGGTTGATCGCAAAACTCGACACCGATGCGTTCGTCAGGCCCGCGTTCATCGGGGCAAACGTCGCGCCGCCATCGACGCTTTTGAAAACACCGCTGTCGGTGCCTGCGTAGATAATGGAGCGATTCGTCGGGTCGGCGGCAAGAACGTTGATGAGGCTCGGCGCGTTCCGTAGCTGGGTCCACGTAGAACCGCCATCAACGGTTTTGAACAGCCCGGGCATTGGAGGGTAGCCCGGCCCGGCAAAGTGGCCCGGTAGCGTCGCCACATAAAGGGTGCCCGACACCTTGGTGACGATCATCGACGAGATCACCGCGCTGATGAGCCCCAAGCCTTTGTCCATCTCGGCCCACGTTGCTCCCCCGTCGGTACTCTTCAACAAGGAGCTGAAGGTCGATAGAACTGTTGTTGGCGGCACCTCACTCTGACCGAGGAATAAGGTCGTAGGTGTTACTGGATCGACGACCACCCAGACGGTCTGAGGTGAATAGTTTCCGTTGATGTTCCTCCACGTTACGCCGCCATCACTACTCACGGAGACGAAGCCATTGCACGTTCCCTCTCCGCAGAAGACATTCGAGAGGTAAACGGTGTCCGGAGGGGCGGTCGCAAGAGGTGTCGGATTCTCTACGAGGAAGTTCAATAGCGTCCACGTAACTCCGTCATCGGTGCTTTTGAAGGTCGAGGCGCCTGCGATGCCTCCCGCGATGGCTGAGGACTCGCCCGCGTAGAGCGTACCGGGACGCTCCGGGTCAGCGATGACGACTGATGACCCGGTTCCATTGGGTGGCCCGTTCGTCGTCCAGACGCCAACTCCGGCTGTCGCGACCGTGCTGATCAGAACGGAGACGACGGCGATTCCGACTCGACGCGGAATTCGACTCGACCGGGGGCGATTTCTCATCGCTGGCTCACGTCCAAATTCACTATGGACCGTAAAGCTTCAACCCGAAGGTCTTGGTCAGAAACACCGCGATCTGACCGCGATTGACCGGATTGGACGGGCAGTACAAGCCGTTGCCGCAGCCGCCGGTTACGCCCTCGTTGTGGAGCTGCTCGATCCAGTTGACCGCAAATGCCGGAGTCGGTGTGCACTCCACGTCGGAGAAGATTCCCGTGCAGCTAGGCGGCGAATAGCTTGAGCCGTGTTCTGCCTTGAGGAGGAACACCGCCATTTGGGCGCGGGTGACCGGGCTGTTGGGGCAGTAGTTTCCGCCGCCGCATCCTCCGGTGATCGCAAAGCCAGCAAGCTGCTCGATCCACGGCGCGAACGGGTCGCTTGCCGGGACATCGGCGAACACGGTTCCGGTCGCGGGTGGTGGTGTGTGGGTAGCACCGAGCTTTGACTTCATCAAGAGCACGGCCATCTGGGATCGCGTCACAGAGTTTGTCGGGCAGTAGTTGCCGTTGGCGCATCCACCCGTGATGCCGTTGTGAAACAGATTCTCGACAAACGAGTAGAACGGGTTCGACGTCGGCACGTCTGGAAAGCTCTCGCCGACGTGTAATGTCCATGTCTTAATTGGTAGCCCGGTTGTGGCAGGAGTCACGGGGACGGCAAGAAGTTCGGTGAACGTCGCGTCCCAATGTTGCGATGGGCGTGTACCTGAAACGGTCATCAGGAAGCAGTCGCCGGTCGCGCTGGCACAGTTCGACATCGCCCCCCCGGCCACGCTGCCATAGTCCGCAAAATCGTCGTTAATCGTATAGGTCGGCCCTGCGGGTCCAAGAAGATTGGAGGCTATTCCAACCAAGCTCTGCGGCATGGCGAGTGTGTTCATCCACGTCGGCGCGACCTGAACGGTTTCACCCGCTTCCAGAACGCCATTCAGATTGGAGCTGCTTCCCGCAACCGCGTTGGTGTCAACGGCCAAAATCTGCGGACTCGTCGGGCCGGTTGTGATCCTCCCGATCTGATCGGCAAGGGCTTCTGTAAACCAAAGGTTGCCGTCCGGCCCGGCAGTAATTCCGAAAGGGTGGCAGGAGGCTGTGGGAATTGGAAACTCAGTTATGACGCCGTCCACGGTGATCCGGCCTATCTGGTTTGTTGGCTGTGTAGGTTGCTCGGTGAACCACAGGTTGCCATCCGGACCGGCGGAGATGGCAACCGGGGTGCTGGCGGCTGTTGGGACAGGGAACTCCATGATGACGCCGTCGGTGGTAATTCGGCCAATCTTATTGCCCGCGACTTCTGTGAACCACAAGTTGCCGTCTGGACCGGCTGCGATTCCGTTCGGGAGGCTTCCCGCCGACGGAATCGGGAACTCGGTCACGACTCCGGCTGTAGTAATCCGCCCGACTTGATTGCCCCTGTCCTCTACAAACCAGAGGTTGCCATCAGGACCAGCCGCAATAGCCACAGGATGGCTGTTGGCCGTGGGGATCGGAAACTCATTAATTACGCCCCCGGTCGTGATTCGCCCGATCTTGTTGCCACCGTATTCTGTGAACCAGAGGTTCCCGTCGGGACCGACGGCGATATAGGCCGGGTAGGCGTATAGCCCGGAGACTGGGAATTCCGTGATGATTCCTCCTGTAGTGATCCGCCCTATGTTGCCTACTTGTTCTGCGAACCAGAGGTTGCCGTCTGGACCAGCGGCCATACCAGAGACTAAGCTGTTCGGCGTTGGGACCGGGAACTCGCTGATGATTCCGTCGGTAGTAATCCTCCCGATTTGGTTGGCGATTTCCTCGGTAAACCAGAGGTTACCGTCCGATCCGGCAGCTATACCGATAGGTGCGCTTCTGACCGTCGGAGTGCCAAACTCCGTGATGACCTGACCACCGACGATACCGCTCAAGCCGACGCAGCAGACGGCTAAAAAGAGCGTTCGGGCAATCCTCGACCAGTTCATGTGTTCATGCCCTTCTACCAATACGCTTGCCGAGTCTCCCGCGTCGCAAACCTGCGACCGCCATCCATGCGGACGAACGTTCACGACGCACTCCACTTCTCGCCGAAAGCCGGGCGACGGGCTGGCACCCCTGGCGTGGGTCCGTCGTAGGGGATCGGGGGCTAAGACCGTATCACTTTAAGACAGGTTCATTGCACCTTCGAGCGCTATAGAATCCGGCCCTTAAAGGAGAACTGCTTGAAACGAAAGACCCGAAAGAACAAGAACAACCTGACCATCGCCGCCGACCGGGCCGCCCACGTCCTGCACATTCTGATCGCCGACGGCAAGCTGGCCGCGAAGGACGTGACCAACGCGCTCAAGCGCCGAGAGGAATTGATCCACGAACTCCGGGCGAGGCTGGCCGGGCTGGTTGGCGGGAAAGACGGTCCTTTCCCGGTCAAGAAATCTAAACGGAAGGTCACGCGGAAGAAGCGGAGAATGTCACCGGCTCGTCGTGCTGCCCTCCGGCTCAACGGGCGGTACATGGGCCTCGTCAGAAGGCTTTCGACCGCGCAGAAGGCAGCGTTGAAGGCGATCCGAGGGAAGAAGGGCGTCCGAGCCGGGATTGCAGCGGCGAGGAAGATGGCGAGGTCGTTCGCCCGGGCCACCTAGCATTGTCATACCCTTTCCATCAGGGTTGAAACACAGTCTGGATCGAGCCGCGCCGTATTTCTGGGGGTGCCGCAATGGTAAACGAGAGGGACCCTGAACGGACTGGTCGTGCGCCGGTACCCGCCCCCCGAGAGCGCAAGATGCTCAGAAGTTTGGCGTGCATCTGCGCGGTGGTGAGTTGCCTCGCGGCGAGCGAGGTCAGAGGACAGAACTACACAGTCATTCACGCTTTCTCAGGAGAGGGAGGAGTGCCTTACGCAGGGCTAACTCAGGGTCCCGACGGTCGCCTTTATGGAACGACAGCCGGAGGCGGCCTTTTCGGCCAAGGGTCGGTCTACGTCCTTACCCCAAATGGGAGCGGGTTTGATTTCTCGGATTTGTATTCCTTTTCGGGTGCCCTCGACGGTGGCGATCTCCGGGCGAGCCTCCTCCTCGCCAATGACGGCAATCTCTACGGAACTACCTACACGGGTGGATCCGCGAATTTCGGAACGGTGTTCAGGATTGACACGGCTGGAAACCTGGAATCGATCTACGCGTTTCAATCGGGCCTCGATGGATCGCACCCTTCGGCTGGTCTCATTCAGGCTAGTGATGGCTACCTGTACGGCGTGGCGTCAGATGGCGGCCAAACCATCTACGGTACGGTGTTTCGACTGGATC
>Ga0210402_10004327_pt1 | contig 12971 bp, 10 predicted proteins | sample IncBWC7MmetaG_FD_161055 | JGI IMG/M metagenome (GOLD analysis project Ga0210402, IMG submission 161055) | Forest soil microbial communities from Barre Woods Harvard Forest LTER site, Petersham, Massachusetts, United States - Inc-BW-C-7-M | ecosystem: Environmental > Terrestrial > Soil >...
ATCTAAATGAACTGCCGGACATTGCGTCGAAAATCGGCATGGAGCTGCGCAATCAATATGTGCTGGGATACAAACCAAGCAATCACGTTCACGACGCGCGGTGGCGGAAGATCAAGGTCAAACTGCGGGCACCAAAGGGACTCCCACCCCTGTCTACCTATTCAAAGACCGGGTATTACGCGCCGGCTCATTGAAACTTTCAACCGACTACATCGCCTTGGTCTGCTCTTGCCCGGCTTGCTGTTTGCTCTGCTGTTCGCTGCGGCTGGTTCGTACGCGCAGATTCCGGTTGCTGCGCCTCCGCCACCGCCACCTCCGGGGCAGCAGGAGGGCGGCGTCTCTCCATCGGGTGGGCGTATCAAGGTGGACGTCAACCTGGTTGTGCTGCATACCACGGTGAACGACGACCGCGGGAAGTTTGTGGACGGATTGACGCAAGATAATTTCCGGGTTTACGAAGACAAAGTGGAGCAAAAGCTTTCGATTTTCAAGCGCGAGGATATTCCGGTCAGCATGGGGTTGGTGATCGACAACAGCGGCAGCATGCGCGACAAGCGGCCGCGGGTGAATGAAGCGGCGCTGACGCTGGTGCAGAGCAGCAACCCGCAGGACGAAGCGTTTGTGGTGAACTTCAACGACGATTTTTATCTGGACCTGGACAAGGATTTTTCCAGCAGCATTCCGGAATTGAAGGAAGCGCTGGAACGGATCGATTCGCGGGGCAGCACGGCACTTTATGACGCCATCATCGGGTCGCTTGATCACCTAAAGAAGGGCGTGAAAGAAAAGAAGGTGCTGCTGATCGTTACAGACGGCGAAGACAATACCAGCCGGAATTCGCTGGAGAAGACGCTGCGGGAGATACAGAAGACGTCGACGGTGATTTATACGATTGGATTGCTGGGGCAGGAAAACAAGCGGAGCGCGAAGAACGCGAAGAAGGCGCTGACGGAGATTGCGGTGGCGTCGGGCGGGCTGGCATTTTTCCCGGAGAACGTGGACGATGTGCACGCAATCTGCGAGCAGGTGGCGCACGATATCCGGCACCAGTACACGTTGGCGTATTATCCGTCGAATGGAGCGAAGGACGGGACGTTTCGCGCGGTGCATGTGGACGTGATTCCGCCGCGGGGACACGGGAAGTTGGTGGCGCGGACAAGGAACGGGTATTACGCGCCGACGGCGAGCAGCGGGGTTTCCGGGAAGTAGCTGCCTCTGACATTCCTACGACAACTCAGTCAGGAAACTGGCGCCGTGAGGGATCGCGGCGCCGAAATTTTGGGCTATGGTTTGGCCCATGTCGGCGAGGGTGGCTCTGGTTCCTAAATTTGCGCCGGTTTTTTGGGCGGGGGTGTAGGCGAGGATGGGGACATACTCGCGGGAGTGGTCGGTGGTTTTCCATCGGGGATCGGGATCGCAGCCGTGGTCTGCGGTGATGATTAAGAGATCTTTTGCGTTGAGCAATTTCAGATAGGGTGCAAGTTGCGCGTCGAATTCTTCGAGCGAGCGGGCGAAACCTTCGAGATCCTTGCGATGGCCGTAAAGCATATCGAAATCCACCTGGTTGCAGAAGATGAGGCCGTTGGGCCGCTGCTGAAGCGCTGCGGTCAGCTTTTCCATGCCATCGGCGTTGGATTTGGTCGTGGCGTAGTCGTCCACGCCGCGGCCGTTGTAGATGTCGTGAATTTTTCCGATGCCGAAGACGGGGATTTTCTTTTTGGCTAGCACATCCATGAGCATTGGTTTGGGCGGATCGACGGCGTAGTCGTGGCGCCGGGAGGTGCGGGTGAAATGGCCGGCGGTGCCTTCGAAGGGGCGGGCGATGACACGCCCGACGCGATGCTTGCCGTCCAGAAGTTTTCTTGCGATTTCGCACATTCGATAAAGCTCGGGGACGGGTATGACGCTTTCGTGAGCGGCGATCTGGAAAACGCTGTCGCCCGAGGTGTAGACGATGGGCTTGCCAGTGCGGACGTGCTCGTCGCCGAGTTCTTTCAGGATTTCAGTGCCGGAGGCGGGTTTGTTGCCTAGCGTTTTGCGGCCGATCTGCTTTTCGAACGGCTCGATGATTTCTGGAGGGAAGCCATGGTGGTAAACGGGAAAGGCCTGGTCGAGCCAGACGCCGGCCATTTCCCAGTGGCCCGTGGTGGTGTCTTTGCCGGGCGAGTGCGTCGCGCCTTTTCCGTAGGAGGCTTTGGGAGCGGCTGCAGGATGGAGATTGCTTAGCGGCGCGATGTTGGCCAGGCCGAGTTCGACGAGAGTGGGAATTTTCAAGAGGCGATATTCGGCGATGTGCCCCAGGGTGGTGCGGCCGGTGTCGCCGTAGTCGGCAGCGTCGGGTAGCGGGCCGATGCCGACGCTGTCGAGGACGATCCAGATTATTCGGTCGAACCCTGCCATCTTTGAAATTCCTTGGATGCTCTAGCGAACTCTAGCACAGGGATTTGGGTCGTTGTGAATTGACGTTGGGCCGTTGGAGACATACGATGCCCGCAGACAGGCGACCGTCGTGCGTAGGCGTTCGAGGGATAGCCGAAAGGTGCCCCCGATCAGGTCGGGGCCGCCATAGGATTGTTGGTCGGAGGGGTTCAGGCCGCAAAAGCGGGAGCTTCGCTCCCGCAGTCAATATATAGAGCGGAACATTTGGGTGGAAAATGCGTAGTTACAGGTAGAGAGGTCGGAGATGACGGAAAATCGCAGGGTTCGGAGCGGGTCGGTGGTGTTTCCGATGCTGCTGATTGCGTTTGGCGGGTTGATTCTGCTTTCGCGCGCGCTGCCGAATTTTGATCCCTGGCCGGTGGTCGGGAAGTATTGGCCGCTGATTCTGATTTTTGCCGGGGCGGGGATGTTCTGGGACCGTTCGCGGCGGCTGCGAAATCCAGAGGCCCCTGCAGTATTTCCCGTTGGGACAACATTAGGAACCGTTGTCTTTCTCTTGGTGCTGCTTGGTTTGATCTGGAAGGGGCACACCTATGCGTCCCACGAGTGGCCGAGCCACTCGACGTCACGGTCGCACAAAGTAGAATCGATCGACGCGAAAGGCGCAAAATCCTTGCGCATGTCGGTGAAGATGCCGGCGGGAGATCTGGCGATGAGCGGCGGCGCGGTATCGCTGTTGAACGCCGATTTTTCTTTTGGAAACTCCTGGAACGCCCCGAAAATCGAATACTCGGTGCGCAATGGCGAGGGAGAATTGAGTGTTGACCAGGAAGGCGGCGGGACGCTGGTTACGAACTCCGACAATACCTGGAGTCTGAAGGTGAACGATACGATACCGCTGAATCTGGAGATTGATATCGGGGCGGGGCGCGGCGTTTTGCGATTCGCGAAGGTAGACCTTACGCGACTGGAGCTGAACATCGGGGCGGGACAGGCGGACGTGGATCTTTCGGGCGAGCGCGCCAAGGATCTGGAAGCGGAAATCAAAGGCGGCGTAGGCGAGGCGACGATTCGTTTGCCCAGGGATGTGGGCGTGGTAGCCGTGGTGCATGGCGGACTGGGCTCGATTGACACGCACGGTTTGAAGGAAGAAGACGGGCAGTATGTGAATGAAGCGTACGGGAAGTCGCCGACTACGATTCATCTCTCCGTGAACGGCGGGATTGGCAGCATCAAGCTGCAGCAGCAATGAAAGTTTCAACGACCTCGAAGCTTGGTTTTGTCGTCACTCAGGTTCAGCGCGCTATATGGATCGTACACTTTCGGGGTGGTCAATTTGGTATTCCACACCAGCCGTGTCAGTCCGCCGTAAATAACTAGCGGAAGACCGTACAACAGAAAATTAGACGCTGCTGGAATTAATTTGAAGATTCGCCAATTGTGCCGCATGCCTAAGAATTCAATCGTCCAGAAAACTACCAACACCCCGAACGTACTTCCAAAGAACAAAATTCTGCCCAGTTCGGAGGGAAGCCGCAACGGAGTATGGCAATTTTCACACCGAAACCAGTCTTGGATATCATCGGGTGGAGCGCTAAGAAGGAAATTGCATTTTGGACAGTTCGGCATCGGTGCCTCACCCGCTTTGGAAGAAATATACCCAATTTGGGCGGAATTTGCCCCCGACTCCTTCGAGTCGTATACTTTGAAGTTTAGGCAGTGTGCGGAAAGCGCGCTGTCCGGGCTTCCCTTTGGCTACGAGCGAAACCATACCGCCCATCCTCGAGCAACAGGAGGTTTTGCGCATTCGCGGGGCGCGTGTGCACAACCTGAAGAACGTCAGCGTGGATATTCCGCACAATGCGCTGACGGTGGTTACGGGTGTGAGCGGATCGGGCAAGTCTTCGCTGGCGTTCGATACGGTGTATGCGGAGGGGCAGCGGCGGTATGTGGAGTCGCTTTCGGCGTACGCTCGACAGTTTCTGGAACGGATGGAAAAGCCGGATGTGGATGAGATTTCGGGGATTGCTCCGGCGGTGGCGATCCGGCAGAAGAATTCGACGCGCAACCCTCGGTCGACAGTAGCGACCTCCACGGAAATTTACGATTATTTGCGGCTGCTGTTTGCGCGGTGTGGGCAGACTTTTTGTATCAAGTGCGGCAGCGAGGTTCGGCGGGATTCACCGGATGAGATTGCCAACCGGGTGCTGTCGCTGCAGCCGGGGCGGCGGTTTTATGTGCTGTATCTGTTGCGCATGCCCACAGCCGAGACGAGCGCAGCGGGGAAACGCGTAGCGCGAAAGAAGCCCGCGCTGCTTACTCAGGAGGCGCTGCGGCTGATCCTTGCGGAATTACAGAAGCGAGGGTTCAACCGTTTGTATCAAGACGGGCGCGTGCATGAGTTTTCTTCGCCGGAAACTTTGCTGGATGTGAATTTCGCGAAGCCGGTGTGGGTGCTGGTGGATCGGCTGGCTGTGAGCCCGGAATCGCGGTCGCGGCTGGTGGACTCGCTCGAGATTTGTTACCGCGAGGGCGGGGAAGCGATTCTGGAATTCGTGGCCGAAGGCGCAGGTGGCGCTGTTGAGCGACTCACGTTCAACGAGCGATTCGAATGCAAGAACGACGGGACGTTGTACCAGGAGCCGGAGCCGCGGCTGTTTTCGTTCAACAATCCATATGGCGCGTGTCCGCGTTGCCAGGGATTTGGCAATACGATTGATTTCGATTTGAACCTGGTGGTGCCGGACGCGAGCAAATCGCTGGATGATGGCGCGATTGAACCGTGGACCAAGCCGAAATACCGGGTGCTGCTCCAGGAAGCGAAAAAATGGGCCAAGACTCGCGGTGTGCCGACGAACGTGGCGTGGCGGCAGCTCACGGCAGAGCAGCGGCGGCTGATTCTGGAAGGCGATCCGGAAAATAATTTCGAAGGCGTAAAGGGATTCTTCGCCTGGCTGGAGCGAAAGAAATACAAGTTGCATGTGCGGGTGTTTTTGAGCAGATACCGCGGGTATGCGACTTGCCCGGAGTGCGGCGGGACCCGGTTGCGGGCCGAGGCGCGCGCGGTGCGGATTACCGGACAATCGATCACCGACCTTTGCAAGCTGACAGTGAAGGACGCGCGAGTATTTCTTGCGGAGCTGAAGCTGACCGAAGCGCAGGGGAAGATTGCGGACAGGATTCTGGAAGAGATCCGCACGCGCCTGCAGTTTCTGGACGAAGTTGGGCTGGACTACCTGACGCTGGACCGGCTTACTTCGACGCTTTCTGGCGGGGAATCGCAACGCATCCAGCTGGCGACTTCACTTGGATCGCATCTGGTGGGGGCGATGTATGTTTTGGATGAGCCTTCGATTGGATTACACCCGCGGGACACGAAACGGCTGATCGACATTCTGAAATCGCTGCGCGATCTGGGCAACACAGTTCTGGTGGTGGAGCATGACCCGGACACGATTCAGGCGGCGGACCGGGTGATTGATCTGGGGCCCGGCGCGGGTGAACTTGGCGGGAAACTGCTTTTCTGCGGGACCTACGACGAAATTCTGAAGGATCCGAAATCCATCACCGGGAAATACCTGAGCGGGGAATCGCGGATTCCCGTTCCGGCCACGCGACACAAGCCTACGGGAAAATTTCTCCGATTGTATGGGGCGACGCTGCACAATCTGCAGAATGTGGATTTGATGTTGCCGCTGGGGACGCTGACTGTTGTGACTGGAGTGAGTGGTTCAGGAAAATCCACGCTGGTGCACAACGTACTTTATCGGGCGCTGCTGGCGAAGCGGAATAGTGCGAGCATCAAGGAATTTTGCGACCGGCTGGACGGCGACGAGCAGATCAAGGAAGTGATCATCGTGGATCAATCGCCGGTCGGGCGCACGCCGCGCTCGAATCCGGCTACATATATGAAGGCGTTCGATGCCATCCGCGATGTTTTTGCGGAGACGCCGGATGCCAAGCGGCGGGGATATGCGGCGGGGCATTTTTCGTTTAACGTGCCGGGCGGACGGTGCGAGACGTGCCAGGGCGACGGAACGGTGACCGTCGAGATGCAATTTCTGGCAGATGTGGAACTGATTTGCGAGGAGTGCCGCGGGCAGCGATTCAAATCGAGCATTCTTGAGGTGCGCTACCACGGGAAGAATGTGCACGATGTGCTGGAGATGACCGTGCGCGAGGCGCTGGCGTTTTTCGTGAATGTGCCGAAGGTGGTTTCGAAGCTGCGGGTTTTGAATGAGATTGGACTTGGATATTTGCGGCTGGGGCAGTCGGCGACTACCTTATCCGGTGGAGAGGCACAGCGTTTGAAGCTGGCGGCGCATCTCACCCGTTCGGAGAATCAAGGCATCCTTTATATTCTCGATGAACCGACGACCGGATTGCACTTTGACGACATCGCGAAATTGCTGGGCGCGTTTCGGCGGCTGCTGGAATCGGGAGCGTCGCTACTGGTGATCGAGCACAACCTGGATGTGATCAAGTCCGCCGACTGGCTGATTGACATGGGGCCGGAAGGCGGCGACCAGGGTGGAAAGATTATCGCGACGGGGACGCCGGAGCAGGTGGCACGGAATGCCCAGTCGCACACGGGACGTTTTCTGGCGAAGGCGCTTGCGAGCGGAAATGGCAGCGCGAAGCGCGCGGGCAGCAACGGCACGGCGGCGGGCGACGGCTCCACCAATGTGCGCGCTGAAAACGGGAAACCGATTTCGCGGGAGCCGTAATGCGGAATAGATTGCAGCGAAGACTCTCGGTTGGACTTCTTGCTTCGCTTTTCGGCGTTCCGCCTTCCGTGTTTCCTGCTGCCAGATTCCAGCAAACTCAAAATCCTTCCGGCAAACCTCCACAAGCCAAAACACAAAAAGTGCAGAATCCGTTGAACGACCTGCTGGACGAGGCCCAGGCGGCGTTGGATAAAAATAATTTTGAGACCGCCATTCCGCCGCTCCAGAAATTTATTGCGGAAAAACCGGACGTGGCGTTCGCGCATTTCGAGCTGGCTTACGCGTATACGGGGCTGAATCGAGCCGAGGAAGCTCGGGCAGAATACGAGCGCTGCGTGGCGCTGGACCCGAAGATGGCGGAGGCGCACCTGAATCTCGGTATTTTGCTGCTGGAGAAGGATCCAGCGGCGGCAGTGGCTCCACTGCGAAAGGCTGTTGATCTTTTGCCCAGCCAGAGCCGGCCGCGTTTTCTTTTGGGAGTTGCGTTGGAGCGTTCGGGAGACTTGGCGGGGGCGGCGGAGTCGTTTGAGTCCGCTTCGCATCTGGACGCCGCTGACACTGAGGCGCTGACCCATCTCGGTGGAGTGTACCTGCAACTGAAAAAGCCGGCGGACGCTGAAAAAAAGTTTCGCACGGTTCTCGAAAGGCAGCCGAAGTCCACGATAGCGCTGCGCGGGCTGGCGTTGAGCCTTGATGCGGAGGGCAAGCCGGAGGCGGTTGAGGCTTACCGGAACTACCTGGTTGTGGATCCCCAGGACTCCACGATGCGGGCTCGGTTTGTTCAATTGCTGGTTGCGAACAAGAAGTTTGACGAGGCGCTAGCGGAGACAGAAAAGTCCGGGAACGGGCAAGCTGCGTCACTGGATGCGCTTCGCCTGCGCGCCGATATCCAGATCGGGCAAAATAAAATCGATGAGGCCATCGTGACACTGAAGCAGGCGATCGCACTTGCGCCGCGGGATGCGCAACTCCACGGGGGGCTAGGGCGGCTGTACTTGCAGAAACGCGATTTTGCCGATGCCGAGCGCGAATTGAAAATTGCCATTCAACTGGACAAGGGGAACGTCGTTTACTGGAAGGACCTGACGTCCACATTTTATCTGGGCGGAAACTACGCGGCGGCGCTGGCCGGGTACGATGTGGTGGATAAGATGGAAAAGCCGGGCGCGGGAGTGTGGTTTATTCGCGCGCTTTGTTACGATAAACTCGATCAGACTCAACCCGCCCTGGATGCATATCGGAAATTTCTGGACCTGGATCAAAACCAGCATCCGGACCAGGTCTGGCAGGCGAACCAACGGATTCATGTCCTCGAAAAAAGGGCCGAGAAGAAGAAATGACCGGCATCGGCGACGGAGCGGCCGGTTGGCTATCCTGATGATTGCGGCCGCGCTTACCTGCTGCGACGCGTTTGCGGCGGGGGACAAACTCAAAGAACTGCAAGAGCACTTTGACCGGGCCAACCACGCCGGCGCTAAAATTAAAGACCTGCAGAAACTTGGCGCGCTTGAATTTGAGGCGGCCACGCAGGCAAGCAAGATGGGTGATTTCATTGCCGTCGGGCTGATTTTCGAAAAATACCGGGACAACGTGCGGCAGGCGTTCGAGCTTCTGAAGAAGCAGGAGCCGGATGCGGACCGGCATTCGGGCGGATACAGGCAGCTGGAGTTGGAAGTGCGTCAAGGGATTCGCGAGGTGGAGGACACGCTGCTGGTGACCGCGGAGGATGTGCGTCCTCCATTGGAGATCGTCCGCAAGGATTTGATCGAGACGGATGACGCCCTGATCCATCTGCTGTTTCCGCGCCGCAGCAAGGATCCGGAGAAAGTGCCTCCAGCGGGTGAGGCGAAACCATGAAGCGAAGATTTCCGTTTGCGACGTTCATCTTGTTCGTGGTTCTGGGCGTGTGCAGCTTGGCTCCTGAGCGCGCTGCCGCGCAACGTTCCGACAAGGATTACCTTTCGTCCGTTGAGGCGGGGAAAATCCGCGATGCCGAAACGACCAACGAGCGGATCAAATTGTTCCTGATATTTGCGGAAGACCGTCTGACAAAATTCCAGTATGAGCTGGATCATCCTTCAACCGTCCGGCACGGGGAAATGCTCAACTACCTGATGAATTCGTATATCGGCTGCGTGGATGACGCGGTGGACCTGATTGAGGTTGGATTGGATAAGCAGGACAACATCCGGCAGGGAATTGATCTGATGGCGACGAAGTCCAAGGACTTTCTGGAAATCTTGAAGAAGTATTCAGCCGGCGGCCCCGAGCTGGAAGTTTATAAGGATAACCTCGACGACGCGGTGGAAGGCACCGAGGACGCGTTGCGGATAGCGGAAAAGGCAAAAAAGAAGGCGGCGCCGCCCCCGATCCGGAGAAAGAATTGAGGCGCAAGCATTGAGTCCGCGCGGCAAAGTTGGGCGTCACGTTTCAGGCGGAGAAGCACTGTTTCAACGGATGTTCACGCGGATTGGCTGCGAAGGGCGGCCACCGCATTTTCATGTGGAGTTTTACGCGTACAGCAGCCTGGTGATTACGCTGCGGCGACGGGGCGACGTGTTCTATGCGCGCTTCTCGGACCTTTTGTGGCGGGCGCCGCAGGCGGTGCTGGAGGGGGCGGCGGCGCTGCTGCTGGCGCGGGTGTTTCGGCGGCGGCCTCCGCGGGCGCTGGTGTGGCCATACCTAGAATATGCGCGGTCCGACAGGACGCGGAGCCGGATTAATCATTTGCGGCGACGGCGTGTGCGGCCTGCGGCGGCTTCACCTCAGGGAGCGCATCACGATCTGACGGCCATCTTCGAACAACTGAATGAGAAGTATTTTTCGCGGGAGTTGGAGAGGCCGCATATTGCGTGGAGCAGCAGGACGTGGCGGCGACAGTTTGGGTGCTACGATCCCGGGCCGAATCAGATTGTGCTGAACCGGCGAATGGACCGGCAGGGTGTGCCGCGATTCGTGGTGGAGTATGTCCTGTATCACGAGATGCTGCATGTGAAGCATCCGACGCGGCGGTCGGGGTGCAGTTTGGTTTCGCATTCGCCGGAGTTTCGGGCGGAGGAGAAGCGGTACGAGCATTTCCGGGCAGCGAGGAAATTTCTGGACCGGTTGGCGGGGTAGGGGAATTCAGCGGCGATTGTCTTCCTGAGGCTATCCGATGAGGATAGCCTCAGGACCTCAACATCGAAATTTTGCAAGGCTCATCCGTTGAGGTCCTTCAGGCCGCAAAAAGACGCGGCCTTCAGGATGACAAGCTGAATAATGGTTGGCCACCTGAAGGTGACCGCTACAGTTTAGTTTTTTCCTTGTCGATTTCTTTGTTTAGCTTTTCGATTTTCTTGCGGATCTTGTCGCCGTCTTCGGCGTGGGGATAGAGATCCAGGTAGCGCTGGTAGGCTTTTACCGCGGGCTTTTTCTTGCCTTTCTTTTCGTAGGCTTCTCCCAAGTATAGAAAGGGAATCGCGAAGCCCGGTTTGGCCGTGGTGGCGTCTTCGAAGCGGTCGATGGCGGCGTCCACGTCGCCTCTTTTCATGTAGTACTTGCCGACTTCGAGATCTTTTTCGGCGCGCAGGGGATCCCACTGGGGTTGGTCGGGGGCGGAGTTCACCGCGGAATCCACGTTTTTCTTGGGTTTGGGTTGCGGCTGGGTGGGTAAGGGCGGAGGCGGAGCGCTTGCCGGCGGATCCTGTGCGCGACTTGGCGTGGCGCATAGTGACGCGCCGCAGATCGCCAAGCTTGCGAGATTGCAGAGTGATCGTATCAGAGGCAACTGAGTGACTCCCCTTTGTCCGATTCAGTTTATTCCAGTTTAAGTTGCCAGGCCAAGCGGCCGAAAGCTAGCGGGGGCTTTTGTATCTTGAGTCCTGTTCGGCGAAGCCTTTTTGGCGGGCGTCGTCGCCCGCTAGCAGGAAGGCCGCATGGTAATTGCCATAGGGCACCACGTGCGCGTCGCCATCAATCAATTCCTGCTTAAGGCGCTCATGAAGTTCGGGAAGTTCCGACCAGTGGACTCGAGGATGGTCATGATGCTCGGAGTGAAAACCAATATTAAACATGCTGAGATTGAAAAAGTTCGAGACAAATACGGTGGAGTGATTTACAGGCCTGGCAAAAGTTTTCGGGACACAGCCCGCGTGCTGGACGTACATTCCCGAATTCATCACGAAGGCATTGGCGATCCAGTGGGGCAACGCCCAAAGGAAAATGGCCATGACCGGGTCAATCCAGAAGGGAATTGACCAGAGCGCAACGAAGATGGCGAGTTCGCGGAACGAGCGGCGGCGGAGGGTTTGGCGGGCGGTGAAATCTTTCCAGAGATGCAGCGAGAGGCGCCACGGCCAATGGGTGAAGAGGTAGCGCTGAAAATTTTCAAACTTTCCGTCAGGCGTGTGTTTGGGCAACGTCCAATCCTCGTCGGAGAGAAGGTTTGCGTGGTGGATCGTGACGTGGCAATACTCCCAGAAGAATGAGGGCCAGCCTCCGGAAAATGTCCAGAGACGGCCGAACCAGCGATTGAGGAATTGCGAGGTGAAGATGGGGCGATGGGAATGGTTGTGAAAGTTGACGCCGACATCGATTCCGGAGATCCAGCCGAGAACTAAAGCCGAAGCCAGCAAAAAGGCTGCGCGGGACCACGGGCCGGTGATGCCGGCAATTTGGGGATGAAGGTAGAGCCAGAACGCGGAAGCATAGGCCGTGAGGCAGATGATGTGGAAGAGGATGCAGTGCCAGTCTTGCGGGTGCGAGAGAAGACGCCCGGGCTTCAAAACCGTCGCAGCCGGGATGGTGCGGGCCTCAGAGATCACAGCGACCTCAGGGCTGTAGCGATGGCGATGACTGTGACTCCGAGACTCACCCAGGGCCCCCAGAGTGCGGCACCGGCGATGATTACAATTGCAAACAACGGGAAAAAGGATCTGCCGAAGACCAGTGCAAATCGAGAGACGAACTCTCGCGCGCGAAGCCGCATGTTTTACTCTTTTCCACTGAGGCTTGGCTGGGGCGTTGTCTGAAGCAGCGAAGGATGGTCAGTGCTCGGTGTTGGTTGGAACCGACGCACTCTGGTGGCTTGCGTCGCCGAGTTGCTTGCAGCATAACACCTGCGGGTGCCTAGCGCCCCAACTATCCGCGGGACGTTTTTCTTTCGGTCGGAATTCACCGTAAGATGAAAGAGGCGGCTGGAAGGCGTGGCCGCCGCGCACCGCTTCAAAGCCATGGACCCCCGCGAAAAAGCAGCGTCGCTTCCTGAATCGCCCGGGGTGTACCTGTTCAAGGATACGGCGGGGAAGGTGGTGTACGTCGGGAAGGCGCGCTCGCTCCGCAACCGCGTGCGTTCGTATTTCCTGGAATCGCGGTGGGTGGATGCTAAGACGGGTTCGCTGGCGCGCGAGATCGCGGACCTGGAAACGATTCTGGTGGAAAACGAGCGCGAAGCGCTGGCGCTCGAAAACAATCTCATCAAACAGTACAAACCGAAATTCAACGTCATGCTGCGGGACGACAAGACGTACCCGTACATCAAACTGACGCTATACGAAAAATATCCACGGGTTTATTTTACGCGGCGGGTGAAGAAAGATGGGTCGCTGTATTTCGGGCCGTATTTTCCGGCGAGCCTGGCCCGGCGGATTCTGCACTTCATTCACAAGCGGTTTCTGGTGCCTTCGTGCTATGTGGACTTGGCGAAGATTCACCCGCGGCCGTGCCTGCAGTATTACATTCACCGCTGCCTGGGGCCGTGCGCGGAGGGGCTGACCACCGATGCGCGTTACGGGGAGGCGGTGCGGGACGCGCGAATGTTTTTAGAAGGCCGGCGGCAGGACCTGATGAAGAGCATCGAGGAGCGGATGCTAGCCGCGGCGGAGGGCA
>Ga0210402_10004328_pt1 | contig 12971 bp, 15 predicted proteins | sample IncBWC7MmetaG_FD_161055 | JGI IMG/M metagenome (GOLD analysis project Ga0210402, IMG submission 161055) | Forest soil microbial communities from Barre Woods Harvard Forest LTER site, Petersham, Massachusetts, United States - Inc-BW-C-7-M | ecosystem: Environmental > Terrestrial > Soil >...
CGCAAACAACTCATGAACTCCAGATTATGAAGCCCTGCAACCTCGACTTGACGCACTGCTGAAAGCCCGCCAGGAGGACATAAAACTAGCTACGTCATTAGAAAAACGAACAGCCGCCCTTATAGAACGGCACGCAACTCATGTATGCTTCTCCACCTTCAATACTCCCATTGGTGGTGTACTGAACCCATCCTCCATTCTCCAGGTGGACGCCCAGTCAGAACTTTTTGTTGCCTGGGACGACACCATTACCGAAGCAGAAGATAAAATTTCCAGGCTGCAACGCGATAGGGAAGAAAGACGACGTTTAGGGCTTGAATAAGCTACCATATCTTTTCTTTTCATTTTCCTGAAGGTTCCTCTCTGAATCACAACAGCATCCTGTGTAGAGTGTAGAAACTATTCACTTCCTATGTCAAAAATGAGTGGGACGCTTCAGCGTTGTTCGAACGCATCCGACATGAACGCAGGATCTGCGCGAATGTCACCCAGGCAGTTTAGTTTGCCTGGCTCGATGAATTATTGTTGACATGCGAGAAGTAAAAATCGGTAAAATAGACGATGTCTATATATACAACGTCCAGAGCAGGAAGCCCAATACACTAGAAAAATCCATGGCAGCGGGGAGCGAGGGAAATGAATAATGAGGAAATATGTCATGAATGGCACCTGAAATGTCCAGATGGTATACATTAACATAAGGAGTGACAAGATCAACAAAATTAAATGGGAGAGCAGCAAAAAGCACGAGATCAGCATATTATTCATGGGCGACCCAATCAGTACTCCGAGAAACCAGCTCAATCGAGTTGTCTGTTGTCCAGAACAATCGCTCGGTTGCACTTCGGCCACTCCAGCTCTTTTGATCTCTGAGGATCGTTGCCTGTACAAGATTGGTTAAATGATGTTTAAGAGGAAGTAGACAAAAGAACAAACCTGCTGAGCGCCAAAGTTCCGTTGATCGTGTGCAGATAGATTGACGTTCTCATGCAACGCCTCTGACAAAATTTGCAGATCTTGCAGAATGGCCTGCATAGCGCACACAGCAGATAGGGTAAGAATCTCCTTGCGATTTCGTACGGTCCCACCATTGCTGTTGGGCGGGGGCAATGACCGTGAGATTGTCTGCAAAACTGTTTGCAGGATCCGCTTCGTCTCGCCCATGATCTTTTGTGCTTGGGGGAAATTTCTCCGGGAGACAAGCACCAACGCGCGTGTGATCATATCAGAGGCGAGCAGTTCCATTCGGCGGCGGACGATAACGGGGTCAGAGAATGTGGACGGCGTGCGGGGACTGGAAGATGCCATGGGAAGAAGAGTGATGGTGAGGAGAACGGGATGCACAAGACGTGAGACATTCTTCGCCGCTGCGGGGTCGAAGAAGGATCCGTCGACTTCTACGACAGGAACTTCATCTATCATGCGATCCATCATCCCATCTACGAAATCAGGCGAGTCTTCGATGGATAAAGAGTCCAGACCCATGCTCTGCACAAACTGGTCGGTCGCATTCAGGGCATGGCCTTGCTGATGCCTTGTTTGAGCTATTTTTTGAACATCTGTGTTGTCGAGCTCGAGCTCGATGAGCATCTCTTTGCGTTCGCCATAACGCAGCTCGCCCACGTCCACATCCATGTTCTGCCCGTCGGATGCAAGGATGGACGAAGGACCGCCTGAAACTTTACGAATCCGGAAGCGGAAGCCATTGACGATCTTCATATGCAGTTTCATATTCAGCAGTCCGATGGACATCATCCCGCTGACGCATCCTGCTATGCAGTCACGAAGATCGTACCAATCCTTGACGAATGTGTATGTCCCACTTGTGTGGTTGGACATTAGCCATAGAGAAGCGGGGTCGTGCGAACGACCGTAGCTGAAGAAGTGGATGGGAACATTGGCCACTTCTGCTCGAGCAAGGGTGAGATCCATCTGCGCACGTCGGGTACTATCGGCGGCATCGCTGACAAGAACCATGCTGGAAATAGGGTTACGAGCTTTTCGTTGCAATACAACATCAAGACCTGTAAACGGAATTGATAAACATTTCGAATCTCTGCAGTCAAAGTATCAGACGAACCATGATTAACGGCGGTAACGACGTCGGTCTTCTCATCCTTAGATCCCCTAATCAAAAAGTCCTTCTCCACTCGGGACGAGGAACGCGAAAACGAAGCCCGCAGCGCATCCCCTGTTGCGGTTGAAGATGAAGACGAAGCAACCCAGATTAGTCTCGCGCGAAGACTTATATGCGCTCTCGCATGCTGTCGACCTCTGGCCCTGCGACATAGTTCTCCATCTGTGCTCACATCCCGATCGAGACTGACCGCGTCGAGTTGGTAGAGAGAAGAGACGATGTCGGCGGTGTCTGGTGAGCCTCAGTCTTTTCGAACAATCCCTTCACTTGAATCATCTGTATCGTTCTTAGGTACCTCGATGATCCAGACCAATCGAACACCGACCACAGACCTCGTTGGCCATCCCCGGCTTACCCTGGAATGATTGGAAATGTCCTTCCCGAATTTCTCTCCCTTTCCAACCATCCATTCCCCACTCGGTCGCCCACCCAACCCTTTCCAACCCTCACCGAAACGCGCGATTATCTTCACGCCGTCGCCGAACCTTTCGTTGCTCAAGGGAAAATCCGGCTGAACACCGAGGTGACTAGTGTTGATGAGCTAGAACTTGGTCTCTTTGAAGGATTGGAGTTATGAGGGAAAGGGAAAAGTGATTGAAGAAGTATGGGGTGCGGTGGTTGTTGCGAATGGGTGGTCTGATAATCCTGTTTGGCCGGAGACGGAAGGTTTAGAGGCGCACAAAGAGAAGGGATTGGCTACTAAGCACGCGAAGTGGTGGCGGGGACCTTCAGGCTATGAGGGGAAGGTGCGTCTTCTAACCGTCGACTTGACCTGTTCGGAACGAAATCTTGATATTCTGCCAAAGCGGCTGTTGGTCGTAGGGAACGCCAACTCCTCCAACAACATTGCTGCGCAGCTGGCGCCAGTGGCAACAATGCCAGTCTATCGAAGTATTCGCCGTCCCGCTTGCCCGCGATTTCCAAGTCTCCCTGATATCCGGATTCTCGACGTGGCACCCGTCGCGAAATATATTATCAATTCCACTTCTGAGGATCCAAGGTCAACGTCCAGCTAAAAGATGGTACCGAAATTTCCGACGTGGATCACTGCACATCTTAGCACACATACCCAGACTTTATTGCCCTTTCTAGCCCACTAACTCACACCCCCTCCCTTCCACGACACTCTCTTGCACCGGAACGTGAGTCAGGTGGTTGTTTGGACGACCCAGCACCCCGTACACATCTAGGACATCCCGCCACCCTCTGCACATCTTAATGCCCATACCACCCCTCCGCGGCGCTTCCCCGCACCTGAACGCGAGTCAGGGGAGTAGTTTGGACAATCCAGCCCCTTTTACATCTCCAGTACGTCTCCCACCTTCCTGCACATCTTAACGCACACTCACCATTTATCATCCTTTCTAGCACCTTGATGTACATCTTTCCCCTCCACGACACTTGCTCGCACCCGAATGTGAGTCGGGTGGTCGTTCGGATGACCCAGTGCCCCGTACCGTACCGTACACATCTAGGACATTCCGCCACCCTCCTGCTAATCTTAATGCTCATACCTACTTCTCCATGGCATTCCCTCACACCTGAACTCAAGTCAGGGAGGGTTAGTTTGGGTGACACAGACCCTCCTACATCGCCAGTACGTCCCCTACTCCTCTGCATGTCTTAATGCGCATACCCACCCTTTATTGCCCTTTCTAGCACGCTAACGTACATCCTCCCCTCCACGACACTCCCTCGCATCCGAATGCGAGTCAGGAGTTCTTCCAGATGACCCGGCACCCGTACACCTGCTGGACCCTGCTGTGCATATCAGCGGCCATGCCCATGACACTGCCTCACACCTGAATGTGAGTCAGGAGGTCATTAAGACGACCTAGCACCCTGTGTGCCTCCAGGACCCTCTTAAGCAACATTGCCAATCAGACCGATATCTTTTTACAGCATGCGTGAAATCGTCCACATCCAAACCGACCAGGTATATTGACCCTTTCCCCGCCAATTTGCATGCTGCTGATCACATCTTGTTCTCGTGACAGTGCCATAACCAGATCGGTTCGTATCAATAGTTTGTGCGTGCAACCGGTTTCCTATGCTGAACTTATTTACTGTCATCTGATTAGGTGCTAAATTCTAGGATGTCGTTTTGGACGAAGAGTGACAGTCTTTACAAAGGCCCCAATGATCTCCAACTTGAGTACATCCCTGTCTATTACAGGGAGATGGTGCAAACAAGTATGTTCTCCGAGCTGTGTTGGTTGATCTTGAGCCCGGGACTATGGATCCCATCCGTTCCGGTCCTCTTGGTGGCCTCTTCCGACCGGACAATTTTGTCTTTGGCCAGAGCAGCGGAAACAAAGGGCGTAAGTAAATTGTTCTCTTTGCGATCTGCCGTTTGGCCCATGTCCTCCATGGGCTTGGCTCATGCCTTCTCTTCTTTGCCTGGGGGAGAAAGGGTAAGGCTTATTTGCAGGTATCATGCCATCCTTCCCTATTTGCGTGATCTCCCCATGGCCGTGCCTCTCGACAACAGGCACATGGATGAACAGGATCCCGAACATGAGTGTGCCTTGTCCTGTAGATGATTGTGAGAATAAAGACAAAATCAGTTACGTTTTTTCTTCATGGCACAACTTTGACACATTATGAACACCTCCCCTCCAGTCCCTCCCCACGGCCCCACCAGTGTTGACCCCCACCACCTCCTCCTCAACCACAACCACCCTGTCCTCCTTGTCCTCCCATCCATCCTCATGGCACCCCTCCCAGACCTTCTCCTGCCAACCCACCCAATCCCTGATCTCCTGGTGTCCTTCCACTTCCCAATCCCACTTCCAATCCCTACCCCAAACACAGACCATCTCCCACCATCCCTTCTGTGTATCAGTGTGTCTTAGTCACAAAGTCAACTTATATTATATAGTACTTCCATCTTGCCATGCTCCCCTGTGTTGTTGCTCAATTCTTTATTTTTAAATTTATGCAATCATACAAGCTAAAAAGGGCCAAATTGAAGCTCTTCATCACTCCCATCATCAACATCTTCTCTTTCTTCCTCCAAGTCAGTTTCATACTCAGTAATATCTTTCTTTTCCACATCTGCTGCCTCATTTGAAGCCTTTGTTTCAGGTACCATCAACTGATACAATCTCAGTAAGCATCAAAGACTGTAATGTCAAAGACATACCTTGTTGAGAGGCCTGACATGAATTATTTCCCTATCTTTATCCATGAGAGGAGTTGGTGCAAAGTGAGAGATGACTTGTGATGCTTCAATGAGGAGGACTTCCAGCATATCCTTTTCGCACAAAAATCCTCCAAGGCTGTACCTCCGGTATGGGTCTGAAGTGCCAAGATATGGACTGTAGGGTGCAACTGCAAGATAGACATTGACAACTTCAACTGCCTGTCTTGTATGTGTATGCTGGAAGATGCTTCTGATTTGCCCAGGTTCTTGATGACCTGATGTGCCTGACATAAAAATGATATGACTGTCTCGTAATAATGATGTGTCCGTTGCATATCGAACACCTTGTATGGATATCTGATCCAAAAAATAAGCACCAGGCTGCCTGGTGGTTTGATCATCGTGGTATTTCCTGCTGATCAGGTCAGCTAACAAAGACTGAAAAGGTTGGTATTCAGGCTCAGATAGCAAGCACCACCTTGAGCCAGACTTTCTTGAGAAAGAAGGATTGTTGCCTTCAGGATCCAGCATCCTAGCAAGTTGGTTACCCCTAGAATCTTCTTCCTGAATGTCTTCCCATGTCTGCACAAGCTCAGCAACTGCATTCCTGACTTCATTATTATCCATCAGGATAGCCAGCAAATTGGAAGATCGAGAGACACTGTTGATCATAGTGGCTTCCATTTGCCCTGGTATTAACACATCAATTAAAATGAATCATGAATCCCTGAAAACCTTACCAAATTTCTTGTTTGTATTTTGACTTTGAAGCAGATGAATGAAGCGCTCATAATAAGGAGCAGTCCTGGAGTGAAGTGGACCAAAGCCTGCCAGTTGGTCACCAATGTGCAATGAAGCATGATGGGAAGGGAGAATTGAATTTTCCTTAAAGAGATTTGCAATACCCCTCACATAGCCAGTGATGTTTTGGTTATAAACATCAATCTGGGCTGCAGATGTCTCCAACAGGTTGGCAGTATCCACTGCAGTAATTAACTCCATGTAGTTGTCCAGCAATTCCCGCTTACGTCCAGTTTCAGCACGCCATAGCCAGATGAGAGTGATGGGCAGATGGATGGTGCCTATTGTGCGCCAGTGGTTTGCACTAAGCTTACCACGCTTTGAGGTGCCCCAGTTGGGAGGTGCTGTGCCAACCCATGATGGCAACAAAGTCTTTTGCATATCTTCCCAGATCACCTCCATGACATCATAACCCAGAACATCTGAGCCATTCAATGTTGCAGCTGGAGAAGTAGCTAGGTTATGTAGGGTTATCTGAAAACAAGCATGGATAAGATTGAGCAGTGAAGCATACATTGATATATTTCTGGGCCTTACATATGCTTCAAGTGACCTGTAAAGTGCTTCTTTTGTCTTCTTATTTGCCTCCAGACCCAGTTTTTCACAGCAATACTGAAAAACTGGTTTTTTAAAGGATGCAGGTGGTAAATCCTCAAAAGGCATTCTTTCCACTGCTTTGCACCAAAGCATATCAGCTTTCTTTATCTTCTCCTCATCATCTATATCACTTCCTGTTGTAGTGTCAGAAGGTGCAGTTGAGGGGAACCTTGCAGATTGATAAGCAGCTGATGGAGGTATAGATGGGAGCTGCATGACAGTTGATGGAGTAGAGGGCCTCTGAAGTTCTTTTGTCTCTACCTGCATTTGAGACATAGATTGGATTTAAATTTAAAAAATCTGTATCAAGCCTGAAAGACATATATGTCACTTACATATGTTTCAATATGATTGTAAAGTTTTTGTTTTGTGCCCTGCAATGGCAGCTGAAGCCTCCAGCAACAGTATTTAAAGTGGATCTTGTGATGCTTTGGTTTATTAACATGCCCAAAAGGCTCTCGCTTCAATGCTGCAGAGTAGATGTTATTGGCAATGGTCTGTTGATCTTGATCCTGATCAATAGCATTTAGCTCTGCTTCAAGACCACTAGAACTTGTAGTAGTAGACATGCTGTCAGACTCAACCTCAGAAAGTTCAGGAGGGACAGAGACTGGTGGAAGGGCTGATAACTGGATAAAGCTTGATGTTGGAGATGGTTTAGGTGTAGGTAAAGCTACATCATCATCTGGAACTGTCTGCATCTGTTACAAGGGAGTGATGCAATTATAAGAGCAATTGTCATTAATATTGTTTAAAGAACATACCCATTCTATAATTGTTCTTGCCAGCCAAACCCGCTTCTTGCTGTCCCCTGCTCTTCGGAGACCTAGATCTTTGCAAATATGCCAGAGGGCAGAAAATGAGACTTTGACTCTTTTGTCTCTGTCTTTGAGGGCAAGAATGTCCTCCAACAAATTAGGGTTATTCCGGCCAGACTTGAATATTTCCATCACTTCATCCAGGCTGCTATCAGAGGGGCGATCTGGCCTAGCCATACGGGAATCAGAGGCATCTCCTCCAATTTTGTCAAGATTGATACCAAAAAGGAAACGGATGTGATGTCTGATCATAACCAGATCCAAAGTATGCATTGCTTCAACCATGCAATACACACTAGGCTTCCAATATTTAAGTCTCTGGAGTGGTGAATAACGGACACCATGAGTTTTCTCCAGTTTGATCCTGTCCCTTTCACTTGTTGCAGCCTTCCATTCCTCTGCATGCTTTAAATCTGATGCCATATCCCTGCCTGGCCAATTGCTTTGGTTGAAGTCTTCAATATGACTCATGGGCAAAGCACAGGAGACACAGAAAAGGTGAGAAGTTACACTTGTAAATCCAGCAGCCTGGCGAACTGCAAGCATGTCTGAAACTAGAGGAACAAGCATTCCTTTTCCTGCCCGTCCCAGAGGATACTTGTAGGTGTGGCTGAAATAAACACCTGGGCTCCATAGTTCCTGAAAGTCATCAACAACTAATTCCAGTGCATGGTTTATCTCTTCATTGGAGGGTGAAAAAGGCCCACTAATAATCCCTGCAAGAAGCATGTTGTGATAAACATGACGAAGATGAGGAGGAAAGTTTAAGAGGGTAATAAAGATGCCAGTTGAGGAAGCAGTCTGTTTTGCCTCCTTCATTTGCAATGGGTTGAAGCCATCAACAGCAAGGCTGAAAACATAACGGCCTTCATGAGGAAGACCTTGCAAAAATGGCTTCCCATCACAGTCAGTTAATTCCTTAAATCTGGGAGAACTCCAGATGTCATCTACAGATGATCCAGAGGTAGCCTGCATTGGATATTCATCGATGATGTCCTCAATGCCTTTGCGCGATAGCAACCTGCCTAACCAATGCTTGAGAACTTGATGAAGGTATTTCCTACATGGTGTCCAGATGTATTGTCCTCCAACAAGGTGCTTCTCCCATAATTGGGCACCACACAAGTTTTCATTTCCAGGCTTTCTTCTTTGGGCACAGTGTGTGATTTCGGGTGGGTCTTGACCAGATGGTGAGAGTGGAGAAAGAGAAAAACATTCCGAGCAGGATATGTACGTTTCGATCACAGGGTCCAACCGCAGTCTTGAAGATGCCGTTCGAGGGTCCTTGGGTACCTGATCAATAATATGCTGTGGTGTTGATGTTGATTGCAGCAGTGACCGACAACCTGCAAGGACAATACGGCCAGCTCTCCGAGGAGAGGAAAATAGCTCAGTCATGACAGCGGATATAACACACGAAACCATAATACTTGGATTCATAGGGGAAAGTGGTCTGAAATAGATCTCTAGAAATACAATGGTTGTTTGTCAAATATAGGTTTATTTTGGCGGACAACCCACCTGTGTTGACAAAATTGGGACTATTCATTGGCAATCGATACTGCGACCAATGCAACTCCTTTTCATGTGACATGCGATCCAGCTCGCGATATAGACGATCCTCCATGTTTTGGATAGCCTCCGATTCTGCATCATGCATTCTACGCACTTGAGCTAGCAGCTCATGTAGTCTGTTTTCATTCTCTAAAAACGCCCAATTGATTCGCATGCCGGGATCCAAAACGTGCATCCCACTGTTGGGCTGGGATATATCCTCCAGTGAGGGGTGCTCATATGGCCCGTAATCCTTTGGGTTGTGAAGGAACACTAGCGGAGTAGCTAACGTAGCTAGCGTGAAGGAAGCCCTGGCCACCACTTCTGATTCTATGACAGCCAAGGCCAATGATTCCGCTGATCCGTAGTGAATTTGATTATATCCATGTGCAGGAGTGGTGGAGGGGCTAGCGGCTGAACTTTGGGGTATGTTATGATCACGACGTGGAGTATCGGGTTGCAGATAAAGGTCCTGAATGTGATCGGGGGACTGGGATAAAAGTGGATTTTGTTGCCCATTACCTGGTACTGTATGATGATCTCGAGTGTTAGTGTGATAGCTATTACCATCCCTTGAATGATCATATGCATGGCGCTTAGAAGGCAGTTTAGGAGTGATCGAGTGCTGACGCCGCATGCTACGGCCTAAACTGCCCATAGGAGCTGTCGATGGCGCTGGAGGGAGACCTAATACGGGCATCGATACTTCATCTAGACAGCCATATTTGCTGTTCGCTGTGTTCAAGGGCATTGGGGTAGTCACCGAAATGCGACCCGGAAGGCCAAAATTTCTGGCATCGTCCGCCCTGTGATTGGTGCGATTACTTCTGGTGACCAACTGGCCTGCTGGATTTGTGCTTGTGCACCAGGATTTGCAGGTACATAGAACCCACTTTGGGTCCTTTGGCATATTGTCAAGTCGATCTGGACAAAAAGTGCAATGACAAAGTCAGCCACATGTAAAAGATCGGCATGTGCTGGCACCATGAAATGTATACCAGATGTCGTGTTATCTTCAGGTTGGTAACTTGCTGAGACCAGATCTAGAGAGACATCGACTGTGTGTCTGTTCACGACGTTTTCAGATTTGATGTTGCGATCGCGAATTTCAAAATACACACAAATTGATGCATGAACCACTTCAAACTTCAAACGGCCATATCTCATCAACCGCTTCATATTTTCTTTCGATTCTTGCATATTCTGAACTAGCTTGTCGACGCGCGGGGCACAGTATCAAGATTTTGAAGTTTCACCGCTTACATATCTCTCGGCTTCTAAGCTGCCATTTTTCGCTTTGACCTGACTTTGCGCACGAGGGCAAGGGTTGGGACTTGCATTGATATGTAAGAGATGTCCCTAGGACTATTGCCGAGGGTACCATGTTGTATTTTATGTGAAAACCACATGTTTCCTGTCACAACACTGTCTTTGTGCCAAAACATAAGCTACTCCGACACAAAACACGTGCTTGTCACCTTGCCGTCCGTTTCCCAGGTTCTTCCTTCCAATTCATCACGCGCACGGTCCTTTGCATCTCCAGCCAAATGGGTTACTATGTCCAATCATAAGATGCCCACAGATACACGAATTGGTGCGATTCTCCGGAGGGAGGGGTGAGCCTCGACGACGAAACCTCTCCTACTCGCTCGGAGAAGGGAGATAGTTGTGGAGAACACAGATGAACCAGTCCCGCTCGTTTGGAGAGGGGAGGGGTTAGTGATGGGTGGCGGGGACTTCACATGAGCAAGAGGGGTGATGGCAGACCCTCCCTCATCTGAAGAGGGGAGCGCTTGGTGCGGTTCACCGTTCTCGTTGTTTAATTTGCTCAGCGTTTGTTGGCTTTCCTCCTTCCCATCGTTCCCCGTCTTTCAGTGGCCTGTCCATTCGTCGTTCCTCATCTATGCTGTTCCTCATTTGCAATGCCCGTTGTCCACATCATTCCCATACGCGTCGACGTCGTTGTTGGTTGAGAGGGGAATGGGAAGGGGTGGAGGGGGCTGATGCTGGAAGGAAGGTGGTGGTGAATCAGAAAGAAAGCAAAAAGCAAAAAGTGCAGCACATGCTTACCCGCGCAGTCCCCGTCCTCATTGTCCTCATCATTGTCCTCCTCATTGTCCTCCTAACAACCATCCTCCTCCTACCGCTCCCCACTGGCCATTGAGGCCGCGTGTCGTGCATGTTTTGCCAGCGAAGGTGGAGACGAAGGCGCGGGAGTCATATATTGCAGCTGGTTGGGGGTGGGCTTCATTGGTAATGGGGTAAGGAGGGCTCGTGCATCGGCTGGAGATGCGCAGGGTAGGGATCTGCTGAGAGGAAGAAAAAAGTAAGGGAGTGGTATAGCCGAACATGCATGATTCGCCGGGGAAGGTGGAGACGACGGCGCGGGAGTCGTATTGCAGTTGGTTGGGTGGGCATTGTTGGTGGTAATGGGGTACGGAAGGCTTGGGCTTCGGCTGGACGTAGTTAATTCCTTTTTCGGGAGGGGTGGGGTCAGTTAGGATGGAAATAGAATGTAGTAGGGTGACATACTGGAGGGACTGTTACCCTGTGCTTCCATGATATCGATTTCACCTACAGGAAAGTCGCGCCACCTGCCTAAGAGATGAGAAATTATCAGCAAAGCCGCCCAAAATGGATATAATCTCAAACACACCTATCCCTCACCGCCTCCTGCCATCTTTGCAGCTTGGCCGTTCACTCAGCTGGAACCCGTAAATCCGCGGACGATATATATCCGCTTTGAGCGCGACACTCGCCATACTGATAGCCTCCCCAACACCTTCTACAGGAACATCCAGCTCTTCTCTTGTCCATCTACTCCTCTTATGATCCCTTCCCCTTTGGAGGCTGATGATTACGTTGAAGAAGCCGACAAAGGATGGGTCGCTGCATCTGCACACCGTGGTTGACACACGGGAGCGGAATGCTAATGTGCGGACGTTGGCGTCTCAATTACCGGATATCGAGGATGCGCATGAGCAGACATGCGGAAAACATTGTTCACCACACCTGATGGGACAATGATCAATCATGTTATGCAAATTGGCGACTGTAATGCGCCGGCAACTTACCAGTCGTTGATGAATCACATCTTTGCGCCATATATAGGTGTGTTCATGGAAGTGTACCTTGATGACATAGTCATCTACTCCGATTGACCAGAAGATCATGTGCGACATGTTAAGGTGGTGATTGACACTCTGCAATAAGGAGAAGTTCCTCTTGAGTGCACATAAGGAGCAATTCTTCATGGATGAGCTGGCGATATTGGGGCATGTGATCAATGCCCAGGGAATCCGCATGGACCCTGCCAAAAGTCGATAAAGTTATCAGCTGGAAAACACCAACGAATAATTAAGGCTTTACTAGCCTCGTCATTGGTTTGGTTGGTTACTTTGCGCCTGGTTGTGAGGACAACCGTATTTGCATGGCACTGCTGTCGGAACGTGCTGCCTCGAGGTCACTGTGGCGCTGGACCCCTACCGAGCAACGTGCATTCGATGCTGTGAAGGACACCATCCAGCGCTGGCGGGACGTGCGGCGTGTAGCACTGGACTAGTCACCATCGGCTGGTTGCGTCAACCTAGTTTGTGATGCGTGTATGACCGGTGGAAGCGGCGTGGTGCCCCAGGGAGATGATTACCTCAGTGCCAATGTAGTCGCATTTTGGTCTGGGAAGTTCAACTCAGCGCAGCAGAACTATCCTGTTCATGAACAGGAGTTGCTGAAAATAGTGGAAGCACTGAAACGATTCAGGAACTTGCTCCACGAAACCAAGGTTCAAATTTATACAGACCACAGGGGTCTGGAGTAGATCGCAACTCCGCGCACGCTCGAGCTCTCGCCCCGACAGGCCCGATGGCTAGACGTCCTCAGAGACTTTGATTTCGAGGTTGTGCACATCGCTGGTACCTCG
>Ga0210402_10004330_pt1 | contig 12968 bp, 8 predicted proteins | sample IncBWC7MmetaG_FD_161055 | JGI IMG/M metagenome (GOLD analysis project Ga0210402, IMG submission 161055) | Forest soil microbial communities from Barre Woods Harvard Forest LTER site, Petersham, Massachusetts, United States - Inc-BW-C-7-M | ecosystem: Environmental > Terrestrial > Soil >...
TTCAGGGTCTTTGAGTAGTTGTTGGCGTAGCGCGTATTGCCCGTGCCGTTGAAGATCGATTGCGCATCGTTCTCCTGCGGTTCGTGGTTGAAGATCAGGACCACCTTGCCCTTGGCGTCGATTCCGGCGTAATCGTCGTAACCCAGTTCCGGCGCGCTGATGCCGTAGCCGGCAAAGACCACTTCGCCGCCAAAGCCGCCCTCGTTCGGAAAGTTGCAGGTCACGTCGGGGGCTCGATAACCTATGCTGCCGCTGCCGCGGCTCACGTTCAGCGTCGTCTCCTGCCGGTCCACCTGGTATTCGATCAGCGGCACGGGCTGCAGGTACGAATCGCCGACCAGCGGCTTGAGACCGGCCTTGGCGAACTCGCTGGCGATCCACTGCACCGCAACCTCATCGCCCCGTTCCAGCGACCGCCGCCCTTCCAGCGCATCCGACGAAAGAAACGTCAGGTCGGCTTTGAGCCGCGCGGCCTGAATCCCATCGAAGCCTGCGGCGATGCGCGACCGGTCGGTTTGCGCGCCCAGCAACACCGCCACCAGGAACAAGGCAAGCTTCCGCACGTCTACCTCCCCGCCATCCTCTGGACAATGGTGTTGGCCATCCGCGAATCCTCGAACTCCGTGCGGTCGCCGGCCTTTTTTCCCGGCGCGGGCAACAGGCGAGCGGCCAGCGGCTTCTGCCACTTGTAGGCCAGCGACGCCACGTCGCCCAGAATGCGCGCAATCTGCTGCTCGCTGATATCACCCGGCAGCGGCACCGTGTCCAGGCCGCCCGCGCAGACCGCCGAGTAGGCCAGCAGCGAATCGATGTTGAACGTGCCTTCCGCCCAGCGCTTCGCCAGAACGTTGTCTTCCAGCACCGGCACCATCAGCCCTGCGTATCCGACCTGCTTGACCGGCGCCGCTTTGACCGCGCGCGTGATGATGGCCGCTGCGGTCATGGTTCCGCCGGCACCGAACGGCGCGCCGGTGAAGGCTTCCATAGCGCGGCCGATGGAGACATCGCCCAAGGGCGCGGGTGTGGGGTCTAGCCCAGCGTAGGTCCAACCGCTGGATGAGGCGGCCTTGGTGGCCACCGCCTCAGCCGCACGCAGGTGCTTCGCCAGCGCTGCCGCCAGTTGTTTTTCGGCCTCGCCCGGTTCCTGGTACTGTGCGAAAACTTCGGCCACCACGTTGGCGCTTTCCAACCCGACGGCGAACGTGCGGCCCGTGCCCGGATTGCCGGTTCCCAGGTGGTACGCGCCCGGGTAGAACGGACCGTACGGCTTCACCATGGCGGTGACCGCGAAATTGAGATTGCCGCCGCCATGCGGGCTGCGCGCGGAAACGGCCTTCACCATCTTGGCGGCTTCGCGAATGGCCCGCCAGTGGATGCCGTCTTCGCCGGCCACAATCAGGCTGGCGTTCGTCTTGATGCCGGTGGAGAGGATGTCGGCCAGCAGTTCCACCGGCGCGGCGTCATCGCCATCGCCTACCATGGCCGTGCCGATGTTGGGTGTGAAGCCCAGCCTCGCGCCCAATTCGGCGAACTTGCCTACCAGCGCCAACGCGTCTTCCCGTTTCATTCCGGCCGTCCACGCAGGGAAGGGTTGCGTCACCACCCGAATGGTCTCCACCTCGAACCCCGCGGCACGGTAGGCTTCGCGCGTGCTGTTCAGGAATTTGACGGTGTCCTCGACCACGGAAGTGTAGTTCCTGGAATCGATGTTGATGAACGCCGTGATGGCCCGCACTTTAGGATGGAAGTCCGCGCCGAACGCGACCGCGGCCAGCGCCAACCCAGCCAGTAGTTTCCGCATGGGATGGTTATACCACGGTAGCCGCCGCCCCCTGGCCGGCGGCTGGCGGCATCCGGGCCAACGTGGCCCAGAAAATCGACTGATAACCTTCTTGTTTTCAACAAACGCTTGGTTTTTTTCCGGGCCACGGTGGCCGAAATGTGCGCGGTACGGATTGTTAAGCCGGGCAGCCGCCGCCAATCACCCAGCCCAGGCCCGCCCGCATCCAAATGCCTTTCCGCTAGACTTATATCAGATGGCTCCCCGCCGCAAGCCCGAAATCATGAGCCCTGCCGGATATTGGCCGCAACTGCGCGCGGCGGTGGAAGCCGGGGCGGACGCGGTATATTTCGGACTCAAACACTTCACGGCGCGCGCCAAAGTGGGTTTCGATCTGGAGGAACTGCCGGAGGCGATGGCTACTCTGCACCGGCGCGGCGTGAAGGGATACGTGACCTTCAACACGCTGGTCTTCCAGCATGAGTTGGACGAGGCGGCGCGCGCGCTGGCGGCCATCGCCCAAGCAGGCGCCGACGCGATCATCGTGCAGGACGTAGGCGTGGTCAAGATGGCCAAGGCGATTGCGCCGGACCTGGAGATCCACGGCAGCACGCAGATGAGCATCACCAGCGCTGCGGGCGTGCGCCTGGCGCAGCAGTTCGGCGTGAGCCGCGTGACGCTGGCGCGGGAGCTTTCGCTGGCTGAGGTGCGCGCCATTCGCCAGGCCACCGATTGCGAACTGGAGATCTTCGTCCACGGCGCGCTGTGCGTGGCCTATTCCGGCCAGTGCTTCTCATCGGAGGCCTGGGGCGGGCGCAGCGCCAATCGCGGCCAGTGCGCACAGGCCTGCCGATTGCCGTACGACCTGATGGTGGATGGCCGGCACCTGCCGCTGGCCGACGCGCGGTATCTGCTTTCGCCGGGCGACCTCTACGCGCTGCGGCAGGTGCCGGAGATCGTGGACATCGGCATCCACACGCTGAAGATCGAGGGCCGCTACAAGGACGCCGAGTATGTGGCGCTCACCACGCAAGCTTACCGGCAGGCGGTGGACAATGCCTGCTCCGGGATGGCGCCGGACAGTGATTTGGGCGCTGACCTGGGCATCGACCGGGCCGCGGAGTTGCGTTTGGAGCAGGTCTACTCGCGGGGGCTGGGTCCATTCTTCCTCACCGGAACCAACCATCAGGCGGTGGTGAATGGGCGCGCGCCACGGCATCGCGGCCTGCTGATGGGGCGCGTGGTGCGGGCCTCGGAGACCGGCGTGATGGTGGAGCCGGCGGAGGCGCATGCGATAGCTCCGCTGAAGCCGGGCGACGGCGTGGTCTTCGATGCGGCCGATTGGCGCAGTCCCGAAGAGCCCGAGGAGGGCGGCCGAGTTTTTGAGGTGGCGCAGCCAGGCGGGGAGGTGGTGGCGCGGACGGGCGGGCGGTTGGAATTGCGATTCGGGAACGGCGTGTTGAAGACGGCGCGAATCCGGCCGGGCGATTTGGTGTGGCGGACCCACGATCCCGATGTGGATAAAGCGGCGCGGCCGTTTACGGAGGCTACGGCGCCGGTTCGGAAGCAGGCGGTACAGGTGAAGGTGACGGCGCGGGAAGGCGCGCCGCTGGTTACCGAGTGGCGGGCCGGGACGGTGTGCGCGGTGGTGGAATCGGCGGCGGCGCTGGGCACGGCTCGGAACCACGGTGTGGATGTGGAGTATCTGCGGACGCAACTGGGGCGGCTGGGGAATACGGCTTACGAGTTGGGCGGGCTGGAGTTGGATGTGGAAGGAGCGCCGTTCGCGCCGAGTTCGATGTTGAACCAGGTGCGGCGCACAGCGGTGGAGAGGTTGCAGGAAAGGCAGGGGGCGCGGCGCGAGAGAGCCGCGGGTACATTACCGATTGCCGCGCCGGCGGCGGAACACCTGCCAGTGGCCGATGCCACGCTGCACCTGCTGGTGAGGACGCCGGAACAACTTGATGCGGCGCTGGCGTTGCGGCCACGCAGTATCACGCTGGATTACCTCGACCTGTATGGGCTGCGGCCATCGCTGGAACGCGTCCGCGCGGCGGGCCTGGCGGCGCGGGTGGCCAGCCCGCGCGTGCTCAAGCCGGGGGAGGAGCGCATCGTCGACTTTCTAGTGGGGTGCGATTGCCCGATTCTGGTGCGGTCTACCGGGCTGCTTCAGGCTTTACAGGAACGGGCGCACCGCGAATTGATCGGCGACTTCAGTTTAAACGCGGCCAACGCCCTGACCGCCGCGGAGTTTCTGCGGCTGGGTCTTTCGCGGCTGACGCCGACTCACGACCTGAATGCCGCCCAGGTGGCCGAGATGGCGCGGCTTGCCGGAGCCGATTGCATCGAGGTGGTGGCGTACCAGCACCTGCCGGTCTTTCACACGGAGCATTGCGTCTTCTGCCGCTTCCTTTCGAAAGGCACCAGCTATCGCGATTGCGGGCGGCCGTGCGAGGAACACCGGGTGGCGCTGCGCGATACCGCGGGCCGTGAGCACCCGGTGATTGCGGACGTGGGTTGCCGCAATACGGTCTTCGGCGCGGAGGCGCAGGAAGCCAGCGCGCACCTCGCCCTGTGGAGGGCGGCCGGCATCCACCAGTTCCGGCTGGAATTCGCGCACGAATCGGGCACGCAGGTTTCCGAAGTGACGAACGCATTCGCCGACGCGCTGGCCGGCCGTGGTGGAGCGCGCGGTCTGGCGGAGCGTTTGCGGCGCGTGTCGCCGCAGGGCGTGACCCAGGGCAGCCTGTACGTGCCGGAAGGCTATCTCACGCTGCCGGTGCTGCAGTAGAACTTCGCATCAGAGCCACGACCGTCCATCAGAGCCGTGACCGTTAGGGAGCGGCTTCTACTGCGGCCATCGCAGTTGCCGGCGCAGAAAGGCGAATGTGCCCACCCCATGGATGGTGTGGGGCCCATCGAAGAACTCGATTTCGGTGCGGTCCGGGATGCCCATCCTGGCGTAAAACCGGCGCACTTTGGCGTACTCGTAAGCCACCCATTCGTCGGGCGCCACCGGGTCGTCGTGTCCGCGCTCCACCATGAAGGGACGCGGCGCCATGAGGTTCGCGAGATCGGAATAATTGGCCACGTTGGCGAGGTTGAATTCGAGCATGTCGTATTCGCCGGTGATCAGGTAGCTGTAGCGCGCATCGATGCTGGTGTTCTTCCAGATCCACTCGTTGAAATCGGCCGAGCAAATGGACAGGGCGTAGCCGTCGAGCAGCGGCGGTACCCGCATGGCGGTTTTTCCTCCGTACGAGAGACCGTAAAACCCGATTCTTTGACGATCGACGAACGGCATAGTGCCCAGCCACTCCAGCAGACGCTGATGCTGGCCCAGGATGAAAGAAAACAACGACAGTTTCAAAGGATGGCCCTGGCGCTGGATCAGGCGAAAACGATCCTCCCCGATGTAGGGGTTCTGCGGCGCAAAAGTGACGAACCCCTCTTCGGCCAAACGGACAGCAAACCGGTGGTAGTAATGGGAGTCGACATTCGGGTCGGTCGCCTCTTGCGGCCGGCCCTCCAAGCCGTGCTGGCAGACCACAACGGGCCGCCGCTCGCCGGCCTTGATATCCTTCGGCACCAGCAGAATCCCGTAGGCGAAGATGCCGGGCCAGACATCCAGCATGACCTCATAGCCGCGGAATTTCGGCTCGTCGTAAATCAGCCGTGTGCGAGCTTCCGACGGCACGCTGGGGTCCGGAAGACGTCCAATCACTTCGTCCCAGATGTAGTCGCGCAGGGGGCGGGTGGTCTGTTGCCATTTCTGCGGCGATGAGGCATCTGCCTTGGCCCAGAAGGCCGTCCGATTGCCGTCCGAACCGCGAATCAGCGTCTGGGTATGGGCGACCAGTTGATCGAATTGCCGGTGGAGCCGGATTCCCGGATCGAAATTTTTCCGCAGATCGCGCGGAGCGTCTGCCGGTGGCCGCGCGGCAGGTGGCGCGGGTGCAAAGCCGGCTCCAAGCGATCGCAGGAGCGCGGCCAGGGCCGCATCCGAACCCGGCGAACCCTGTCCGTTGGCACTGACAATAAGTTGCAGATTGGCGGTCGCCTTCAAGGCGTCGAAGACCGGGCGCGCACGGTCCACTTCCTTCTGTACGGAATCGAGCGGCGGCGTGACGATGGCTCCCACGGGCGCGGCGCCTTGGCGTTCTGTGTTACGGGCGGGCGGGCCGGACACCTCGGGCGCGTGGCTGGCTTCCACGATCAGCGCGCGGGGGGCGACCATGCCGGCCAGTTCCGCATCCCCGAATTCCCGCAGCAGGCCCCAGACATCCCGATAGATCGGTTCCTTCCAGACGTCCTCACGCCGCTGGAAGTAGCCGCTGACGAGGGTTGCCTGAATTCTCGGATCGAGGCTGGCGGCATAGAGCGCCAGCAGGCCGCCTTCCCCATAGCCTGCGACACCGATTGGGACCGCGTGGGTTTGGTTTTCAGACGCGAACCAGTCGACCGCCGCCAGCACTTTCTGCACTTCGTACCCGATGATGTGACGGCCGGCTTCGTAAGCCATCCGGTAGATCCACTCGCGGTGGGTCTGATTCGTCATTTTCAGACCGGGGATGCCGGACCAGGTATCGCTTCGATCGATGAGCAGCGGGACCAGGACCTGGCACCCGTTCTCAGCGAGACGCCGTGCGAACTGGGCCGCCGCGTCAACTCCCGGCGTCAATCCGACAGCCATCTCCGGTGACCAGCCGGCATCGGGAACGGCCACGATTCTGGCGCGCGGCGCGGCGTTCGGTTCGAGCATCGGTTCGAGCAGCAGACCGACGGCCTCGACATCGTCGAAGACCGGCCAACGGACCGCCAACACCCGGTAGCTGCGGCCTCGGGCGATTTCCGCCGAAGCCGCGGTGGTCGCCTCCAGTTGAAGGGCGGTCACGGCGAGGCGGCGATCCACGGCGCCAATGATGGTTCGAAATCGCTCCCGATTCGGAGCGATGGAACGTTCGAATGCGTCCGGCGACCGATAGTCGCGGCGCCAAAGCTGCTCCCGGCGGCCTGCCGACGCCGCGGTTTCGCCAAGCACCCAGGCATGGATGGCATCCACCATTTGGGCTGCGGGGTCGCCAGCAAGAGTGAGAGCCTTGGTGCCGGGCAAGACCGTCTGCGCCGGTGTGACTGGCGCCAGGTTGAGAAGGCACGCCAGCAAGGCGGCGGAAGACGTACGAGCGCTCTTCATGTAAACTACTTTGCCATGGATCGCCGGGGCGTGGTCCGGACTGCTGCTGTTTCGACGACTGCCGCTGCACAGACGCGGGATATTGGGCGTGAACATGGCCCGGCCCTGGCCCCCATAGGCGTTAGAATAAGGCACTCGCGAAGATGACTTCGGCTCCCGCGATCCAGCCTCGGTCCGGTCCGGTACGGACTTCCCGAACGGGACTTCGCGTTCCTTTGGCGCCTTTTCAGCGGGTTCGGTGTTCTTCGTCGGCTTCCCACGACTCGGCTCATTACCGTCGCCAAGCCGACTTATGGGGGAGTTATCGGCTGAGTCCAATCCGCGACTCGCTGACTAACCAGCCAATGAATTGGCAGCTGTAGGCACGCTCGGCAAGATAAACCCAAGCTGACAATGAGCCGGCGGTCAAAAACGAACCTTGCCGTCATTTGCTTGCCGCCGTGCGAGAACGCCCTCGCACTTGGCCATTCTTCGTGGGACGATCAGGCAGAGGATTCGCAGCCAGATACGCAGCAACCATCGCGCTATACGGTCTCTCGGGCCGCACGGCCGCCTCCAAAAATCTCCGCGCGCGCTCCGCAACACGTTGGACCCGGGGATCGTCACTTTGGTACAGCTCGATATACGTTTGCCTGCGTCGTTCGATCTCCTCCTTCAAATACTCGTTGCGTCGGTGTTTCGGGCTATCTAGGCGCAACACCTCGATAGTCACGCGTCCGAGAGCGGTGCGCTTGACCGGCACGTCCTGATGGAACTTGATGTGATCGAATGGATCAATGCCGCCATCCGGCTTGAGAATGGCGGGCACCTCGTCTTCGATGCGCATCCGGTGATTCCTGGCGCGTGCTGCTGGATTCTTAAGCGGGAACCGATCTCTTTTGTTGTCCCGGTTACAGAAGGCACAGCTCAGCAGGAGATTATCCCAACTATAGGCTAACCAGTAGTAGCCTGGCCAGATGCTTGTTTGGTTGCGGGACTGGCGCGAGCTCAACTTGGGACGCCAATGTTCGACGTGCTTATCGGCGTAGGGCTCTTGGATACGCGTCTCGCAATAGCAGCACTTGCCGTGTTGACAGTCATCGAGCGCGGCTCTAACCGCCTTCGACGCGTAGATAGATTTCCGGACGTTCATCTTCCGTTTCCCACTTCGGTACAGCTTCGGCTCAGCGTCGTAAGCGGTGCACAATTCATCGGCATGTTTCTTGCCGGCGCTAAGGAGGGTTGGCGGAGGCGCGCCTTTGTGAATCGCGATCACCGCAGTGCTCCACGTGGAAAGTCCTTCGCGAAGTTCATCATCAGCTCTTCAAAGGTCTCGGCCTCCGGTGAGCGTGCCGTCGGGAGCAATGCGACAAATTCGTCGAGTTCGCGAAGTTGCGCCTCCTCCTTGGCTGTGCGGCTGGATTTCCGAAGTAGTTTGATACGCTCGTAAAGTTTCCTTTCAGCCTGCTGGCCTCTATCCAAGCCGAATCCAAAAAGGTCGCTTTCCAGCAACTGGTCAGAACGCCAGTTTCCCCTCTTTATGGGGTTGTTGAAGATATGGACCTCGTCGTTCTCCCATCGCACAACTGAAACATTACTGCCAGCTTCGGACAACGCCTCTTGAGCGGTGACTGGGCTATGCGTGGTAGCGATGAACTGGACCTTGGGAAAATGCTTCAGCAAATACTGGCGGAGGTCTCGCTGCCAGCGCGGATGAAGGTGGAGGTCGACCTCATCGATCAGCACAATCGCGCTTTCGGATAGAGGCTGGGTACTTCCTGGAAAAGCGTTGAAGAGCCGCCAAGCCAGATCCACGGTCCAGGCGAACATTGTCTGATAACCGAGGCTAAGGTCCGTTAGCGGGGTCACACCGGACGGAGTCTTCACGTGGACGCCAGACCGATCCGGATCGCGGCCTTCGTAGCGCGGTCCCCGAATTTTGATGTCCTTCGCGGTAAGGCCGCGTGGCAGCAGCGAGGCCACGGCTTCCTTCAGCATTTCCAAGCGCCGCTTATCGGGGCCGTTTTTCCGATCGATCTTGGCGGCGTAGTCAAGCTTTTCTATGAGATCCTCGGCATCGTAAAGATCGATCGCATCCAGGAACAGTGACCCCGTAGCGTCCCGCACGGCGACAGCCGGCAGATTGAGATGCCCCACGTGGCGACCTGCGCCGTAGCCGACGACAAGGGGACCTTTCGAACGTAGTTTATGGCGGGCGTCCCGATATTTGACTTCCTTCAGTTCACTCGTGCTGCCTCTGATATCGACACCGATTGTCAGGCTTTTTCCCCGCTCGGTTTCGAGTACCGCCGTCATTTTAGTCATGCCGGTTCCACCCCTCCGAATGAAGTGTATGATTTCGGCATCCTCGTCGCGATCCGAGAGCTGAACCCTCGAAAGTGTCGGAACGGCAGATTTTTTCTTCGACCGTTCATCCTTTGCCGCGATCGGCCGCATGACCGCAAGCGCCTGCATCAGGGTCGTTTTGCCGACGCCATTCTCTCCCAGAATCAGATTCCAGCGGCTCCTCGCACCTTGCTCGTCCACGAGTTTCAGGGATTGGCAACTTCCGAAGGCGCGGACATTCTCCAAGTGCAGCGATGTGAAGTGCATCGCGTCGGGGGATTTCGTGTCGGCAGGCATGAGCGTCTCCTTGGCGCTTGTGAAGGTTTGGCACACGCAGTCCAAATGCGGCTCGCCGATGAGACAGGCAAGAAGGCATGGAGGACTGGAATGGAAGTGACCTGGAAAGCAACTCCGTTCGCCGTGATGATCATATCTCATCCAGGGCGTTGAGAGGATTCGGAAAGGCTTTCTATCCACGCACTGCGGGCTGGCCATTTGATAAGTTCGCCGCGTCGCAATTGATTTTGCCCGTGTGTTTCTAAGCACTTAGGGATCGCAGCAGAAATAGGATTTAAACGCCGCGTAAAGCGATGATAATAAATGACTTGTAAATTGTCTATTTTGGATCTTCGAAAGAAAGTATACTTGTTTGGGCATCTACGCCGTCTCAAAGGAGCACACCATGGAAGCAAACGCGTTTGAAGAGTCTCCAGCCAACCCAGCGCCCGCGCCATCGCCTGCGAACTCTCCCTCGACCGTCCCACAAGGTCGCAGTGCCGCAATCCTCCGGCTGATGGAGGAGGTCCGCTGCGAAGATGTAAACGTTCCGTCAGCCTCCGGGGCCTACAATCGTCAACATAATCGCCACAATCGGTAGCCTGGACGCCCTACGGAGAGCCTCTATGCAGATCGACACCGTCCTGTTAAAGGTCGCGTCGCGGTGCAACATTAATTGCAGTTATTGCTACGTCTACAATCAAGGTGATACGGCTTGGCGAGATATGCCTAAGCACATGTCGCGTACAACAGTGGAGGACGTGCTTAGGCAGTTGGACCGGCTGTACGAAGACCAGCAGCGGTCTTTTGCCGTTGTCCTTCATGGTGGCGAGCCACTGCTTCTGCCGCGAGACATTCTGGAAGCTCTTTTGCAGGGCCTTGCGGACCGCTTGCCCGCCACTTGTGGCCGCTCCATTCAAACAAACGGGATGCTCATTGACGACACCCTGCTCGACTTGTGCCTTCGCACGAACACGACTATCTCCATCAGCATCGACGGCCCGGCAGATGTCCATGATGCATTTCGTCTTGCGTTCAACGGAGATGGCACCCATTCGCGCACAGTTGAAGGGATCGCCCGTATCCGTCAACATCCCCAAGCCGGTGTCCTATTTACCGGCGCACTCTGCGTTGTGGACCCCCGCTCCAACCCGCGGGCAGTTTACGACTTTTTTAAATCGCTAGGCGTTCCGAGCGTCGATTTCCTTTTCAAAGACGGGAACCATGCGAAGCTGCCACTGGGGAAAAGTGCTATCGATTCTAATGAATATGGGCTATGGCTTGCCTCGGTTTGGGACTGCTATATCAATGACCCCGAGCCGCCACGCATCCGTATCCTTGACGACTTCGGTCGCCTTTTGCTAGGGGCTACCTCGATCAAGGAGGGTTGCGGGCAAGCATTGTACGGCATAGCCGTGATTGACACGGACGGCACCATCACGAAGAACGACACCTTAAAAAGCATTTACGACGGCGCCGACCGCTTCCAAAAACGGTGGTCAGTGTCAATCGACCGGCTGTCTGAGATCGCGGCATCCCAAGAATTCGTAGACTACTCTCGGCTTCAGCATCCAACAAGCGCCGTTTGCAAAGCATGTTCCTTACTTTCGGTTTGTGGAGGCGGAATGCCCCTCTCCCGATGGCATCCAAAAACGGGATTGGTAAATCCATCTGTCTACTGTGCCGACTATAAGGTGGTGATCGGCCATATTCAAGAAACGCTCCAGGAGTACCTTTGAACCCTCTTGATCTCTCCGGTGCCGTTTCACATCGCTACCCGTTCCCGTGCTTTACCGTGGTCCAGGTTGTCTCCGATGAACTGGAGCAGGCACTGCTCGCGTGGTTCGAGTCAGAAGCTCCATGGCGGCTCGCCACTATGGACTTTTATGAGCAATACGAATTTGACTTCCGGGATGTGAGCCTTCCCCTCGATCTTGCACCACTGTTCTCTGAAGGTACACTGTTTGACCTCCGCCGAAACGTAGGAACACTTTTGGGAGCATCCCTGAAGCCGAAGATCGACATCACTGCGCACAGGCTGAAGAAGTCGCAGAGGATCCGGATTCACAATGACGCGCGACCGGACGGTGAAACCCATCGTTTCCTTATCCAGTTAAACCGAGGCTGGAGCGAATTAAATGGTGGCCTCCTGATGCTGTTCCGTGGGCCAGCGGTGGACACGCTCGAGGACGTCATAACACCCAAGAGTCGGTCCGCGTTTGGTTTTGAAATCTCTGCTGCGTCGTATCACGCCGTAAGCCAGGTTTATGAAGGCGATCGGTACACATTGGTCTTTTCGTTCTATGCCGACCGCTCATGAGGCTCGAACCGGCGCGCCTGATAGCACCTTTCGAATGCTCATTACCAGCTACACTTCGGCTGTCAGGAGAACGTGCACTGTTCAGGTCTCATGCACTGACTCGGGAAACCTACTCTACCGAACGCTTTCTATCGGGTCGCCCTGACAAGATTGGCGCTCCGTCGAAAGCTTTTCCGGTTGGTAGCAGAAGCGTGTTCGTTTGGGAAACGAATGGCCCCTCGCTTCTGCGTTATGGCTTGGAACGCGATCTGAAGCTGGCTGGCGACGCCGAGAGCTGTCGGGCATTCAACCTTATCGCCTCTGCACTCTCCGATGTGATCGAGCCATTTCCGTTCTTGCGCTGTGCAGTTTCAGAGCTCGTATGGCGGTGCCATATAGTGCTTGCGGAAACCAAGGATTGCGACGTGAGTTTTAGTGATCCCGCCGTGCCCTTCTCCATCTTCGTTTCCGCGCCTCCTGAAGGCGCGGATAGCTCCATTCTGCGTGTTGCAGAGAGCGTCATACACGAGACCATGCATTTACAACTCACGCTGTTTGAAAGCTTAGTCCCCTTGGTCGATATAGCCTCGCTTTTCTCCATGTATTCGCCATGGAAACAGGAAAACCGGCCCGCTCAAGGTGTCTTGCATGGCCTTTATGTATTCTCTGTTCTCCGCTGGATGTGGTTGCGAAAGTCACAGACGACCGGCAACAGAATCGACCGAGATTTTGCTTCCCGCCGTGTGGCGGAGATAGACGAACAGGTCTCCGCTGTCCGTTCCCTTGAGAAATCTCCAGCACTCACCGAAGCGGGTAGACGCCTCCTCGATCAACTCTTTATTGTGAACGACGCAGAACCAAGTTGATTTTCAACGCCCTGCGTCAGTTACCGCGTAACACCCCAGCCGGTTAGTAACGATAAACGCGCTTGGGTCAGGGGATAGTATTTCCTGTGGCCGGATCGCCGCCATACCGCACCTGTGCCGCTGGTGGACCCCAAACGGCCTGGGACGTGTCCCACCAACCCGGACCGTGAAACGCGCGCAGAGATGGTCATTTTCGGCGAGGGCGCTATTTTAACGCCTTGCCCCTGG
>Ga0210402_10004331_pt1 | contig 12968 bp, 12 predicted proteins | sample IncBWC7MmetaG_FD_161055 | JGI IMG/M metagenome (GOLD analysis project Ga0210402, IMG submission 161055) | Forest soil microbial communities from Barre Woods Harvard Forest LTER site, Petersham, Massachusetts, United States - Inc-BW-C-7-M | ecosystem: Environmental > Terrestrial > Soil >...
ATCCCGGCCACTGCAGCGGCGAGCCATACTTCCGGATCAGGTCGCGGGTCTCTTCGGTGTACTCTTCGTCGTGCTTTAAAAAGATCTCAACCGCCTTGATCGCCATCGGGCTGTCGCAAAAGATTGGCAAACGCGGCATCAGCCCCGACTCGATCAAATGCTTGAGCAGGAAAACGAATTTCTGCGTGCGTTCAATCGCAAATGCCGGCACCACCACACTGCCACCGCGCGCGGCGGTGGCAGTAATCAATCCCGCGAGTTCCGGAAGCGGATCTTCTTTGGGGTGGGTGCGGTTGCCGTATGTCGATTCCATCACCACGACATCGGCCGTCTCGCCTTCGGCCGGGCCGGAATGCACCACCTTCCCCGGCGCAATCTTGTGGTCGCGCACGCGTCCAATATCTCCAGTGAAAAGCAGTCGCCGCGTCCGCCCTGCCATATTCAGCGATACCTCCGCCATGCACGACCCCAGAATATGCGCCGCGGGAGCGAAGCGAAACGAAAGATCGGGGGCGAGTGGAACGCTCTCGGCAACGTGAACCTGCTTGAAATACTGCAGCGCGTTCTGAGCTTCGTCGAACGTGTAAAGGGGCAGGGCAGGCTGGTGCTTCGACTTGTTCGTCTTGTTGTAATAGCGAGCGTCTTCTTCCTGCAGGTGGCCAGAGTCGGGAAGAATGATGCCGCACAAATCAATGGTCGGCGGTGTCGCGTAAATTGGTCCGCGAAATCCTTCTTTCACCAGTCGAGGAATCCATCCGCAATGGTCGAGGTGCGCGTGGGTCAGGATGACCGCGTCGATCTCCTTGGCCGGGATTGGCGTATCGCGCCAGTTGCGTTCACGCCACTCTTTGGGACCTTGAAACAGCCCGCAATCGACGAGCACCTGAAAGCCGCTCTTTCCAGATGGGTCTCCGGTGTTGATCAGATGCTTAGAGCCGGTGACGGTGCCCGCAGCGCCTAGAAATTGGATATAGGCCAAACGTCCCTCCGAACCACCCGGAATCCTACTTCTCGGTCGACTCGATCTTAAACGTGTTATTCGTAATGTCGCTCTCGGGCACGCTGCCGTCGTTGACCACGATTGCCTGCGGAGCCGCCGGGACCTCCACGCGAATGACGGCCTTATTCTTCGCGCGCACTTCGAGTCGCCGCATGATCTCCCCTCCGCCAAACTTGACGATCAGCGGAACCTCGGCCCCGGCGGTGCCGAGATTATCAAGCGTAATGGTAAGCATGAATGAGCCGGTCAGCGTTTTCCGCGAAAAGGCGGACTCTACTTTGAAGTTCGGCAGCCCGCGGTCGCGGTAGACCCAGTCATCGAAGAACCATTCCAAATCGCGCTGCGTCTGCGCCGCAATCAGCCGCTGCATGTACGAAGGTTCTTTGTCCTGCTCCGGCCGGTAGGCGGCGATCGCCTTCTTGAGCGCGGTCTCGCCGACCATGTCGCGCAGCATCCACCACACATACATCGCCTTGCTGCGATACATTTCCTCGCTGATCGTATTCACCAGAGAGCGGTTCACCTCATCTTCGGATCGGGGTACGGTGGTCTGCACTTCGATTTCCCCGAGCGCAAAGCGGTGCAGCCCCATGTAATCCAGCGCGGAGCGGCGTCCCGTTTCGCGTTCAAGGTAGAGTGCCTGGGCGAAGTGCGCGAGACCTTCCTCGATCCAGGGACGGAACGACACGAACGCGGCGTGCGTTAGCTGATGAGCGGCCGCGAGTCCGGCCAGTTTGGAATCGTCGCTCGCCAGCGGCGTGAGCAACAAAGCGCCGCTCTCGAACGCCGCAGCCTTGGGATCGGGAAGATCGGCAGTCTTCGCCTTTTCGCGAATCGGACCAAACCAGTCGGTGATTAACGGGAGAACTTTATCCGCGGCCTCTGCGAAATTTGCGGCTGCCACGTCATGTCCGGGCAGGTAGCGCACTTCGACTGCGGGCCGCTCCAGGACTTGATAGTCCGCAATCACAAGGGTTGGGGCATCCAATCGCAGCAGTTGAGGAACGCAGTCCCAGACGGCCTCCATTCGGTCCTTCTTCGTGGGCATGCAGTTCATGCCATTGAATACAGTCTGAGGTTCAGCCTGGAACGCGACCGACATAGCAAGGTGCAAGTGCATCTTCGATCCGGCTTCGCGGTTCTTCCATCTTCCGAGAACCTCAAACAGACTATTCCCTTCCGAAAGATTCGCCACCTCAGTCGCAATTGGATACCACGCCACGTATCCCGCGCCGCGCACCGCCGTAAAATTCGGCGCGATCTGGTCCCAGTCCGTGCTGTTGGCCCCTTCCTCCGGCGTGCCAATGCGCGTCAACCGTGTCGCATCGAGGAGAATTACGCCTTCATAAGCAATCTCGAGTTCGATCGTCCCTCTGGGCGCGACCGGCTGCGGCAAAGTAACGATGGCTTCGGAAAGTCCGCCCGTATGGTCAATGTCAGACGCATAAGGCTGCGTGACGAACTGCACGACCTTGTCCCCGGCCTTTACCGAGCGCCAGTCGAGTGACGACGAAATCTGCAGCACCGCGATCTTCTGCGGAGTCGACGAGTCGTTGCGTAGCGTGACCTTGCCGCGCACGCCGAGCCGATGCTGTTCTGGTTCGACCTGAAGTGTTAAGTCGTAGTTGATAAAGCTGAACGCCTCGCGGTCCAGCGAGAAAGCGCTTACCAAAGAGGCGCACACGATTACGAAGACACCGACGCTCGCCCGGCGAAACTTCATTTCGTGTTCGATGCGCCCTTTCGCGCCCGCCGCTGCCTGACAATCTCATACAGCACTACCGCCGCTGCCACCGAAACATTCAGGGACGGCACCTTGCCCAGCATCGGAATCGAAACCAGAAAGTCGCACTTCCGTTTCACCAGATCGTGCAATCCTTTGCCTTCGCCGCCCAGAACCAGGGCGCAGTCCATGTTGTAATCGAGAGCGTCGTAGGTTTGCTTGGAGCGCTCGTCGAGCCCCACCGTCCACACGTTGTGCTCTTTGAGATCTTCGATTGTTCGAGCGATGTTCGTGACTTTGGCGATGGGCATGTGCTCGCTGGCTCCCGCCGAAACCTTTGTGACGGTTCCGGTCACGCTCGCCGACCGGCGCTCGGGAATCACCAGTCCGTTCGCCCCGGCCGCGTCGGCCGTGCGCAGAATCGCTCCCAGATTATGCGGGTCCTCCACGCCATCGAGCACCACCACCAGCGAATACTCCGCGCGCTTGGCGTTGATGACATCTTCAAGATCGTTGTATTGCTTGGCCGAAGTGACGGCTACCACGCCCTGATGCGCAGTGTTGCCCGCCAGCTTATCGAGTTCGGTGCGCTCCAGGAAGCGCACGTTCACACCCAGCCGCCGGCAGTCTTCGATCAGCCGCTGCAGGCGAATGTCATGGCGTTCCTTGGCCATCCCAACCCACTCAAACGCCCGCCCGCGCGCCTTCAGCGCCTCAGTCACCGAGTTGATGCCATAGATGTAATGCATGAGTATTCAGTGTACCGAAAAGGATGCCGATGTGATGCCGATGTGGCGCGGGCGCCCTCGCCCGCGAGCTGTCAGGGACCGATCCGATCTTGCAGGAATTTCACGATGTCCGTCGGCTCCGGGCGCTCCGTGTAGTCTGCATTCGCCGATGCGTACAAAATCGTGCCGTCGCGGTCGAGAATGTAAGTCGCCGGAATCGGCAACTCCCAACTCTCATCCCCATTCGCAAAAGCCAGATTGACGAACGCACGCCGATAGACCGATTCCTGAGCCTCAGGTACCCGGTAAGTCAGGCCGAACTGCCGCGCGACCTTGTTGCCGGCGTCCGAGAGCAGTGGAAAGCGCAGCTTGTGCTGATCGTGCATGAAGAACGATTGCTTCACAGTTTGAGGTGAGATGCCAACGAGTGTCGCTCCGGCCTGCTCGATCTGCGGAACGACGAGGTTCATCGCCTCCATCTGCCCCACACAGAACGGACACCAGCGCCCGCGAATGAAGCAAAGCACCAGCTTTCCCTTGCCGAGCAAGTCCGTGGAAGAAATGTGATTGCCGTCGTGATCGGGAAGTCCGAACACTGGCCCCTTTGCCGACAGGATGTTCGACACGAGATTTCGCTGCTTCAGTTCCGCGACAGCTTGCCAGTGAATGGACTGCGTCTCCGGCGGAACGTACTTGGCGATGAGTTCCTTGCGCTCGGCAAAGATCTGGCGCAGCGGACGAGTGTCAGTGTCGGGAGCGGATTCTTCGAGGGATCGCCATTTCATGACCGTTCAGCACCCATTTCCTTGAAATCCAGTTCGAAAGCGCGGATAGCTTCAACTAGCGTCGGAAACAGTGGCGAGCGCACTTTTGGAGTCTCTTCCGAGAGGAGTTCTAGGAACTGTTTTTCGTGTTGTGCAGGTCGGGCGTCGTGGAACGGGGCGCTGTAGCAATCAGCACTCTGAACGGTGTAACCACCATCGGGCAGCAACTGGAAACATCGGTAGCGAACGACCCTGCCTTGATTCACTCGCGACCAGACATCTATGGTTTTGTAGTATTCCATGCCCTCGTGGCCAGGGTCTCACTTGTCGTGGTGCCTACATCCCCGGCATCTTCATCCCCGCCAGCCTGCGCGCGAAGCTCGGCTTGCCCATTTGCTTGAACATCTTTTTCATCTGAGCATATTGCCGAAGCAGATTATTCACTTCCTGCACCGTCGTGCCCGAGCCGCGGGCGATGCGTTTGCGGCGGTTGCCGTTAATCACTTCATGATGATTGCGTTCATGCGACGTCATCGAGTTGATGATGGCCTCTACGCGGTTGATCTGCTTCTCGTCGATGTTATCGGCCGCCTTCTGCAGACCGGAGAACGGACCGATCGAGGGCAACATGCCCATCAGGCTCTTCATCGATCCCATTTTCTTCACTTGGCGCAACTGATCGCGAAAATCTTCAAGCGAGAAGCCGTCGCCGGTCAGGGCCTTGGTGGCCATTTCCTGCGCCTTCTTCTTGTCGATCTGCGATTCGGCGCGCTCGATCAGCGAGAGGATGTCGCCCATGCCCAGAATTCGCGAGACGATGCGGTCGGGATGGAAGGGCTCCAACGCGTCGTACTTTTCACCCACGCCGATGAACTTGATAGGCTGGCCTGTGACCTGGCGAATCGACAGTGCTGCGCCACCGCGAGCGTCGCCGTCCATCTTGGTCAGGACAACTCCGGTCAGCGACAATTTCTTGTGAAACTCTTCGGCGGAGCGCACCGCGTCTTGTCCGGTCATGGCGTCGGCCACGAACAGAATCTCCGACGGATTCAGCAGCTTCTTCAGCGACTGCATCTCGTCCATCAGTTGGTCGTCAATGTGCAATCGGCCTGCGGTATCGACGATCAGCACGTCGCAGCCGGAAACGATCGCCTCGCGCCGCGCTTCTTTCACCAGGCGCTCGACGGTCGCTGTGTTGGCCTCGCCGACCGTGCCTTCGTAAATGTGGCTCTTCACCGCCTGCGCCACAACTTTCAACTGCTCGCGCGCCGCCGGCCGATACACGTCCACCGAAACCAGGAGTGGACGATGTCCGCCGGTCTTGAACCAGTTCGCCAGCTTTCCGGAAGTAGTGGTCTTGCCGGAACCCTGCAGTCCGGCCATCAGCACGACAGTAGGCGGCTGCGAGGCGAACTTCATGCGCGCCGTGTCCTTGCCGAGAATCTCGACCAACTCGTCGCGCAGGATCTTGATGACCTGTTCGCCCGGAGACAGCGCCGTCATTACTTCCTGGCCAACGGCCTTGGCGCGAATCTGATCGATCAGCTGCTTGACCACCTTGAAATTGACGTCGGCCTCAAGCAGCGCCAGACGGATCTCGCGCAGGGCTTCGTCAATGTTTTCCTCGGTGAGCTTGGCCTGCCCACGAAGGCTCTTGAACGCGCGCTGGAGTTTTTCCTGAAGATTCTCAAACATATAAGGACGGAAACCATTCTAACAGCGGCGAAGATAATCCCGGCAGACAACCACCGAGTTTCAGTCCTGGTCCTTGACTCCCAAATAGCGCAGGAACATTCTGGGAAGCTCATGATTAAGCCGAACTTCGATATCGGGCAGGAAGCGGTCGTAATCGTTGACATGCTGGGGCAGGATGAAAATGCCCGAAGCGACGATGCCCACCATTAGAAGGGCGAGCTTTACGGCAGACTCAGGGTCGGGGTGATGGATTTCACTGCGCCGCGTAAGCAGGAGTTCGCCGACATCCTGCAAGGTTTTCCACTCGAGATGCTCACACTTTCGAATGAATGCGCTATCAGGATGTTGCAGGGAGAAAAGAAGATATGCGCGCAGCAAACCGCGGTGAGAGTGGTGTCCCGTCAAGGTGATGGCGATTACCGTGCGCGACATTTCCACCAGGGACATCTTCTTCCACGTCTCGGAAGCTAAGAGCTTCTTCGTTCCCTGGTAATTTTCTTCGAGCAGGCGCAGGCAAACTTCGCGCAGCAGGGCATCCTTGTCGGGAAAGCGGCGGTAGACGGTGCCAGGAGACAAGCTGGCGCGGGCGGCGATGCGGGGGATGGTTGCCCCTTCGAGTCCATCTTTATTCAGCACTTCCGCGGCGGCTTTGAGCAGGCGCGCCAGGGACTCACGGCTGCGAGCCTGGTGCGCAGGGAGCGTGGTCTTGGGCATGAAATGATTTTACAAGAAAGTCTTGACGTAATGTAAATGTGAATATACATTTACATTACGCCTTGAAAGGAGGCGTCCTATGACTGTCGTTCTCGCGCACCTATTGGCGGCCTACGTCGTGCTGGCAGCGCCCGGGATGGGCTGCCTGTGGTATCAGAAAGCTCGAAAGCGACTTGCGAATGGCGTCCCGGACGCCAGGGTCCGGCTCTACCGGTCCACAGTCGGGGAACAGATCATTACTGCCGGTGTGGTCCTGGCTCTCTGGCGCATCGGACGAGTTCCAGCGAAAAGTCTGGGGCTAATCGCGCCCCGATCGTGGGCTTTGAGCATCGCCGCCTGCGTCGCTATTGTGGGGGCGCTTGCGTGGTCCAGTCTGAGGTTACGGCCTAAAGCCGAGAAGGTCAGGAAGCGGCTGCAGGAAAGCATTGGTGCGTTGCTTCCCAACTCGCGGCAGGAACGGTCCTGGTGGGCCGCGGTCAGCGTTGGCGCCGGGGTTTCCGAGGAGTTAGTGTTTCGTGGATTCCTTTTGTACTACGTCAGTACGTACTTGCCGCGGCTCAATACTTGGGAAGGAGTATTGCTGACTTCTCTAGTCTTCGGTCTGGCCCACATTTATCAGGGATGGCAGGGATCCGTTTCGGCGGGAGTTCTAGGGTTGGTTTTTGCCGGTTTCTATTGGATGACAGGAAGTTTGCTATTGCCGATCGTGATCCACGCCGCGGTCGACTCGCGAATGTTGCTGATGCTTCCGGCGGAGGCCTCACCCAATTTAGCTGCGGAGGGAAACGCTTAGGTCCGCCACGTTCATGAAAAGACTTCTTTCGCCGCGATCACGGTATTGCAATGGATGGTCACGGTATCCTCCACATTCAGGGCGTAGCCGCCCGCGTAGGTGACCATCACGGGGATGCCCCGGGCGCGGGCTACGCGGAAGACGAGCTCGTCGCGCTTCTTAAGTCCCCCAATAGTCAGCGAGAGTCCGCCCAACTGATCCTCTCGATAGGGATCGGCGCCCGCGACGTAGCACAGTAGATCGGGATCAAACTGACGCAGGCCGGAACTGAGCGCGTTGTCGAGCCAGGCGAGATAGTCATCGTCGCCGGTGCCGTCGGGCAGGTCCACGTCAATCGACGACGGCGGCTTATGCAGCGGATAGTTATTGTGCTGGTGCAGGGAAATGGTGAAGACCTCGCCGGCGTGGGCACCGCATCTTCGTCTTGGTTGCGCTTGTCGACATTGTAGAGTTCGACACCGACGGCAGAGGCACGCTTTCCGTGCGCGTCCCGGCAAAAATTGCCGCCGTGCCGTTGCCTTGATGCACGTCGCAATCCACGGTCATGGCGGTGCGAATCTGGTCGTCGCGCTGCAGCCTGCGGATGGCCACGGCCACGTCGTGGATCATGCAGAATCCCTCGCCGTGATCAGGGAATGCATGATGAAATCCGCCGCCGATGCTGATGCAGACGCGTTCGGTCAAACACTGCCGCGCCGCCAGGATCGATCCGCCCGCCGCCAGCCAGAACGCTTCCACCAGATCGCGCGAGTAGGGAACTTCCATTTCCATTTCTTCGCGCGGGCTGAGCGTACCGGTCTTCAGTTTCTGCACATACTCCGGCTTGTGGACTAGAAGAATGTCCTGGTCGCTTGCGGGCTGAGGTTCGAGAAAATCTTTGGCATCGGCGACGCCGCTGGCGATCAGGCGGTCGCGAATGCGCCGGTATTTCTCGGCAGGGAAGACGTGGTCGCCGATGGGCAGGTAGTAGGCGTCACTGTAGACGAGCTTGAAGGGGAGCATTGGAAGCAGAACGGTCCAGCTTTCAGCATTAAACGGAAGATGGCCGAAAACTTCATATCATACGCCTGCCCCCGGAACGGTTCCTAGCAGACAAATGGCTGGTGGAGGTTTAATCTCGCGGTAGCCACCAGAGCCAACTGTTATGAACAAGAACATCGTGCTGATCCATTTGTCCGAATCGGACCAGACGAAATTTGGGAAGGAACCATTTGCCGCTCAGTCCGGGCCACAGAGAGTCTTCTCAGCTATTTGGGCGGTGGAATCAGAGGTCAACAACGGCGGTTTTTCGCAATATTTTGTGAACAGTAGCGCGGAGACTGTGCCGTTCGTAGCGGAGGCGCTTGACATCATTGGCGCCCCGAAAACGGCGGCGATCTGCAGGCGCGCAATATCTATCGCGTTTCCCGCTGGAATACCCGCGACGACGAAGGCAATTCGTTCGGCTGCCGCCCACTTCCCAGACGAAACAATGGAGAAGCTGGAGCCTTTAGACCAAGAATTCTTTGCCTATCCGCACAGCCTTACCGATCTGCTGTTTGCTTATGTAACCGAGCACCCTGAGGAGTTCGGGACACTGCCGGAGGATGATGCTTAGAAGGCCGACGTGAACCGGTTGTGCGAGACGAGAGATTTCCTATTTCTTCCGCGCCGAACTCACCTGCACGGTCGGGGCGATCATCGACCTGCGCACCGGCACGATCGCCCCCTTCGACGGATCGGCGGCGGCGTTGGCCCGGGTGAGCACTTCCTGCTGGATGTACTGCACGAACTCCTGAATCTGGCGCTGCATTTCTTCCATGCGTTCGCGCATTTGCAGAATGATGGCCATGCCGCTGATGTTCACGCCCAGATCGCGAGCCAGTGACAAAATGAACTCCAGGCGCTGCAAGTCTTCGTCGGTATAGAGGCGGGTGTTGCCCTCGGTGCGAGAAGGCTTGAGCAGCCCTTCGCGCTCATAGAGCCGCAGCGTCTGGGGATGAATCCCATACATCTCAGCCACGGCCGAGATCATGTACGCGCCCTTGGATTTGCGTTTGGTCATCGACTCTCAATGAAACATCGGCAACTCCTCGGCTACGTGTACGGTCGTCGGGAGCTCCATCTTGGCGTCACACTTCGTAGCCTGGTCGCGTTGATAGTGGGTGCCCAAGAGGTAGTAGAAGGTGACCGCAAACGTCGTGGGAGTGTGGTCCGCAAACTTCCAAGTGCGGACATTCTTGATTGCTTCAGGTGCCAATACCGGATGGCCGGAGGTGAGCTTCACATCGGCAACTTGATGCCCGTCCGTAGTGACTTGCATCATTACCACGCCCTGCAGCCGCATCGACTCCGCTTGAGTAGGATATTTGGGACATTTGAATGCCGTGACGCTGGGTAGCACGGCAGGCTTGTCTTGCCCCGCAACTGGCAGGGCCGTCAGGCAAAGGGTTAGGGCCAACCGTGTTCGCATGGAATTCCTCAGCAGTGGCGGGATCGCGCCTTATTTATAGCAGAAACACAATGGCCACGGATCCTCACAGATTTTCACGGATTCTGAATCCGTGTTGATCCGTGCAAATCCGTGGCCAAGGCTCTTGTTACGCTGCTGGTTCCGGCTTGCGCTCGGCCGGCACCGCCCATCCTGACGGCTTCAGCGCATGATTGATGAAGTAGACGACGAAGCCCGCCGCGATCAGGATCATCCCGAAGGCGAACGAACTCATATTCCAGATCTGCTCATGCTCGCTGCGGAATACGGAAAAGCCCAGCAGCAGCATGGGAGGAATGCCGATGGCAATCGCTCCAAACAAGCCGCCAGGAACGCGGAATGGACGCTTCAGATCCGGCTCGCGGAAGCGCAGCACCACCAGCGCCACGAATTCCAGGCCCAGGCTGAAGCCGTAGAGAAGGATGTCGATGGTCACCAGCCGGGCAAAGCCGAGGCCGAGACACATCGCCCATCCGATCGCGAGCGCAACGATCGCGACCCACGGTGCGCGCGACTTTTTCTGCAGCTTGCCGAAAACCGCGGGAAGCATGCCGTCCTGCGCCATGGCCAACGGCAGGCGAGAGTAGCTCATGACCAGCGCGTTGAACATCCCAAAGGCACTCATCAGACCGCCCAGCACCACGCCCACGCGGAGCAACGGGCCGCCGAGCAGTCCGGCGATATCGGCCCACGATCCAGTTTCCCATGCCGTCGGCTTCAAGCCGGTCATCCACATGGCGGCAAAAGGCAGAACGTAGCTCGCCGCGACAATGCAGACCGCGACCAGCATCGCCCGCGGATAGGTCCGCTGCGGCTTCTCCACTTCCGTGGCGATGGTCGACGCGTTGTCCCATCCCATGTAATTCCACATGCAGATGAGCAGCCCGCCGAGAATATCGACGGTCGAGGTGGTCGGCTTGGTCACCGCGTTGACGAGCGCGTGGACCTTGAACGGGGCCAGCACGACGATCGCGACGAACGGCGCCGACAAGGCGAGAAACAGCCACAACGAAGTGAGCGATACGACTTTCACTCCGGCAATATTCAACACAGCGCAGGCGACGACGACAAACAGCGCAACCCACCATCCGCGATTGCCTTCCTGAAACCACGGGAACATCCGCGTCAGGTAGGCCACGAACAGCGTGGGATAAATCGCCATGTCAAAAATCGACGCCACCAGCGAGAGCCAGGCTTCCTGAAATCCCCAGAAGTTGCCCATGGCGCGACGCACCCAGGCATAGTAGCCACCTTCATAAGGCAGCGCGCTCGACAGCTCGCCGATCATGAAAGCCGTAGGCAGGCTCCAGAGCAGCGGGGTGAGCAGCAGAATCAGAATCGCGCGTCCGTAGCCGGCACCGTGCACGATGTCTTCCGTGCCGTAGGTTCCACCCGACACCATAAAGAAGGTGGCGGCGACCAGGGGCCACAGCGTGAGGCGAACGAATTTTTTCCGGTTGGGGACGGCGGATAGTGGCTGGGGATTTTCGAGTTGTTGACGCGGGGCGCTAGCTGTTGCCAATTTCTATGTCTTCCTCCTCAAGCGACTCACTCTCACCACCGCGTCTCCCTTGTGTCTTGTGAAAAGACGCGCTGCACGCGGCTCCCGGGTCTGAGCGATTCCCGGGCATTTCGGCGAAGTTAGTTCGCAAGTGTGAGATTACGGGAATTTTCCACAGATGCAAGAAATTTTTAAACTATTTTGCAAATTTTTGTAAGCGGGTGGCGTGACGGAGGTAATGACGGCTTTACCGCCATTAGAGCTGATCTTGCCCGGGTCCTTGCGCATTCTTCCTTGTCATCCTGAGGACCGCGATCTTTGCGGGCCGAAGGATCTATGCAATTTTGTCGGCCGTGCCTTTACCGAAGCAAGTTGCATGGGTCCTTCGCAGCGAAGAGCGCTGCTCAGGATGACAATGTGGTGGGTTAGTGGGAGGGGGGGCCTAAACCTTTGTCCACAGCTCCGCCCGCGGATCTTCCGGGTTGAGCTTGGCCAGTTCGCGCAGAAGTTCTTTCGTGCGCTCGTCGCGGGGCATGGGGACGGTCACCGTGATTTCGACGATCTCATCCCCGCGGGCGCCTTCCTTCGTCGCCGACGGCACACCTTTTTCCCGCAGTCGCAGCTTTTGGCCGGACTGTGTCCCTGGAGTAATCTTCAGTAGCGCCCGCCCGTCAATCGTCGGCACTTCGATCTTTGCTCCCAGCGCCGCTTCGGTGGAACTCACCGGCACGGTGAGGTAAATGTCGTCGCCGTCACGCCTAAAGATGGGATGCTCCTCGGTTCGGATAATCGCGTAAAGATCGCCCGCAGCCCCCCCGTGCGCCCCGGCGTTGCCCTTGCCCGGCAGCCGGATCCGCTGGCCATCGCGCGTCCCGGCCTTAATCCGCACTTCCAGCGGCTCGGCCTTTGTGACTGTGCCTTCGCCGTGGCAAGTCGGGCAGGTTGTCAGATTCTTTCCCGTTCCATGGCATCGCGGACACTGCACGTTGAACTTCATGCGCCCGCCGGTCTGGGTGATCTGCCCCGTCCCGTTGCACTCTGGACATTTTCCCGGCGCCTCGAGCGAGCCCTGTCCATGGCAGGTCGGGCAAGTATCGTGCCGCGAAATATTCAGCCGCATCACCCCGCCGCGGATTGCCGTCCAGAAAGGCACATTGACCTGATATTCGAGATCCGTTCCCGGCTCCGGACCTTCTTCTTCCGGCGTCCCGCGCCCGCCGCCAAACATTCCCGAAAAAATGTCGCGGAAACTGCTGCCCCCACTGCCTCCGCCGCTGCGGCGCGCTCCGCGGCTCGCGCTATCGACCAGATCCGAAAAATCAAACCCGCCAAAATCGACGGGAATACCTTGCCCACCAGCGCCAGCCCCGCCCGGGAACCCGCCCGAAAATCCACCTGCGCCGCCGGGCTCGCCACCCCCGCGGGCATAAGCCTCCGCCGTTGCGGGATCGATGTTGTCGGAGTAGAACCCTACCTGATCGTAGATTTTGCGTTTCTTGGGATCGCTGAGAACGTCGTTGGCCTCGGAAAGCGTCTTGAACTTCTCCTCCGCCGACTTGTCCCCAGGATTGACGTCAGGA
>Ga0210402_10004332_pt1 | contig 12967 bp, 10 predicted proteins | sample IncBWC7MmetaG_FD_161055 | JGI IMG/M metagenome (GOLD analysis project Ga0210402, IMG submission 161055) | Forest soil microbial communities from Barre Woods Harvard Forest LTER site, Petersham, Massachusetts, United States - Inc-BW-C-7-M | ecosystem: Environmental > Terrestrial > Soil >...
CATGCGCACAGAAGTTCCAGTCAACCACTTCGCCGCGGGCGACACCATGTAGGCCATCAGGTCAGCAATCTCTTCCGGCCTCCCGAAGCGAGCGATGCCTACTTCCTCAGGGAACCTCTCCATCGCCTCTTCGACAGTAAGGTTGTGTGCGGGTGCCCATTTTTTAAAAAATGACTCTCTGCGTCCGGTCATCACAGCACCCGGCACCACGCTATTAACCTGTACTCCATCGTTGATGCCTCGCTCTGCGAATGCCTTAGCAAGTGCGATGATCGCGGCATTAATTGCGGCCACCGCCGCGAAGCCGGGTTTGGGATCGAGAGCGGCGCTCCCTGAAATCAAAACTACAGATCCTCCTGAAGCCTTCAATGCATCCCAGGCTCGTATCGTTAAGCGGCGCGCGCCGTGGAGCTTGAGCGCCATGCCGTCTTCCCACTGCGTGTCCGTCATCTCGAACAAATCGATCTGTGGAACTGCTCCGGCAATATTGAGCAGCGCGTCGATTCTGCCAAAGCGTTCGAGAGTTCCCTTGACTAGGATCTCAGCCGACTGAGGCTCGCGCAGGTCGAGGGCATAAGCCAGCGACTCGGCGCCGGCAGCATTTACAGCGGCTGAAGTTTTTTGCAGCTCATCCTGATTCCTGGCAGCGAGTACAACGGCCGAAAAATCGCGTGCCAGGCGCAATGCGGTGGCACGACCGATTCCCTGGCTTGCACCAGTGACGATAGCAACAGAGTTGAATTTCATGGGGCCTCAGCTCATTTCCGAACCGCTTCTCGAGCGGCTTCCAAAACAACGTCCACCACGAGATTCGGCGCCGTGTACATCGGCGAGTGATCTACGGCGTGTGACCGGATGGTTGCGCCCATCCTTTCAGCCATGAATCTCTGGGTCTCAGGAACAATCATGCGGTCCTCTTCCGCGAGGAGAAACCAAGATGGTTTCGTTCTCCATGCGGGCGCAGGGGATTTTTCTTGAATGCATTTCAACGCGATCGGCCGCTGCACCGCAGACATGAGTGTTACCTGATCCTGCGAAGCCTTGTGAGCTACCGCATGGCAGAAACCCTCTTCCGGCATCCAGATAAAACCGTGCTCATCGGGTGCGAGGTGCGGAGCGTCCGGATGCGGAGCAGCGCGATAAAACACATCCGCAACTGTTTCCCCCTCATCGGGAGCCAACGCCGCGACGTACACGAGCGACTTTACTCGATCGTCATCCGCTCCGGCGATCACCGCACCGCCATATGCGTGTCCGGTGAGCACTATCGGTCCGGTCGTTCTCTCTATCACGCGTTGGAGCGCGGCTATGTCGTCCGTGAGCGATGTAAGGGGAATCGGGGCGCACGTTACCTTAAGCCCCTGCCGCCGCAGAGGCAGAATGACATTCTGCCAGCAGGATCCGTCAGCCCATGCTCCATGAACTAGTACGAGAGTCGCATCTTGAAGGAAGGAATTCATCGCGATATGCCGTTCGCCCCCAAGAATTCTTTGATCGCAGCAGCGATTTCCACGGAGCACGTCTCGGTTGCAAAATGCCCCGTATCCAGGAACTGGACGCGCGCGTTCGGCAGGTCCTTGCGATATGCCTCCGCTCCGGCGGGGATGAAGAACGGATCGTTCTTGCCCCAGATCGCCAGCAAAGGCGGTTTCGACTTCCGAAAATACTCCTGAAACTTGGGATAGAGCCTCACGTTCGATGCGTAATCGAGGAACAGATCAAGCTGAATCTCCTTGTTCCCCGGACGTTCCATCAAAGCCGTGTCCAACGTGTACGATTCAGGGGCTACGCTATCAGGATTCGCGACACCGTGCGTGTACTGCCAGCGAGTTGCTTCCAAAGTCAGGATGTTCTGCCGGAGCACGTCCCTGTTCTCTGCTGTGGGCGCAGACCAATAAGTCCTGATCGGTTCCCATGCATCGCCGAGTCCCTCTTCATAGGCGTTGCCGTTCTGCGAAATGATCGCTGTGACTCGTTCTGGGTTGCTCATTGCCAGGCGTAAGCCTGTGGGGGCTCCATAGTCGAAAATGTAAATTGCATAACGGTTGAGGCCGAGTACTTCAGTAAAGGCCTCGATCGTGCGGGCCAGCGCGTCGAACGAATACGTGTAGTTTCGCTTTTCGGGTACTTCCGTAAATCCAAATCCAGGTAGGTCCGGCGCGATCACCCTGTAGTTATCCGCAAGGCGGGGAATGAGGTCACGGAACATGAAGGATGATGTCGGAAACCCATGAAGCAAGAGCAACACAGGTGCGGCCTCGTTGCCGGCCGTTCGGTAGAAAACTTGGACTCCATCGGCTTCGATCTTATGAACAGATGTCATAGGTACAGTGAACTGGGAAAGAACAGGACTCATAAAACTCCTTCTCACTTAGCTTTGGTTTTCAGAAAAGATAGCTTTTTGGCCGAAATAGCTGATCAGGTAAAACGATACCCCGAGGGATATAACATCCTTGAAAAGGAACAGCCCTAAAAAACTCATGTACCTCATCCCGTGAATCCCAGGAACGGAAATAATCGCGCCGGGGGTAGTTATGACCATAGTGCTTGTTGTGAAGAATATGACGGATGCGAAGAGTCCGCCTATGATACCGGCTTTTGGCCTGAAATAGCCTGAGATAAGCAATATTGCGGCAGTGATCTCGGTAAGGCCGATGATATCGGAGCCGATGTAGGGGCCGAATAGTTTAAAGTGCCACCAGACCAGAGGACTGTTTGAAACCAGGGGAACTATGCCTTCGGCGCCGGGAGCAGTCATCTTATAAGACCCGGCCCAAAGGAGCATGACAATCATGCCGATACTGGTGATCAGAAAAGGAGTATTGTGATCACTTGTCCATGCAGCCAATTTGGTTAAATTGCTCTTGGCTTTTTGGGAGAGGCCGGCGGAAAAAACCGGGTCTTGAGCTGGAGTTTTCATCCTTTTGGGATTTCCTTTCTTTATCGCTGTCGAACTCCATCAGGAGCTTTAGGAACCCGCACTTTTCCATGAGACTGCGCCCCGCAACACGAACGCCATCGCGATCTTGAAGAGGCGGTAGGCGATCCTTTTGCGTCCTCCATTCATCTCTGAACGCGGCAGAGCGCCTGTCGAGGTCGGGCACGATGCCTAGAAGCAAACAAATTGCCAAAACGAGGAGCTATCCGAGGCGAAGAGAGGCATTCGCTAATGTCTTCTTTTCCAGGATGATACGAACGAGTGGCCTCGGCTCACTTTGCCCTGGCCTGTGACGGACTTGTGACTGACGTCCGTCACTGACGGTTTCTCGTCGCGACAATTGTCGTGCCATGTCGTCATTGGACGATTTCGCGTATGTACTTTTCCATCATCTCCTTGTCTGTGTGCCCCCAAACATCTTCTACGATCACACCCTTTCTATTGATGTAGAACGTTTCAGGTAGTTGATGAACAGGACCATACAATGCCTTCATAGACTTATTGGAGAGCAGTATTGGATAGGTCACGTCTAAGCGTTTGACTGTTGCTGCTATTTTCTCTGGCGTAGCACTGTTAAGTTCGTTATCCACTGAAAGCCCCAAAACGGTGAGGCCCGGTCCGGCATACTTCCGGGTGAACTCCTCGAACCATGGCATTTCCTGCAAACATGGAGGACACCAGGTGGCCCAGAAGTTGACTACGACTGGCTTGCCAGCATAATCCTTTAACGAAATCGACTTTCCGGAAAGGTTGCGCAGCGCGAAGTTCGGTGCGCGTTTACCCTTGAACGACGGTCCGTGAGGAGGAACCTGCAAATTCTCTTTCGGAGAAGCTGGGAGCTGAGCAAAAGAATGCATTGAGGACGTCAGCGCCGCGCTGAAACCAAGAGCGGCTAGTCTTTTCAGGATGTATGTCATTTTGCCTTTCATGTGTTTAGTGATCAGTTGTGTCGCGCAATCCGATTTTGGCTGCCAGGGCTACGGAGAGCGATTGCGCGGAGATGAAGCACTCCGCCTCAAGTGTCTGAGATATGTAGTCATGCGAACGACGAACCTTTAGATTGCCAACCGTATTCCACTGAACTGCCAGCGCGTCGATGGTTGAAAGAAATTGCGGTAGGTAGCGCGCACATGATCCGCAGGTGTAATGCACGACCCTCCGCGCAAGACCATCTGACCGGACATGAACTTACCGTTGTATTCGCCCAGTGCTCCGGGAAGTGGTTTATATCCTGGATAGCCGGTGTAAGAGCTGGCGGTCCATTCCCAACAGTCTCCAAAGAGTTGGTCAACTCCATCACCGTTCGCCGTTGCAGGATGCATTCTGCCCGTGTCGAGTAGATTCCCGCGCAGCGGTACCGCGCTCGCCACGGATTCCCATTCCGCTTCAGTCGGGAGTCTACAACCACGCCAGCGCGCGAAGGCTTCGGCCTCGAAGAAACTTAAATGGCATGCGGGTGTATCAAGTAGAGCGGAGAGTCCGTGCCAGCCCCTCAGGGTGAAGACCCGCCAGCTGGTCTCGTCGCCGGAATCTCGCTCCCAATAGAGCGGCGCCTCCCAACCCATTTCGCTCGCAGTATTCCACCCGTCAGAAAGCCAGAGTTCGGCGCGGGTATATGCGTCGTCCGATATAAACTCCAGATACTCGCGGCACGTGACAGCGCGGTTGGCAATCTGGAAGGGTTCGAGGTAAACCTTGTGGCGGGGAGTTTCGTTATCGAAGCAGAAATCGAGACCGTTCGCCACGCACAGCGGATGTCCAATTTCAGTTAGACCTCCATCGAAGGTATGCCATCTGAGCTTAGGAATCGGATGATCTCGTTCTTCCACGAGAGCAGTAGTTTCATACGACGGACGTAAGGGATTCGAGAAAAATGCGTGCTTAATGTCAGTGAGAACCAACTCCTGGTGTTGCTGCTCGTGGTGCAGGCCCAAAACGATGCGCCTCAACGGTTCCTCATCAACGGAGCGCGCCAGGAATTTCTCCATCGCGTGGTCGACGTGCGCGCGAAAGGCCAGGACCTGGTCCAGTGAGGGGCGGGAAAAAGAGGGGCGCAACGTCTTGTCAGGAATCTCCTCGCCGAGAGAGATGTAATAGCTGTTGAAGAGGCGATGGAACTCTTCTCGGAATGGCTTGTAGTCTGCGAAAAATGGCCGTAGCACGAAAGTCTCAAAGAACCATGTGGCATGAGCCTGATGCCACTTGACCGGACTGGCCTCGGCGGATGACTGGACCATCTGATCCTCAGCGGACAAACTCGCAACGAGAGAACGGGTTATCGACCGCACGGCTTGGTACTTCAAAAGGAGAGTGGACATCGAGTTTTCCATGTGCCGACAATTCTGAATCACAGCTTAACGATGATCTTGCCGTTCACCTTATTCGATTCCATCAACCCCTGCGCCTCGCGAATCTGATCGAACGAAAATACCGCTGCCGGTTTTGCTTTGTAGACGCCTTTCGCAACTCGATCCACAATCTCCTGGAGCGGAACTTCTGATACGGGAAACTCCGGAGTACCGAAGACGAAGCTGCCAAAAAGACTAAAGTGGATTCCGCTGGCCATCTGCAGCAATGGGTTGAAGTCCTTCACTGGCTCGAGTCCACCTAACCAGCCGGCCAAGCAGATGCGTCCATGCCGATGTGGAATGGCAATCGAATCAAGAAGTGTACTGTTGCCGACAAGGTCTAGCACAACATCTACCTTCTTTGCCTCCGGCAGTCGCCTGGATAGCCCCGAGCCTTCAATCTCCACTCTCTGTGCCCCAAGCTCCAGGAGCTTTTCAAAGCGCGCCTTATTACGCGTCGTCGCTATCGCATTCAGCCCTGCATTCGCTGCAATGTTCAACGCCGCCTGACCAAGAGCAGAAGTCGCGCCGCGAAGAAGGAGGGTTTGTCCCTTTTTGATCCGCAGATTGCCATAGAGGCAGGTCCATGCTGTGGCGTACGACTCAGGTATTACCGCGAACTCCTCCCACAGCAGATCTGTTGCGATCCTTAAGACGTTCGTCGCCGGAACAAGCGTCAACTCCGCGTAACTACCATTGATCGTTCTGCCCATGCCACCCATGAATGCGGCTACTTTGTCACCGGCCTGAAATTCTCCACCGGGTGCTGCGACTACCTCACCTACGCACTCAATTCCGCTGACCTCAGCTGCCTCTGCCCACTCGCCTTTACGCATATGGGTTTCGGCGTGATTTACGCCGAAAGCTTTGACGGCAATCAGGATATGGCCAGCCTTTGGCTCAGGGTCCGGCAGTTCCTTAATGACCAAACTTTCAAGTCCACCAAAACCACTCAAAACAATTGCACGCATCTTGACACCCCCTAGAGTTTCCGACGCTCCATTTCAACGCACGACCCCCGCATGGGCGTGAGCCCGCGACGTCACGCGACAGAACCTCTCCGCAGCCAATTTCGGGTACGACTCTAGCGAGGCAAGCAACTGGCCAAAATGAGGGTATTTAACGGCGAGGGGAGACCTCCGAGGTAAGCTATTCAGCTACCGGAAGATAAGATTTTACGAATGCGCCCACCTGTGCGCCTTCAGTGACAGATTTGTGACTGATGTCCGTCACTGGCAGTTTCTCGTCGCGACAATCGTCGCGTCACCTCGTATAGAAAGAGAGAGTCAGTCCCGATGTGCACGACTTTCGACAGCACCATTACGAGGGGATAGCGCAGAACGGTTTATGCGAAGCTTCCGCATTCTGTAAACCAATGACGTCCGTTTCATTCCTAATCGCTCTGCCGCACCATTCCGACCACCCACTACCCAGTTGCTTGCCTCAAGCGCCCGGAGGATATGATCTCGTTCCACTTCGTCAAGTCCAGTCATCGGTATATTTGATTCCTTGTGAGCACTAAATTGCTCCAGTTCCGCAGTTGGGGCGCGCAAGACCGTGTGGGGGGAGAGAATCACTGCCCGTTCGATAAAGTTCTGCAATTCCCGGACGTTTCCCGGCCAGCGATATCGCACCAGCGCATCCATCGTGCCCGAAGGGATGTCGTCGATTCTCTTGTTCATTCGCCGCGAGTAGAGTTCAACGAAATGCCAGACCAGTTTCGGAATATCCTCAGTCCGCTGCCGAAGGGCCGGAACATTGATGGGGAATACTTTCAGCCGATAGTACAAATCCTCACGAAAGGTCGTCTGCTTTACCATAGCGGGCAAATCCCGATGAGTGGCTGCGATCAAGCGAACGTCCACTTTGTGCGTGTGATTGCTACCGAGTCTCTCGAATTCCTGTTCCTGGAGGACGCGTAACAATTTCGCTTGAAGTTCCAAGGGAATGTCGCCAACTTCGTCGAGGAAGAGGGTGCCTTTGTTCGCGAGTTCAAAGCGTCCGGTCTTTCGCGCAATTGCTCCGGTGAATGCTCCTTTTTCATGGCCGAACAGCTCACTTTCGAGGAGCCCAAGCGGGATTGCGGCGCAGTTCAATTTGACAAAGGCCTGTTCCCGGCGGCTGCTCAGGTTGTGAATTGCGCGCGCAATAAGCTCTTTACCAGTTCCCGTCTCGCCCATGATCATCACGCTGGAATCCGTAGGTGCCACTATGGACACTAGATCCAACGCAGTTTTCAAGGCTGGACTCTCCCCAACGATTTCCCCAAACTCGGCGCGAATTTCTTCTTCCAGATAACGTCTTTGTTTCGTCTCTTTGTCTCGGTCCTTTGTCGCCTTTTCGTACTCCAACGTGTTCTCAACAGCAATCGCTATCTGACGGGCCACCTGCTCAAGCAAGATGACGTCGTCGTTCTCAAAAGCATTGTCCGAACGCCTCGAGAGCATCAGAACGCCAGCCACGCGATCACGGCCTACGAGCGGAAGATAGCAACCCACGGCGAGGCCTTCCTCGATCACACGCTCATAAAGAAGCTGGCCGTCAGGATTCCCATAAATTTCAGGATCCTCACGGACCTGTTCGAAGCTATCGATCCGAACGCTCTTGCCCTTCCGCAATACCTGACCCGAGATCGAACTATTCATCGGTACCAACGATCCCTCGCGTAAGGGTCCTCTCGCGTCTGGATTGTACAAGGTAGTGACGCGTAACTCGCCGCTCTCGGAGTCAGGTAGCAACAAGGCGGACACGTCACATTGCATTGTCCTGAATAGATTCGTCGAAAGCGCCTCAAACACTTGCCGGATGTCCAACCTGGATGTCACGCTGCTTGTGATTTCCAGAAGCAATCGCAGGCGATCGCGTTCATACCGTAACATTTCTTCGTTTAGGTGACGCTCAATTGCTATTCCCGCAATGTGGCTGGCATTCTCGATCAACTGCAGGTCGATAGCGTCAGGGCTACGCGCTTCACGATAATGAATGGCGAATGTTCCCAGGACTTTACCCTCGCTTGTAAACAAAGGCCGCGACCACACTGCACGAATTCCAAAAGGCAAGAGCAGGTGACGATAATGATCCCAGACGGGGTCATTGAGGATATCGGTCACATATACTGGCTCCCTTCGATAAACGGCTGTGCCGCAGGATCCACCTTTTGGACCAATAAGCATTGACCCTACGTGAGCGATGAATCCGGGAATACCAGGAGCCGCCGCGCAATAAAGTTGTCTTCCGTCATCGTCCGGTAGCCAGATCGTACACAGTGTGCCGTCGCCTCGAGATTCAACCAGTTGTGCAATGATTGTGAGCACTTCGACCAACGGAGCTCCAGCGAGAATCAACCGCAGAATATTAAGCACCGATTCGGAAGAAAATAGACCCGAATCGTTCCGCGGGTCTTTTTCGCTCAATACCAGTTGTGCGGGGGATTGTTTTGCAGACTCCATCAGCTCTTCCTTCTTAAAGCCACTCCATAAGAGGAGAACGTGCCATCCGCGCGGAGGGGACTGATTGTAGCGTGGGATGGGACGGCGACACTTGTCACGATTACTTTGCCGATTCCATTTTATTGGATATGAAATCCTGAGGGCAAAGTGTGAGCCTGAAAGGAATAGTTGCAGTAGGTTCGGCAAAAAATGGACCCGGGGCGGGGTTAGCCGTGGTGCGAATCGTGCCCTGACACCCGCGTGCACAATGACATGCCGGTTAAATGGTTTTGCGGTACCGATACCTCACGCCAGCAGCGGCCTTCTGTTATCAATTACCGAGTTTAGACCAATGCGCGTTTCCAACATGAAATCGTTTCGATTGGATACTTGGCGACTTTGTAACCGCTGAGAATGATACCGGCTGACGCGACACCACTTTAGGTCGGATAAGAACTTCAAGTTATGTGTTTCGTCCTGAATTTATTGCAAGACAAGGTCTTTTGGGGTTGAATTTCCAGCCTGGGATCAGATATTGCATGGCCATTGCATCATCACGCTCGCCCGAGTTTACTCGCCGATAAAGGCTGTGTGCCTTGTCAAGCTGATCCATATCAATTTCAATGCCAAGGCCCGGGCGTTCTGGCAGCGCAATCTTACCACCTGCGATCTTGAAAGGCTCTTTTGTTAGGTGTTGACCATCCTGCCATATCCAATGCGTATCTACGGCAGTTACATCTCCCGAAGCAGCGGCCGCAACATGGGTAAACATCGCAAGCGAGATATCGAAATGGTTGTTCGAGTGTGAGCCCCAGGTTAATCCCCAGTCACGGCAGAATTGCGCGACCCGCACCGAGCCCTGCATTGTCCAGAAATGCGGATCAGCAAGGGGGATATCCAATGCGTTAAGTTGGACTGCATGCTTCAGTTCCCTCCAATCTGTCGCGATCATGTTAGTGGCAACCGGCAGGTTAGTAGACCGGCGAAACTCTGCCATGATTTCGCGACCCGAATAACCCTGTTCCGCACCGCATGGATCTTCTACATAGGCGAGAATGTGCCGTTGGCTGCGGCAAAGCTGAATGGCTTCATTCAGTGACCATGCTCCATTTGGATCGAGCGTTATGCGAGCGTCGCGGAATCGTTCTGCCAAGGCACCCACGGTTTCCATCTCCTGAGTACCGGGCAGTACACCCCCTTTGAGTTTGAAATGATGGAATCCATATCGCTCTCGCGCTGCTTCGGCCAATCGCACAATCGCATCGCTCGAGAGAGCTGGTTCATGTCGGAGGCGCAACCATGGATCGGAGGTAGATTCACTGCTTTGATATGGCAGATTCGTATTTTTCCTATCTCCGATGAAAAATAGATAGCCGAGCACTTCTACAATGGATCGTTGCTGCCCTTCACCCAATAGAGCAGCTACGGGCACATCTAGAAATTGGCCCATCAGATCCAGTAAAGCTGATTCCACGGCCGTTATGGCATGTATCGTGGTTCGTTGATCGAAGGTTTGCATGCCGCGCCCTTGCAGGTCACGATCAGCAAAATGCTCTCTGATTACATTCAGAATGCTATTGTAAGAAGCTATCCTCTCTCCAACGACAAGGTGTTTCGATTCCTCCAGAACCTTTCTGATTTTCTCGCCACCCGGAACTTCTCCCGCTCCTAAATGTCCGGCATCATCCGTCATAATCACAATGTTCCGAGTGAAGAATGGCGCGTGGGCTCCACTGAGGTTGAGCAGCATGCTGTCACATCCAGCCACTGGTACAATACGCATCTCTTTGATCTTCGGTGAACTCATGCAACCATTCCCGATTGTCTTGGAGCTTCGAAATCGACACGTTGGATCGTACCAACGATCGGCAAATAGCTTACGATTGCCATGAACGCGGTCAAACCGACAAAGATAAGCGCATCATTAAAAGAGCCTGTTCGCTTCACGATATATCCGATAATTACAGGCGTGGTTATACCTGCCAGATTTCCAATGAGGTTGAACAGTCCACCATTGAGGCCAACCATGCCTTTGGGTGATGTATCAGAAACGACGGTCCAACCCAACGCACCGAAGCCCTTACCAAAGAAAGCCAGAGCCATCCATAAAACCACTACCCACTGCGCATGGGCATAGTTACATGCAATCATAGCCATCGCCAGCAACATTCCAGACACAATAGGCACTTTTCTCGCAAATGTCAGTGAATAACCGGCGCGCAGTAATCCATCAGAGACAACCCCGCCCAAAACTCCTCCTATGGAGCCGCAGAGTGCAGGCAGAACGGCGACAAACCCGACTGTCATGAGAGACATATGCCTGGCCTGGTGCAGGTAAACCGGAAACCATGTAAGAAAGAACCATGTAAGCGTGGTAATACAGTATTGACCAATGTAGATGCCGACCAGCATGCGATTACTCAAAAGCAGTCTTATCGATGCCCAAGTGAGCGTAGTTCCCTTCATGCGGTCGATGCTAACCAGGCCGCCTCCTTGAGCTATATAGTCGCGCTCTAGAGACCCGACAGATGGATGACTGTTCACGTCGTAAATAACCTTGAACCAAACAATACTCAGTGCTAGACCGAGAGCGCCTAGAAACCAAAACGAACTCTTCCAGCCACTCGTGTGCGCGATCCAGCCTATGACAGGAGCAAATAAGACTAAAGCGAAATATTGCGATGAATTGAAAATAGCGGATGCAGTTCCGCGCTCCGCTGTTGGAAACCACGCAGCAACAATGCGTCCGTTTCCAGGGAAGACAGGAGATTGCACCAGTCCTGACAGGAGGCGCAAAAAGAATATCGCCATAAAAGCGATGCTGGCAGGCAGAAATCCAGCAAAGCCAACCAAGGCGGCACAGATTGAACAGCAGATGATGCTGATTCCATAGACTCTCTTTGATCCGAAAGAATCAAGCAGACCGCCTGCGGGCAATTGGCCAAGAACGTAGGCCCAGCTGAACCCTGAAAAGATATATCCAAGACGTAGGGGATCCAGATGCATATCTTTTGCCAATGGTAAGCCGGCGATCGAGAGAGCCACTCTATCTCCATAGCTGAAAGTACTGGCGGCAAAGAGCATCAGCACAATCAGGTAGCGCACGTGGGTCTGTCTGGCATTCGATTCAGAGGAACTCAATCCGGTCACCACAGGACTAAAAGATCAGGAGCGGTTTGCAATTAGCTTCGTAAGTTCTTCCAATTCGTTCGCATCGAGATCAGTCAACGGCGGACGAACAGGCCCTGCAGGACGGCCGATTGCCTTCATTCCCCCTTTGACAATAGAGACGGCATACCCTTTTCGGCGACTACGAATGGCAACGTAAGGAAGAACGAATTGCCGAAGATTGGCAAATATAAATTCGTGATCTCTACGCCTTACAGCGGCGTAGAACTGCTGCGCGAAGTCGGGAATGAAATTGAAAATTGCTGAGGAGTAAGTTGTCACACCCATCTCAAGATAGGGCAACGCAAATGTCTCTGCCGTGGGGAGGCCACCAATGTAGGTCAACCGTTCTCCCATGCGAGCATAGATGCGAGTCATTAGCTCAATATCCCCGACACCATCCTTGAAGCCGATAAGGTTTGGGCATCGGTTGCACAGCCTTTCGAGCATTGTCTCGTTAAGGACAGCGTTGTCACGGTTGTAAAAGATCACGCCTAATTTCGTCGAAGAACAAACGGCTTCAGCGTGCGCTATAAGTCCCGTTGCCTCGGCATTCACGAGATATGGCGGCATCAGAAGAATCCCATCGGCACCCGCGTCTTCAGCAACTCTGACAAATTGCTTGGCCATAGTAGTCCCGTACCCGCAGCCCGCAAGGACAGGAACTCTACCGGCGGTCTCGAGAACTGCTGCTGAAACCACTGCCGAGAATTCATCGAGAGCAAGAGAGAAGAATTCTCCGGTGCCACCAGCGGCGAACAATCCTGCAGGGCGATGTTCGAGCAGCCATGCTATGTGATCGCGATAAGCGTTCTGATCAAATTCATTCTGCTGGCCGAAATGCGTGACAGGAAATGAAAGAAGACCCTGCCCAATCTTCGTTGCCAGTTCATGCGGGCTCATCCTACTCATTGATATGCTCCTGCATTTTGCTTCTTAAGAAGCTCCGCGGAAGTGCTGCAAGCATCATAGAAAATTCCTAGTCAACATGCGCAACGCTGCTCACCGAGTTGAGTTTATTCAGCATTTTGTCTCGGGATGCGGTATGTAGCGACTCTCGCCGGCATTCCGGCACTTTCTGACCG
>Ga0210402_10004333_pt1 | contig 12966 bp, 11 predicted proteins | sample IncBWC7MmetaG_FD_161055 | JGI IMG/M metagenome (GOLD analysis project Ga0210402, IMG submission 161055) | Forest soil microbial communities from Barre Woods Harvard Forest LTER site, Petersham, Massachusetts, United States - Inc-BW-C-7-M | ecosystem: Environmental > Terrestrial > Soil >...
GGTCAAGGACCGGGCAAGAGCCTCGGCGTTGAAATGCGGATGCATCCTCGACGCGGGATATCGCCGCACGTCGGCCAGCAGCTCGATGCGCTCACCACGCAGTAGACCGATGAGCTCCCCGAGCGAGCGGGTCGAGTGGCCGATGGTCCAGATGACCGCGGGTTCCATTCTCGCTGGACACCCACGCGGGCGTTCGGTTCTGCGAACGGCAGGCGGCCGAAACGCTAGTGACTCTCCCTGCCGACTTTGGCGCCGGATTTACCCACCAGGAAATCGAGGTCGACGCCTTGATCCGCCTGCGTCACTGTTTCGCAGTAAAGCTTGACCCAGCCGCGCTCGGCATGCGGCTTGGGCGGCTTCCACTTCGCCTTGCGCCGTGCGAGCTCTGCATCGGACACGTGCAGATGAATGCGGCGCCTGGCGACGTCGAGCTCGATCATGTCGCCGTTCTCGACCAGCGCCAGCGGTCCTCCGTCCGCCGCTTCCGGCGCGGTGTGCAGCACCACCGTCCCGTAGGCGGTGCCCGACATCCGCGCGTCGGAGATCCGGATCATGTCGGTCACGCCCTTCTTGAGAATCTTGGCAGGCAATGCGAAGTTGCCGACCTCGGGGAAGCCGGGGTAGCCCTTCGGTCCGCAGTTCTTGAGCACCAGCACGCATGACGGGTCGACATCGAGCTTGGCGCTGTCGATCCGCTGATTCAGATCATCGATGTCCTCGAACACCACCGCACGGCCTTTGTGCTTCATGAGCTTCGGCGTCGCCGCCGACGGCTTCAGGACCGCGCCCCTCGGTGCGAGATTGCCGCGCAGCACCGCGATGCCTCCATGCGGCTTGAACGGCTTGCCGAGCGGCGTGATCACCGCTTCGTTGTAATTGACGGCGTTCCTGGAGTTCTCCCAGATCGATCTGCCGTTGACCGTCAGTGCCTTCCTGTGCAGATACTTGCCGATTTCGCGGATCACCACCGGCAGCCCGCCGGCGTAATAGAAATCTTCCATCAGGTATTTGCCGGAGGGCATCAGGTTGACCAGGCACGGCATGTCGCGGCCGAGACGATCCCAGTCCTCGAGCGACAGCTTGACGCCCATGCGACCCGCGATCGCGAGCAGGTGCACCACGGCGTTGGTCGAGCCGCCGATGGCGCCGTTGACCATGATGGCGTTCTCGAACGCGTCGCGGGTCAGTATCTTCGACATCTTAAGATTCTCGCGCACCATGTCCACGATGCGCCGGCCGGCCATGCGCGCGAGGACCTTGCGTCGCGAATCGACCGCCGGAATGGCGGCGTTGGTCGGCAACCCCATCCCCAGCGCTTCCACCATCGATGCCATCGTCGACGCGGTGCCCATGGTCATGCAATGGCCGGCCGAGCGCGACATGCACGCTTCCGCGTCGATCATGTCGCTTTCATTCATCTGGCCGGTCTTGAGCATCTCGGTGAACTTCCACACGTGAGTGCCCGAGCCGATGTCCTCGCCGCGAAACTTGCCGTTGAGCATAGGCCCGCCGGAGATGCCGATGGTCGGCAGGTCGCACGATGCAGCGCCCATCAACAGCGCAGGCGTCGTCTTGTCGCAACCCATCATCAGCACCACACCGTCGAACGGATTGGCGCGTATCGACTCCTCGACATCCATCGCGACCTGATTGCGGAACAACATGGTGGTCGGCCGCATCAAGGTCTCGCCGAGACTCATTACCGGGAACTCGAGCGGAAAGCCGCCGGCATCGAGCACGCCGGAACGAACGTGCTCCGCCAACTCGCGAAAATGCGCGTTGCATGGCGTGGCCTGCGACCACGTGTTGCAGATGCCGATCACCGGCCTCCCGTCGAACTGGTCGTGCGGGATGCCCTGATTCTTCATCCACGAGCGGTGCACCAGGCCGTCGCGATCGTGGCGGCCGAACCATTTGGTTGAACGAAGGACGTGCTTGGATTTCGAGATTTTTTTGCTCATTCGGGTTGGTCAGGAATGGTGGCGATAAATGGATCTGTTGAGCATTACGAATATACGCGACGCTCGCATACTTATATCGTCATTCCCGCGAAGGCGGGAATCCATTTTATTGCAAGGTCAAAATGGGTCCCCGCCTCCGCGGGGACGACGGGATGTTTTCGAGCCAACGTCAAGCAGCGATGCGCGCGCCGGTCTTCTGATCGAACACGTGCACCATGGCCGGGTCGACCGCGAGCCCGATCTTGTCGCCCGGATTGACGGACGGACGCCCGTGCGTAACCAGCACGATCTGCGCTTCGCCGGCCTGCACCAGAAGCTCGGTCTCGGCTCCGGTCGGCTCGACCACGATGATTTCCGCCGGCACCGCGCCACTGCCACCGAGCGAAAGATGCTCCGGCCGCACGCCGTAAGCCACTGCCTGGCCATCGGCGCCCGCGGTGTGCCCCAGCGGCCAGCGCACGCCTCCGGCAGCCTCGACCCAGGCGCCGCCATTCGCGCGCCGCACCGTGCCGCTCACGACGTTCATTGCCGGCGAGCCGATGAATTGCGCGACAAAGAGATTGTCCGGCCGATCGTACAGCTCGAGCGGCTCGCCGATTTGCTCGACTTTGCCATCGTGCATCACCACGATGCGATCGGCCATGGTCATCGCCTCGACCTGGTCGTGGGTCACGTAGACCGTCGTTGTCTTGAGCCGCTGGTGCAAAGCCTTGATCTCGGCACGCATCGCGACACGGAGCTTCGCGTCGAGATTCGACAGCGGCTCGTCGAACAGAAATACCTTCGGATCGCGGACGATGGCACGGCCCATCGCCACCCGCTGGCGCTGGCCGCCCGAGAGCTCGCGTGGAAAACGCGCCAGATACGGGTCGAGATTGAGAATCTTGGCGGCGTTGGCAACGCGCTCCGCGGTGACCTTGGCGTCGGCCTTGCGGAGCTTGAGGCTGAAGGCCATGTTGTCGCCCACGGTCATGTGCGGGTACAGCGCATAGCTTTGAAAAACCATGGCGATGTCGCGATCCTTCGATTCGACGTCGTTGACGACCTTGCCGTCGATGGCAATGGTGCCGCCGGTGATTTCCTCGAGCCCCGCCAGCATGCGCAGCAGCGTCGACTTGCCGCATCCCGACGGGCCCACCAGCACCATGAACTCGCCATCCTGGATCTCGAAGCTGATCCCGTGGATCACCTTGGTGCTGCCGAAACTTTTCTCGATGCCGTGGAACGATACGGATGCCATGTTCAGTGTCCGGAGGTCAGTTGAGGCAAATGAGGCAAACGAGGTCGCAGATGAGGACGCAAAGCACGAAGGCGTTCAGGACTTGACCGCGCCCGCAGTCAGGCCGCCGACCATGTAGCGCTTGAACGCGTAGTAGATCGCCGCCGGGGGCAGAGCGTAGATGAGTCCGACGGTCATCAGGAGCTCCCAGGGCGAATCGTCGGCGGCGAGAAAGTTGCCCAATGCGACGGAAAGCGTGATCTGGCGGTCGTTGGACAACAGCAGGAACGCATACAGATATTCGTTCCACGCCAGCAGCAGCGCATAAGTCCCGATCGCGACGAGCGAGGGCATCATCAGCGGCAAGTACACCAGCCGGAAAAGTTGCAGCGGTGTGGCTCCATCCATCCGCGCCGCTTCGTCGAGCTCGTAGGGCAGCTTGTCGGACGCCTGCTTCAGGACCCAGATGGAATACGGAGCGGCGATCGTCACCATGGCGAGGATCAGCGCCCACTGGTTGTTGAGCAAGCCGTAGTTGCCCATGGTCTTGTACATCGGCACCGCGAGAAACGCCGCGGGAATGAAATAGGTGAACAGCGCCAGATTCATGATCGTCCTGCCGCCCTTGACCTTGAGCCGGCTGATCGCGAATGCGGCGCAGGTCGCGACGAACAAAGTCAGTGCTCCCACCGTCACCGCGATCAGCAGCGAATTCCACAATTGCAGCCAGAAGTGACTCAAGTAGTAGTGCTTCTGCCCGAACACGACTTCGAAGTTGTGCAGCGTCGGATGATCGGGCCAGAGCTTGCCGGCGAACGCCGACTCCTTGGGCGAGATCGAAAACAGAAACAGATGGTAGACCGGAATCAGCGTCCAGAGGAGCACCGGAATGCCGATCAGCAGCAGCTTCGCCTCCGTCGTGACATCCTTGAGCGTAGGCATCTTCATTTCGAAAGTCGCTTCATCATGAAATACACCAGCGGCAGGACGAGCGGCAGTGCGCACACGATCGACGCCATGGACAAGTCGACCTGGTCCAACCGAAGGTAGCGGATACCGAGCGTTGCGAGCACGTGCGTCAAGTCCGCGGGGCCGCCGCCGGTGAGCAGATAAACACTGTTGAAGTCGCCCAGCGTCCAGATCATCGAGAGAATAGTCGACGTCAGATAAAGCGTCTGCATCGAGGGCCAGGTAATGAACTTGAACTTCTGCCAGCCCGACGCTCCGTCAACCGACGCGGCCTCATACATTTCCGCGGGAATCGCGAGCCTTCCGGCGATCAGGATCAGCGTCCAGAAGGGAAGCGATTTCCAGATATGGACCAGAATCGCCATCGCCAATGCCACCGAGGGCTCGTTCAGCCAGTTGGGCCCATCGGCGCCGGTGAACCTGAAAATCAGGTGGTTGATGATTCCCCATTCGGGATTGAGCATGAATCGGATCGACAATATGGTCGGAATCGACGGCACCGCCCAAGGCAGGATAAACACCAGCGACAGCCACTTGATCCAGCTTCGTGCCCGCACGAAAAAGCCGGAGAGAAACAGGGCGACGATCATCTTCAGATTGATACCGACGATCAGAAATACCAGGGTGTTGAGCACCGATCGGGCGAAGATCGGATCGTCGACGAGCCTCACGTAACTCGCCGGATGCCGGGCGAGCCACAGGCCGTATCCGACCGGGTATACGACGAACACCACGAATACCAGCACGTACGGTGCGATGAGGATCAAGCCCCACGTCTGCCAGGGCGACAGGCGCCTCTTTGCCGGGCCCGCAGGAAGCGCGGGCTCGATGCGAGGGATCGCGAGGGTGGACACGTTTCAGCGAATACGATGCGAAAGCGTTACATGCACGTCGTCCCCGCTCAGTTACGAAAATGAGCGGGGACCCGTTGGCGTCGGCTCGAACGCCGCTGGATTCCCGCTTTCGCGGGAATGACGAAAGCTCCTCAGCCGGCGATCGCCTTGATGCGTGCGATCATTTCGTCGACGGCTTTGTCGACCGGCACTTTTTCGCTCACGACGCGATTCATGGCCTTGGCCCAGACGTTCTCGTTGTTGATGATCGTGAACTTGTAGTTCTTGGTGAATTCAAAGGGCACCGTGCCCGCGGCGTACTGGTTGAACACCGACTGGCGGTGACGATCCGCCTGCCAGAACGGCCGTTGCTGCGCTGCCTTGGTCACCGGGAACCAGCGGCCAAGCGCGCCTTCGACGTAGGGCGTGAGATTCTCTTCCTGCAGCAGAAAGGTGACGAATTCCCTAGCTCGCTTCTTGTTCTTGGCGCCCTCGAAAATCACCCCGGTCTTGACCGCGGTGCGATAAACCATCTTCGAGCCGTCGGGCTTGTTGGGAAATCCCGCGGTGCGGATCAACTCGTAGTAGTTCTTCTTCGCCTGAGCCCGCTGCTCGGTAGTCAGCGTCTCGTTGTTGGCGTCGTCGAGCCATTTGGCAGCGATGGAGATGGTCGCGTTGTGGGTCATCACCGTCGTCTTGTTGTGGAACGCGACGTTGTTGTCCGGATCCTTCCAAGAGGTCGATGACGGTGGAGTGCAACCCTTGGTATAGACGTCGGTGTAATCTTTGAGCGCACTGATCAAGCCCTGCTTCACTTTGGGGTCGTCGACCAGCAGCTTGCCGTTATCGTCGACGAGCTTGACGTTGTACGCGTCCGCGAATGTCAGGAAGGAATAGAACGAGTCGCTTGAATCCACACCCATCGGCTGGCCGATGCCGAAAAGGCGCTGGCCTGTCTTCTGCCGCAAGCCGGGCTGCACCTTATCGCACCAGAACGACCAGTAGTCCTTCCACGCCGTGGGGATGTCGGATTCCTTGAATCCAGCGTCGCCGAGCATGTCGATCCAGTACTCGATGTGCATCGTCTGCTGCTTCAGCGGAAACGCGTAGTACGCGCGCTTCTTGCTCTTGTCGTTGTAGAGAAAAGTGGTCTCGACGGTGTTCGGCGCGAAGCTCGCTTTAAGCGGCGTGATGACATCGGTGATGTCCTCGAGCTTGCCGTCGAAGGCCCATTTGCCAGTCACCTGAAAATCGTAGACGTCGGCGTAGGCTACATCGGGAAGCGTTCCGGCATCGAGCGCAGAAACGGTCTTCGGAATCATGTCCTGCACCGGATATTGCGACAGCTCGACCTTGACCTTGGTCTTGTCCTCGAACTTCTTGATGGCCGCGAACAGCGCGTCGTCTTCCGACTTGTAGAAACCCTTGACCCACCACACGGTAAGCGTTTCCTGTGCCAGCGCCTGTCCGCCGAATGCAATGGCGCAACCGGCTACCATGCCGGCAATGAATTTCTTCATGAAGCCCCTCCTCGGTAAGAAACTATCTGCGAAACCCGATCTTCGTAACTACGCTCTTCGGCGCGCTCATTGACGCTAATCTGCGCTGATTGGCGCTCATTTGCGCTCAGTTTTGGTTTGCGAGCGTACGGACAAGCCGCTAAGCTGTCAATTGACTCGCCCTCTTCATTTCGCATCACATCGCCTCACATCACGGCGCCAAGATACCAGGGCACGAATTCATTCTGTCCGTACCCGTGCAATTCGCTTTTGCTTTTCTTCCCCGACGCCGTGTCGAGAATCATCTGGAAGAATCGCTCGCCGATTGCCTCGACCGTCGCGCCGCCGTCGACGATTTCGCCGCAGTTGATGTCGATGTCCTCTTCCTGGCGCTCCCAAAGTGCGGTGTTGGTGGAAAGCTTCAGCGACGGCGATGGCGCGCAGCCGTAGGCCGAGCCGCGCCCGGTGGTGAAGCAGATCATGTTGGCGCCACCGGCGACCTGCCCGGTGGCAGACACCGGATCGTAGCCGGGAGTGTCCATGTAGACGAAGCCCTTGGCTGTCACCGGCTGGGCGTATTCGTACACTGCAACGAGATTGGTCGTGCCGCCCTTGGCCACCGCGCCGAGCGACTTCTCGAGTATGGTGGTAAGTCCGCCCGCCTTGTTGCCGGGCGAAGGATTGTTGTTCATCTCGCCGCGATTGCGCGCGGTGTATTCCTCCCACCATTTGATCCGCTCGATCAGCTTCTCGCCGACTTCGCGCGACACTGCGCGGCGAGTGAGCAAATGCTCGGCACCGTAGATTTCCGGCGTTTCCGAAAGGATGGCGGTGCCGCCGTGGCGCACCAGCCGGTCGACCGCGGCGCCCAGCGCCGGGTTGGCGGTGATGCCCGAATAGCCGTCCGAGCCTCCGCACTGCAGGCCGAGCACCAGGTGACTTGCCGGAACCAGCGAGCGAGTGACGGCGCTTGCATGCGGCAGCATCTCATTGACCATCGCCACTCCCCTGGCGATTGCCTTCGCCGTGCCTCCGGTGTCCTGAATGCTGAAAGTGCGCAGCAGTGGCCCTTCGCTTAAGGACTCGGCGCCGAGCAGCGCATTGATCTGGTTCGCTTCGCAGCCCAGGCCGACGATCAGCACGCCGGCGAAATTGGCGTGCTTCGCATAACCGCCGAGCGTCCGGCGCAGCACCTGCATGCTCTCGCCCTGCACGTCCATTCCGCAGCCGCTGCCGTGAGTCAGCGCGACCACGCCGTCGACATTCGGAAACTGCGCCAGCGCTGCGCCCTTGAAGGTGTCGGCGATTCCATGCGCGACGGTGGCAGAGCAGTTCACGGTGGAGAGGATGCCGATATAGTTGCGCGTGGCGACGCGCCCGTCGGGACGAACGATCCCCATGAACGTCGCCGCCGGGTCGGCATATTGCGTCGGCTTCACGTCGACGCCGAAGGCGTAGTCGCGTGCGAAATCGCCCATCGCCAGGTTGTGCAGATGAACATGCTCGCCGGCGGCAATGGGCCGCTTGGCGAAGCCGATGATCTGGTCGTAGCGCTTGACCGGCTCGCCCACCGCGATCGCACGCGTCGCGACCTTGTGGCCTGGTGGGACGAGCCCCGAGACCTTGAGGTTCTCGTCGAGCAGCATGGTGCCGGAGACGAGCTGCTGACGCGCGATCACCACGTCATCGTTGGGATGGAGGCGGATCGTAAAAGAAGTCTTGGTCAGCATGCCATACCCCTGGCGAAGCGCAGAATGCGGTTCCCCGCGTTGTAAGTATTCATGCCGCGATCACCTGAACCTTGGTGCTGCGGGTCTTGTCCTTGGCGAGCTCGAACGCCTTGACCGCGTCCTGCAGCGGGAACTGTCCGGAGAGGAGCGGCCGCACATCGACCCGGCGCGACGACAGGTAGTCGACCGCCCAGTCGAACTCGATCCCCCAGCGGAAGGCGCCCTTGAGGTCGAGCTCCTTGCTCATGATTTCGTTGACGACAAACGGCAGCGGCTCGTGAGGCAAGGTTCCCACTTGAACGACGGTGCCGCCGCGCTTGACCGCCGCGACGCACGCTTTCAGCGCGGCGAAGCTGCCGGAGACTTCATAGGCAACGTCGAATTGCGGCGTGGCAAGCGCGTCGGCGTCGCGATCGGCGCGAATCGTGCTATCGGCGCCCACCGCGGTTGCGGTGGCCAGCGGCCGGTCGAGAACGTCGGACACCGCGATCTGCCGGGCCCCGGCGAGGCGCGCGGCAATCACGGTGAGGCAACCGATGGTGCCGGCTCCGGTAATCAGCACCGATTTGCCCATCAGCGTGGGACCGCGGTTGACCGCGTGCAAGGCGACCGCCAGCGGCTCGGCAAATGCAAGCTCGCCCAGGGAGATGTCACCGGCGACGGGGTAGCACTGCCGCTCGCCCATGACGAAATATTCGCAGAACATGCCTTGCACGTGCGGATACAGACTCGCGCTGCCGAGAAATCGCATGTTCCTGCACAGGTGCTCGCGTCCTTCGCGGCAATAATCGCAATGCCCGCAAGCGTGCGAAGGCGACACCGCGATCTTGTCGCCGGGCTTGACGCGCGTCACGCCGGGACCGACCTTGGCCACCACACCGGATGCCTCGTGACCGGGAATCAGCGGCTCGCGAATCACGAAGCTGCCGTTCCTGCCTTCGAAATAGTAGTGCAGATCGGAGCCGCAGATGCCGCCCGCACCGAGCCGGATCAGCACCTGGCCCGGCCCGATTTGCGGGTCTTCGGCAGGCTCGATACGAAGGTCCTCCTTGGCGTGAATGCGGCACGTAAGCATGTTCTCTCCCGATCTAATGTAGAGCGTCCCAGCCGGTGCTGAAACGCTTGTAGGCCTGATGCAGGTGACGCTGCATCGCGGTGCGCGCGGCAGTGCTATCGTGCGCCGCGATCGGCTTCAACACCGCGCGATGCTCCGCCAGCGCCGACACCCACAATTGCGGCGAGTCGTAATGGTGCTCGAGTTGTTTGTACAGCGGGCCGGTGCGCTCTTCCCAAAGCATTTTCACGACCTGAACCAGGGCGCCATTGCCCGTTGCCTCGGCAATGCGCAAATGAAACAGCCGATCGGCATTCAGAGGCTGCTTCTCGTCGGCCATTTCTTTCTGCATCAGGTTCAGCGCTTCCTCGATCGCTTCGATCTGAGCCTTCTTCGCCGACTTCGCGGCCAACGCGGCGCATTCTCCCTCGATCACTCCGCGCGCCCTGATCAGCTCGAACGGGCCCGCCGCCGCCTGCACCCGGTCGTCGCCGTTGCGCCCGGGCGCGAGCACGTAAATGCCGGAGCCGATGCGCACGTCGACCAGGCCTTCGACCTCGAGCGCGATCAGGGCCTCGCGCACCGAGGGACGCGAAACGCCGAGCTGGCGCGCGAGATCGCGCTCAGGCGGCAGGCGCGATCCTGCGGTAAACTCGCCGGCGCGAATCAGGGTCCGGATCTGATCGGCGATCTGGCGGTAAAGACGGCGGGGCTCGATGCTGTGGATGGGCATATGCGCGTCGGGAGACCTGCACCGGTGCGTGGTGCGCGCCGCCCGATTGGACCAAACAGCGTAGCTAAACAAAATCCGCCGCTTTGGTCAAGTGGTCTTACCAATTTTCTGCCGATTCCGGGTACCCTTGATAAAATAGACTGCCGCGCTCGGCACAGACATCGCATTGTCGGTAAAACTCACGGAGGTCCCAACAGTGGCTGGACGACTCGAAGGCAAGGTCGCGCTCATCACCGCCGCGGCCCAGGGCATCGGCCACGCGACCGCGCTGGCCATGGCGCGGGAAGGTGCACAAGTCTACGCCACCGATGTGAATGCCAAGGCGCTCGAGCGCTACGCCGGCCCCGCCGGCATCACTGCGCGAGCGCTCGACGTTCTCGACGATGCGGCGGTTGCCAAAACCATAGCCCAACTCCCGCCTCTATCGATCCTGTTCAACTGCGCAGGATACGTGCACAACGGAACGGTGCTCGACTGCACGCCCGAGGACTGGGAGCTCAGCTTCAATCTCAACGTTCGCTCGATGTACATGACGATCAAATGCGCGCTGCCCGCGATGCTCGCCAACGGTGGCGGCAGCATCATCAACATGGCGTCGGTCGCCGGCTCGATCAAGGGTATTCCCAACCGTTTCGCCTATGGCGCGAGCAAGGCCGCCGTCATCGGATTGACCAAGGCCGTTGCCGCGGACTTCGTGACACGGGGCATCCGCTGCAACGCGATCGCGCCGGGAACGGTCGACACGCCGTCGCTGCACGAGCGCATCAACGCCCAGGCCGATCCGGTCGAGGCGCGCAAGGCGTTCATCGCCCGTCAGCCGATGGGCCGGTTGGCGAAAGCCGAGGAGATCGCACCTGTCGTCGTGTTTCTGGCGTCGGACGAGTCGGCATTCGCGACCGGGAACGTGTATTCCGTCGACGGCGGCATGACCATTTGAAGCCAGCCGGCGGCATGACCATTTGAACCAGGCACAATCCGCATCGATATCCGCATCCCTTCTAACATAAGGAGCACTCATGAAACTCGTACGCTACGGACCCGCGGGCAAGGAAAAGCCCGGCCTGATCGACGCCGACGGCAAGCTGCGCGACCTGTCGCGCAAGGTGAAGGACATCGACGCCTCGACGCTTGCTCCAGCATCGCTTACGCAACTGCGCAAGCTCGATACCAAGAAGCTGCCCTTGGTGAAAGGCAGGCCCCGCCTGGGCCCATGCGTCGCCACCCCACCCAAATTCGTGGCCATCGGTTTGAACTACATCGATCACGCCAAGGAAACCGGCTCGCCGATTCCGGAATATCCGATCGTGTTTTTCAAGGCGGAGACCTGCATAGTCGGCGCCAACGATAATGTGATGCTGCCGCCGGACTCGACGCACACCGACTGGGAAGTCGAGCTGGGTGTGGTTATCGGCCGCACGGCGCGGCAGGTCGCCGCCAAGGATGCGCTCAAGCACGTCGCCGGCTATTGCGTGATCAACGACGTCTCGGAACGCGAATACCAGATGAAGCGCAGCGGGTCGCAATGGAGCAAAGGCAAGGGCTGCGACACCTTCGGTCCCCTGGGGCCGTGGTTGGTGACCACCGACGAGATCAAGGATCCGCAGAATCTCGATATGTGGCTCGACGTCAACGGGTCGCGCAGACAAACCGGTAATACCCGAACGATGATCTTCAGTGTTGCCGAGGTGGTCGCCGACGTGTCCAGGTACATGACCCTGCTGCCCGGCGACGTGATCACCACCGGCACTCCGCCCGGCGTCGGCATGGGCATGAAGCCGACGCCGCAGTATCTCAAGGCCGGCGACGTCATCACGCTTGGCATCCAGGGCCTGGGCGAGCAGAAGCAGAAGGTCGTCGCATACAGGAAGGGACGCTGAGACGCCACGAGCAACGCGCTCGCCATCGCGGGCCGGATGGGCGCTGCGTCGCACTGACAACTCCGGCGCAACTCCACACTCTCCCAACCTCGATGGCTGACACCGACCTTGCCTTGCCGTCGCGCGTGCTCTCGCGCGAAGATTTTCTCTACCCGCCGCTGTCGCCGAATCGAACCGGGCGGCTCAAGCTCGATTCATTGCATACCATGTACTGGGAAGAGTCCGGCAATCCACGCGGCGCACCGGTCGTGTTCCTGCACGGCGGGCCGGGCGGCGGCAGCGCGCCGGATCATCGGCGCTTCTACGACCCGGTGTTCTATCGCATCATCGTCTACGACCAGCGCGGTGCAGGCCAATCGACTCCGCTGGGCGCGCTGAAGGACAACACCACGCCGCATCTCATCGCCGATCTCGAGCGCCTGCGCGCGCATCTTGGCGTCGAACACTGGCTTGTATTCGGCGGATCGTGGGGCTCGACGCTCGCGCTCGCCTACGCCGAAGCGCATCCCGATCGCGTCCAGGGGCTGGTCCTGCGCGGCATTTTCCTGTGCCGCCGGCCGGAGATCCAGTGGTTCCTCTACCAGATACGGTTCATCTTCCCGGAAGCGTGGCGCGCTTTCGCCGGCTTTCTTCCGGAAGCCGAGCGAGGCGACCTGCTGGCCGGCTACTATCGCCGGCTGATCGATCCGGATCCGGCAGTGCACATGCCGGCGGCGCACGCGTGGAGCCGCTACGAGGGCTCGTGCTCGACGCTGCTGCCGGATCCCGAGCTGGTCGCGCACTTCGACGAGGACGCTGTCGCGCTCGCCATCGCCCGCATCGAGGCGCATTACTTCGTGCACGATATTTTCCTGCCCGACAATGCGCTGCTCGCGGGGATCGAGCGCATCCGACATCTTCCGTGCGCTGTCGTGCAAGGGCGCTACGATGCAGTGTGCCCGATCCTTTCCGCCGACGACCTGCACCTGGCGTGGCCCGAAGCACAGTACGTGATCGTGGCCGACGCGGGACACTCGGCGCGCGAGCCGGGCATCGCGCGCGAGCTGGTCGCGGCGACGGACCGCTTCCGCGAGATCCTGGATACAAAATGA
>Ga0210402_10004335_pt1 | contig 12965 bp, 11 predicted proteins | sample IncBWC7MmetaG_FD_161055 | JGI IMG/M metagenome (GOLD analysis project Ga0210402, IMG submission 161055) | Forest soil microbial communities from Barre Woods Harvard Forest LTER site, Petersham, Massachusetts, United States - Inc-BW-C-7-M | ecosystem: Environmental > Terrestrial > Soil >...
GCCTGGCTCGTCTTGGCATAAACGTGACGCTACTGGATTCCTCTGCAACGATGCTGGAGATTGCGACGCGCGCGTCAGGGGAAGCTGGCCTTGACGAGAAGATCACACTAAAACTGGGCGACGCGGCGCAAGTGGCGAACCTGTTTCCCGCGGGATCGTTCGACATTATTCTTTGCCACAACTTACTGGAATACGTCGACGATCCAAATGCCGTCCTCTCCGCCGCGGCTCGGGTGATGCGAAGTGATTCGAGCGAGACTGGGATTCTGTCTATTCTGGTGCGCAACCGGGCCGGTGAGGTGCTCAAGGCTGGCATCGCGGCTGGTGATTTGGAGGCGGCGGAACGCAACCTTACGGCTGCGTGGGGAAATGAATCTCTCTTTGGCGGTCGGGTGCGACTCTTTACGATGGACAGACTGCAAGCCATGACGAAAGCTGCGTCGCTCGCCGTAGCTGCTGAACGCGGTGTGCGCGTCATTTCGGATTACCTGGCGCCGCAGATCTCCCGGCGCGAGGAGTACGGCCGGATTTTTGAGCTGGAGCGTAAGCTTGGTAGTCGGCCTGAGTTTTCTGCGGTCGCGCGCTACATACAGGTAATCGCTCGACCTTCCTGCGCATCATCGAGCAAGGAAGCGGCATCATGACACAGGCCGACACCCAGTCTTCTTCACGCCCGGCGTTGATCCGGCCTGCTGCCTCGGACGACTTTGCACTGGGGCTGGGGCTTACCAACGAGTGCAACCTAGCTTGTTCCTTTTGCTACCGCGATCCGGCGCGGACCGACCGTCTTAGCCTGGACCAGGTGCGAGCTGTGCTGGAAAGTCTGCCGGTGCGGTCCGTCAATTTGGGCACGGGTGAAAATGGAATGCACCCGGAATTCCGGGAGATCTTGGCGTATCTCCGAACGCAACAGGTGAAGCTCACCATCACCTCAAACGGTCACAGCGCGGCAGTACTCACGGATGACGAGTTGCGGGCCTTCCACGACATCGAGTTCTCCCTGGATTATCCAACGGAACGCGAGCAAGATGCCCAACGCGGCCGCGGCAATTGGACCCTTATCCATGAACAGGCAGCGCGCTGCGTCGGGTTAGAGGTTCCGGTTACCTTTATTGCGGTAATGATGAAGTCCAACTATTTGCGGCTTGCGGAAGTGGCGCGAGTGGTCAAGCGTTATCAGGCGCCGCTGCGCGTCAACGTTTATCAAGCGGTGCGCTCCGACCTCTACGCCTTGAGTTACGAAGAGTACTGGCAAGGCTTTCGGAGTTTGTTTGCGGAGACGGATGTGATCGGTATCGGGGAACCGCTAGTCCGCGCTATGGCGGGATTGCCCCCGAGGACTGGCGGATGTGGAGTGAGCACCGTGCGAGTTACGCCGCGAGCCACTAGTCAGCCCTGTGTATATTGGCCGGGAGCTGGCGAACCACTTTCGCTCCTGCTTTCGCTCCGCTCAAGAATTGTAGCGACTCGGCCCTTTGTGGAGGCGCGCACCACGCCGGAGGCTTGCCGCTCCTGCACTTACCTGGAGTCATGTTTCGGAGGGTGTGCCGGACGGCGCCGCATCCAAAATGCGCTCAATCAGCCGGACTTCTACTGCCCAATTGTTCGCGGAGACTTGCAAAAGCTGGAGATCCGCATGGCTCCCGCTCGCGAGCTCCCCAAAGGCGAAAGCGCATGTACCACCATCGTGGTTGCGCGTGATGGAGAGGGCTGAGCCACTGACGGGCATGAGTTTGTATGGATGAGGTTGCACCCATTAAGAGAATTTAGCATCGAAGACTGGGAGCTACATCATGACGACAAACGTAACTCAAGCACAAAATGCGGGAGCCAGCTTCGCCGGCCAGTCCGATGCGGCAAAGGGCTTAGCATTGGTTCGCGTGACTGTCGGTGTCATGTTCGTCTGGGTGTTCTTCGAGAATCTGGGGAAGGGCGCCTACACGCCGGCGGGCTACGCCGGTGTGATCAATTATTACATCAAGAATAGTCACGCACCTGCCGCATGGAAGTTGGTTCTCGAGTTTATGTCGAGTCATGCGGCCATGGTCGCGCCCGGGCAAGCGGCGATGGAGATCACCGTGGGAATCCTGCTCGTGATTGGCCTGCTCACCCGCCCGGTTGCCCTCATAGCTTTTCTGTTCCTTGGCAGCCTGTGGGTCACGGAATTGGGTACGTCCTGGATTTGGGAACTCCTGGTTACCGTGTTCGCATCGCTGGGAGTCGCGGTAGGACGCGGAGGCCGCGCATGGGGCATTGACGCGTTGCTGGCACGGCGACGCCCCACGTCCCCGTGGTGGTGATAAGGGAATCCGTTTGCGAGTATCGGTCATCATTCCTACCCATAACGAAGCGGAAGCTATTGGCCGTGTGCTTGCAGACCTGCCTTCCGGTTTTGTGACGGAGGTCATCGTTGTCGACAGCAATTCGACGGACGGAACGCCCGATCTGGCCCGAAAGATGGGAGCACTCGTCGTCCAGGAGCCTCGCCGAGGGTATGGGCGCGCTTGTTTGACAGGGATTGCGAACGCGCAAAATCCTGATGTTGTCGTTTTTCTCGACGGAGACTACAGCGACCGTCCTTCAGAGTTGCCGATTCTCCTGGCTCCGAGCATCGAGGGGCGCGCGGACATTACGCTAGGTTCGCGCCTCGGCAGCAATAGCATCCCCGGCGCGCTACCCTGGCACCAGGCATTCGGGAATCGCCTCGCGGCCGGCCTGATCACGCTATTGTACGGTGTGAAGATCACGGACCTCGGTCCGTTTCGCGCCGGGCGCGCCCATGCGCTGCGCACACTGGCCCTTGAAGAGACTACCTACGGCTGGGCGGTGGAAATGATCGTGAAAGGGGCCATCGCGGGATTTCGCATTGAGGAAGTTCCTGTGAGCTACCATCCGCGTATCGGAAAATCGAAAATTAGCGGTACTGTGAAGGGCACGATAGGAGCGGCGTGGTTCATCTTGAGCCGGATCGTGCTCTACTCTTTTCGACGTCGAAGGACGGGAACGCCGCGACCGGCGTGAACTCGACGAACCAATCTCTCATGGAATCCTCGAACCATATCCCTGTGCGTTTTTCGCGCTTAAACCGCACGTTAGTCATTATGGCGAAAGCCCCAAGGCCCGGCATGGTCAAGACCCGGCTTATCGATAGTCTTCCTCTTCCGGCAGTGACAGCGCTATATCGCTGCCTTTTGGAAGACACGCTCACGTTGGCAACGTCTTTGAAGAGCGTGGAGGTCGCGGTGATGTGCCCTGAGGCAGATCAAAACGAATTGGCGCAACTATTGGGCAATACAGTGCAAGTCGTGGCGCAAAAAGGCCAAGGTCTAGCAGCAGGACTCACCTCAGTTTTTGGACATTTTACTGGCGACGACCGGCAGAAAGTCATCGCATTCAATAGCGACAGTCCACATCTCGCGCCTTCGGTTCTGAACAGCGCGTTTGAGATACTCGCCACGCATGACGTGGTTGTGGGCCCAACCCAGGATGGAGGCTACTATCTGGTCGGCGCCAAGGCCGCTCACACAGCGCTCTTCGAAAGTGACGGTATGGGAACTGGGAGTGCGCTAGACAGATTGCTGACGCGCGCGAAGGCTCTTGAACTCTCGACGGGCTTTACGGAACCCTTCTATGACATCGACATCGCCAATGACCTGATTCTGCTGGCTCGCGAATTGCAGGTCGCTCCTGAGAAGGCCCCAAAAACTGCGGGCTGGTTCGGAGATTGGCAGCAAGCCGTTGCGCAACTTCGCCCTTGAATGGATGGCCTGTGAAACTCACACCTTCGCACAGGCTGTATGGACTCGGTGCCATCCTGCTTGTGGCACTGACGATCTGCGCACACAATTTCAACCGCACGGGTGAACCGTCGTTCTTCATTCCTCTGGCTGTTGCCGGCGTCGCGTACCTCTTGGGCATCCGCGAGCTCTTCTCCAACACGGAATTTCCGAAGCGCGTGATCGTCTTCGGTCTCGTCCTGTCGGCGCTGTGCCATTTTCAATTCCTGCGAATGCCCCCGGGTATAGACGATGACATTCATCGTTATGTTTGGGACGGCCGCATGCAGCGGCTCGGCTATAACCCCTATATCGTGGTTCCGAGCGACCCGGCACTCGCCAACTTGCACACAGCAGAGACGCGTACGCTGAATAATCCAGAGGTGCCAAGTCCATATCCTGCGGGGGCGCAGCTATTCTTTCGCGCCGTGACGTCCATTCACGAATCCACATTCGCCTTGAAAGCAGCATTTGTGATTTGCGATTTCGCGATCGCGCTTTTGTTGCTCGATGTCTTGCGTCGTAGCGGGCAGGGAAAGCATTGGGTTCTGGCTTATGCCTGGCACCCACTGCTGGCGATTGAGGTGGCGGGCAGCGGTCACGTCGATATTGTCGGCGTGCTGTTGCTTTTGGTTTCCGCGGCCTCGCTTCTGAGGCGCTGGCGCGCCGTTGCGGCCGTATCCTTTGGGCTTGCTGTCGCGGTGAAATTTCTTCCGATCGTGCTGTTGCCACTCTATTGGAAGCGCGTCCGGATGCGCGACGCCGCGCTGGCGGCAATCATCGTCGGACTTCTCTACGTGCCATTTCTCACTCACGGGCGAATTCCAATGGGTTCGCTCGGCTCTTACGTGCAGAGGTTCCGATTTAATGATCCGATTTTTGCAACGATCGAGCGAGTGGCGGCTCCGCAGGTTGTAGCTGGGTTGGCTGTGCTCGTCGGTTTTCTTACCGCGATCTGGATGAGAAGAAAGTTCGTCGAAGGGTCCGCGGAAGCGTTCGCCTGGCCAATGGCGGCATCGCTTCTATGCGCGCCGGTTGTCTACCCGTGGTACCTGCTGTGGATGCTGCCGTTCCTAAGGTCGACTTCAACGTTGCCGATCCTGGTCTGGACTTTGAGCATCCTTCCTACCTATTATGTCTGGCAGCTGCGCACGGTCGGGCGGCCGTGGGTCGTTCCTGGCTGGATTATGATTCTGGAATTCGGAACTGTGGTGATTGCCGGTGCCATTATCGCCTTGCGTAGGTTCACCCGGTCGGCCACGCTCCAACGCTGAGCGGACTGGTAGAGCGAACGCAGCCGTACCACATGCGATTTATTGCATCTAAGGCCCATCACAAATCATCCAAGACGCGGTTATTTCACTGAGGAGGATCCATGAAAAAGTTGCGCCGTTCCTTGACGGTCTATTTTCTGTTTTCAGCGGTACTGCTCTTTGCCAGCACTTCCCGGGCACAGACCCGCCCGCCCGATGTCGAACAGCTTGCCAAGACCTTTGGCCTTGATTCGTGGGGAAAAATTGACGCAGTCCGCTATACGTTCGACCTGGACCTTGCCGCTTTGAAGGTGAAGCTCTCCCGCACCTGGACTTGGGAGCCCAAAACTGGCAACGTCACCTACGAATCAACCGACAAGGACGGCAAGCCCGTTAAAGTTTCTTATAACCGTTCTCAGCTCAGCAGTGCACCTGCCGACGTGAAGGATCAAATTGAACCCGGCTTCGTCAACGATAACTATTGGTTTCTCTTCCCTTTCCATGCGAACTGGGACACCAGCGCCAATGTGACCGTTAAAGAAAACCAAAAATTGCCGATTGGAAATGGCACGGCGAAACTGGTTTCGGTGAAATATCCTGCAGAAGTTGGCGGCTATACGCCAGGCGATACCTGGGATCTTTATGTGGGAAAGGATGGACGAGTTGTGCAGTTCATCTATCACCGCGGCGGTCCCAAACCGCCGAGTAACGTCACCTCAACTTGGGCCGGCTACAAGATGGCTGGGCCTCTCCTCGTCTCAACGGAACATCGGGGCACAGCGGACGGCAAACCGTTCCACCTTGCGTTCCTGAATGTGGCCTACAAACTCGCGGGGTCGGACACCTGGACCGACGCGAAATAGGAAACACCTCTGCGCTGCTCTTGAACTGATCTCGATCTAAGCGGAACGCTCTTTCTCCGCTGTCCAGAAGTCCTATTCTGGGAAGTCGTGGCATTGTGGTCCACTTGCCTGCGTAGTCGGATCACCGGTAGCCGGCGGAAAGATAGACATCTTTGGAGAAGAGGCCCTTACAGCGTGGGTGGTGCCGGGGGCCAGAATCGAACTGGCTACGCCCGCCTTTTCAGGGCGGCGCTCTACCACTGAGCTACCCCGGCACGTGGTGTTTAGAAATTGTATGGGGAGCGGCGCGATTGTGTCAATTCGCGCTGTCCGCGCCATCGCAATGGCAGACAGCCCTCAGAAGAGAGCCACGGCTGCAAAGCGACTCAAATTCACCAATCGGTAGAAAAGAGACGCATCGCGGCGGTGTCGCTGCACTTTTGATATTTTGCGTAGGCGGCTGCGGCGCGCTCGCGGATCTGCGTTTTGGGTTCCTGAAGGATCCAGCCGTCGAGAGCGGCTTCAACGTATAGGACTCAGGAGCCATCAACCCGGTGGTCCAGAGGAGCGGGGAAGCGCCGGAAGCTCGAAGAAGGTCGCGGAAGAAGGATTTGCTGGCGCAGGCCAGGATGATTGCGGAGCGTCTTGAATCGGAATGCCCGGCGAAATCTACTGTGAGCGGGAAATCCATGAGGCCGTCATGGCCGAGGTACACGACGAGATCGGCGACTGGCGGAACTTGGAACACCACTCCGGCAACCACGCCGCCAGCCGCCGCTTCTTTGTCTGGAATTCCTGCGGCGGCGCGGAAAAAATCCGTTAAGGATTGTTTTATTTCGCTGCCGCGATAAGCATCTGCCACGAGTAGAACTCCGTCGGTTTGATGCTGGAAAACGCTTCGCTCAAGAACAAACTTATTCGGCTGCTTGAAAGAGAGGACTTCCTTCCATTCCAGAGAGTGCTTGAAGTAGGTACGCACGCCAAAGGCTGCACCCCAGTAGAGATTGTGCCCGGGATCGTCACCGTTACCGAGCACGGGCGGGACAGGGACGATCCCTTGGTGCGCGTTGTCGGCAAGGGCTACGAAAACGTGGACGACGCGCGGTTTGGTCTGGGCGGACGTATAGCCAGCGAAGAGGACGCAGAACGTCGCTAACAGTACAAGTCTACTTCGAGGGATCACTGAGCTGACTCGTCGAACTCCTTCATCCAAGACTTGCCTTTGAGGACTTCGCGAGGGCGCGTGCCGTCGGGTGGGCCGACGATGCCGTCCTTTTCCATGATGTCGATTAAGTGGGCGGCGCGGCCGTAACCGATGCGCAAGCGGCGCTGAAGAGTGGAAGTCGAGGCACGGCCCATTTCGCAGACCACACGAACGGCGTCCTGATAGAGAGCATCATCGACGGGCTCGCCGCCGGCTTCGGCGTCGTCGCCTGCTTCGCCTTCGACCTTTCCGTTTTCATCCTTGGGCGCTTCGAGGAGTTGCTCGTTGTATTTCGCCTGTGCTTGCTGGCGCCAGAAGTCGCAGACTGCCGTGATTTCGTCTTCAGAGACGAGCGGGCCGTGGATGCGGTGCAGCCGCGCGGAACCGGCGGGAAGATAGAGCATGTCGCCCTTGCCCAGCAAGGATTCCGAGCCGTTTGAATCGAGAATCGTGCGGGAATCGACTTTACTGGCCACGCGGAAGGAAATGCGCGCGGGGAAATTTGCTTTGATCAAGCCGGTGATTACGTCAACGGACGGGCGCTGTGTGGCGAGAATCAAGTGAATGCCCACGGCGCGGGCCATCTGAGCCAGTCTCGTGATGGACTCTTCCACATTGTTCGTGTCCACCATCATCAAGTCGGCAAGTTCGTCGATGACGATGACAAGGTAGGGAAGCGGCTTGTGCTCGGTCTCCTCGACGTTCTCGAAGAGGGAGAGCGATTGCGCCTTCTGGAAGGTGCGATTGTACTGTTCGATGTTGCGGACGCCGCGTTGGGCAAGGAGTTTCAAGCGCTTTTCCATTTCGCGCGTGGCGTTGCGCAGAACGTTTGAAGCGATTTTCGGATCGGTGACGACGGGCGCGATCAAGTGCGGGATGTTTTCGTAAAGGTTCAGCTCGAGGCGCTTCGGGTCGACGAGCACCATCTTTACATCTTCGGGGCTGGCTTTATAGAGAATGGACATCATGAGCGAGTTGATGAAGACGCTCTTGCCCGTGCCGGTCGAGCCCGCGATAAGCAAGTGAGGCATTGCGGCGAGGTCTGTTACGCGGATGCGGCCGTGCAGATCGCGGCCCATTGCCAGGGTCAGTTTGCTGGGCGAATTGGTGAATTCGGGCGCCTCAATGATTTCGCGGAGGGCGATGGTCTGACGGTTGAGATTCGGAACTTCGATACCGATGGTGGATTTGCCGGGGATGCGCTCGATCAAAATCGATTCAGCCTGGAGCGCGAGGCATAAATCTTCGGTGAGACCGATGATGCGGCTGTACTTGATGCCAGCGTCTGGCTTGAACTCGAAAGTAGTTACAACCGGACCGGGGTTGATCTGGGTCACGCGGCCTTGAATGTCGAACTCGAGGCACTTGGCTTCGATGGCGCGGGCGCGGTCCTTTAATTCATCTTCGTCGAGCTTCTGGCTTCGTTCGCCTTCTCGCAGAAGGGAAGGGGAGGGCAGTCTGTAGTTGGGATTGCCTTTTGCGATCTTCGGCTCGCCGATTTTCTTTACAACGGATTTTTCCGGCCCCACAAAGACGATTGGTTCTTTTCGCTTTTGCGCTGGCTCTTTTTGCGATTCTCTTTCTTCCTTTTCGTCCTCAAAAACGTCGCTCACATCGGCAAGTTGGATGGACTTTGCAGGTTCGTTGAGTGCGGCACTGTTGCCAAACGACTGGGGCGTAACGGGCTTACGGCCCGAAATGCGCGTTTCCTCGACGCGGCGCCGCATGCGCTGCTGTTCTCGCTCGTCGCGCCACGAATTCCAATGTGCCGCCGCCTTCTGAAGAATGCCTAATTTTTCGACCGCGCCGATGGGCCCGGTCGGTCCCTTGGCCCACGCGTGCGTGCCAGCGAAGGAAAAGCGGGTCGCCATGAACAATGAGGTGAAAAACAACGCCACGGCCACCACCGTCGCGCCCCAGAAGTTGAAGCCGGTGAGCAAGCTATTAGAAAGTAGCGAGCCCAGCATTCCCCCGGCAGGTATCGCGCCGCGCAATTGGGGAAAGTGCCACAGGGAGAGCAGGGAAGGGAGCGACAGCAGCAACAAAGCATAGCCGACCAGCGTGGCCACCTGAGAGTCGATGGCCCGGCTGCGGAGCCACCTCCAACCAAGTATTCCTATCGCCACGGGGAGCATGAAGGCGGCGAAGCCGAAAATTTGGAAGAGGGCGTCGGAGCCGTAGGCGCCAACGGGGCCAATCCAATTGCGCGCAGGGCTGCCGTCGGGAGCTGGCGCGGCGACGTTAAACGCCGCATCGTGCGGCGAATAGGAGATAAGCGCCAGTGCCATCAAAACAGCCAGCGTGATACACAAGAAGCCAATCAGCTCATTGAGCCGTTTGTTTTCGGTCGGGGTCAGCAGACGCACAGAGTTCTCCTCAGCTTTTTGGGGAAGGCTGAGTGGTGCAGCGGGCACGTTGGCGCTATCGCGCACCCGCCTGGAGGAACAACAAAACCCGCATTCAATATAGCAAAGAATCCGTTACGAGCCGCAATCTGTTTTTTCGATTGTGTTCCCAGGACAGTTCACCCGCCCAGTTTGGACGCCCAGATCAACACAGCCGCGCCAACGATGATTCGATAGATCGCGAAGGGCACAAATCCGTGCTTCCTCACCCACGCGAGAAACCAAGCAACGGAACCGTATGCCACGATAAACGAAACCACGAAACCGATGGCCAGCACGACCCATTGATGGGGAGTCATTTGCGAAACGCCAATCGGATTTTCGCCTTTCCCCAGCACTGACTTGTAAAGCGTATATAGCGTCGCCGCCGCCATTGTCGGTATCGAAAGGAAGAAAGAAAACTCGAGTGCGGAGGCTCGTGACATCCCCACAATCTGCCCGCCTGCGATGGTCGACATGGAGCGCGATGTGCCTGGGAAGACGCCCGAAAAGATTTGGCAGAAGCCGATCCACGCAGCCTGCGCCAGGCTCATATCTTCCATCTTCCAGGTATGAATCCGTCCGCCTGTCCCGCTGGGACCCGCCGCTTCGGACTTGGCGTTCATCGCGTCGACGACCCACATCACGATTCCACCGATCAGCAATGAGCAGCCAATGATCATGAGACTCTCCAAGTGCTTGCCGATCGTTTTGGTCAATAGATACGAAGGAATTGCTGTAATGACGAAAGCAATCGCCGTGAGGCCGAGAGGATGAGTGAGCGCGGTTCGGTCGCCGCGTTCCCCCTTCGGAAAAGTCGATAGAAACGATCCAATGCGATGCCAGAAGTAAACCGGCAGGCAGGCAATGGCGCCAAGTTGAATCACGATCGAGTACATCTTCCAATAGCCGCTGGCAAGATCGACGTGCAACAGCGCTTCGCTAAGGCGTAAATGCGCCGTCGAGCTCACCGGCAAAAACTCAGTCAGTCCTTCGACGATTCCGAGTAACACGGAGAGTAGGTAGTCGCTCAATGCTTTCTCCTGGGTGAAAGGTGCGCGCTATGGCGTGACGGGCGGTGGGCCGAGTAGGCATTTCCGCATCTCGTAGGCGTCCAGGCGGCGCAGATAGTAACGTTTTAGAACTGCTTCGATACGATAGCCGTGCCTTTTCCAGAACGCAACAGCGGCTTCGTTGTCGATTGCCGTTTCCAGCAGGATGGAGCGCACGCCGCGCAGGCTCAGATTTCTTTCGCTCTCCGCGAGTAGCGCGGTGCCAACACCCTGCCGGCGATGTGTTTCCGCGACATCCAGCGTGATGATGTGCGCCAGTGGCGGATTCTCCTCCGTCAAGACAAACCCGGCGATCCGTGCGCCATCCACTGCGACAATGCAGTCCGCGCTAGAGATAGTCAAAAAGTAGTGCAGTGTAGTCTTCGAATAGGAAATCCCGACAGGGAAGCAAGACTGATCCAGCCGGTGCAACGCCGCAAAGTCGTGCGGTTCATAGGACCGAAGCGTGACCGCCATGCCGAGATTCTACGCCCGATGCCGCTAAAAGGTAGGGGCACGGCATGCCGTGCCCGTCTCTAGCGCGGGCCGCGCCCATGCAGTGCCCCGTGAACAAAAATCCTACGTCTAGTTACAGCTTTACAGTAACGGTTTTGATCTCCGTGTAATTCGACAACGAATATTCGCCGAGTTCGCGCCCGATGCCTGATTGCTTGAACCCGCCAAACGGCGCTCCCGCGTCGAACACATCGTAGCAATTCACCCACACTGTTCCGGCCCGAACGTTGTCGGCGATGGCGTGGGCCTTGCCGATGTCCTTGGTCCACACAGCAGCCGCCAATCCGTAAGCACTCTTGTTCGCCCGCGCCGCCACTTCCTCTACGGTCTTAAATTTCAAGATCGACATGACAGGCCCGAAAATTTCTTCTCGCGCGATGGTCATGTTGTCCGTCACGTCTGCAAACACCGTCGGTTCGATGAAATAGCCCTTGTCTCCGACGCGCCCGCCGCCCGTCAGCATCTTGGCGTTTTCTTTCTTGCCCTTGTCGATATAGCCCATCACTTTGTTGAACTGGTCCTGGTCGACTTGCGGCCCTTGCTCCGTCTTGGCGTCGAACGGGTTGCCAACGGTGCGCTTCTTGGCCCGCGCCACGCTTCGCTCGACGAATTCGTCGTAGCACTTCTCTTCGACGAACAAACGCGAGCCCGCGCAGCAGCACTGCCCTTGATTGAAGAACAACGCAAAGTGCGCTCCTTCGATCGCTTCATCCATGTCGGCGTCAGCAAATACAATGTTGGGGCTCTTGCCGCCGAGTTCGAGCGTCACGCGCTTCAAATTGGTGTCCGCTGCCGCGCGCATGATCAGGTGACCCACTTCGGTGGAACCCGTGAAGGCCACTTTATCCACGTCCATGTGCCGTGCGATCGACGCGCCCGCCGTTGGTCCATATCCCGGCAAAATATTGACGACACCTTCCGGGAACCCTGCTTCCATGATCAATTCGCCCACGCGCAATGCCGAAAGGGGCGTCTGTTCCGCGGGCTTCATTACCACGGTGCAGCCAGTCGCCAGCGCAGGACCCAGCTTCCACGCTTGCATCAGCAGAGGGAAGTTCCATGGAATAATCTGTCCGACGACTCCTACCGGCTCATGCTTCGTGTAGCAAAAATAATTGCCATTCACGGGGATCGTCTTCCCCTGAATTTTGTCTGCCCATCCCGCGTAGTAGCGGTAACACGCCACCGTCAGCGGCAGATCGGCAGCTTTTGCCACCTGGTACGGCTTGCCGTTGTCCAGCGATTCGAGTTGCGCCAATTCGTCGGCATGCTTTTCGATTAGATCTGCCAACCGGTTAATCATCGCTCCGCGCTGCGAAGCTGTCATTTTCCTGCGCCACGCGCCTGTTTCAAACGCCGCTCGCGCCGAGGCCACTGCCTTGTCGACATCGGCCGCATCGGCCTCTGCCACTTGGGTAATCACCTCGCCGGTGGATGGGTTGATCGTCGGAAAAGTCTTGCCCGAAGCGCTGTTGACCCACTTCCCGTTGATGAGTAGCTTGTTCGCACTGATTTTTACGCTTGGTTCAAATGCAGTCGTTGCTGTTGCCATGGAATCCTCCCTATCGGAATCGTCGAAGCGCAGCCAGCCACGTTGAATGCCGTGCCGGTCTCGCGATGCAAATTGTCTCGTTCGCCGCCGGTTGGTGGCTGAGGAAGCCCGTTCGCGCCGCTGAAAGGAAGGCAGGGCGGAACCCCTCCAGCCCTGGGGGTGCGAATACGTGCTACCAGCAGAGAAGCCTATACCCATGTACCGCGCTAGGCAAGATGCGAAGCATGCTGGGAACGGGGGGTGGCTCATGAGGAAGGAAGCAACGAGCCCCACTCTCGGCGTGACACCAACGGCACTACCGAAACCATACCCATGTTCAGCGCCGTAACCTTTTCCCGCTCTCGACAGTTACTATATCCAGAACCATGATGGCCGTCCGACGACCG
>Ga0210402_10004336_pt1 | contig 12962 bp, 7 predicted proteins | sample IncBWC7MmetaG_FD_161055 | JGI IMG/M metagenome (GOLD analysis project Ga0210402, IMG submission 161055) | Forest soil microbial communities from Barre Woods Harvard Forest LTER site, Petersham, Massachusetts, United States - Inc-BW-C-7-M | ecosystem: Environmental > Terrestrial > Soil >...
GTTTGGCCGGAAGGAGGCGATTTGAAAAATCCTCCATCACCGGACGGAGAAAACCCGGAGTGCGGTTGGCTCTCTCCGATTGAGAACAACGACTGACCCTGGTCCGCGCCGATACGGATTACTCCATCAATACACCAAGCCGCAGTGCGCCGAAGCTTGAAATCAACGCCCTCCTTGCGTTCCCCCGGCCGGACCATCACCACTTGCGCCCCCTCCGGCCGGTCCGATCCTCCGTAATATTCCGGCTCGAAAACTTTCTTCCGCAATTTGGGATTGGCGGGAACTTTCGAAATTGCGTCCAGCCTCCGTTCCCTCAGGCTCGCATAGACGAAATATTTGTATCCCGGCCGGACACGGCTCAGCGAATATTCTCCCTTATCATTGGTCGTTGCGACCGAAGAAATAATGTAGCGGAGCTTGCCCACGAAGTAATCTCTGGACACCAGGTCCACTTGCGCATTCACCACCGGTTCGCCATTCTCGTCCAGCACCCTGCCCACAATGGTTCCCATCAGATCCGCTTTCAGCCGCACTCCGCTCAAATCTTGGCCGCACGTGAGCGAAACGACTTTTCTGTTGGACGCTCCCATTTCGGCGGCGAATGCGTCCAGATGATAGGTCCCCGGATCAACGTCTTTGAATTGGAAGTTCCCCTTGGCGTCGGTAGTTGCCGACTTCTGGCCGGGGCTCAGGATCACTGTAAAAGCGTCCAAGGGTTGCTGGCTAACCGAATCCTCAACGCTGCCGGATAAGGAACATTTGGGCGGCGTCTGATTCTCTTGTGCCCGCGCTGTCGCACCGCAAAGCAACGCCAACACACAAAGCGAGAGTGTCCTCATTTTCCCTCCGGCTTCCGAAGATCCAACTCCATCTTCCGAACCTCGCCTGCTTTCAGATCCACTTCCAATCTTTCAACGCGATAATGCCCTGGAGGCAGCGCGTCGAACTCCACATTTCCTCCAGCATCCGGCAGCTCGGTACGGGTTTCTCCCTCACCCGACAACAAGACGGGCACGGACGGAATGACATGAACGTGAATCGAGCCGCCGTGCAATAACCTCACCTCCACCGGCTTCACCGTCCCGCCGCTCAAATCCGCGATCACCTCGGAAGCCTGAAAGCAATGTTCGCTTTTCACTTGTACGCTATATCGAGCAGGCGCCAGGCCCGTCACCACGACGCTCCCATCGTCCTTGGATTTCCCCGAGCGCGTAATATACGCTGCCCAGTCCTCCGTCGCGCTCGCAGTCACTTGCGCTTTCGCCGAACAGCCGTCTCCGCCCTTTACCGTGATGGGCAGCGTCAACCCAGGAGCAACTCGCAGGCTTAGGCCTTCCACATCCTGGCCCGTCACTTCAATCTGTGTTCGGCCAAAGAAGCCATGATCGCCAAACTCAGCGCCAAATGTGCTTCGGATTTGCGCCGGACCAGACACGAACAAGTAATAAGATCCAGGCCGAATGCCTTCCAGGTGGAACGAGCCGTCCTTCCCGGCGATCGCCACTGACGACGCAATCTCCGGATTCTTCACCAGCGCCAAGGCCACCCAGAAATCTCCAGTACCGGCGTCCTGCGCATCCACGCGTCCGCTCACACGAAACAGCGCCGAAGGCGCGAGGGAAATATCGATGTGGACGTGCTCATCCCCGCTCACAATCGACAACTCTTCCGGATAGAAGGCCACGCCACTTCCCGATGAGCCTAACTTCGGCGGTTCACCCGTACGCGCCACGGCCTGCGCCGGTTGTCCATAAGCGGCCGTAATCCGGTACTTCCCAGGTTTCAACCCGAAGAACCTGTACTCGCCATTTGCATCCGTCTCTACATTGATGGGTCGTGTCCCACCCAGAGCGAACATGTACGCGTTCGCAACCGGAGCGCCGCTCAGATCCGCAACCCGCCCGCCAATCGAACCGCAGCGGACCAGCCGGATGACCAGAGGCTCTCCCAACGATGCCGCCCGTAGCCGGATGCTGGTATCAATGTAGTTCGTTTTCGAAACGCGAACCACGTAATCGCCATCGTCCAGATCAACCGGCTCAAACTTTCCGTTGCCGTCACTCTCAATATCGGCGACCAGTTCCGCTACCCCAGGTTTCGCAATCTGCAACTCGGCCGAAATAACAGCGTGCCCCGAATGGTCTTCGACAACGGACGCCCGCAGCGCCGCGCCCCAAGCAGTCCCGCAGCAATACAAACCGAGCTGTAGCAGCACAAAAAGCCGCATACCGCCCACCTATTTTGCCACATTATCGGAGAATGCCTGCGATTTTGCGTAGCGCACGCACTCTTGCGTGCCGCATCGCCACTCCTGGCGATGCCCGGCGGTAGCTGGGGACTAGAAGCGAAACTTCAAAGCCAACTGGCACTGCCTCGGCCCCACCGCCGTATAGTTGATCATCCCGAAATTCGGATCGCCAACGATCGTGTCCGGCGTACCAAACACTGGATGGTTGAATGCGTTCTGGGCTTCCAATCGCAACTCCAGCTTCATTTCTTCGTGGCTGGCCGAGAATCCGAATTCCTTCAAGAGCGACAAGTTGGTATTAAAGAAAAAGGGACTCCGCACCGTCCCCACAGTGCGCGGCGCATTGCCCAGCGTGTACGGGGCCGGCAATTGAAACGCGCTCGGATTCGCAAAATAGTTATTCACCCAGTTGTTTTCCGAGCCGCCGGCAAATTGCGGCGTCGCTACCAGATTGGGCCGCTGCGGACCATACGTCCATATCGGCGTCCCTCCGTTTTCCACCTGGAACTGAAGCGGGAAGCCGTCATGGATGGTCCACACGCCGGCGGTTTTCCAGCCGCCCAGTACGAAATCTAATGCGCGCGGCATCTTGTTGAAGAAAGTTCTTCCCCGCCCCACCGGCAAATCGTAGCTGTATTCGAATTTCAACTGCTGCGGAATGTCGAACGTCGAGAGGCTCCGTTCCAGATACGCGCGATTCGGGTCCTGAATATTCGTTCCCGAGTTCGGACCGTTCGCCAGCCATGCCACGTTGGTGTCATAGGTCGACGAATTGTCGATCGATTTCGACCACGTATAATTCGCCGAAAGCTGCAGGCCGTTCGAATAGCGCTTTTCCACAACAATTTGCAGCGCGTTATAGATGGAGTTGGCGCTCGGCGGCTCATCCGACGCGACGCCTGTGAATTGCGGGAACGGCAGCATTAGCTGAAAGGCCTGGACCGTCGGGCTGGTCAGAGGGCTGTTCGAGTAATAAGGGTTGGTCAGCACCGATGCGAACGGATTGTTCACGTGATTGCCGATCTGAGTTGGCGTCAACTTCTCCACTTGTGGACCCAAAACATCCAGATTATTGTTGCCGGCAAAATACAGATGCGTTCCCTTCTTACCGAGGTAGTGCACACTCACCAGCAGATTTCCAGAGATTTCGCGCTCGAACCCGAAGCTCCAACTCTGCTCGTACGGAGTCTGCGCAGCCGCCGAGGTGCGGAGCGGTCCAATAGCGCCGTAGCCGACGTCATTCAACAAACCGAGCGAGCTGCCCGGCGGCAAGATCAATCCATTGGGAAACGGATTGTTCAGATGCAGCCAAGGGGTCGCGCCATCGTTTTGATACGTTGTAACGGCGCTTGTCGACTGCGTGAAGCCCTGCGACCCATAACTCAATAACCCATTTGCCCCGGAACGGGTTTGGTCGAAGTATATCCCGTAGCCGCCGCGGACCACCGTCTTGTTATTGATGCGATAAGCAAAGCCGAAACGCGGTTGAATGTCTTTCCAATCCGTCAGCCAATCGCTGCGGACGCTCGCGCTGTTGAACAGCTCTCCGCCATGCAGCGTACCGAGGCCTGGAACGGAAAGGGGAGAAACGATATTCGGATCGAACCAGTTCATCCGATTGTGGCGCTCCGTCCGAGGCAACGACACGTCGTAGCGAACCCCGATATTCAGCGTCAACTTCGGAGTGACCTTCCAGTTGTCCTGCACAAACCCGGCCCATTGAAAACTTTCTGAAGCGGGTTCGAACTGCACTTGGTAATAAGCTCCACCTCCCATCAACTGACCCATCAGAAAACTGGCCATCCCGTCGCCCCCGCACTGCGTGATGTCGGAGATCGGGCACTGCGAACTGCCCAGCGCGCCAAAATTCAAGTAGCCCACCGGAGCATTCGTCTGAATGTAATTCTGTTGATGCACTCGACCCTCGACGCCGAATTTCAACTCATGGTTCCCATGGATCTTAGTTAGAACCGCGGTGAGCTGGCCGGTATCTTGACCCTGATGGTAGTTGCCGTAAGGATCCTGCCCGATGCTCGTGAAGCCTGCCGAATAATAGCCATCGCCGATGAACGTGGCGGGAACTCCAAGAAAGCCGTTGGTCTGAAGATAATTCGGAAATCCGAGCGTCCCTAGCGGATTCGAATTCAGGCTCTTGTTGTAGGCATCGATCTGTTCAGAGCCGCGCGAGAAGCCCAGTGTGATGTTCAATAACAGCGTAGGGCTGAAGGTCTGCGTATCGTTGATCGCGAACAGGTGCGCGGCGCCCTGATTCGGTCCGCTCCCGCAGGGATCCGTGAAATTCTTGAAGCAGTTGAAAGGAGTGTAGCTATTCTTGCCGCGTGAGTACTTTGCGCTCAGCAAATTCTTATCGCCGAAGCGATGATCGATCTTGATGTCGAACTGGTCGCTGGCGTTTGTAGAAGCTCCTGACGCGATCCAGTTATCGTAAATGCTGCCGCCAGGGATATTCGGCATCGGGAACAGGTTCGCCATTTTCTGCGCTACTGGGTCGATCAAATTCCCCGCAGTATGCGGCAATTGGTATGGCGTACCGTTCAGCTTTGGATTTCCCGGGCTGATATAAGTCGCGAGATTGTCGAACGGAATATAAGCACTGCGATAGGCGCCGGCAGCGCCATTATCCGGCGATTGGAATGTACCGGAGTAGGGATCGTAGATTTGTCCCGCGATCACACTGCATAGCCCGTTGGAATTGAACGTACCGCCATTGGCCCCGCAAATCTCGCCAAAGTTGCCCGTACGTTCCGCAGCGCTCGGGACGCCCGCCTGATACGTACCCAAATTCGACGAGCGCGTGCCGTCCCAGTCAAAGAAGAAGAAGGTTCTGTTTTTCCAGATTGGTCCGCCGATGGTGCCGCCGTAGTTATTGCGATGCACGGGAGCAATCGGAACCCCGAACTCATTGTTGAACCAGTTGTTCGCGTCCGTGATCGTATTGCGGATGAAATCGTACCCGCTGCCGTGGAATGCATTGGTTCCCGAACGCGTGATCATATTCACAATTGCGGAACCGGAGAATCCGTATTCGGCGCTGAAGTTGGTCTGCTGAACTTTAAACTCCTCCACCGCTTCGGCGGACGGAGTGTAGGTGACCTGGGTGATGCCGCCGTTCGGTTCGAAATTGGTGATCGATGCCCCATCCATCAAAATGTCCGCGTTGGCCCCGCGGCTTCCGTTCGACGCGAAGTTGGTTCCGGTATCGCCGACAGAGTTCGAGTCGCTCATGTTGGTAACACCCGGTGCGAGCCCGACGAAGTCCAGAACGTAGCGGTCCACCAGAGGCAAATCGTTGATGAACCGGCGATTGACCACTTGTCCCGTCACGGCGTCCTCGGTCTGAAGATTCTGCGCCTGCGACTCTACTTCGACGGCCTGCTTCGAAGTCGCGATACTCAGACTCAAGTTCGCAGTCGCGTTCTCGCTGACATTGATCGTGATGTTCGTACGTTCCGTTTTGTCAAAACCCTGCATCTCCGCGGTTGCGGTATACACTCCCGGTGGAAGCGACGTGAACACGTACCGGCCTCTCGCGTCCGACGTCGTAGCAAATTTGTAACCCTTCTGCTGGTCTCGCAGGTTGACCTTGACTCCAGGCACCACGGCGCCGCTCGCATCCGTTACGTCGCCGCTCAAGGTACCGAAATATCCCTGGGCAAATAAAATTGTTGAAATTGCAATCAGAATGAAGAGAAAAGTTGCGCGCACAGAAATCTCCTTCGCATCCCAAAGGAACCTGGACGGAAGTCTAGTGCTGTTACGCCGCAGCTACACGCCTGCGAAAGAACTACCGCTAATAGCTTCCTCGGCCCCTTCGGTCTAAATTAAGATCAGTATATTCCAATTCGCCGAAATGTGTGCGAAAAAATTTACCAGCGCTTCAGGCCCTTATGGCCTATATCGGTCCTGTAATGCATGCCGTCGAAGTGAATGTTCCGGACTTCCGCATATGTGTTTCTCATCGCGGATTCCAGCGTCTCGCCCGAAGACGTTACACCTAACACGCGTCCGCCCGATGTGGTTAAGACATTATCGATCAATTTTGTTCCAGCCTGAAAAACGGTGGCGCCGGCAACCTGATCGATCCCGCTGATCCGATCTCCGCCGCGAACCGTTCCCGGATAGCCGGAAGCAGCCAGCACCACGCATACCGAAGGATCCGCGTGCCACTTCAACTCTCTATCATCCAGCGTCCCATGCGCGGCCGCGAATAACCGCTCCACAAAATCGGATTCCATGCGATGCATCAGCACCTGCGTCTCCGGATCGCCCAGCCGTGCGTTGAACTCCAGCACCTTCGGCCCTTGGCGCGTCATCATCAAACCCGCGTAAAGAAAGCCCGTGAATGGATGTCCCTCCGCTCGCATGTGTTCGATAGCCGGATTTATGATCTGCGCCATAACTAGAGCTTTCTGAAAGTCGCCGAGAATCCTTCCATCGCAATATGCGCCCATGCCGCCAGTGTTGGGACCTTGATCGCCATCGAAGGCTGCTTTGTGATCCTGCGTCGGCTCGAGCGGCAGAACATTCACGCCGTCGCTCAGGACGATGAAACTCACTTCTTCGCCAGTGAGGAACTCTTCGATCACCAGAACCGGCCCGGGCGTCAGAAGTTGAGTTACAGCCTGCTCGGCTTCCTCTTGCGAATTCGCGATGATCACCCCTTTGCCCGCCGCCAGCCCGTCCGCCTTGAGCACCACCGGCAACTCGAATTCCGGGAGCGCTGACATAGCCTGGTCGAGAGTCTCTACAGTCGCGAACCGTGCGGTAGGAATCCCCGCACGTAGCATGAATTCTTTCGCAAATGCTTTGCTCGCTTCCAAGCGCGCGGCCGCGGCCGTCGGACCAACAATGCGTCGCCCCTTTTCTCTAAAGCGATCCACGATTCCCGCAGCAAGCGGAACCTCCGGACCGACCACCGTCAAATCGGCATCGATGGATTCAGCCGCATCCAAATAGTCAGACGTTGGAAGACATGTCGCGATCTGCGCCATTCCCGGATTTCCCGGCGCAGCGTACAATGCCGATGTTCTGGCGCTTTGGGCCAGCTTCCAGCAAAGCGCGTGCTCCCGGCCGCCCGAACCGATTACAAGAATCTTCATCGCTAACACACTATGCCACACTGGAAGTGAACCAATGAAGTCCTCGAAGTACGATGTGATCGTGGTGGGCGCCGGACATGCCGGCTGCGAAGCCGCGCGGGCTTGCGCGCGCATGGGCCTGCGCACCGCAATGATCACCATGAACCTGGATCTGATCGCGCAAATGTCGTGCAATCCCGCCGTCGGCGGTATCGCGAAAGGCCACTTGGTTCGCGAAATCGACGCACTCGGCGGCGTGATGGGCGAAGTCACCGATGCCGTAGGCATTCAGTTTCGTCTGCTAAACACCAGCCGCGGGCCAGCAGTTTGGTCCCCACGCGCGCAGTGCGACAAGAAGCAATACCGCCTGCGAATGCGCGAAGTCCTGGAATCAGAACCAAATCTCAGAATCCTGCAAGCCGAAGTCGCAGCGTTGAACATAAATACAAGTAGAAGTAGAAGTGGGGCAGGCGCTTCCGCCTGCCAACAAATAACCGGCGTTCTCCTGCGCGACGGCCGAACAATTTCAAGCGATGCGGTAATCATCACCACCGGAACATTCCTAAACGGCCTGGCGCACGTGGGCGAAATGAAGTACAGTTGCGGTCGGAACGGCGAAGCCCCCTCCAACCTCCTGGGTGACCAGCTTCGCAGCCTCGGCCTGGCGTGGACGCGCCTCAAAACCGGCACGCCCCCTCGCCTGGATGGTCGAACCATTGACTGGTCGCGCTTCGAAGAGCAAAAAGGGGATCCCGAACCAACGCCTTTCTCTTTCCTTACCAATAAGATAGAGCGCGAACAAATATCGTGTTATATATCTTACACTTCAGATAAAACACTTCAGATTCTGCGTGATAGCATCGCTCGTTCGCCGCTCTATAGCGGCCAGATCGAAGGCGTCGGCCCACGCTACTGCCCATCCATTGAGGATAAGGTCGTCAAGTTTCCAGACAAACTGCGCCACCAGATTTTCCTCGAACCGGAAGGCTTGGATACTTACGAAGTCTACGTGAACGGCATGTCCACCAGCATGCCCGTCGACGTCCAAACCGCCATGGTTGCTTCCGTCCCCGGGTTGGAAGACGCCGAGATGATCCGCCCCGGCTACGCGATCGAATATGATGCCATCGACCCACGCGAATTGAGCCATAGCCTGGAAGTGAAATCGATCCAGGGCCTATTCCTCGCCGGCCAGATCAACGGAACATCCGGATACGAAGAGGCCGCTTGCCAGGGCTTGGTCGCGGGAATCAACGCCGCACGCAAACTGGGAAACCTGGCACCCACGGTGATTAGCCGTATCGAAGGCTACACCGGTATTCTCATCGATGATTTGGTGAACAAAGGCGCCGAAGAGCCCTATCGGATGTTCACCTCACGCGCGGAATTTCGGTTGCATCTGCGCATCGACAATGCCGACGAGCGGCTAACCCCGATTGGACGCAAGGTGGGCTTGGTGACGGATGAGCGATGGAATTTGTATCTCAAGAAGCAAGAGCAGAAGCAGCGCGTCCGAACGCTGCTCGAGACCACTCGGATTGCTTGCGCGTCGTCCGACGAACATCCTACGCTGATTCAATGGCTGAAGCGGCCTGAGGCCAGAATCGCTTCTCTGGCGGAGCAGATTCGAGCAATGTTAGGGGAAGAGCCGGTCCACGGCCTGCTCACCACCATCGAAACAGAAGCCAAGTACGCCGGCTATATTGCTCAGCAGGAGCGCCAGATCGAGCGGTTGCGCGATTCCGAAGGCCGCAAGATTCCCCAGGAGTTCGAATTCTCGGAGATTCCCGGGCTCTCGGCCGAAGTGAAGCAAAAGCTGCAGCGGGTGCGCCCCGAAACACTGGGCCAGGCAGGCCGGATTCCTGGTGTGACGCCTGCCGCAGTGGCAGTGCTGGATATTTATCTGAGCTTGGGCGCACGAGCCTGAGGGAATGGCAGTTCCTGCTTGGTTTCGCGAGACTCTTGAGAAAGAGCTTTCCCCGCTTCTGGCTCTTTCTGACATCCAAATCGCTCAACTCTACGATCATTACGCCCTCCTTGATCGCTGGAACAAGAGAATCAACCTGACAACCGTGGAGCCGGGTCCGGAAATGGTGATTCGCCACTATTGCGAGTCACTCTTCTTCGCCGCACACCTCGGTCTAGGCGAAGGCTCTGTCGCCGATATTGGGAGCGGGGCGGGTTTTCCAGGGATTCCACTCGCCATCCTCAAGCCCGAACGCAGCGTCACGCTGGTAGAATCGCATCAACGGAAAGCTGTTTTTCTAAGAGAAGCAACAAGAACGCTTGGAAATGTTTCGGTTGTCGCGCGCCGCGCTGAGGACGTCAGAGCGAATTTCGATTGTTTAGTTTCCCGGGCAATAAAGCCAATGGACGTGGTGGCACTAATCCCGCATCTGGCGCTGAATATCGGCTTGATGCTAGGCGAAGAGGATTTTCTCGACATCAAAACCGTAAAACACGTTGCATGGTCAGAACCCGTTCGGTTACCTTGGGGAGATCGCAGAATTTGCGTGTTTGGAACGTGTTCCACGTGAAACGTGACGATTCAGTTCCACGTGGAACCTCTGGGAGCTGTTTTTGGGAAAAATCATAGCAATAGCCAATCAAAAAGGCGGTGTCGGCAAGACAACCACTGCTATCAACCTCGGGGCTTCCTTAGCCGCCAATGACTTACGGGTCCTAGTCATCGACTCTGACCCTCAAGGAAATGCCACCACCGGGCTTGGAATCTCGAAATCCGAGGGAAGGCCAACTTTCTATCAAGCCCTTCTCGGCGACGAGGACATCAACGACGCAATCGCTCACACTGAGTTCGAAGGCCTGGATATTATTCCCTCAGACAAGAATCTGGTCGCCGCCAACCTAGAATTAATCGACATACAGGATCGCGAATCGCGACTCCGTGCAAGGTTGGCATCGGTTCGTGATCGCTACCACTTCATCCTGATCGATTGCCCCCCAGCCCTCGATCTCCTAACCCTAAACGCCATGGTCGCGGCTGACTCAATCCTGATCCCCATGCAGTGCGAATTCTTCGCCCTCGAAGGCGTTTCCCAGCTTCTCGATACCCTCCAGCGCGTCCGAGAGTCTTTTGGATCCCAAATCAAAGTGGAGGGCGTTCTATTGACTATGTATGACGACCGCACTAACCTCACGCGCCAGGTCGAGCAAGATTTAAGGCAGTTCTTCGAGAATCAGGTCTTTGAGACCGTTATCCCTCGCAGCGTTCGCCTCGCGGAAGCCCCCAGCTTCGGCAAGCCCATCATCGCCTACGATGTTCGATCCCGCGGGGCCGAATGCTATATTCAATTGGCAAAGGAGATCCTGGCTCATGCACAAAGCGCCGGAGAAGCAACGCAAAGCGTTGGGTAGAGGACTCTCAGCCCTTCTTCCAACCAAGATACACACCGACGCGGAACGCGTCGCGCCCGCTCCCCAGGCACCCGCTGGCACCCGTGTGGCGTTCTTATCAATTTTGCAAATCGAACCCAATCCACTACAACCGCGCATTACGTTCGATCCCGGGCGCCTGCAGGAATTAGCTAACTCGATACAAATAAACGGGATAATACAGCCACTCATCGTCCGGCGCAAGGACAACCATTTCGAGCTGATCGCCGGCGAACGGCGTCTTCGAGCAGCCAAACTAGCTGGACTCACCGAAGTTCCGGCCGTCGTTCAGGATTACGCCGATGATCGTCTCCTCGAGATCGCTCTCGTCGAGAACATCCAGCGCGAAGATCTGAACCCTATCGAGACCGCCCAGGCTTTGGAGCGCCTGGTTCGCGAAATGCATCTCAGTCACGAGGAAATCGCCACTCGCACCGGTAAGGACCGCACCACCATCACCAACATGATCCGGCTTCTGCGCCTGCCCTCGGATGTGCAGCTCCTGGTCGCCGAGCGTCGGCTCTCCATGGGACACGCTCGAGCCATCCTCGGACTACCCACGCCTGAGCTTCAACGGCAAATGGCCGAAAAGTCCGCAGCTCAGGGCTATTCCGTTCGCCAAGTAGAACGGCTGGTCAAGAAGATCAGTGAACCCCGCGAGCCGTCCGAAAAACCTCTACAAGATCCAAATATCAAGGCTGCTATCGCAGAACTCGAGAGCACCCTCGGCACGCGCGTCCGTATCGTGGAAAAAACCGACCAGCAAGGTAGAATCGAAATCGAGTATTACTCGCAGGAAGATCTACAGCGAGTCTATGAGATGATCCTCGCCACTCGCAAGGAATAATGGTGCCGGCGGCAGGACTCGAACCTGCGACCTGCGGATTATGAGACCGCCGCTCTAACCACCTGAGCTACACCGGCAGCTACCACTCTTTCCAGGGTATGTGGAGCCTAGCCGGGATGTCAAACTGAGGGCTCCTAAGTCATTAAAGAACTTGACAAAATTCGCACATTAGGTTATCTTAATATTGGGTGTTGGAGCTTGAAAACCTCCGGCGCTTAATAGAAGTAACGCAGGAGGCTCTTATCGACAACGATTACCTTTCGGGGCGACTACCAGCTTCCTCGACTTGCTTCACCCGAAGCGGATAATAGCAGGGTGAGATTAACAGCCTCACCGGCTCGCGGCGGTTACACCGCAATCTCAAAAGCTGAGGATGGCAAACAGGAGTTGGCGGTCGCCCTGTACTCCAGAATTGACAGGCCTTTTCCCCTCCAGTAGATTCGAGTAAGTGCCTTCCCCAGTCGTAGAGTTTCGGGACGTTTCTAAAAGCTATCCCATTTACCCCACGCCCAGCGCGCGCCTCAAAGAACTCGCCTGCTTCAATCGTGTCTCATTCCATCGCGACTTCTGGGCAGTCCGCAACATCAGTTTCCAAATTCACCCGGGCGAAACATTCTGCATCGTCGGTGAAAACGGCTCCGGCAAAAGCACTCTTCTTCAAATGGTCGCCGGGATTCTTCACCCGACCAGCGGCGAAATCTCGGTCCGGGGGCGAGTCGCCGCGCTGCTCGAACTCGGCTCCGGATTCAATCCGGAATTCAGCGGGCGAGACAATGTCTACGTCAACGCCGCAATCCTCGGACTCTCACGCAGAGAAATCGCCGCCAAGTTTGAGCAGATCGAAGCCTTCGCGGAAATTGGCGACTTCATCGATCAGCCCGTAAAAACCTACTCCAGCGGCATGGCGGTGCGCCTGGCATTCTCAGTTGCGATTCATGTCGATCCGGAAATCCTTCTCGTGGATGAAGCACTGGCCGTCGGCGATATCTATTTCCACCAGCGCTGCATGCGCAAGGTGAACGAGCTGCGCGAAAAGGGCGTCACCATTCTCTTCGTCACGCATTCTGTCGGAGAGGTGAAATCCATCGGCGATCGCGCTCTATGGATGGATGGCGGACGCATGCGTGAGCTAGGCAGCACGGAACATGTAGTCACTCGCTACTTGGCTGCGATGTTTGAAAAAGACAGCGCCTATCTCACCACGCTGCACCAGCAAGCCCAACGCATCGCGCATGCTCCAGTGAAGGCGCCGGAGATTGTCGACACCATCCCCAACATCGACCATCGTTTTGGAGACAGCCGCGCCGAAATCATCGGGATCGCTGTGCTCGATCTCGCCGGACATCCCATCCATCTGCTGGAACCGACATCCGCC
>Ga0210402_10004337_pt1 | contig 12962 bp, 13 predicted proteins | sample IncBWC7MmetaG_FD_161055 | JGI IMG/M metagenome (GOLD analysis project Ga0210402, IMG submission 161055) | Forest soil microbial communities from Barre Woods Harvard Forest LTER site, Petersham, Massachusetts, United States - Inc-BW-C-7-M | ecosystem: Environmental > Terrestrial > Soil >...
GCCGCGGTGAGAGGACGAGGGGCGGCGCAATTGGAGGTGAGCCATGAATGCGGTGGCATTCCGCAACGTCAAGTTCATCAGCCACTCCGACCAGGGCGGGCGTGGCGATGGCGTCCAGATCATGGTGCATCGAGGCTATGCCTATATCGGCCACGGCTATTCGAACGGCATCAGCGTCATCGACGTGCGCGATCCGAAGAACCCGAGGCCCGTCGCCTTCGTGCCCTGCCCGCCTAACACCCGCGCCATCCATCTCCAGACCTGTGACGACTTGCTGCTCGCCGTCAACGGGCCGAGCATGTGGACGATGCAGATCGATGCGCAGGCCTACTACTCGGGATCGTCGGCCGATCTCCTGAAGGGCCGGCAATACACGGCCGGCGTCCGCGTCTACGACATCGCGCACCCTGACGCACCGCGCGAGATCGCCTTCATGGCGACCGAGGGGGTGGGGCCGCATCGCATCTGGTATGTCGGCGGACGCTACGCCTACGTCTCGATCCACTATCCGGAGTTTACCGACCAGGTGCTGGCGATCGTCGACATGGCCGAGCCGACCCGGCCCGAGGTCGTCGGCAAGTGGTGGCTCCCCGGCATGTGGACGGGCGGCGGTGAGACGCCGAGTTGGCCCAAGGGCCGGCGCTACGCACTGCACCACGCCCTCGTCGCCGGCAACCTCGCCTATGGCGCCTGGCGCGACGGCGGGCTCACCGTGCTCGATATCGGCGATCCGACCCAACCCACGCTGCTCGCGCATCGCAATCTCGACCCGCCCTTCGGCGGCGGCACGCACTCGCCGCTGCCGCTCCCCGATCGCAACCTCCTGGTGCTCGCCGACGAGGCCAATTTCGCCGATTGCAGCCTGGGCCTCCGCCACATCTGGCTCTTCGACGTGCGCGAGCCGGCCAATCCCGTGAGCTTCGCCACCATGCCGGTCCCGTCCGAGGCAGACTACTGCGCCAAAGGCGGCAATTTCGGGCCGCATAATCTCTGGGAGAACCGGCCGGGCGCCTTCCAGAGTTCACGCTTCGTCTTCGCGACCTATCAGAACGCCGGCGTCCGCGTCTTCGACATCGAGAATCCGTTCCAGCCGCGCGAGGCCGGGTTCTTCGTGCCGCCCGATCCCGAGCGCATGTTCGACCCGCGTCCCAACCGGCCGCAAGTCATCCAGTCCGCAGACTGCTTTGTCGATGCGCAGGGCGTGATGTACCTCACCGACAACAATGCCGGACTCTACATGCTACAGTTCGAGGGAGCGTAGCCGCTTGCTGCTGGTTGAGACCGACGTCGTCTCACCCCCTTGCGGGCACGGGCCCCCGCTTTAGCTGTCTGCTGGGAGAGGGTTGGTTCAGTGAGTTCAACTTTCCGAGGAGACGGAATCATTGCTCCCGTTGGGGTTCGAAGCCGCCAACATCTCTTGCATCTACCTCGGATGAGTTCATCTCGACGTCGGCCGGTGTGGTCGGCCGCGGCGGCGTCCCCTGCTGACTGCTCTCGCGGCGCGCGTTATCGACGCGAAAATGGTGCTCCGCGTGCTGATAGAAATTCTCGGCGGCAATTCGATCGTCATTCGCTGTCGCTTCGCGCGCCAGGGCGAGGTAGCGCTCGAATATCTGTTGGGCGCTGCCGCGGATCTTGGTGTTGGGCTCGTTGCTGTCGAATGTCTGATTGTTTTGCGGGTTTCGCGGTTGCTGGTTAAACGGGCGATTTGGGTTAAAGCGACCGCGAGGCCGCTGATCTCGTCCTGATCTCATGTCATCCGTAATGTTGGTACCGGTCCGGCCCCTAGCTTCGCGGGGCCGTCGGGCGCGATTGTCTGCTCTTTTGGTTGGCTGTGGCATGACGTTTGACGGGCTGAACGCTGTGGGTGGCTGGAGCGGCTAATTTGAAATGGGGCAGATCCCAAAAATCGACAGAGCACGTGCCCCGCGCACGGGCACAGCAACCCGCTTTGTGTCGTCCCTTCAGCGGGAGTAGCGCGTGGGCTTTCGGATCTACCCGGTTCGAGAGCTTGGCGAGGCGCTCGTGCAGCCGACCCCAGAACGCAACCCGGTCGGCCACCGACGGCGACATGCCGATTGCGCCGAGGCTGGCGACATGCTCGTGACGGACTTTGACACCGACGCGACAGCTCTCAACGAGACTGAGTTGTAGCCGATTGGCGGACTGGCGGAAGCGAACGAACATGTAGTGGCAAACATAGCACCGCTTGCTTATGTCGGCAAAATTTTTGCCACTACAGCCCGGGCAATGTCGGACTCCGCACATCCCGCCGCGGTGATGACCGGGATGGGTGTTTCGTGACATAATGGCGTCACGAAACACTCGAAAGTTTTGCGATGAGCCGCCCGCGCGCGGCCCCGCGGCATGGATCGACCGCACCGTCTCGGTCCCATTCGCCGAGGCTAAGTCGGGTGCTACGCGGTGACAAAGAGGCGATCGTCACGGCGCTCATCGAGCTTGCGGAAAAGGCGACCGAGTTGGAGGTGACACCAGCGTCGCGGTCGATGTGACGCGTCCCGGCACTCCCAAATCGGCTCCGATCGGTCGCCGCCTTGCAAACGTGCGCGGTCCCTGCACCAGTTATAAAGGCTCTAAAAGGTTGTAGCGAGGTGCTGCGGCGGGATCGCCTCCCAGGCCAGGGGCGACGGCGTCACGGCCCTTGGGTATCGAGCCCTCTACCGTGCCGCCGCAGCGTCCGTGACGGTCTCACAGGTTGGTTGCTGAAAACCTTCCGACCACTGGCCTGCATGCGTTGAGCTGTACGTGCAGAGCCGGATCACCTAACCCGTCGTGATCGAAAGCGGGACGCCCTCGCCGCGATCGTGGCCGGCGCGCCGATCCTGGAATGGTGAGGCTTTACCCGGTGTTAATCGGCGCCGCGCCAAACTGCTCGTTGCGTTACTGCTGAATGAAGGCCGCGCCGTGAAGACCTCAACCGACCGCGCCGCCGAGGCAATAGAAGCGGCAGAGGTAATGTTCACCGACGAAATGGGTGCCACCCTGGATCTCAGCCCCGCCGCCAAGGTGGCGCTGATCACAACTGTCGCCGCAGCGATCGAGGCTGCCGTCGCCGAAGAGCAAGAGAGGATCATATGCGCGCAGTGATCCTCGCCCTCGTGAGTGGCGTAGCTCTGGCCGCCACGCCGTTGCAGGCCGCTCCGGCTCCGACCAAGGCACTTCCCAGCGAGCTCGGCGCCGCGCCGTCCCTAGAGCTGGTGCGTGACGGCTGCGGCCGCGGTTGGCACCGCCACCACTGGCGCGACCAATGGGGCTATTGGCATGGGGGCGGCTGCGTTCCGGACGGGGGTGGTCCTTACCACGGCAATGGCGCCGGGACGTACTATCCCCCCTCATATTGGGGCGGTCCTCCTCCTCGACCATGGGGTTGGTAACCCTTAGCGAGTGACGTGCGCGCCGAACCCTCGCTCGCCGACCCCGCAGCGCCTGCCCCTCCGGCAAGCTGACCAGATTTCCACCCGGACGCCGCTTTGACCTTGTGGGACGTTAATTCGGCAACAATAGCGTCAATATTTAATCAAATCTCGGGGACAAGACACCTTCCTGACGCCCGATCGGACAGGTCGATGATTGAACATGGGTAACAGGTCCACGTCCCACTCCGAACGAGCTGAACTTCATGAAGCGCCAGCCGGCCCCTCACGTGATGCTTAGTAAAAGGTGAATCAGTGATAACCTCAGACGAACTAGCCCGCGCTGCCTGCAAGCTCGCTCATTCCCTCGGCATCCCCGTCTACATTCGAGATGGCCGGATATACCAGAACGGACCTGGCCGTGAGTTTTTGCCGTCAACTGGCGCCCGTCCAACCGTGTTTGACATTTCCGCTGACGAAGACGCTTTTTCCGCCAAATCGGACGAACCGGAATAAGCTGGTGGGGTTAGGTTACTGTTTGCTTGATCATCCCGCCTTTGATCCTCGGCCGCGCCGACCAAACGATTGAGTGAGTGGCGGGGGCTCGACTATTGCGCAGCGCCTGCCCGGCCGAAGCGCGGACGGCGATCGCGGCGGTGCTGGGGGTGGCGGCCGAGGACATTCTGGTCCGCGACCGCTCCAATGAAACACCCCTTACCCTGCCTCTCATCTACGACAGTCGCAGCAATGGCCCGCCGCAACGCTAGGGATTGCTCCATCCACCGCCATAGTAGCCTCCGCCCCCATACGGGCCGTACCACCCGCCGGGCGCATTCCCGCCTCCGTAGTAAGAACCTCCCCAGCCCCGATAGGGAGCCTGGCCGCCGTAATACTGGTTCGGCGCCGGTGTAACCCCGCCCCCGACCAAAGGACCCTGGGCGCCTCTTCCCGGATCGTTGCGACGCAAATAGCGGCCATCGCGCCGGAAGGCTGCTCGCGACGCCGTTACGTTTGTGGAACCAAACAGGGACCGCGCGTTTATCGGGTGAGGCTTGGAGGAGATAGGGGGCTGAGACGGGAGGAAGCCCGTGAGTAGGAACACCCGGTCGCACTATGGCGATCCCATCGCCTATCGGAGGGCTGACGACGCGATATCGCGGCCCGACCAATCCGAGCGCGAGGCTGCCCTTGCCCCAGGAGCCGCGCTGATTGTGATCGTACTTTTGTCGCTAGGGCTTTGGTCGGCGATCTGGTGGGTGGTTTCCTTATTAGCTTCAGCCGATTAAGCGCACCATGCTTAAAGCTTTTCCGGGGTCCTCCTGACCCTGGCGCCGGCCCTGTGGCTCGCCTGGCAAATGCTCATGATGCTCATTTCCCACCCGTGACGAGCATTTACGGCAACGGCGTGGGCTAGAGCGCTAAAGGCGATTTCGGCCGCATCCGGCCAGATATCCTCGGCGACGGCCAACCGCGACCGGCGAAGTGCGTAAGACCGCGACTGGATCGCAAAAGAGCGATCTCGCTTTTCCGAATGTCCGACGCGCCTCGCTCCCCGAGTTGTAACGTTTGGTCAACCATCCTCTGGCATACCGGGCGGATGGACGAAGACCAGCTATTCCTGCGATCCTCGGAGCGCCCCGGTACTAAGCGCCAAAGCGCGGAAGCCGAATTCATTATGGGACAGATCGCCCGGCTGCCGACGCGTTGGGAGCTGACGAAATACGCCTTCATGATCCTGGCTGTCGGCGCGGTGCTTGGGATCGTGGCGACCGAGGCGTTCTGGCGCTATCTGCCGGCCTGTGGTGCGCCTTAATCTCGTTATTTATTTTGGCGATTGTGTCTCGCGCAAGCGACAAACAACCCGGCTATTACCAGCCGCCGGTAACCCCAATGGAGATTTGCTATATCTTTTCGCTGCGACCATCGCGACGCCTCCACGCGATGAGAACAGAAGCTGCGACTACGGCGACAATCACGAGCCCGGCCGCGATCTGAATAACAAGATGTCAATCATTCGGCCCTTCCCTGGTTCCGGCCGGCCAGAATAGTTAACCTTCCCGGTCAGGGAGTGTGAGATCGGTCACTCGGTGTACATTCTTTTTTAAAGAATGACCTGAACCTCTAGACTCGCTCGCAGTCCCAGCCCGCTCCCGTGCCGCGGGTCGTTGTTTTGACGCTGGCTGAGGCACTCTTCCGGTCATGTCTTTGAGCTGCATCCTCATGCTGGCTTGCTGCCTCGCGGTAGCGCCGTCCCTCGCACCCGCGAGAGGACCTTCGCTCCAACCGCTACATGGACGATGCCGAGGCATCGTACCGCTGCCATGCCGACGATGCCGCCGCTGCCATGCTCGCCGTTCACTAAAGGTTTACGGTAGTAACGACATGGGAATGGATTATCGTCGGTTCAGTAATTGCGTTCCCAGCAGGGTTCATATGGCAAATGTTAAAGAGGTTAATCCGACTTCCACCTTCCAATCGTGAAAGGGCAGAAGAATACATGGACATCATGAAACTCGGGGTACGGGAGGCGGGTCTGTCCGCGACCGATCAGAAATTTTTTTGGCGCTCTGTGATGTCGAAATTGATGGAGTCCTTCAATGTGGGGGTAAGTCCGCCACCCGCAGTACAGGTATTGGAGGAAGATTAGAAAGCCCGATCAATCCGCTGCTTGAGGCCACCTCCTGTCGCGTTCAGCGCTCGGTTCTAGTCCAAGGCCATATCGGTTTCTGGGTTTCGTGGCCGCGTAAACCGAACAGCGGAGTCGCTGAGACCGCCGCTTGCGGAGCGGTCGCACGAGAATCGTACACCGCCGCCCCGGTACTCGGTTGGGGGAAACTCCAAATTAGGGGCTGAGCGGTCGCGGGCTGGCCGCCTGTTTTAACTCTTGCAGCCGTTGCTACCCGGCGTCCAATCATATGCGCTGCTGCCAATCGGCTATCCGGTGGGCCGGTTCGGCCCGGTGCGCCGTGTCCCTCTCGCCGATGTCGTCTATGAAGATCGATGGGGGCAGACTTATCGGGATCTGTAAGTGACACCGATCTTGCTCTGCTTTCCTCGCAGGCTCAGTCCGCTGCGGTCGGCAACTGACGCAACTGCGCCTTCAACTGATCGAAATCAACCGGCTTGGTGATGAACTCGGCAGCGCCATACTCCGCGGCAAGACGGCGGCGTTCCTCATCGCCATAGGCGGTCACCATCATGACCGGGAGATCGGGGAATCGCTGCTTGATCTCGGCTAACAATTGCAGGCCGTCCATGCCCGGCATGTTGATGTCCGAGAGGACTGCGACCAGCGCGGGCCGGATTTCCTCTCCGAGCCGATCCAACGCCTCCTCGCCCGAGAAGGCGAAATGCATCACATAGGTTCCCTGGCGAGCCTCGCGGCGGAAATGCTGGCGAAAGAGATCAGCAACATCAGGCTCGTCATCCACGACCAGGATGCTTGCACGACGCGCAGACTGCCCGAAGGGCAAGCTCACGCTCACGATGCTGCCGCTGCCATTGTCGCCCCGTAAGCGCGCGGCAGTCGAACAGTGAATTCGGTAAACTCGCCGACCTTGCTGTCGACCTCAATTGTGCCGCCATGCTCCTGGGTCACGATGTCGTAGCTGATCGAGAGGCCGAGCCCGGTGCCTTCTCCGGTCGGCTTGGTGGTGAAGAATGGCTGGAACAGCTTGTCCTTAATCTCGGCTGGAATGCCGACGCCATTGTCCCGCACCTGCACCTCGACCGCATCGCCGAGATCTCGTGTCGACACCTTCAGGGTCGGCTTGAACGTCGGATCGCTTCCCTCCTTCTGGCGCTTGGTGGCGGCGTAGAAGCCGTTGCCGATCAGGTTGAGACAGACGCGAGTAATGTCCTGGGGGACGAGTTCGATCGGGGTAATGCCCTGCCCCAAATCGCGTTCCAACGTGATGTTGAAGCTCGCATCCTGGGCTCGGGCACCATGATAAGCGAGGTTCAGTGCTTCCTCGATCAAGCCGTTGAGATCGACGCTGCGACGCTCGCCGCTGCTGCCACGCGAATGCTCCAACATGCTCTTGACGATGCCATCTGCACGCCGCCCGTGCTCGGCGATCTTTTCCAGGTTGCCGGTGAGCATCTGGATCGTCTCGTCAATCTCAGCACGCTTCTCGTCGCCGAGTGCATTGATCGCTGGGGCGGCGGTTTCCTTCAATTCATCGAGTAGCTCGACCGAGAGCCCTGCGAAATTGTTCACGAAGTTGAGCGGGTTCTTGATCTCGTGGGCGATGCCAGCGGTCAACTGACCCAACGAGGCCATTTTTTCGGCCTGAATCAGACTGGCTTGAGCGGCCTTCAGGTCGCGGTAGGCGGCTTCGGCAGCGTCGCGGGCGGCTCGGATTTCAGATTCCGACCGCTTGCGCTCTGTGATGTCGCTGTAGATGAGGACAAAGCCGCCGCCCGGCACCGCGTTGCGGCGCACCTCGATGACGCGGCCATCTGGTCGTGTCCGTTCCAAGCGCAATTCCTGGTCGGTGTGTTCTAGGCGGCGGCGTAGTTCCGTTTCGATGTCATCGGTGCCGAACTCGCCGCGATCTGCCAGGATGCGGAGGTAATCCGGATAGCTTGGACGCCCCATCAGCAGCGCGTCTGGCAGGTCGAGCAATTCTTGGAAATTGCGGTTCCACGCGGCTAATCGCAGGTCTTCGTCGAACATAGCCACGCCATCGGCCATGTTGTCGAAGGTGATCCGCAATTCAGCTTGGCGCTGTCGAATTTCATTGAGTAGCCGCGCGTTCTCCATGGCAATTACCGCCTGCGCCGCGAAGTTCTGCAACAGCGCGATCTCCCTTTCGGAGAACGGTCGCACTTCCTGACGATAGATGTCGAACGCGCCGAGCAGAACGCCGTCCTTTCGCAGCGGTACCCCAAGCAAAGTCCGAGCGCCGCTCAGGTCGACAACAGCACGCCGCAACGGGTCACCCGACCGGTAAGCCTCAGTCGCTGCGGCATCCGTGATATGCACCACTGGATCGCCACGCAAGAGAATGCCGTGTGTATTGTCTGGCCCAACCGGGTGCGGGCCTCGTGTAAAGAGGTCCGCAGCGGTTGACGGCACACCCTGTAGCGCGGCAGCGTGAAACATTTCGCCGTCATAAGTCCAAAGAATGCCAAAAGCGGCACCACACAGCGTCAGGGCCTTCTCAAGCATTGCATCGAACACGGGGGCGAGGTCGCCGGGCGAGGAATTGATGACCTGCAACACCTCGGCGGTGGCGGTCTGCTGTTCGAGCGCCTCGCGCGTCTCGGTGATGAGCCGCGCGTTCTCCATCGCGATGACCGCCTGCTCCGCGAAGTTCTGTAGCAACGCGATCTGCTTGTCGGTGAACGGGCGTACCTCCTGGCGGTAAATGGTAAAAGCGCCGAGTGCTATGTTATCTCTCACCAGAGGGACGTGCAGCAGGGCTCGGATGCCACCGAGTTCGACGGCTGCAACCGCAAGCGGCAACCCTTCCGCGTAACCTTCCGCTGCTCGGTCCGCCACGTGAACCGTTTGCCGTTTGTAGATGCACTTACCAAGCAAAGATTGCTCGGGGCTTAGCTTGAGCGGTGCCTTTGTCAGGAACTCCGCGAACGGTGCCGGCACATTGCGCAGCGCGACGGTATGGACTGCCTCGCCGTCGAAGGTGTGCAGCGCTCCGAAAGCTGCCTCACACAGCCGCAGCGCCTTTTCCAGCATTGCGTCGAAAACAGGCGCAAGATCGCCGGGTGAGGAATTGATGATTTGCAAGACCTCGGCGGTCGCTGTCTGCTGGTCAAGTGCCTCCTGGGTCTCGGTGATGAGCCTCGCATTCTCCATCGCGATCACTGCCTGCGCAGCGAAGTTCTCCAATAGCCCAACTTGCTTGTCTGAGAAGGGGCGTACCTCCTGGCGGTAAACGTTCATTGCTCCCAGCAGAAAGTTGTCTTTGAGCAGCGCCACCGCAATTTGGCTCCGAACTCCTCGCAATTCGACCGATTCCCGAAATATGGGGACAGCACGATAGCCTTCGTCTTCCCGGATATCGGCTACGTGAACGATCCGCTCGCCGTGTTTGATTCGCCCCAACGGAGTGGTTGGATATGGCCGCACAGGACCGGCCTGCCGCGCCCACTCGATGTAGCGCGCATCACTGCGCGCCGCGGAGAGATGAAAGCGTTCACCGTCGTAGGTGAAGAGGTGACCATGGGTCGCCTCACATAGACGTATCGCCTTGTCGAGCATCGCCTCGAACACCGGCGCAAGGTCGCCGGGCGAGGAGTTGATGACCCCCAGCACTTCAGCAGTGGCAGTCTGCTGCTCCAGCGCCTCCCGTGTCTCGGTAATGAGACGCGTGTTTTCCATGGCGATCACTGCCTGGGCGGCGAAGCTCTCCAGTAAGGCAATCTCCTTCGGCGAAAACGGACGCGCCTCGCGGCGATACCCGGTTATGTACCCTAACAAGCAATCGTCCTTGCGCAACGGCACGAAGAGCGCGGTGCGCAAACCGGCTTGAGCGCCAGCTTGTGCTCTCGGATCGTTTGGCCGTTTCCGAGCCAACTCGGAAACGTCGGAAATTTGCACTGTACGTTCGCCAGCAAGCAATCTCGCAGGCGGAGATCCCGGTGGGGGCGCAAATGGCTGACGTAAGAGATCCGCAAAAGGACCGGAGACGCCTCGCATCGCTACGGCGCGAACCTTCCCGTTCTCGTGAAGCTCCAACTCGCCGAGCGCGATCCCGCAGAGGGCGTGGGCCTTTTCCAAAATCGCGTCGAATACCGGAACGAGGTCACCGGGCGAGGAATTGATGACCTGTAGCACCTCGGCGGTCGCAGTCTGCTGTTCCAGCGCCTCGCGAGTTTCGTTGATCAGCCGCGCGTTCTCCATCGCGATGACCGCCTGCGCGGCGAAACTCTGCAACAGGGCACTTTGCTTGTCGGTGAACGGGCGGATTTCCTTTCGGTAAATCGCCAAGATGCCGAGAACATTACCGTCCTTGATAAGCGGCGCGTTTAGGAGAGTACGGACGCCACCGAGTTCCACTGCCGCGACTGCGAAGGGATCGCCGCTGCGATAGGCTTCTCCAGAAGCGGCATCGACGAAATGGAGTACCGATTTCTCGCGAATGGTTTGTGCAACGCCACTCTCTGGTCCCGGCGATGAAGGCTCATTCGACAGAAAGTCGCGATAAGCCACCGGCACTTCATGCGACGCGGCAGCCCGAATTTGATCGGCGTCGACGGTCCATAATACGCCGAAGGCCGCACCACATAGGCTTGTCGCCTTTTCGAGCATCGCATCGAAAACCGGGGCGAGGTCGCCGGGCGATGAGTTGATGACCTGCAAGACCTCCGCGGTAGCAGTCTGCTGCTCTAGGGCGTCTCGGGTCTCGGTGATGAGCCGCGCATTCTCCATTGCGATCACCGCCTGCGACGCGAAATTTTGTAGGAGGACCACCTGCTTGTCCGAAAAAGGCCGCACCTCTTTGCGGTAAATGTTAAATGATCCAAGTAATCTGTTTTCTTGGCGAAGCGCCACTGCAAGCAGCGTCCGCACACCGCCGAGGTCGACGATCGCGCGGCGGTAGGGATCGGTCCCTGACCGATACGCCTCTTCCTCCATCAAGTCTGGAACTTGAACAACGTCCATCATCCCCTTTCTCAGACGTGTGTGCGCACCCCCCGGTCCAGGCTGGTCCTTTGTTGTTGATAAGTATTCAACGAGACGGGCTGGTAAGCCGCGCGTGGCAGCCGCCGTGACTGCGTTCCCGTCGTCGACGGCCAATACTCCGAAGGCTGCGTCGCAGAGATGCATCGCCTTTTCGAGCATTGCGTCAAATACCGGCGCGAGATCGCCGGGTGACGAATTGATGACCTGCAAGACCTCGGCGGTCGCGGTCTGTTGTTCGAGAGCGTCACGGGTCTCGGTGATCAGCCGAGCATTCTCGATTGCGATCACCGCCTGCGCAGCAAAGTTCTCAAGGAGCGTGATTTGCTTTTCGGAGAAGGGGCGAACTTCTTGGCGGTAGGCTACGATCGCTCCGAGCAGAGCGACCTCCTTACGCAACGGCACGGCCACAAGAGTGCGCGCCCCGCCGAGCTCGACCGTGGCAACGCGGAGCGGCTCGCCTGAGAGGTAGGCCGCATCTGCGCGGATGTCGGACAAATGGACCGAGCGCTCTCCGCCCGCGAGCCGCCCCAGGCCATTTCTGCTGTCGGATCGTATCGGATCGCGCAGGAAGTCGGCGTAGGCGGCGGGCACCGCGTGAAGCGCCATGGCGTGAAAGAATTCCCCATCGTAGCGGTAGAGCATCCCGTAGGCGGCGTCGCACAATCCGACCGCCTTTTCGAGAATCGCATCAAATGCCGGGGCGAGGTCGCCGGGCGAAGCATTGATTACGTCTAGGATTTCAGCCATCGCGGCCCTTTGAGCCTCGCCCTCATCGCGCTCGGCAAGGGCCTCATCGAGTCGTCGCTGAAAGTCAGCATTAGCACGTCGAAGATCGGCTACTTCGTCATCGAGCGTCGCGGTCATGTGCTTACTCCGTCGCGCCCCGCTCCCGTCGAATGATATTCGATCGGCACCTATCTCTAGCCGAGAAGGGTGTTTGACACGATCACCTTCTCGTCGAGAGCGTCAAGTCGGCATCGGAGTTCCTTAGAGCTATCTGATCGGCTGAACTCCGCGGTGGTGGCCGTTATCAATCACGACTTCAGGCCAGCGGCGTTGCACATCCGCAGAGGCCCGAGCGAAACCGACCGTCTTTCGAAGGGGATTGGGCACCAAACGCAGCGCGAACAGATCGGCGAGACCGAAGGGAGCCACGATGTGGAGCCGGTCGTCAGGTTCCATCCGGACGCCGACCGCGAATGTTGCCGAGGCAAAGCATTCTAATGCCTCAGCGGTGCACGAGAGCGGCTTGTACGGCTCGCCGAACTTTGCCTCAAACCAGAGATGCACGCGCGCTTGGTTCCGAACCTCGACCATGCTCCGCAGCGGTTCGTCGAAAGCGGCGTTCACCCGGCAGATCACTGCATCCTCGGCCTCGTAGGAGAGGTTGGACGCATCGAAATAGCCGAGGTCGTAATCCTTGATTCCGTAGTCGAGCGGGCGACCGGTTAGATGATTGAGCACAGGCTGGTAGATTGCGCCAGAAAACACCAGCCAATCAGGAAGACGGAAATGGCGTGCGACCGAAAGCACTTGCATCAGCACGGGCGTCGAGCGCACGATCGTGGTCAAGCGCTCCCGTAATTCGCTTTCGCTTGCCTGGACATGTAGCACCGCAGTAACGGACCCGTGGACCTCTATGTCTCAGATAGTCGGTCGGATATTTGCGTTAAGCCGGAACAGATTTGTCGGGTCGTACTGGTTCTTCAGTAAGGTCAAACGCTCGAAGTTTGAGCCGTATGCCGACTTCACCCGCTCATCGTCATCGCTAATCGCATCGTCGACCGCATTGACATACGCGCTCGGCTCGTAGCACGGCCTAAGCGACTCCCAACATTCGCGTGCCCAACGGATGCACCTGTCTGTGTCAGCCCGATCCTGCCAGATCGCCCACGGTCCACTATCATAATGATCAAACCGATGACCGAAGGCAGTAT
>Ga0210402_10004338_pt1 | contig 12961 bp, 11 predicted proteins | sample IncBWC7MmetaG_FD_161055 | JGI IMG/M metagenome (GOLD analysis project Ga0210402, IMG submission 161055) | Forest soil microbial communities from Barre Woods Harvard Forest LTER site, Petersham, Massachusetts, United States - Inc-BW-C-7-M | ecosystem: Environmental > Terrestrial > Soil >...
GGTGCAGGTCCTCTCGAGGTGCTCAAAACACAGGATTCGCAGGCTACTCCCGGCCGGCCGGCCCGGTCCGGCCAGTCTACAATACCGACCAGCCAATAACCGCTTTGAAGGGTACAGGGATTCGAACCGCTGGTCCCCCCGTGAAAAGGGACAGCGTCTTGCGACCACCCTGATCGACCTCCGCCCCTTCTCCTCCCCGAGAATTAAGAGAGAGGGACCGAGGGTTCGAATCCACTTCCCTCCAGCGGGGAGTCCGGTGCGAACCTGATTTTCGGGGGTGCTCTGCCCGGTCACATCGGGACCTCGATCGTATCCAACTCGCGCAAGATCCACGGCGGCGACGAGTCGGACGCCATGAACGCGACGCCATGACTCGGGGACAGTGTGGTTCGCTACACCTTCACTGGAGGAGACTTGCACTCCTTCTCCTTGCCGGTCTCCCGGCGCACGCGTTGTCAAGTTAACAACCTTAGCGCGAAATCTGGCCGGGACTGACGTTTAGGTAGCTTGAGAATCTCTGCCCGGGCTGCAGCTCATCCTGGTGCCGCGCCAAGGTTCAGAAGGGTGAGGGCTGTGGCGCCGGCTCGCCGAAGTGGAGCAGCCTGAGCACGAAAAATCACCCGCCTTCGTTTATACACTGGAAGAGAAGCCGAACCGCCAAAATTTGTCCTTCGATGTCATCGAGTTTGAATAATCTTCTAAATTAGCATCCTGTGTAGCAAAATAAGTCTGAGCTCTTTACAAAATAATTCTCACACACCGTTCACCATTATTTACACAATGACGCGTTGCATACATCATGGGGTTACAACATCTGTCTAAGCTCTCTCTATCAAACATCTGAGTAAGTCATGCGAGGAGCGAGCAATGTCCGAATTTCACCGACTCATAGAACAGCAGATCCGGCGATTGAGACGCTATGCGGGGGCGCTCACCCGCAACCGCGACCGAGCGGACGATCTGGTGCAAGACACGCTGAGCCGCGCGCTTGACAAGCAGCACCTCTGGCAACCCGGCACCAATCTCGGAGCCTGGTTGTTCACGATAATGCATAACCAAAACGTGAATAATGTTCGGCGGGATGTTCGCGAATCCGCCGCAGTCGATATCGAGCGGGTATCCGCGACGCTGCCTGCCACGACTGATCCCTCGGCATCGCGCAAGATGGTTGAGCTCGACCGCGCACTGGCCCGGCTTCCTCTGGAGCAGCGGCAAGTGATCCTGCTCGTGGGCCTGGAAGGCATGTCCTATGAGGACACAGCAGGAATCCTCAGCATTCCGGTCGGCACCGTCCGCTCGCGCCTATCCCGTGGGCGCGACACTCTTCGCGAGCTCTTGGATATGGAAGAACGTCCCGCCGTCTCGGCTCTGCCGCGGGTAGCCTGATGCTAGCCTGCACCCGCGCCGGGCCAGGAGGGCTATCGCCAGCCACAGGCCCTTCCATTGCTATCCCGCTTTGTCTGTCACAGGCGGTCCATACGAGGCTTTCGGATAGCGGATCGAGCTTCAGCGAGAACAGCGCGTTGGCGTTCTCGCGTCCCATCTTGACCTTCTTTTCGTGATCGAGCACCAGATCGTCGAACCAGCGACCGGCGACGTCCATCTGCTCGTAAGGGTAGTCAACCGAGAACAGGATGCGTTCAACGCCGATCTGTTCGAGGACCGCATGCATCTGGCGAGCGTGAAAGTGGCCGCTGGTCGTGAGCCAGAAATTTCGCGCGAAGTAATAGCTCGGCCGTTGCTTGGCCTTGTTGCCTTTCTCACCATAGCGCTGCTCGTCCATGCGGTGCTGCAGCCGGGGAAGCAGGAAAGGCAACCCCTCGCCGAGATGGCCGACGATAATCCTGAGATTTGGATAGATGTCGAACAGCCCGCTGAGCATCAGGCGCACGGCGTGGCTGGACGTCTCATAACCAAAACCCCAAGCGGAGCCCACGAGCTCGGGATAGCCCTGCAAGACGCGCCGCTGGCTCGGCAGCGGCTCGCGCCGATGCAGATAGACCGGCACATCCAGTGCGGCAACGCGATCCCAGAATTCCCGGACCGGCTCCCCATCCAGATACTGAACCTGCTCGTCCGGTCTGATGTTCGAATAGCCGTTGATCAAGGCGCCCTTGAGGCCGAGCTCCTTGACTGCCCGCTCCAGCTCATCCGCCGCTGCTTTGGGGTTCTGGATCGGCACGGCTGCGAACGAGGAGAGGCGATCGGGATGGGCCTTGATGAAACGGGCGGCATAGTCGTTGGCGTCACCGGCGAGGGCCGAAGCCTTTCCGGGATCGGCGACACGCTGCACGCCGGGCGACGTCAGCGACATGATGCACATTTCGATGCCGGCGCGGTCCATCTCGAAGACACAAGCATCGGGATCAACGAGTCGGCGTTCGACGTCCCTCGCATAGTCGGGCCCGTTGCGGCCCGCCTCGCCTGAGGAGTCCCACAGGCTGTTGTTCATCTGGGTCGAGAAATGCTCCTCGAGCGCGATTTTTCCGTCCATGTTTTGCTGCCCTTCCTCGAATTTCCAACTCATCCTGACGCATTAAAACCAAGCGCGTGCCCTCAGCGGGCGAGCAGGCCCGGCTTCAAGGCGATGTGTTTGTACTCGATGAAGTCGTCGAGGACGGCGAGGCCGTCCATGCGGCCGAGACCGGACTGCTTGAAGCCGCCGTCCTCGGTGCTGTCGTAGACCTTAGCCCAGTCGTTGATCCAGACCGTGCCAGCATCCAGCGCTTGAGCGATCCGCAACGAACGGTCCACATCGCGGGTCCAGACGCTGGCGGCCAGGCCATATTCGCTGTCATTGGCCAGCGCAACGGCTTCCGCCTCATCCTCGAAGACCTGCAGGGTCAGGACCGGGCCGAAGGTCTCCTGCTGCACGATATCGAGCTTCGCGTCGCTGACCTCCAGGAGGGCCGGCCGGAAGAAGGCGCCTTTGGCGAGCGGCCCCTTCGTGAAAGGGCCGCCGCGCACGATGGTTTTGGCGCCGGCGGCGATCGCCGCCTCGACCACCTGCTCGACGCGAGAGACGTTCGCCTTGTCGATCAGCGGCCCCATATCGCTGGCGGGATCGCCCGCCGGACCGACCTTGACGGCCTGGAGACGGGCAGCAACCCCCTCGCGAACCTTGTCCGCGATACCCGCTGCACCAGAAGTCGGGAGCCGGTCATACAGAACTGGCCCGCGAATACGGTCACCGCCTTCTCCAGCACTGGAAGTGCTGCGTCCACATCGGCATCGTCAAACAGGATCATCGGTGTCTTGCCGCCGAGTTCCAGCCCAAACCGTTTCGTGCGGGCCGCCCCGACCGCGCTGATCGCCCGGCCAGTGCGGGTGCTGCCGGTGAAGCTGATCACGGGAACGTCCGGCGATTCGACAAGGTGGGCGGAACCATCGGGGCCGCTCTCGAAGAAGAGGTTGATGACACCTTTCGGTAAATCCAGGGCTTCCGCCATGATCTTCGCCATCAGATGCGCGACCTGCGCGACCTGTCCCGGGAGCTTGATCACCCCGGTGCAGCCGGCGGCGAGCGCCGGGGCGAGCGAGCGAATCGTCAGCACAACCGGCGAGTTCCAGGGTGCGATAACACCGACCACGCCCACCGGCTGGCGCAGTCGAGGTCACCAAGCTCGAGGAATGGCTGAACGCGGGCAAAATCGATGCGGCTGTCTGCAACCGGGGCTATGTCCCGGTGGACTCGGCCGGGGAAGTGATATTCACCGACCACTATGTATGCCTCGCCAGCAGTCGGCATCCTAGGCTCTCTTCGGAGCTGACGATGCAGCAATATCTGGCCGAAAGACATGTCCTGGTCGATCCAGAAACCGGCCACAGTGTGGTCGAGGAGCGACTGCAAGAACTCGGTTGCACCCGCAAGATCGCGCTGCGCGTGCCGCATTTCAGCGTGCTGCCGGAGGTTATCGCGACCACGGATCTCTTGCTCACGGTTCCGTCAAGTGGGGCCCGCAGGTTTGCAGCTCAGCATTCCGTCCGAGCTCTCGATCTGCCTTTCACGGTCCGCAAACTCGAAATCATGCTGCGGTGGCAAGAGCATAGCGGCGATATCGTTGCTCAACGCTGGCTCTGCCAAACTGTGCGGGAGTGCGTAGTAGGGGTCACGCCATAGAACAGGCAGAATTGCACGTCGCTTTTATCTACCAAAAACAGCGATAGCGGACTTGATGGCGATGCCGCCGATGCGGGTGCGGCGCATCTCTCGCGCATGCTGAACGGTCTCGTGCGCGGCGAAGTTCTGGCCGACCGCGACAAACGCCTTCCACTCGTCGCTCATTCAGATGGGCTCTGGGCTCGACCTCTTTCTCGAGCACGCGTTCGACTTCAAATGCGCGCCAAGTTAGCGTCCGCGCTGGTGATGGAACTTCCGCGGTGAGCCCACGCCGGGGATGAAGGGCCGCTCTCGGAACTCTCCGCCAGCCGGTGCAAAGGTCGGCTTCGGGGCAGTTTCAGAAGCACGGCGACGCGCAAGCCAACGGGTGCGATGCGCCGATTCCGGCCACTCGCGAGGCCAAATGGAACCGCGGGGTTCGAGCCATATCTGCCATTTGTTGACATGAGCCGCTGGTAACCCTGAGCACACACCGCTTCGAGGGCAGCTGAGTGATCGCTGTCAGGGCAACCCACGAAAGCGATTTCGTGGATTATTTGATCGAGTCAGGCGCATGGGAGGGAGTTAGCGTCTCGGTGCCCAGCGGGCTTTCTCTCCTTTGGCGGAGCGGAATATCTTCGAGGGCCGACCTTGGGCGCCGATACACTTCCCGGATGCCGGCCGTCCAGTGTTCATTTCGCGCGATGCGAAGCTGGAGGCGCATGAAAAACGGGGAACAGGGTAAGGAAATGACGAATTCGCCAGACATAGCGAAGGCGGTAAGCTGGTGACGCCGATAACACTCTACCGCAGCGACCGGCTGCGGGTGAGGCTGGCCACATTTCTGGATATCGGCCGGGCGGCGTTGCGGGCGATGGCGCCGATCGTCGATCTGCTGGTCCGCCTGTCGTTGGCGAAGGCATTCTTTGCGCCGGGTATGCTTCCTGGCGGCGATATCGGCGATTTCCACGCCACCTGGCCGATGATCGCCGCAAAAGTAATGAGACCGGTGCTGCTGGCCGCGGGGTTTTTGGTCAGGCCCTTAGCGCTGCTGATGCTGGTGTTGACCTTGCTCGCGCAGTCCCTTGGAGTGCCGCATGACGAGCACCTGTTCTGGGCCGCTCTGTTCGGCTGGTATGTCGTGCAGGGTGCCGGGCCGCTGTCGCTCGATCATATTCTTGGCAAAGGCTTGGCGCACAGCCCCCTACCTCTAGCCGGCCCGGCAATGGCGACTCTACGCTGGGTTAGTCGGGAAGTCGGCCCGTTCTATCTGTTCGCGATACGGCTATGGCTGGCGGCTGCACTCATTGGACCCGTGACGATGCACGCAATGCTGCCGACCATGGAAGCCGGGATGCTGCCTCGGCCCTTGGCGATCGTCGGCGCCGCCCTCTTGGCGCTGGGTCTGTCGACGCCGGTGGTCGCGGCCGGTCTTCTCGCCGGGGCATCCGGCATGGCGATAGCCGGCGCGGATCAGGGCATGACTATCTATGGACCTCTGCTATTGGCCGTGCTTGCGGTATTCGGCGCGGGACCCTATTCGCTCGACCGTCTGATCATTGATTGGGTGCATCGCGCGTTCCCAGCCGACGAGAACGCACCGCATGTCGTCATCGTCGGCGCAGGCTTTGGCGGCATGGCATGCGCGGCGGGGCTGCGCCATGAGCGGGCGCGAGTTACCCTGATCGACCGTCACAACTATCACCTGTTCCAGCCGCTGCTGTATCAGGTCGCAACAGCCGCTCTTTCCCCCGCTGATATTGCGACGCCGATCCGCGGCGTCTTCCGCGACAACCCAAGACTGCGGGTCTTGCGCGGCAGCGTCACCGCAGTGGACGTCGCTGCCCGCCGATTGATCGTGGACGGACGCGCGGTCGCGTACGACGCGCTGGTGATCGCCACCGGCGCCACGCACGGCTATTTCGGCCGGGAGGAATGGGCGGTTTACGCGCCAGGGCTGAAATCGGTGCAGGACGCGACCAGCATTCGCAGCCGCATCCTGGATGCTTTTGAGCAAGCTGAGGCGACGGACGATCCTGCAGCGCGGGTGAGTCTCTTGACGTTTCTGATCGTCGGAGCGGGACCGACCAGTGTTGAGATGGCGGGGGCGATAGCAGAACTCGCCCGCAACGGGATGGCCAAAGACTTCCGCAACTTCGACCCGGCATCGGCGCGCATCTTGCTGGTGCAGGCAGGGCCTCGCGTGCTGCCTCAATTCAACGAACGGCTGTCGGCCTTCGCCCGGACTTCGCTTGAGGCGCTCGGCGTCGAAGTGCGCGTGGACAGCCGGGTCGAAGGCATCGACGCTGAGGGCGTGGTGGTAAGCGGCGAGCGCATTCGCGCCGGCACCGTCTTGTGGGCAGCCGGCGTCGTCGCCTCGCCGGCAGCTGCCTGGCTGGGGATTGAGCCTGATCGGGCGGGCCGCATCAAGGTGGGGCCGGACCTCTCCGTCCCTGGTATACCCGACGTCTTTGCGATCGGCGACACCGCGCTGGCGCTCGCCTGGGACGGCCAGCCTGCTCCAGGACTGGCCCCCGCGGCGAAGCAGGGCGGCGCCTATGTTGCGGCGGTGCTGCGGGCCCGGATGCGCAACCGGAGGTCTCCACCGCCGTTCCGCTATCGGCACCAGGGCAGTTTGGCCACGATCGGACGCAAGAGCGCGGTCGCCGATTTCGGGCGGCTCAAACTGACTGGCGCGGTGGCGTGGTGGCTGTGGGGCGCCGTGCACGTGATGTTCTTGCTCGGCGTGCGCAACCGGCTTTCGGTGATCCTCGGCTGGGTCTGGTCGTATTTCACGTTCGACGTTGGGGTCCGATTGATTACCGACGAGGGGACTCGACGGTTATCACCGAGCCATGCCGGCGCGCATTGACCCCATAATCGCGGCCCAATCCGCAATCCCAACGGTTCACGGCACGTCCCGCGGCGATTGACCGATCAACGCCGCGTAGGATTTTGAGATCTGGGACCACCGTTAGTGCCTTTCTGGGACCTTGTTGCACGGATCGGTCGTTAGGCGGCGAGGATCGGACGGTGTATCAGGGCCCCGTTTCTGACTGGGCAGCCACCGTGCCATTCAAAGCCAACCAAGACCGCCGTCATCACATCCCGAAGCAGCGGCACAGAGTGACGAATTGGGCTGCCTATGACATCGCGTTGCGCCAGCGCGGGAGCCTGACCGTGTGGTTCACGGAAGCGGCGATTGCGGCGTGGAAGGCCGAGCCACGCTGCACGCGCGGCGGTCAGCCGCGCTACTCGGCGTTGGCGATCACCACGGCGCTGACGCTGCGGGCGGTTTTCCGCCTGGCGCTGCGCCAGACCGAAGGGCTGATCGCATCCCTGCTTCGGCTGCTTGGTCTTGATCTCGCAGCACCCGATCATTCGACGATCAGCCGACGGGGCGAGACATTGCCGGTGTCGCGACCACGAGCCGGCAGCGAAGCGGTCCACCTGCTGGTGGACAGCACAGGGCTTAAGCTCTGCGGTCCCGGTGAGTGGCTGGTCGAGAAGCACGCCGCAAAGGTGCGTCGGTGCTGGGGAAAGCTCCATATCGGGGTGGACGCCGACACGGGAGAGATCGTTGCCGCCGAGCCGACCGGCAAGGATGTCGATGACGGCTCGCAGGTCGGTCCCTTGCTGGACCAGATTGCGGGCCCGGTTGCGTCGTTTACCGGCGATGGGGCGTACGATCGGGACGATGTCTACAGTGTGGTCTGCCAGCGTCATCCGGATGCGGCGGTCATTGTGCCGCCGCGTTCGAGCGCGGTGCCAAGCGCAACGGCAGAGACCGCGCCGACCAAGCGCGACCGGCATCTGCAGCTGATCGCCGAGCGCGGTCGGATGGGCTGGCAGCGGGCATCTGGTTACAATTGGCGTGCCCTGGTGGAGGGCGATATCGGCCGCTACAAGCGAGTGATCGGTGACGCACTGCACTCACGGACCGAAGGGCGGCAGACGACCGAGGTGGCCATTGCTGTCGCCTCGCTGAACCGGATGCTCGAGCTAGGGCGGCCAGAGTACCTTCGTCTCTCATAAATGCAAATGCAGGGGGCCGACTTCGCCCGGCTACTGATCCGTGCAACAAAGTGGATCGGCTATAGAGATTCGCGCACGCGTGTAATAAAAAAGCCCCATCAGCAGTATTCGGCTGAAATACGAGACATATATCGTGCTGGCTCGCCAGCCGCGCTGCAGGAGAAATGGTGCGTCTTGCAACTGAAGCCGAAGACGAGCGCACACGGGCTATTTGTTCTGGTATGGTCCTAGAGCGCGCCTGGGGTAAGCCTCGCGAATATGATCCTGATAAGGAGGCTCCGAAGAGAGTGCCGCCCTTCAACCCCGACCTTTATACTACCGACGAGTTGCGCCAGATGCAGGCGGTGATGCTGATGATGGCGCGGCGGCAGGGGCTGGTTCCGGAGGAGGGGGAGGCGGTCTAGCCTGCGATAGCCGCGGCCTGCGTTTCTCCCCGCCGAAAGGCTTGTTAGAGCCAGCCACCCTTACCGCCTCGCCTTGTTAGACCCAGGTCTGCTTCGGCCGCCGATGCCTTGTGCTGATCGGCGTTGGTGAGCGCCGCGCGGTCGAGGGCGGCCGACGGGACGGGCTGGAGGCTCATCCATAACCGGGTGGAGCGAGCCCTTGTTGCGCGTCACACCAGCCGGAGGCCGCGCGTGTTGCGTGTCACGCTGGCGCCTGGCTGGCTCGCCCCGGAGACAAGCGCCGTCCCGGGAGCATGCTCTTCAGCCGACAAGTCTTCCTTATGAGCCCCATTTCAATACGTCACAGTGTCACAACCAGCAGAAACACTGGGGTTTTTGACCTTTTTCATCCGTCACAACCGAACACGTTGTGACGTTTCCGACTATGTGTGAAAGGCACGGAATCCCTGGCTTGTGACGGTGTGACGGTGAAAGCGGGGATGACGCCCGAAGGCGTCCTCGGGGCCTGCAAGCGCGCGAAGTTCGGTGCGCCGAGCGGCACGGTTTTGGCCCCGGTATTGCCGTCGCGGAGGCGCGCCACTCCTTGGTAGTCGATCCCGCTCCGGCGATCAGGAGGCCGTTTCGCCGGTTTCTTCACGGGCGCCCAATGGATTAGTGGCCCCGGCCGCCGGGCAGATGCCCGATGCGCGCTTCATCGTCCGACGAGGCTGGCCGGGTCCGGACACGTCCGGGCTACGGCAAGGCCTCGACGAACCTGAGCCGAGGCTATGAGAACGTCCCGGGTACTTTGCTACCGAATTTGCTACCGAACGCGGTAGCACGCGATGGGACGAGAACGGACAGAGGGCGATTTCGAGACCGGATAAGCCAGACAATCCGCGACGTTTCGGGACGTCTCGATACGCATCGCGACGGCTTGGATAGAATTAGGAAACCGGCGCTCTATCCGCTGATCTACGGGGCCGGCGGCGCCGAAGATACTCAGCCCGCGGCCGCTTCGCCAACGGCGCTTTAGACGACGCTTGCGACGGTGTCGGGGTGCGCTTCGGCACGGGCGCCGCGGCCGTCGATCTGGCGCAGAAATGCTTCGAACATTGAGAGCGACCATAGTGCCGCGCTATGGTCGCGTTCACCGGATTGATGCTGATCGAGCAGCCGCGCGACCGTGGCCATATCGAAGAGCCGGGCTCTCGCCGCGCCGCATACCGGTGGCAAGCGCGATCAGAACGAGCCAATAGCGAGCCAATAGATAGATGCGCCGATGTTGGGTAACCTCGAGCAATCTTTGGGCCGGCTCCGTCGTTAGCGTTGTCATCTCCATGCGCTCGACCTTCGGGAGCCGTCTTCTAAAAGCGTCGCAGGAATTGCGCGCTACGAGCTGTTGCTCGGCTGCGCGCACTGAGCATGCGATGAATGTGACGACGGATCCGGGGTGATAAGGCGCCCATTTTGCCATCGCGACGACCACGGCGCTTCCCAGTCGGCATCTGCATCACCGTCCCCCCCGAAGGTGTCGGACAGCACGCTCGATTGACCGCCCGGCTCTACGAGAATTGCGTCGCGGACGGGTGAGCCATGACGCCGTCGGGAACGCCGGATTACCGAAGCGGTTATCCGCTACACCGCCCGGGCTGGTGCACTGTGGGGAAGGGAAGGGCCTTGGCCGGCAATCACGATGCCGCGGCACTCGGTCGCGCACAGATGATTGCAGGTCTGGGGATCACCACCATCTCGGTTGGAATATGGAGGTTCGAATGAAACCGTTTCTGCTTACCCTCGCGGCCTTGGTCCTTGCTGGCCGTGCCGCCCTCGCCGCCGACGCGACGGCATTCGCTCCGGACGTGGATGCGAATTGCGTGCCTGGAATGACGGCCCCTGCCCCCGGGGTCTGTTCGTTACCGGGCTACCGCTGGGAGTTGACGACACATTACCTCAACCACGGCGAGACACGGACTGATTGGATGCTGTTGCCGAATCGATAATGCGCTGACTCCAGCCGGCACCTTTTTTCGTCATGCCCGCGAAAGCGGGTACCCAGGGCGGTCCGCTCGGTGCGCGCAGCCCTGGACCCCCGCTTTCGCGGGGGCGACGAGACGAGGAAAACGGGAACCATCTGCCTGGTTCGCACCACTAGCTGGATTCAGGATCGCGGGTGTCGACAGGGTTCCAGCTCGATCTCACGGCGCCGAAGATACTGCGGCCGTGGCTGCTTCGCCTGCGGCGCTCCTAGACCACGCTTGCGACGGTGTCGGGACGCGCATCGGCGCGGGTGCGGCAGCCGTGGACCTGACGCAGAAATGCTTCGAACATCGAGAGCGACCACAGCACGGCGCTATGGTCGCGTTCACCGGATTGATGCTGATCGAGCAGCTTCGTGACCGTGGCCATATCGAAGAGCCCGCAATCGCTCAGCACGGACCCGCACAGGGTTTCGCGCACCCGCTCGCGCAGCGGACCGCGGAACCACGCGGCGAGCGGCACCGCAAACCCTTGCTTGGGGCGGTAGAGGATCGCCTTGCTGACGTGCGGTTCGAGTGCAGCTTTGAAAATGTACTTGCCTTCCGGACCCCGCAATTTGAGCCGCGAGGGCAGCCTCGCCGCCCATTCGACGAGCGTGTGGTCGAGCAAGGGAACGCGGACCTCGAGCGAGTTCGCCATGCTGGCGCGATCCACCTTGGTCAGGATATCGCCCGGCAGGTAAGTCTTGAAATCGGCGTACTGCACCCGTGACAGCGGATCGGCGCTGCTGCACCGCAGCATGTGCGCCCGCAACACCTCCACAGCGTTGTAACCGTCGAGCTCGCGCGTCAAATCCGGGCTGAACAGCCGACGGCGAAGAACCGTTCCACAGGTAGAAACAGACGAGAAATACGCCTCGATCGAATCGCGGGCGAGCTCCTGTAGGGTCGCCTTGGCGCGGAGCGGGCGCGGCGCCCAGTCGAGCTTGGGATAAAGCGCACCAATAAGACCGAATATCGGGCGGCGCAGGGCACCCGGCAGCAGCGCGCGCACCCGCTCCTCGAAGCAATGCCAGCGATAGCGCCGGTAGCCGGCGAAAACCTCGTCTCCGCCATCCCCGGACAAAGCCACAGTGACATTCTCGCGCGCTGTGGCGCAGACCCGGAAGGTCGGAATCGCCGAGCTGTCGCCAAACGGCTCGTCGTAGATCGTCGCCAGCCGATCGAGAAGATCGAAGGAATTCGGGTCGACGGCTCGGACATGGTGGTCGGTGCCGTAGCGGTGCGCGATCTCGCCGAAGTAGGCGGACTCGTCCCATCCTTTTGTTCCAAACGCGATCGAGAACGTGCTGACCGGCTCTGTCTTGAGCCCCGCCATCATCGCCACGACGCCGCTCGAATCGACGCCGCCCGAGAGGAACGCGCCCAGCGGCACGTCGGCGATCATCCGCATGCGGACCGACTCGCGCAGGCGGGCGATCAGCTCTTCCTCGATTTCCTCCCGGCGTATCGGAGCGTCGTCGAGAAATTCCACGTCCCAATAGGCGTGCGGCTCGGGCACCGGCTCGCCGCGCTGAACGAGAAGATAGTGCGCGGGAGCGAGCTTCCGGACGCTGCGATAGATCGTCCGCGGATCGGGCACATAACCGAATGCGAAGAACTCCTCGATGGTTTCAGGATCGAAGCGGCGATCGATCTCAGGGCTCAGCAAGAGCGATTTCAGCTCGGAGGCGAAGAGCAGCCGGCCATCGGGCAGAAAGCTGTAATAGAGCGGCTTCTCCCCGAGGCGGTCGCGGGCGAGGAACAGCGCCTCGCGCCGGGAATCCCACAGAGCAAAGGCAAACTGCCCGTTGAACCGATCGAGACACGCCGTCCCCCATTCCTCCCAGGCGTGGACGATCACCTCGGTATCGCAGCGCGTCCGGAACACATGGCCCAATTCCATGAGTTCGGCCATCAGCGGCTGGAAATTGTAGATCTCGCCGTTGTAGACGACGCAGACCGTCCCATCCTCGTTGAAAAGCGGCTGATCGCCGGTCACGAGGTCGACGATCGCCAGGCGGCGGTGGCCGAGCCCCAGCCCCGGCGCGAAATGGAAACCGTCGCCGTCCGGTCCGCGATGACCGAGGATATCGGTCATATGCCGCAGCAACGCCCGATCGACCCCGGCGTGTCCGCGATAATCGAAGATACCCGCTATGCCGCACATCCTATGATCCGGTTTGAAAAATCAAAAACATCGAGCCGCCCTCGAATCGCCGACTACGTTATCGCAGGCCTAGCATCTGCGCCATCCGTAGTCGTGCCGCAGCAAGATCGCCAACCATCTTTTCGACCTCGGGTGCACGTCGAGCAACTGTGTTGAGAGGTGTGGTGAGGACCTCCCTCCCGACCCTGGGCAGCATGGCGCCGTGCTCGCCGCCGTCAATCGGGATAGGGGGACATCTCGCGATGCCACCCCTCCC
>Ga0210402_10004339_pt1 | contig 12960 bp, 12 predicted proteins | sample IncBWC7MmetaG_FD_161055 | JGI IMG/M metagenome (GOLD analysis project Ga0210402, IMG submission 161055) | Forest soil microbial communities from Barre Woods Harvard Forest LTER site, Petersham, Massachusetts, United States - Inc-BW-C-7-M | ecosystem: Environmental > Terrestrial > Soil >...
GTGATCCTTGTGTTCCAGCCGACGAATACCGCTTACGGTGTGGGTTTCGACCCGCTTGGTCTCAAGTGGAACTTCGAACGCCATGGGCACATCTCGCCCTACCTCGAACTCACTGGAGGCACGGTTTTCACCAACCATAACGTTCCGACAGGAACGAACACTGTGAATTTCATGGATCAAGCCGCGCTGGGCCTGCACATCCTCGGCGCGAAGCACAATGTAAGTCTCGAACTCCGCTACATGCACATCTCGAACGCCGGATTGGCGACGCCGAATCCGGGGATCAACACCGTGCAGGTACGGCTAGGAATAGGCAGATTCTCCGGCGGAAAGAAGCCCTGAGAAGCTCCTCGCGTCCTCCCTCCTCTGTGTGAAATTCTTCTCATCGGTTTCCGAGCGCTGCCATCCTTGCTTCCGCGCTCTGCCCCCAGCTATTCTTCCTACTTATGTCCACGCTCGTCGAATGTGTTCCGAACTTCTCTGAAGGCCGCGACAAAGCCAAAGTTGACGCCATCATCGAGGCCATGAAAATGCCCGGCGTCTACCTCCTCGATCGCGAAATGGATTCCGACCACAACCGCTGCGTCATCACTTTGGTTGGGGAGCGCGAGGCGATTCAGGAAGCCGCCATCCGAGGCGTGGGGAAGGCTTCTGAACTGATCGACCTCAACGTCCACACGGGCGCGCATCCCCGCATGGGCGCGGCCGACGTCGTTCCCTTCATCCCGATCGATGGCGTCACCATTGAGGACTGCGTGGCCATGGCGAACCATGTCGGCGAGCAGATATGGAAGCGTTACCGGATTCCTGTGTATCTATACGAAGCCGCCGCCAGGATTCCCGAGCGACAGGGGCTGGAGAATATTCGACGCGGCCAGTTCGAAGGTATTCGCGCTGAGATTGCGACTAGTCCGGCGCGCTGTCCGGACTTCGGGGATCCTTGCGTGCATCCTACGGCGGGCGCGACCGTCGTGGGAGCGCGCAAGTTCCTCATCGCTTATAACGTTTTCCTCAACACCCCTGAGGTTGCTGTCGCCAAGAAGATCGCCAAAGCTGTGCGCTTCTCGAGCGGGGGCATGCGATTCGTGAAAGGCGCTGGCTTCCTGGTTCGGGGCATGGCCCAGGTTTCCATGAACCTTACCGACTTCGAACAAACACCCGTCCACCGCGTTTTTGAGATGGTGAAGCGTGAGGCTGCACGCTACGGGGTTACCCCGGTGTCGAGCGAAATCGTGGGACTGATCCCCAAAAAGGCCTTGGAACAGGCTGCCGAGTGGTTCCTTCAGGTGGAAAACTTCGATTCCTCGTTGATTCTGGAGAATCGTCTGATGTCCGTCATGGGCGGCAAGATGGCTGTCGGTGGACTGCGCGCTGGAGTCGAACCTTTCGTCGAGCAGCTTGCCGCCCCCACCGCGACTCCCGGCGGAGGCAGCGCCTCAGCGGCAGCAGCGGCCATGGCTGCGGGCCTGGCAGTAATGGTCGCCTCGATGTCGCGCGGCAAGAAGGCATACCTGCAACATGAAGCGCAACTGAGCGCGGCCATCGCCCGGCTGACCCCATTGCGTGAAGAACTCAAGGCAGCGGTCGATGCCGATGCCGAGTCCTACAACTCAGTCCTGAAGGCGTACCAGCAGGCCAAGTCCGCGGACGAAACGACTGGCGGGGCAATGATCGAAGCCGCCCTCAGCGAAGCGACGGCCGTTCCGTTGAGCGTCGCCGAAAAAGCACACGAGATCGCGCAGGTAGTACAGTCGCTCGAGCCTATTACGAATCCCAACATGAAGTCGGACTTGACCACAGCCCGGGCTCTAGCCAGTGCCGCGGTTACCGGTGCGCTGGCCAATGTTGAGATCAATTTGGTATCCCTCAAAAATCAAGCCTTTGTCGCAGAAGTGCGGCGTCGGACCGCAGACCTGTTGTAGACATGCTGCTGGCAATGTCTTCTCTACCGCAACCCCAGACGAAGCAAACTGCATTTCTACGCGACCAGGCTCCGCCGGACTCCGACCGGTCAAAGGGCATGTACTTTTGGTCCGTTTCTTAAGCCTGCAAGTAAAATACAATAAAGCGATCTATTCACTACACCGGCGATTCGTGCATCCAAGTATAAAGGTGCATGCAACCCTAACCGTTATCGGATTCGAGGCGTTATGAAACTCTTTAAGATTTGTATGGCTTCTCTATTTCTGGTGAGCATGGCGTACGCGATGCCGCTGAACTCGTCTGCTCGCTCCTGCGTTCCTGGAGATTTGCTGCAACTGATCTCGGTAGACTACCGCGCTCTCAAGGATTCGCCCACGGCAATGGCGCTGAAACAACAGTTGATGCCGGAAAACATCAAGCAGTTTGAAGCGGCCCTGAAGGCGATCGGACTCGATCCCGACAAAGACGTCGACACGCTCACCTTCGCCTCGTTTCACGCCGGCAAGCAGGGCGTGAAGACCGTGGGCATCGCCGCCGGCCCCTTTAACATGAAGGCCGTGTTGAAGAAGATGAAACTGCAGAAGTTTGTGCCCAAGAAGTACGGCACCGCCGAAATCTATCCCATGGATGGCGGTTTCGTGATGAGTTTCCTCGACGACAGCACCCTGCTGTTCGGGGACGCGACCTCGATCCGTGTCGCGCTTGATACCAGGGATGGACAGGTCCTGGGGCTGGATACCAATGGCAATATGGCCGATATGATGTCGAGCGTCGACTCCGCGCCGGTCTGGAGTATTCTGGACCAGGCTGGCACCCAGAATATGATGCGCTCCGCCATGGGAGACGCTTCCAAAGTAGCCGATTACGACACCGTCAAGAAGCGCCTGATGGGGTCACGATACACGCTCAGCTTCAACAGTGGCGTCAATTTCGATCTTGCCGTGATCACCTCTGACACCACAACCGCGGCCACCGTTTCGTCGCTGCTCAAGGGTTACATGCTTTACAAGAAGATGAGCGCCACACCTGCAGAGAAGATCGCCGTGGAGAATACCGCAGTCGACTCCGACGGTTCCAACGTGCAAGTACGCTTCAAGGCCAACGACCAGCAGTTCCAGTCGCTGATGCACTCCGACCTGTTCGCGGCGGTTACGCACTAAGTCAAGAACGATTCGCCACAAAGGCACTGAGACACGGAGAACCACGTTTCAGTGCCTTTTTGTTGGTTGATTGTTTCTCCTCGACTGGATGGCCCGCAGTGAATATCACTTCCTCTGAGTTGCCCGTTTTTCCCTCGCCCAGCCTGCTTTCACGATTTGACGGGCGCGACCGACGGCAAGCGCATCCTCGGGTACGTCTTCGGTAATGCACGACGCCGCCCCAACATACGCGCCCTTGCCCACGCGCACCGGGGCTACGAGCGTGCTATCGCTGCCGATGAATACGCCGTCTTCAATGATTGTCGTGTGCTTGTGGGCTCCGTCGTAGTTGCAGGTGATGGTTCCAGCGCCGATGTTTACGCCCGCGCCAATCTCAGCGTCGCCCAGATAGGTGAGGTGATTCGCCTTCGATCCCTTGCCCAGTTTGATCTTTTTGGTCTCGACAAAATTGCCCACATGCGCCCCTTCGCCGATGTCGCTGCCTGGACGCAGGTGTGAAAAGGGGCCCACGACCGCGCCCGTGCCGACGCGCGCTTCTTCCATCACGCATCCTGGACGGACCATCACTCCGTCCCCAATTGCAGAGTCGCGGATCACGCAATACGAGCGCACACGGCAGCCCGTGCCAAGCCGCGTTTTTCCCAGCAATTGCACGTAGGGCTCGATGATTGTATCCGGTGCAATCTCCACATCCGCATCGATCACGCAACTTGCCGGATAGAACACGGTTACACCGTCCGCCATCAATTGCCGGCACTTCGACATGCGCATCTGACCGTCAATGTCGGCAAGCTCCGCGCGCGTATTTCCCCCGAGAACTTCACTGGCACTGGCCGTCTTCCAGGCCACAACACGCTGCCGCGCGCTGCGCAGCACCTCCGCCATGTCGGTAAGGTAATACTCGTTGTGCGCGTTGGCGGTCGAGAGCTTTTTGAGGTTCGCGTAGAGTGGCTTCACGGCAAACACGTAAAAGCCGGAATTGATTTCTCGGACCTTTTTCTGCGCGGCGGTGGCAGCCTTTTCCTCGACGACCGCTTGCACTTGGGGGCTGCGCGGATCCTTGCGCAACACCCGGCCATACCCGGTTGGATTGTCCAAATCAGCGCTGAGCAGGGTCATGGCTGCGGCCTGTTCCAGATGAACGTCGCGCAGCCGGGCAATCGTTTCGGCGGTAATCAGAGGAGCATCTCCCGAGAGCACGATGACGTGGTCGTATCCAGCCAGCGCCTCGCGAGCGACGATGAGTGCGTGGCCCGTTCCCCGCTGCTCGGCCTGCAACACAAAGTTGACGCCGGTGTGCTGCATTGCCGCCCGTACGCGGCCGGCTTCATGGCCGATGATGGCGTACACATCCTTCGCGGGGACGATGCGCACCGCGGCACGAATCACATGTTCCAGCAGCGGTTTCCCTCCGACTTCATGCAACACTTTAGGAAGCTGAGATTTCAGCCGAGTGCCCTTGCCCGCCGCCATGATGGCCACCGCAATCCGCGATGGGGCACCGGCCGCCAAACCAGAGGGAGATGAGGACTGCGGGCGCCGGCGTGCAGACACCGCCGGGAGAGACGAACTGCCTTTCAATTTCTTCATTGGCCCCAATATACCGCTCCCAGCAAGCAATGGCTATTTGCCCGCCTGATAACCTAGAATCCCTTCCCGGGAGGCTCCACGAAACTGCACGCCTCCAGGCAGAAAGAGGAAACATGCCGAAGTACGTCATCGAGCGCGACATTCCAAACGTCGGAAGTGTAACTCCGGAGCAGGTCATCGCCATCTCGCAAAAATCGTGCAGTGTCCTCCACGAGCTGGGCCCAAAGATTCAGTGGCTGCAAAGCTTCGTCACGCAAGACAAGATTTACTGTGTTTATATCGCGCCCAACGAGGAAATGGTGCGGGAGCATGCCCGGCAGGGCGGATTCCCCGCCAACCGCGTTTCCGAGGTGAAGTTGGTCATCGATCCCACCTCGGCCGAGACGTAAGAACTCTTCGTCTAGAGGCCGAGCCCTCCGTCCACGGCCAAAATCTGCCCGGTAATGAATTGCGGCGCGGTCGCGAAGAATAACACCGCCTGGGCAATCTCGTCCGCGCGTCCATTTCGGAGCATGGGCGTCTGTTTGGCCATCCGGCGCATGAATGCCGCCGCAGATTTTTCACCCAGATCGATCATGCCGGGAGCCACTGCATTCACGGCAATCCCGGGCGCCAGCGCTTTCGCCATGACCTTCGTGAGCATGTGTAGGGCGGCCTTCGAAGAACAATAATGCGCGTGGGTTGCCCACGGCCGCAGTCCGCCCAGCGACCCCATGTTGATAATCTTCGCTTCGAAGCCTACATTCGGCCCCTTGCCGCGCTTTCGCCGCATCCACTTCAGGGCTTCGCGTGCAACCAGAAACGGCCCCCGCGTGTTGGAGGCGAAAATCGCGTCCCATTGCCGCACCGTCAGCTTCTCGAACTCCACCGACTCATAGTGGGCCGCGTTGTTGACCAGAATGTCGATGCGGCCTAACTCGCGACCGGCGTCCTTCATCATGGAGCGGACACTGGCTTCTTCGGTCACGTCGCACCGGAGCGCGAACGCCCGAACTCCAAATCCCGAGAGATCGACGACGGCCTCCCGCGCTTCGCGCGCCGAATTCTTGAAGGTGATGGCCACGTCTGCGCCCGCCTGAGCGAGCGCCAACGCGGAGGCGCGTCCCAGCCGCCGGGCAGCGCCGGTGACTAGCGCAGTCTTTCCTGAAAGAGGTTGCGGATGATGGTCTTGCATGCAGGGATTCTACCGCCTCGCCCTGGTGGCGGGCGCCACAAGGTTGCGTCGTGCCAGCCGGGAATCCCCTGCTTAGACGGAGATCGGAAGGTCCGCCCCCTGACGGATCCCGCTCTCGGCAGGCAACAAGCCTTTCAAGGTATCGATTAAGACGCCAGCCTCTGATGATTTCATGACCACGGCATTGGCCTGCTGGGTCGCTCCTTTCCCAAGAACGTGGCCATCCGGTATCAGAATCCGTCAGGTATCAGAATGATGACGGGCACCCCGGCCGCAATCGCTTCAATTCTCCGGCGATCAAAGCGGCCTCGGCACCGTCATCGTTGAGATCAACGACGACCGCATCTACTGCCTCCTGAACGCACCGCGGGACGCCCTCATACCCGCTGCCCGAACTGAATACATGAAAGCCATGCTCCGTCAGCAGCGCACAGCGCAGATTCAAACTTAGGGATCGTTCCCGAGGCAGCGATCAGAATTATTCCCGCCGCTTGACCAAGGCATCCTCCCGGCCTTCCGGGTGCCATGCAAGCCCACGCCATGCAAAGCACCCGGACGCCGATCTGCGTTTCTGGAATGACTTTCCCTAATGCGCAGTGACGCGGAACACATCAGAAAACCGAAGCTCGACGACCACTGGTCCAGTCACCTGACCTCGTCAAGACCTCCGTCTCCCCCGATTTTGTTACTGGAAATAAGCTGTTTCTCCGAGCTAGAATCTCCCCGCATGCCAGACGCCCGCAGCGTTGTCGTCTATTCCCGCAAAGGATGTCACCTGTGCGAAGTGGTGAAAGAGAGCTTGTCGAAGCTTTCCCGCCGCGGCGGTTTTACATGGCAAGAGGTCGACGTTGACATGGATTTCGAACTTCGCCGCCAGTTCAACGACGAAGTCCCGGTGGTGTTCATCGATGGCCGAAAAGCTTTCAAATATCACATGGACGAGCAGGAATTCCTGCGGAAACTAGTCAGCTGAACCTGTCCGTTCGAATCCGTCTCTTTCCGCTACAATCTCTCCCGGCATGCTGCGCACCAAACTCTACGCTGATCCCCATAATCTTTTTTTGCACGAGCTTGTACTCGAGTCCTGCCGCCGCAATGCGTCTAAGACGGCGCTGCTAGACGCCTCTTGCGGACGGCGCCTGACCTACGCCGAATATGGAGACCTGGTCGAGTCGGTCGCTCGTGGCATGATCGCCAACGGCGTCAAAGCTGGCGACGTGATCGCGATCTTCCTCGCGAACTCATGGGAATTCTGCGCTGCATTCCACGCCGCACAACTTGCTGGTGCGATTCCCACGCTCCTCAATCCGACCTACCGCGAGCGCGAAGTCCGTTATCAGCTGGAAAACTCGGGCGCCGTTCTGCTGATCACGGATGGGGGGCACATCGAGGGCATCCACCTCGGAGGATTACCCAACCTCCGTCGTGTCTATACCACGCGCCAGCATGCTTCGGGCGCCGAGCCATTTGCCAATCTGCTCAATCCGGTGACGGCGGTTTATCCCCGGCCCGATCAATCTTCGCAACAGTCGCTCGCAGCGCTGCCATACTCCAGCGGCACTACCGGACTGCCCAAGGGAGTGATGCTCTCGCACTACAACCTCGTCGCGAACGTTTATCAACTGATCGGTCCGAATGCGACCGAGATCAATTCCGCTGATCACATCCTTTGTTGTCTCCCCCTCTATCACATCTACGGACTGAATGTAATTCTCAATCCCTCGCTGATCCTTGGGGCAACGCTGATTTTGGTGCCGCGATTCCACCCACTGACGCTGGCCAGACTACTGATTGACGAAGCGGTGACCATGATGCCGGTCGTACCGCCCGCCCTGAACGCGCTCTGTCAGGTGGCCGAGGCAGGACAATTCCCGCGCGACCATAAAGTGCACTGGGTCAAATCCGGAGCCGCGCCGCTTGCTCCCGAACTTGCGCGACGCTTTACGGCTCTCACGAATATTCTTGTTTGTCAGGGATACGGCATGACCGAAGCTTCGCCGGTTACCCACGTTGGTTTTCTCGAACCGGAACTCTATCGCCCCGACTCGATCGGTCATCCCATGGCCGCAACCGAGTGCCGCGTATTATCGCAATCGGATATTGATCCCGCCGACACTCCCGACGACCTGACCGAAGCGCCCTGCGGACAACCGGGGGAGCTGGTTATGCGGGGTCCGCAATTCATGCTCGGCTACTGGAACGAACCGCAAGCCACCGCTTCGGTGCTGCGCGACGGATGGTACTGGTCCGGGGATATCGTTACTCGCGACCGCGAGGGTTCTACCGGGTGGTAGACCGCCGCAAGGAAATGATCAAGTACAAGGGCTTCGCCGTGGCCCCCGCGGAAGTCGAAGCCGTATTGCTGGAACACCCGGCCGTCAAGGAGTGCGGAGTCGTGGGCCGCGCCGACCACGTTGCCGGGGAGATTCCCGTTGCTTTCGTGGCCCTGCGCGACGGATTTGTCGAGAGCCACAAGCTCGGAGAAGAACTTTGCGGCTTCGTCGCCGACCGCCTCACGCATTACAAACAGCCGCGTGAAGTCCACTTTGTCGACTCCGTTCCCAAGACGGCCTCGGGAAAAATCCTGCGCCGCGAGTTGAGGAAGTCGATCGCCTGACCCAATCCTCGCCCGCCCCACCCTTCAGCACTCCGTGGCAATCACAGACAATGCTGTTTTGACAATTAAGTGACAATTCCTTCAGTTTCGTCCGACATCTTAGTAGACGGCATATCGGACGCACCCCCTGCCGCCCGCTTGCCGTCATCGGGAGGCTCCCTCTGCTTGGCAAGCGTGGCTGGCTGCAGGACGGAGGCCGACAGAATCACTTTCCCACGTCACTTATGTAAATCACGGAGGATTGTCATGAATCTATCACGGCTAAAAACATTGGCCTGCGCGACCTCGCTCGTGGCAGCCAGCGCTCTTTGCGCCCCAGCCCAAGGAAATCACTTCGGCAACCAACCCCGCATCACGGTTGTCGCTTCTACGGTTCCAGCCAACGGCGACGTGAACCCATACGGCATTGCTCGCGTACCGCGGAGCTCGGGCTCGCTGGTCGAAGGAAATATCCTGGTCAGCAATTTCAACAACAGTACGAACCTGCAAGGCACCGGCACCACTATCGTGCAGATCTCTCCAACCGGTACCACCAGCCTGTTCGCTCAAATCGACTCCAGCAATCTGCCCGGACCTTGCTCCGGCGGCATTGGCTTGACGACTGCCTTGGTCGTATTGCGCAGTGGATGGGTGGTCGTGGGCAGTTTGCCAACCACCGATGGGACGTCAGCCACGGCGCAGGCGGGATGTCTGCTCGTGCTCGACAGCACGGGCAAGGTTTGGGAAACATTCTATGGCTCGCTGATCAACGGTCCCTGGGACATGACGGCGCTGGACTCCGGCAGCAGCGCAGACTTGTTCGTGGCCAATGTCCTGAACGGAACCGTTGCCGCCGGAGGGAAGGTCGTTCATGGTGGGACCGTAGTGCGGCTGGCCCTTAGCATCGGGGCCAAATCGGCTCCCACCCTGCAGTCGATTACAGTGATTGGTTCGGGCTTCGCGGAGCGCACTGACCCGGCGGCTCTGGTGATCGGACCGACTGGCCTAGGTTTCGACGCCAAGGCTGACACTCTTTATGTAGCCGACAGTCTCAACAATCGCGTTACCGCCATTCCGAATGCTGTGTCTCGCGACACCTCCGCCGGAATCGGCGCTATCGTCTCGCAGGGCGGCAGCCTCAATGACCCCCTTGGCCTGACGGTGGCGCGAGGCGGAAACATCCGGACGGTGAATGGTAACAATGGTTTCCTGGTCGAAACCACACCCGATGGCGAGCAAGTCCAGAAGATCCTGCTGGACAGCACCGGCGATCCGCCGGGAGCGGGAGCCTTGTTTGGGCTCATCGAAGTGAACGGTGCCGTTTATTACGTAGACGACGCCAGCAATACTTTGAATCTCTTCCGTTGAGGTTGGCCGCCGCCCAGCTACCGAATCGAACCCGCCCTCTCGCACGCTCCAGCGAGAGGGCGGGTTTTGGGGACACTTTGTAAAGGGTGTTGCTTTACGGCGTCGTGAAACTTCCGAAACTCACTTCTGTTGTGCGCTCTCAGTCGCCAGCTTCCGAGTCACGAAGAAGCTCCACAGCACTTCATTGGCATTCAGATCCTGGCTCGTCTTGCCGATCGTCTTTTCCGCTTCATACTGTTCCCCGCCGGGCCACGTATTCCCTGCGCCCTTTACACTGTAAAGAACCACTTGTGCACTCTGTTGGCAGCCGTCGTAGGTATCGACTTTGGTTTCCATGCCGCCTTTTGCATGCGCCGGCAGCTTGCTCTTCTCCGGCTTCTCCGCGCAGCGATCGATCTTGGCCCACGCCTTGGCGCTGTCTTCTACAGAAATCACCGCGAGGTTCAGGTTGTGCTCGGTGCCGCCTCCGTACGGAACCACCGGGTCCGAGGTGCCGCTGACCATGGCGAGCGGCACCGGACGCGACGGCAGACAAATCATGGTCTTCGGCATCGCGGCGCCGACCGCGGCAACGGCCGCAATTCGGTCGCTCAGGGCGCATCCTAGACGCAGGCTCATGAAACCGCCCTCGGACAAACCCACGGCATAGATCCGTGAAGAATCCACCGAGAACCTGGTCCCGACCTGGTCGAGCATCTGATTAAAGAAACCAATGTCGTCCGTGGGGGCTGGGCTTCTGTCTTCGCTTGGTTCCCGCCCTTGGGGGCGCTGTCCACCGCCCCCCGGATATCCTCCGCCCCCTCCGGGATATCCACCGCCGCCGGGATACCCTCCGCCGCCGTAGCGACCCCGTCTACCCGGCCCCATGGTCATCGGTCGCCGCTCCTGCGGGTGAACGCCGGCATTCCACCGTCCGTGCAACGCGATGGGGTAGATCGCAATAATGCCATCCTTGTCGGCCAGTTCGTCGAACCGCGTGAGCCGCTGCATGTCGTCCGCATCCTGATTCATGCCATGGAGCAGGATCACGACCGGATAGTGTTGTTGAGCGTCGTAGCCTTTCGGCAAACGGAGGATGAAGTTGCGCTCCGCATCGTCAACCGTGACCTTTTCCTTGGTTTGTTGTCCCAACACCGCTTGGGCGACAAATAGTACCGCGACGCAGCCGCTCGCCACGTGCGTCCTGTAACGGTTTCCAAATTTCATCTGGTCTCCAGAAGAGCGACCCAAACTGCTCCAAGCAGCCTGCTTCCCTTGCTTGGAAGCATCCGAACTGCCGGGAGTTGGCTAGCTGGGGAACTTTCCCTTCGCGCTCTGCGTATCTCTTCTTGATTGCGATTTCAGCTCCGGTACGCGCCCAAACGCGCCATAGGAAAGGAGAACTACATGGAAGGACTCACTGGCCTTGCAGCAATCGTCATGATTTTCGGAATGCCCACCGCCGCACTAGGAATGTACACCTTTTATCGAGTACGCAAACTGCGCACCGAAGAGCGGCTGGCCGCTATGCAGCGCGGGGTGACGATCCCCATGGAACCCGATCTAACCGAGGCGGCCCACTCCCGCCGCGCCGGAATTTTGCTCCTCGCGGGCGCCGTTGGCTACATGCTGGCCTTCTCCATCATCGCGAGAGTTGAACCCGACGCGTTGATCGCCACTGCCTTTGGCGCGATTCCATTTACCCTAGGCCTGGGCTATTTGCTGGACTCAACCCTGATCCGTCGCGACGCCCGCGCGTCGTAACCGCGACGCAGCCGGGAGCGGAACCAAAGCCGGCGCCCCACCCTTGTTTCGCGTCCTTGGCGAAACAGGGTGGGGATTCTGATTTTCATTCCCCGGTCAGAAACTTAAACTGCGCCTCGGTCAGAGGCACTACACTGAGCCTTCCCTGCCGTGCCAGCGGAGACTCCGCAAACAATCCATTCGCCTTCGCCTCGGCGAGCGTCACCGGTTTCCGATTGGCCTTACCGGCCTTGATCTTTACTTGCGGATTCTTTGCGTCCGTCGCATCCACCGACACGACAGTCGCCGTTCCCACCGCGCTCTTTTCGTCGCCGGTATGGTAAATGACAAGCCTCTCGCCGGGCTTCATCCCACGTAGATTCTTCAAGGCCACTGGATTCGATACCCCGTCCCATACGGTCGTCTTCTCCCGCTGCAAATCGGCGAAGGAATAGGTTGAGGGCTCCGTCTTCAATAAGTAGTCCATTTTCACATCCCCAATCGTTGGAAATATTCTTGCTAGAACTTGAACTTCTTAGCGAACACGATCTCCTGCCCGCAGTCAAATCTCCCAAGGTCTACCAGATGCCGATCAAATCGCCGTGCCATCGCCCCTTCACCTCTCAGTTCGGCGTACCACATCGCGTCAAAATAGGCGGAACACCGTTCTTCCGGAGACTTGTTCGAGTTCACCGCCGCGTTGAGGCCGGCCTCGTCAATCGCCCCGGAGATGAACTGAATCACCGCCCTCGTGGTCCCGGAATCATCATCCAGGCGGCCGATCGCATCCTGCAGGATGTTATCGTCTCGGTTTCGCTGGCTCAGCTGAAACAAAAACTCGTCCACTTCCATCCCCGCCCGGTCGCACACATTCCGGCTGTTCTCATTTGCCTCGAGTCTGTCCAGCAGTTTATCCGCTTTCTTTGTCCATTCCAGTTCATCATCCCCCGGACGGCGAACTCCCATGAAATAATTGATCCCTGCAATATTCATCGCCGACATTGCGCCCGCGCAGCGAAAGCTAATTCCCGTGTCGTACACACCCGCATGCAACTCGAGCGCCTCGTTCGCATCCACCCGCTGTCCGCCATCTCCTGTAATGCGCGCCGCGGCGACAATGTTGATGCATCCCGCGTGTGCGCTCACCGCACACTTCTCCCAATACGAGTATGCCAGGGACTCATCGTGCAATTGGTTTCGCGCGATGGAACCCGCCCAGTACTCTGCGTTGCTCCGGCTGATTTCTGGCACATACGTTACCACCGTATCCGCCTTGATGATTTTATCGAGATCGGCCAGGGCCGTGCGGGCGCCGGGCACATCCATCGCCTCCCCTTCATCCTCCTGCACGCCGTTGATCAAGGCTAGCGCGACCGCCCTGTAATAGTGCGCCACCATCGCATCGGATGAGTCCGCCCTCTTTGCAT
>Ga0210402_10004340_pt1 | contig 12956 bp, 8 predicted proteins | sample IncBWC7MmetaG_FD_161055 | JGI IMG/M metagenome (GOLD analysis project Ga0210402, IMG submission 161055) | Forest soil microbial communities from Barre Woods Harvard Forest LTER site, Petersham, Massachusetts, United States - Inc-BW-C-7-M | ecosystem: Environmental > Terrestrial > Soil >...
GTGGCCGCTGTCGGGTCGGCCGGTTGAACCTGGACGGAGACGGTCAAGGCGACCTGGCCGGGCACGGTGGCGAGCAGCGCGCCGTCTTCGTCTACCAGATCGAATCGTATCGCCATTGGCAGGAGCAGTTGAAGAGGACCGACTTCGTCCACGGACAGTTCGGCGAGAACTTCACGATCGAAGGATTGCCCGACGATGCCGTGTGCATCGGCGACCGCTATCAGATCGGCGGCGCGCTGTTCGAGGTCACGCAACCTCGCGTGACCTGCTATCGCGTCGGCATTCGGATGAACGAGCCCCGGATGCCGGCATTGCTGACATCGAGCGGGCGGCCAGGGTTCTACTTCCGCGTCCTGCAGGAAGGCGCGGTGGGCGCCGGCGACGAAATCGTCAAGGTGGGAGAGGCGAAGGAGCGAATGACCGTCGCGGAGATCAACGCGCTCCTCTATTCGCCCGATCATGCGCGCGATCGACTGGAGCGGGCGTTGCGGATCGAGGCGCTTTCGCCTGGATGGCGCTCATCGTTCGAGGCCTTGCTGCAGAGCCACACGAGCGGTAATGCGGGGCTCGTGCCGGATGCGGCTGCGCATCCGGCTGCCCCAGGATTTCGGCCACTTGCGGTGGCAGCGATCGATCAGGAGTCCGCGGACGTCCTCTCGCTGACGATGCAGAGCCCGAACGCTCAGCCGCTGCCAACGGCGATGCCCGGCCAGTACGTGGTCTTGCGTCTTCAACGGGGCGCCGGCGACCCGCCGCTCTTTCGCAGCTACTCGCTTTCGGGTCCCCTCTCGACGGAGCGCTATCGAATCAGCGTGAAGATCGAGTCGAATGGGGCGGCTGGAACCTACCTGAGGGAGCATGTCCGGGTGGACGATGTTCTCGACGTCAGCTCGCCGCGCGGAAGCTTCATTCTGCAGCCCGGAGAGCGGCCGGTGGTGCTGGTGAGCGCGGGAATCGGGGCGACACCGGTTCTGGCGATTCTGCACGCGCTGGCGGCTGCCCGGTCGACACGGCAGGTCTTGTGGCTCCACGGGGCTCGCGATCGGCAGCATCATCCATTTGCCGCCGAAGTCCGCCGGCTCATGGTCGCGCTTCCGCACGCCCGCAGCTATGTTTGTTACAGCAGCCCGGGGTCGCGCGACAATATGGGTGAGGATTTCGACGCTGCCGGTCACCTCTCGCGCTCGGTCTTCGACGAGGTGGGCGTCCCACGAGAGGCGGATGTCTACCTCTGCGGGCCGACTCGCTTCATGGCAGAGATGAAAGAGGCGCTCGCAGCGTTGGGCGTTGCGCCGGAGCAGATTCACGTCGAAATCTTCAACGGCGGTGAGTCGAGGACTCCTGGGGTCGTCGGTGCAGCGACGCGAGCTCCGCATCTGCCCAAGGACGACGCCAGCACCGGTCCGCTGGTATCGTTCGCGCGCAGTGGCCTCGCCGCACACTGGAAGGCGTCGGCCTACCAAAGCATTTTGGAGCTCGCAGAGGCGTGTGACGTGCCTGTTCGGTGGTCGTGCCGCACCGGCGTCTGTCACAACTGTGAGAGCGGTTTGATTTCTGGGTCCGTCACCTACCAGCCTGATCCGCTCGATTCACCCGCAGAGGGAAATGTCCTGATCTGCTGCTCCCGGCCGCAGGATGACGTGGTGATCGACATCTGAGTGGCACCCACCGACCCACGACAACACCCGGCGGATCTTTGTGGGTCTGCAGCCCGGGATCTGATCAGCGACCCCGTTCGAATGTCGGCCCTCCTGCTGGCTTGACGAGTTTTCTTGCAAGCCTCGTCGGCAAGTTGACCGAACCTTACGCCGTCACCGCGCGGCGCCGAGAATGCCGAAACGGGTCTGCGCCCTGTGGCGCACGAAGGCGACGATCTCCACCGGCAGCACCGGCCGGCTGATGTAGTAGCCCTGCATTTCGTCACAGCCGCGCTGACGCAGGAATTGCGCCTGCTCGCGCGTTTCCACGCCCTCGGCGACGACTCGCAGCCGCAGGCTGCGCGCCATCGCAATGATCGCCGTGGTGATCGCCGCATCATCCGGGTCGACCGCAATGTCGCCGATGAATGAGCGATCGATCTTGAGCGCATCGATCGGGAACTTCCGCAGCCGAGCGAGCGAGGAGTAGCCGGTCCCGAAATCGTCGATCGATACCTGTACTCCCATCGCCTTAACCTGGCGCAGCGTCTCCAATGCGCGCTCGTGCCGGTCGACCATCACGCTCTCGGTGATTTCCAATTCCAGAAGCCGGGGATCGAGTCCCGTTTCACTCAGGGTTGCATGGATGTCGGCAGCAAGCTGCGGGTCGTTGAATTGCCGCGCCGACAGGTTTACGGCGACGCTGAACGGCGGCAACCCCAGCGCCTGCCATGCCATGGCCTGGCTGCAGGCGCTGCGCAGCACCCAGCGGCCAAAGGGCAGTATGAGCCCTGATTCCTCGGCCAATGGAATGAACGCGCCGGGTGGCACCAAGCCGTGCTCCGGGTGCTGCCAGCGGATCAGCGCTTCGACCCCGACCATCGCACCGGTCGCGACGGAGACTTTGGGCTGATACAGCAGCAGCAACTGGTTCAGCTCGAGCGCGCGATGAAGGCTCGCGCCGAGCAGCATGCGTGCCTTCTGGGGTTGATCGAGCGCTTCGGAGAAAAAGGCGAAGCCGTTGCGCCCCGATCCTTTCGCGTGGTACATCGCAATGTCCGCATTCCTGAGCAGCGTGGGAGCGTCTTCGCCGTCGGCCGGATACATCGCGATGCCCACGCTCGCGCCGAGCCGGCATTCCTCACCGCGCACGAGCAACGGTTCGGCAAGTGTTTCCACGACCCGCCGCGCCAAGTCAGCGACGCTCTTAGTCGACACCGCGCTCTCCGCCAGAAGCACGAATTCGTCGCCGCCCAGGCGCGCCAGCGTGTCCGCACCGCGCACCGCCTTCTGCAACCGCTGCGCCATCACCTTCAGCACCTCGTCGCCGACGAGGTGGCCCAGCGTATCGTTGAGGTCCTTGAATCGGTCCAGATCGATGAACATCACGGCGAACTGGTGGCTGTCCCGGCCCGCCCTGGCGAGCGCATGATCGAAGCAGTCAAAAAACGTCGATCGGTTGAACAGGCTGGTCAACGTGTCGAAGCGCGCAAGGCAGGTCAGTTTTTCTTCGGCCATCTTCTGCTGCGTGATGTCGCGGCCTACGCCTCGATAGCCCTCAAATTGCCCGTCATCGCCGAACACCGGCTCGCCGCTGACCCAAGAATACGAATACGAGCCGTCAGGCAGGCGCCGCCGCAACTGCAGGTCGTGGAACGTCATGCGCGCCGCGAGGCGAACACGATGCGCCGCCCAGCCTTCGACGGGCGGTTCCACACGGGGCAGCTCCCAGCGGGTTTTGCCGATGTGCTCCTCTTCCGAGACGCCGGTCGACTCGCGGAAGCGGCCCGCAATCGACGTGAACCGCAACTCCGCGTCCTGCTCCCAGAACCAATCTGAGCTGAGCGAGGTCAGGCTGCGAAACCGGCCCTCGCTTTTCTGCAGCTCGGCGGTGCGTTCGTCGACGCGCGTTTCGAGGATGTCGCGTTCTTTCTCCAACGCCTCGAAGAGTTCCTGCATCTCGGCCGACGAGATCTCCAGCGAGCGCTGCGACAGATACCGTTCCTGATCCACGCCAGCGTAGGACTGGCTGACTTTGGTCAGGAATTCGCGCCACGCCGACGTGGAAGGCGCCTGGTCGGTCTCGAGACCGAGCCGTCGGAGCTGGCGCGACAGCAGGTTATGCAACGACTTCACGCAATGTGGTAAGCGTCATCGTCTGGTTGTGCAGATCACAACCGGAAAATCCATTCGGCGAAATCTCACCGTACGAATAGAAGCCGATCTGCTGCGAACCGGCAGGCAGCGCGTGCAGCACGGCCTCAGTCTCCTCCTCGACCCGCTGCCCGAGCACCAACCGGCGACCGACGCAGCTGATTGCGAGCGACAACACCGGGTCGCCGGAGCCGCCGACCATGGCGCTCGCCGCGGCCAACGCGGCGCCTTCGATCAGGCGATCGTCAGTGGCGCGCATCAGCCGAGCACGCCACCCTTGCGGCACGTCGCCCGCGAAGGTCATCGACTGCGCGGGCTCGTCAATCGCCAGGATCGTTCGTACCACCGCGTGGCTGTCTTCGACACCGTCGCGGATCGCGAGCGGAAACAGGAGCGCCGTCGCCGGCAGGCCTTTCGCCAATTCGCCGAGATAGGTCTTGTAAAGCGCCAGCGCCGGCTTGCCGTCCAGTTCGTAAAGCACATTGCCCTCCGAGCGAGTTACACGCCGCTCAGGACCAAAGATGTCCCAGCCGCCCTTGGAGCCCGTGGTTACCTCGACTGCGCCCGAGAGTCCGACCGCAGTCACGTAACCGCTGCGCGGTTGCCCGTCGACGATAACCCACGTGCGCGCGAAGCGATCACCGTCGCCGGCGAGCCCGCCGCTGATGATCGTGTCTGGCGGAAGCATCCGGGCCATTCCTTTCACCAGCTCGCTGCCATTGACGCGTAGTCCGTCCGAGAGCACGAGAACCAAGCGAGGATGGATTCCGGCGAGTTCGGCGCCGATGCAGGAGCCGGCCTGCGCCGAATCGGCCATGGCGTCAATCGGTGCCGCCGCGTACGCCACGGTCGCGTGCTCGAATCGCGCGACGGCGACGACCAGCGTGTCGTCGGCGACCAGATCGGCGTGGATCTCGCCTGCGCTCGAGCACCCGATCACCTTGCTGCGGGGGAAGGCAGCCATCAATTCGGTCAATGCCGCCGGCGAATCGATATAGCTCGCGGCGCCAAACGCGATGACCAGCGTATTCGGCCCGTCGAGCTCGGTCGGCAAGGCGCACGACCAGCCAGCGTCCTCTCTGTAGGTCAGAGTCTTGCTATCCATAGTGGTTACCCGCTGAGGCTAGACTAACTGCCAACCGCAATTTGCGGGCCAAGCACGTCAGACGTAGGGATGCATGGGCAAGTACGACAGGCCGGCGCCACGATTTGCCGGCGACTCATGCCTCGTCGCCGGCAACTACTGCCGCGGTGCGTCCGTTCAGTCGCCCTCGGTGGCCGCAGTTTCAACGCAGCGCCCTGCCCAGCCCGGAAAAAGGTTATTTCGTTCCTATCGAATCCGAATCGACCGATACCCTGTGACCTATCTGGTCGACGCTAATGTCCTCAGCGAGGCCACCAAGCCTGCGCCCAATTCCAATGCAATCCAGTGGTTGCGGCACAACGAGCGTGCAATAGCGGTAGACCCCATCATTCTGGGTGAGATTCGCTTCGGCATTCATCTCCTACCTGCGGGGAGGCAACGTCGTCGACTCGAAACCTGGTTCGATGAGGGAGTCGCGAAAATCGTCTGCGTTTCATGGGATGCGGTGACGGGCCTTCGATGGGTAAAGCTTCTGGCTGAACTGCGCAAGTCCGGTAAATCGATGCCGATAAAGGACAGTCTGATTGCAGCGACCGCGCTCGTTCACGACTTCATCGTCGTCACCAGAAACACGCACGACTTCAGAAAAGCGCACGTGAAGGTACTGGATCCATTCGCGTGACCTCACCGCCATCCCTAGGTGCTCTCGCCATTGCTGAAGAACTCGTAGACAATTTCTCCCGGCGATCTCGTTCGAGCGCGTGCTGGCTTCGGCGAAGGCGCGTTACATTCGTCGGGCTGACCGCGACGCCCCAGCGCCGCGATGGGCGCCATCCCATCACCCAAATGCAGCTTGGTCCCGTACGCTTCACGGTGAGTGTAAAGACACAGGCGATCAGCAAGGCCCAGCTCGCCGCCATGATCGAAGAGGTCACGGTCGACGCGCACGGCGACTCGGGGCAGACGACCGGTTGGTACACGATGCTCGTGGAAGACCTTGCGCTGCCGTTTGAAACCACCCTGCTCGGTGTCGCGGTGAAAGTCGTCGCGCTCGACCTTCGTGGCGACAACACCATCGTCGCCATCTGCAACCGGAGATTTTGGGCGGCCGCCCGGGCTGGCAAGAAGCGGCGGTTCACCACAATGAACGATGCTTAAAACTTAGGCAGCTTTGTGGCCAAGAATTGACTGAAGCAGCACCAAGAACGGCCCAAAATTCCTTTCAAAATAACTGTGGTAATTGCCAATAGAGAATGACAACTTGCTCGTATATTATTGATTTAGACTAATAAATGGCGGAGAGGGCGGGATTCGAACCCGCGTTAGGGTGTTACCCTAAACACGCTTTCCAGGCGTGCGACTTAAACCGCTCATCCACCTCTCCGTGAGGCGATCCGCGCAAATGCGCGGTTTGATGGCGGAGAGGGTGGGATTCGAACCCACAATACGTTGCCGGATACCTGATTTCGAGTCAGGCGCCTTCGACCACTCGGCCACCTCTCCGCAGGCCAGCATTTTAACACCCTGATAGCGACCACTAACAAGTGTGAAAACTCCGAGCAAAGTGTGAAAACTCGCGAGAATAGGAACTACGAAATGCGCGTCGAAACGGCGTCACGGGCTTCCCGCAACTCGATCCTTCGGTCACTTTTTTGAGCAACTGATTCGTAATCAGTAGGTCGGTGGTTCGACTCCACTCAACAGCACCATAAAATCATATAGTTAGCGACGAAAAGCCGCGATCACTCTGCCAATTATCGCCTCACTCTGCCAATTCTGTTAACAGCCGTGGGCAAGTCAGGTCACAAAAACGCGCCAAACGCCTGTGACGTTTTCGTCGAGCTCCACTCGACGCACTTCTCGTCAACCATCATCGCAAAATTTAACCGGCTTCAGCTTCACCGATGTTCGCGAGCAGCTCGCATTGCTCAGGCATGCCGAGCGCTGGTCTAGCCCCGAAGACGTGCGCGCGACGCTGCCACTTGATCTGCTCGCGCGGTGCGATGAGCTGCAGCGGCAATGCAAGCAATCTGCGGCTTTCAAATCGTGAATACGTTCGCTTTTTAGACCGGGCAGGCGTTGGTGAAATTCGCGGCCGTTTTTAACCTTCGGGAAAAATCTGCTGCGCCGTTAGCGCAAGTCTGTGCGGAACCTTGACCATCTGCGGGACCGGAACCGGTTTGTCTCGATTTGCCGCCTCGTTCACGACTGCACGAATGCAAGCTAAGGGCATATTGCATCCGACGTATATCGCCGTCAGCTCGTCCCGTGGGAAGGTTGCTCTCCCAGCCACTGAATGGATGAAGCCCTCTTCATTTTCGTCAGTCGCAACCAAGCGGTACTCATCTTCCGGCTTCCATGACAAGGCTTTTGTAAGCGGCCCGTGAACAAATAGGTCTTCGCCGTCAGTAACCTCAGGAGTACGCGTAACGTGGCTGCGACCACGGCACTTGCATTCTTGTGCCTTGGTTTTTCCATCTCTGCGATCGCGCAGAGCCTCCAACAAAAGATCGTGGGGACTTGGACGCTCGAATCCGGATCCGAGAACTACGCGGACGGAAAACGCATCGTGTCCTGGGCGACCGGAAACCTGATGATCGACGCAAACGGTCATGTGGCGTTGTTCCTGGTCGGGCGTGACCAACCCAATACGAGCCCGAGCGTTCGCACTCCGGTCGGACCATTTGTCGCCTACTGTGGAACGTACACGGTCAACGAAGCCGAGAAGGTGCTCTCGTTCAAAGTCGACCATGCAGCTTCACCCCTTTTCAATGGTTCCGTTCGCACGCAGAAGATATCGTTCAACGGAGACGTCATGACGTTGACGGGATCTGAGTTGAAGACGCCTGAAGGCATGATGACCCCGGTCAATCAATGGAAGCCGGCGAAGTAGACGTCACTGCGACGGTTGCATCTCGGGCGGGATAGCTGCCGCTAATTTGGCGTGTCGCTGCGCCAGACTCGAGCCTATAGGAGCCCAGGGGCCACGATCGGAGTGCGCTCGCAGGGGCTCGTCCCTCAGCTATTGCAGGAGTCTTCACGCCGTCCGGGCGTGCTGCGGGCGATATTGCATAGGACCATCACTCGCCCGGCGCTGAACGACGAGCGCGTGCAGTGGCAGCGCGGCAGGGCATGTGGTGCTCGATAGGAAGACGCCTTGGAGCCATGGCACCACGCCACCTGGAGAAGTCAGTGAACTGAATGACCGCTGTATGGGACTCCACTTGAAGGCTTGATGGGCTGCTCAGGGTCGTTCTCTGCCGAAGGGGGTCGTCAACGCTTCGGCCGTGACCGGCCAGAAGGCGACATCCGCTCGTCCGCCCGAAACCAGTCGCCCGATCTCGTCGCCCCGCCGGCCCGGCGCTAAGCGCAACCTCCACTGCGATCTGAGGCGCGGAGACGCAGCGCCGGGCCGGACTGATCAGGTTACGTCGTAGGCGAGAGAGAACGACAGGTCGCGGTGCGCGTTGGCTTGCGCAAGCAATGTCTTGGCCTTCGCCTCGAAGGTCTGCACGGCGTCGCCGCCGGCAGCGAAGCGGACCGGGGGCTCCGCGAGCCCTGCGAGCTGCACGATGGCGTCGCCGAGCTTGGCGGGGTCGCCGCCCTGCTTGCCATCCATGCTGCTCCATGCGGCGACGGTTTCCTTCGTGCGCTCGACGTAATCGTCGATAGAAGGCTGAGCGTAGGTGGTGGACTCCGGGGTGAGCAACTCCGTGCGGAAGAAACCTGGCTCCACCAGCATCGTGCGGACGCCGAAGGGCGCGATCTCCGGGGCGAGCGACTCCATCCAGCCCTCGATGCCGAACTTCGCGGCCGCATACGCCGTGCAGAACATTCCGCCGGCGATGCCAGCGGTGGAGGAAATGGTGAGCAGCAGGCCGGAGCGCTGTTTGCGCATCACCGGCAGCACGGCACGAGTTACGTTCATCGGACCGAACAGCAACGTCTCAATCTGGTTGCGGACCTGTTCGGAGCTGAGTTCCTCGAAGAAGCCGGCGTAGAAGTTGCCTGCGTTGTTCACCAGGATGTCAATCCGGCCAAGCTTCCCGACGGCGGCCCCGACCGCGGCCTGGGCGTCCTCGGGACGGTTCACATCGAGTTTGATGGCGATCAGATCAGGGTGGTCGCCGACCGCCGCCGCGACCTTCGTGGGGTTCCGGCCGGTGGCCACGACAGCGTGGCCCGCGGCCAGAGCGGCCCGTGCGATGTGAACGCCCAGGCCACGGCCTGCGCCGGTGATGAGCCATACCTTTTTGTCAGTCATGGGTTGCTCCTTGTCAGGTGCGAGTGCACCACGCTCGTACCAACTCCTCGGGCCGACGCTCTGTGATCAGTCGGTGATTGTCGCTCGGGCGCCGAGGTACGTGTGGTCACACGCTCGGGTCAACGTCTCGCATGAACTTTTCAGACATGCGGCCACTGTGCACTTTGATCTTGGAGAAAGCAGCATCGATCTCACGACGATTTGCCTGCGTCAGCCGAACATTGATTGCTTCCAAGTTCTCGTTCAGGTGATCGATGTTGCGTGTGCCTGGGATGGGAACAATCCATGGCTTTTGCGCCAGCAGCCACGCGAGGGCAACTTGAGAAGGTGTTGAGCTGTTCTCGTCTGCAAACCGTTGCAGCAGATCAACAACCGACCTATTCGCGGCCAAGTTATGAGGAGAGAAGCGCTCGACCTCGGCACGCAAGTCGAGCGCGGACCCCGGCGCTTCGCGGCTGGCATGTGCCGCAAAGGAATACTCGACGACGGGAATGTCCCGTGATCTGAAAGTGCCGCTACCGGAGGCAGGCAGGAACGGTCTACCGTCGCGCCTTACCGTCACAGAGAGAAATGCCGAGGGCGCCGTTTCGGCCGGGTCGCCTCCTACTCGACTGTCCGTGCCGCGCAGCTCCAGTTCGAGGGATCGGTGATTTCTCCCGTGCCGCGATAGCGCGCCTGCTGCGGGTAAGGGCACAGCGGCAGCCGGTGCTGCACAGGACTTTCTGGCCTAGTGCTCGCCTGGATCGCATCCGGAACCTTGCCGTGCTCGACCCACGCCTCGATGGCGGACAGCGTGTCGAACCGGTCCGGTCCGGGTCCACCGTCGCAATGGTACATTCCCGGCACGAGGAACAACCGCACGTTCTGCTGCGTGCGATCGATGCCCTGCTGCTGCGCGGCAAGTTCCCGGTAGAACGCGATAGATTGCGACGCCGGGATCGAGGGGTCACTCGCGCCATGATAGAGAATCATCTTGCGCCCCTGCACGATGAACCGCTTCAGCTGCGCCGGATTACGTGTGTTCCCCTCGGCATAGGTCGCATCCATCATCGCGAGCAACTTGTCGCCCATCGTGTTGGTGTCCGGATCGACATCCACGTCAGCGACCGTCGCGCTGGCACCAAGGCCGAGCCAGTAGGTCAACATCTCCTTCACGATTACCCAAGACCGCGGCGCCGCCTTGGAATCTTTCCACGGCGAGACCGAATAGGACAGGTCCGGCGCTGTAAGCCCGGTGACGTTGAACGCAAAACCTTGAGCCCCCGCCAGGTCGGTGATCGCCCACGGGCCGAACAAGGCATGTCCCTGCGAATCGCGGAACGTCGAGGTGAAGCTCTTCAGCACCCGCATCTGTTCCGCGTTTAGGCAGGCATCCGTCTCACCAGCGCGGCAGAGCAGGTCCTCGGCATGGATCGGGCAGGACGAGGGGTCCTGAACGAGGCCGTCCTTCGCGCCATCGATCGCATCGCAGCGCCGTCTCACCCGCGCGTCGAGCGCCGCTAGCGTGGCTTCGGGGATGTAGGCGGCGGGGGATGAGAGCGCCGCATTCTGCACCACAGCGCGCGCCGCGGTGGTAAGGGAACTCATCAACGGATCGCCGGCGATCACCCCTTCATAATCCTCGGGGTAGCGCGCGGCCTCCATCATCGCCATGCGTCCGCCGGTCGAGCAGCCGTCGAAATAGGCGTGCTCCACTTTCGCGGCGTAGTAGGCCTCGGCGAAGACCTTTCCAGCGACGGTAACGTCGTGCGCAGCTCGATAGTTGAAATCGGTCCTCTTCACCGTGTCCGGGCTCCCGTCCGGCAGGCGCGTCCACTTGGCACTGACGCCGTCGCCGATATGGCCCGTGTCGGTCAGGATCGTCGTGTAGCCCTTGCCCAGCGCCGAGCTGCGGTCTGTTTCGTTCGCCGAGGGCACCAGGTTACCCGCGTTGCCGCCGACGCCGAGGAATAGGAAGCGCTGTTGCCAGGCCTCGGGCAGTTGCATGGCGAAGCGCGCGAGTCCTTCGGCTACGCCCGCGCCCTTCGTGACAACCGTGCCTTGCACGTCACAGTAAGCAGGAGCCGTTCCGGCGGCCGGTACCGGCTTCGCGTCGGTCACGGTAACATTCGGGACGTGCAGCGCGCTGAGCGCCTCCACGTTGCAAGCCGGCGCCGCCCGGACCGATGCGGCGCTTCCTACGAAACTCACCAACGCGCCGATAGCAGCAAAAGCGATGCGCATGTTATCTGCTGCTGTGTGATCCATGTACGACGGAATCTAGCAAAGGGTAGAGAGGCCCTGCTAACAATTCTTCAGAAGTTCAGGTGCATGCATCCGACAAAGCCGAGAGGAGCCCGAGCTTTGGTAGCCATTCGTTGACATCCACCACGTCGCCTGTGCCCCGTCTAGAAAAATAACCCACTACATGGCGGTCCCTATCTGCACATTCCCATGCAGGGCCGCCGCCGGATTTTGAGCAGCGAGCTGTCTCTAATCCTTCAGGAATCCACTCATCCGGGTCGTTTCCGAGCTGAGGCGGTCGTTCTCGGGATCGTCGAGGGCGAGGACCTTGCGCTGCATTAACGAGAGCGCCGCGATCGTCTGCGTCCGCAGCAGCGCCTTCTGGTACTGCTGCTGCGGCTTGTCGCCGCGCGTGTAGAAGCCGTGCAGCGCCCGGCGGCACTGGTCTGTGTGGTTGCCGGTGCCGGCATGCCACATGTGCGTGTTCATCACAACGACGGTTCCGGCGCCTCCGGTGACGAGCTGCTCGTCGGGCAGCGTGTCCCGGTTCCCGGGCGCGGGCAATCGCCTCCAGGTGTGGGAACGCGGAATCATCCGAGTAGCGCCGTTGTCGGGCGTAAAGTCGTCGAGCATCCAGATCGTGTTGCACACCCAGTAGCCGCGCTCGTCGGCGATCGCACCGGCGTCCACGTGCCACGGCTGCGCCTCCGGATTGTGCGGATTGGTCGAGCGGGCGTTCAGACTGGAGAGTTTATAGTCGCGACCGATGACCGCCTCGATGCACTCCAGGATCTCGGGCATCACAATCATCCGCGCGAAAACGTTCCCCTTGTCGACGAGATTGGCCAACCGCCGCGTGCCAGGCTCGAGACGGAACTCGCTGCCGGCATCGTCTCCTTCCTCGGCCCACAGCGCTTCGACGCGCTCGCGCATCTCTTCGAGCATGGTCGCGGGCACGAAGTCCGAAAGCGCGAGGTAACCGAGCTCGTCCAGTTGCCGGCGATCTGCGGCGCTGAGTATTGTCAAGGTGAGCGTCGGCGCGCCGTGCTTTGGGTGCGTGGGCACCGACTATCAGGTGCTGCTGCCATGTATCCCTCCAAAGCCTTCGCCCAAGCCTCGAATATAGACGAAACCTTCGAAGCGTTGAAGGTGGTTTCGAAGATCGCGACCTGCAGCCGTTCTGTTCAACAAAGGCGATGGCAAATGGTCGCATCAACCGTTTCGAGCCTGCTCGGCACGGACGCGAGGACGCTCGCAGACAAGGCCGTAAGACCAACGAAGCAATCCGGCGGCGAAGTTGGAGCGCCTTGGCAACGAGTCGCGCTTACACAGTGGTCTGAGGAGTTCTGTCGCCGCCGAGCGACTGCTTTCGGCAGATCCAAGGTCTGCAACGGGTCGTTCACGCTCATCTGCTCGCCGGTGCTGAGTGGCGGCTCCACGATCCATAACGGCCCTTGACGCACGACCGGCTGCTGTACGTCTACAGCGTGACGTTGCTGCCGTTCAGCGTCGATTGCGACGCATACACTGCTCGCCCGAGGGCCGCATGGTTGCCGCTCAAGTTATTGTTGGTGAGCGTCGCGGTCGAGACGTT
>Ga0210402_10004341_pt1 | contig 12955 bp, 17 predicted proteins | sample IncBWC7MmetaG_FD_161055 | JGI IMG/M metagenome (GOLD analysis project Ga0210402, IMG submission 161055) | Forest soil microbial communities from Barre Woods Harvard Forest LTER site, Petersham, Massachusetts, United States - Inc-BW-C-7-M | ecosystem: Environmental > Terrestrial > Soil >...
TCGGCGGTGTAGGGGACGATCCGGATCGGCATCAGGCGGGTTGTTTGCCGGCAACCACCTCGGCGATCTTGCCGACGGTTTTCATCTGGTCCATCTCCTCCGGCGCGAACTCAAACCCGAACGCCCCCTCCAGCGCCAGGACGAGGTTCAGGTTCTGCACCGAGTCCCAGGATTCGATGGTTTCGGGCGAGGAATCGGGTGTGATCGAGGCGCTATCCACTTGAAGAACGTCGGCGGTGATGTCACGGACGCGGTCGAAGATTGGTTGATCCATGGAGTCGGTTCAATTCACTATGACAGTCGGTTCAATTCATTATGACAGCATGAGAGACTGGGAACGATGGCGGGCGCAAGCACTCTGAAACGGGTAGCCAAGGGGGCGTTTTACAAAGCCGGCGGCGTCGGCATGGCCCGCTGGATCAACCGCAAGGGATTGCGGATTCTCATGTACCACCGCTTCAGCGACCGCGACGCCTTGGCCCGGCAGTGCGCCCACATCCGCGCCCACTACGCGCCCATTACCATGGCGAACGTGGCGGGCTGGCTGGAGCACGGCGCCGAAGTCCCGGAGAATGCGCTGGCGGTCACGGTGGACGATGGTTATCGCGATTTCTACCAGGTGGCCTACCCGGTATTTCGCGAGTACGGGATTCCGGCGACGGTCTATCTGGTCAGCGAGTTTCTGGACCGCAATCTCTGGCTGTGGGTGGACCAGGTGCGGTACGCCTTTTTGCATGGGCAGGCGCACACGCCCGGCCTGGACACGCCCCAGGCGCGCCAGCGAGCGGCATATGAGATGACCGAAGCGGCCAAGCGGATTCCGAACGCCGGGCGCCTGCGTCTGCTGGCCGGGCTGCCGGACCAGTTGCAGGTCACGCTGCCGCTGGAGGCGCCTCCCGGGTACGAGCCGCTGCGGTGGGACGAAGTCCGCGAGATGGCCGCCGCCGGCATCGAGTTCGGCGCCCACACGCGGACGCATCCGGTGCTTTCCCAGGTAGCGGGCGCAGAGGAGCTTGGGGACGAAATCGCGGGCTCGAAGCGCCAGATCGAGCAACAACTGGGCCGGCCGGTGGACCACTTCTGTTACCCGAACGGTTCGAATGAGGATTTCGGAGTGGAAGCGGTGGAGGTGGTCCGGTCGGCAGGCTTCCGAACGGCGGTGACTACGGAGAGTGGCCTTAATTACCCGGGCGCAGACCGGTTCCGGTTAGTACGTATCGGGGTGGTGCCGGGTCTGGACAAGGACTATTTCGAGCGCTGCGCGGCGGGGTTTCGGGTGTAGAACAGAGGCCGCCATGAGCGATGCGTGGACCGCTGCCAACGCGCTGATGGCCGTGCGCCGCCCCCTCAAATCCCGTACAGCTTCACCAGTTGCCCCACATTCGTCTTGTGATTGAATTTCTCCACCGCCCGCTGCCGCCCGGCTTCGCCCATTCGCCGGCGGAGATCGGGGTCGCGCAACAACTCCAGTATCCGGGACGCCATGGCGGCGGTGTCGCGGCGGTCCACCAGGTAGCCGGTCTTGCCATGCTCGATGATCTCGGGAATGCCGCCGGCGCGGGTGCCTATCAGCGGCTTGCCGGAAGCCATGGCTTCGGCGTTCACGTAGCCGAAAACCTCTTCCCAACGCGACATTTGGCAGACCACATCGCTGGCGGCAAACAGACCTTCAGCCAAGGGGTCGGACACCACTCCGGTGAACGTAACGTGGGCCGCGATTCCCAGATCGCGCGCGGCCTGCTCCAGATTAGGGCGGTGGGCGCCATCGCCGGCCAGCACGAAGTGAGCCCGGGGCTCGGCCGCCACCACGTCGCGGGCGGCAGCAAGCAGATCGTCCACGCCCTTTTCGGGAATCAGCCAGCTTACCTGGGTCACTACCAGGCGATCGGCAGGAATCCCGTAGCGGCGCCGGAACTCACCGCCCCTCGCCAGGCCCAAGCCGGCGCGGGCCACATCCACGCTGTTGTAGATCATGTGGAACCGCTGCTTGGGCAGCAGGTCGCGGGCGGTGAAGTTGCGGTAGCCGTAGCCGCTTACCGAAATGACCCCGGTGAGGGGAGCGTTTATCACCCGCATGGCCGCGCGCTTCCACAGCGGGGCGCGGGTCTGCACGAAGCCCTCTGGCTGGGAGCCCTGGTCGGTGAAGTAAACCTTCTGGACCAGCAACAGCTTGGCCATCCAAGGATAGGCACTGAGGAAGCCGGTGAAGTAGAGGTGCAGAATGCGCGGCCGGTAGCGTTTCAAAACCGCCAAAAGCCGCACCGTGGCCTTGGCGCTTAACTGCCACGAATCTTCCACCACTTCGATGGTAACGTTGGGCAGTTCCAGGAAGCGCCGCACCGGCTCGGGCGGCGGTTTCAGAAAGCACAGCACACTGTGCCAGCCGCGGGCCGCGAGTTGTTCGGAGAGTTCGCGGGCGAAGATTTCGCCGGCGCCAATACGGTATGGATCGAAACCAAATACGGAAACGACGGTATTGTTCTTCGAAGGCAACACCGCAGATTAACATGCACGATCACCCCAGGACGATCACCCCAGGACGATAGACCGCGCGGCCTGTTATTTGGCTAGCGGTTCCGCGGCTTTGGCCTGAAATTCCGCGGCGGCGGCGATGCTGGTAAGCCCGAGGTTCTCTTTCTCGGCCGTGGTACAGCGCCGCTCCAGGCAGCAACCGCCGCCCCACCAGGAGGGCCGGTTGTTCCAGATTTCACGGATGCCCGTAGTCTTGATATTGCCAACCGGCGGCATGCCGTAGCAGGCCAGCACGTCGCCGTTGGGCAGAATCTGGATGTTGGTGAGCGCGGAGCAGACCGGGTGGCGCAGGTGCGCCGTGTGAGACTGCACGGCGATGCGCATGGCGTCCGGATTGAGGAAGTACGGGATCATGGCCTGAAGCTGCTCGAAGCTGTTGCGGATAGGAAGCCTTTGTTTCTTGAGCGCGATCAGCCCGCGCACGGCGGCGACGGCGCGGGCTGGGTCCTTGGGCCAGTTTTCGCTGGTCTCGAACCAACGCGTATCTTCCGGCGTGTTGTAATTCTGTTCCACCGCCTGGTAGAAGACTTCCATGCCGCGCCCGGCGGCAAAACGCGCGACATTCCCCACGTCATGTAAATTCTGCTCCATCACCACCGTCTTGAGCCGAATGGCGAAATGGGAGCCCTTCTCCGCACGGATGCGGAGCAAGGTTTCGAGCGTACGGGAGGTCTTCTCGAAAAACTTTTCTTTGCCGCGGATCAACGTATGAGCTTCGCCGACGCCGTCCAGGGAGACGGTCACGCGTCCCGGATTGGCCAGCGCGACTTTCTCGATACGCGACTGGTCGTCCCAATAGCCGTGGGTGAGGATTTCGGCATACAAACCGATCGAAGAGGCGTGGGCCAGCAGTTCCGGCGTGTACGGGCGCAGCAGAGCCTCGCCGCCACTGAAGAAAACGTGAACCGGGCCAAGCCAGGCACGCATTTCGGACAGCGTCTGTTTGTATTGTTCCGGCGTGGGGGTATCGTCGCGGCCTTTGTTCTTCCAGATATCGCAGTGCACGCACTTGGCGTTGCACAGGTTGGTCATCATGAAGCCGATGTCGGTGGGACGGCAGTTCGCCGCCCATCGGCCCCCCGCGGTGGTGCGCAGGCGATAATTGATGCCCATGTACGCTCGCCGATAGAGGTCTCCCACCCCCGAAGTCTCAAAGCGTGCGTTCATTAGGAAATTCCCTCCCTGAAAAGCTGTCCCTGGAACCACTATTCCGAGTAAAGCCGCTAGTTAACAGAGTAAGCGGTTATGAGGCACGATTTCAAGTAAACATTCACTTGGAGGTACCAGAAAGTCCTAGACCAGTACAGCCGATTTCCCGGCAGCGACGCTTCCATGGGGCGCGGCAGAGACGAAACTCTTGAAAACGGAAGGGCAGTGCGGCGGGCCTCACGTCAGATAGGGATACGTAGGATCGTTGATGTATGCCAGATCGCTCTCAAGGAACGTCACGTCGAGTGGCGGGCCGTCAGCGAAGCGCTTCTTGGGATCGAGGACGAAAATGGGATCGGAGCGGCGGAATCGCAGGCCGGCCGAAGGCGCGGCTTGGACGGCCGGAGGAATTGCGGCGGCGGCTACCAGTTCGCAAGCCTGGGGATCCCGCCGGGCGGAGCGGACGGCCAACGCGTAAGCCGCGGTCCAATCGGCGGGGGCCGCGGAATCAACCCAAATATCGGCAATGCGGGTCTGGCCGCCCACGCGTGCCAGTACGTACCAGCCGCGAGGCCCGTCGTCATACAGAATTAGCGCCACGGACCAGACGGCGCCAGGACATTGCAGGAAGTAGTTCATCAGCTCCGGAGTGCGGCGGGTGCAGGCGAAAGGGGAACGGGCACGCGCTTCGAATAGCGGCGCCGCGGACGCATCGAACCGCGGCACCGGTTTCGCGGACCAGCGCGGCCCGGGAGCGGGGGCCGGGCTCAGGCTCCACACGAAACTGCGCGCCAGGCGCAAGGGGGCCTTCCAGCCACGCGGGAACGGATCGGTGCGAAACTGCCGCCAGGGACGCAGCACGCGGGCGTACACGCGGAGATCGCCGATACGGCGGTAACCCAGCTTGGGCAGAATGTTGCGGGTGTCCGGAGATCCGCCCACGGCAAACAGAGCGTCGCATTTGCGGCCCAGCGACCGCAGAAGCGCGACGCCGGCGCCGGCGGACTTGCGGGCAGCGGCCCAGTCGATCAGATAGCTGCCCGAAACGTCACCCGAAGGGAGGCTGTAGGTGACCGGGCACATGCAGGCGTGGGCGACAATGGCTTCGCCGTCCTGCCACACGAAGCTGCGCGGGCCGGACCAGTCCGGGCGCGGGTCATCGTACTTCCAGCGGATAAGGTCCGGGGCGACGAATGGAGCCTCGGGGGCGAGTTGGAAGGCCGCCAGCAGGAATTGGATAAGCGACTTGCGCGCCGCCGGCTCGGCCGATGATTCCAGTAGCACGTTTACCCGGCGATGGTGGTCTTAGCGCCAAGGGACAATCCGAGAGCGCTGCCATGGGGTGTGGCTTCGACATAGCCGGGCGCACGCCGGGCTTCCAGGTTGCCCCGGAGCATTTGCGCCACCGGCCCCAGGTGGTGGGTGGGGTCTTCCATCGCCACCGGGCGCGCCGATCCACGCACTTCGTAATCTTTGGCCAACCGGGATTCGGTCGGATACGACCCGTCCCGCCCGGTGATAAAGGCTGCGCCGCGATCCATGGACTATTCGATTCCTCCGGCTCCTTTCAGCATAGCCCGGATTCGGAATTTACATCTTCCAGCCCTTCGAGCCCTTCGAGGATGATCCGGCGCAGGCGATCCCGCTCCTGAACGCAGCGGACCTCGGCGGCAGTGCCAACTGCGGAACTGCGAGGCGGCGAACCGGATGGGCTCATTGCCCGGCGGAATTGCACCCGCGCGCCCAAGGTGGCGAGGAGGAGGACCAGAACGACGCCCGCGAGGATGACTGGAGATCGAGACGGTCACCGGTCCCGGATTGGCCGGCCCGACCTTCTCCATGCCTGACGGGTCGTCCCAATAGCCCTGGGTGAGGATTTCGGTGTACAGACCGCCGCCCATGGCCCAATGCCAGCCCTCGGACGATGGCATACTAGAACGTGCATTTGCCTTCGGATCGCATCCGGTCAATGGCGCGCGCGGTGGGCGGCGTGCTTGCGGGCGTGCTGATTTACCTGGCCGCGGAGATCGCCATTTTCGGCTCCGGCTGGTATGGCCAGTTTCTGGAACCGGAGTCGCTGGCCGGCGCGGTGCGGATGTGCCTTTCCGAGGAGGCAGCACGGGCCGCTTCGCCGCTGCCGGTGGTGGCCGTGATCGGAAACTCGATGCTGGCCGAGGGATTTTCGGCCAAGGTCGCCAACGGGGAAGCCGCCGGCCGAATGCGCTTTGTAAATTTGTCGGTGGCCGGTACCACGCCGCGCTGCTGGTATTACGAACTGCGGGCCGCGGATCCGTATGCCAACCGGTACCGCGCCATCGTGCTGCAAATCGAGCTGTTCTCCGATGAGGATGGCGACGAACCGATGGCGGACCAGATCAGCGATCTGCGCATGGTGGACGCGCTGCTCCGGCCTGCCGATGCCTTGGATTTCGCATTCTCGTTTCGACGGCAACGGCTGCGGTTCGATGCGCTGCGGGGCGCGCTTCTGAAGGGCTATGTTTTCAAATACGATGTGCAGGCGCTGCTGGAGCATCCGGCGGCTCGGGCGGAGAAGACGGAGCTCTTCCATGGCGGTCATGCGGGCTGGGTCTTCGACTACACCGGCCATCCCGAGAGCCTCGCCGGATTGACGGTGGATTGGGAGCGGCGCTCCATGTACGTGCCGCCAAACGTGCCGGCAAATATTGCGGCACGGGTGCGGCGGGTGGCGTTCCGGCAGCGATCGCCGGACACCGGACTGCAGACCCTGTATCGCCGCCTCTGGTTCGGGCGCATCGTGGATCGATACCGCGGGACCCACACCCGCGTGATCTTTACCCGGGTGCCGCGCGGGCCGGTGGTGAGCCCCGATTCCGATCCGCCAGACGCCCGCAGTACCGTCAGCTACCTCGCCCTCCCGCGCGACACGTTCACGCCGCTGGAGCGTCCCGAGAATTTCTGGGATGAATACCACATGAACGCTCGCGGCCGGGAGCTATTCTCCGGGCGGCTGGCCCAGGAGATGGCGCGCTAGAGTGCTTGAATTTGCGAATGCGATGCGAATGAATCAAGTTTCATTGAACCGCGGAGACGCCGGGACGCGGAGGCAGTCGCAGAGAAGGGGCACAGAGGCATGCCTTTGCGCACAGGTAGGGTTGCCGCCGTATATGCCAGCTCGGACTGCAGAGGAAGCCGAGACATGTTGGGCTATCGCCACGCAGCGGTGCGTAAAGATCCCGGCCTCAACCATCCGCAAAGGCTTCGCAGCGTCAGCATGCGAGTGTCTCCGCTTCCTCTGCGCGCCAACCCCGGATGGTCACAAACTACGACCGATGCCGAAAGCCATATCAGTCTTGGTCTTCCTCTGCGCTCTCTCTGCGTCTCCGCGTCTCTGCGGTGAAGAACACCTTCGGTCTGACGCAGAGCCTCAATAGCCATGCTCTTTCACACCGCGGAATTCGCGCTGTTTCTGGCGGTTGTGCTGGCGGTGTTCTACAGCGCGCCGTTGGGGCTGCGCCGGTTCGTTCTGCTAGGGTCCAGCTACCTGTTCTACATGTTCTGGAACCCGTACTTTATCGTGCTGCTGGTGGCCTTGACGGCGATCGACTACGGTGCGGCGCTGTGGATCGCGCAGTCCAGCGGGCGCGGGCGGAAGCTGGCGCTGGGGATCAGCCTGGCGGCGAATCTTGGATTCCTTGGATTCTTCAAGTACACCAATTTCTTCATCGATAACGTAGCCTGGCTGATGGGTGTGCCGCCGGCCGGTTACCATCTGGCGCTGATCCTGCCCCTAGGGATCAGCTTCCACACGTTTCAGAGCATCTCGTACGTTGTGGATGTCTATCGCGGCCAGCAGGAGCCCATTCGCAGTCCCATCGACTACGCGCTGTTCATCGCGTTCTTTCCGCAATTAGTGGCGGGGCCGATTGTGCGGGCCAGCGAGTTCTTCCCGGATTTGCATCATTGGCAGGCTCCATCGCGGGCGCGCGTGCAGGAGGCCGCGGCGATGATCGTCACCGGTGTAGTGAAGAAACTGGTGCTGGCCGATCAATTCGCCGCCGTGGCCGACGGATACTTTGGAGCCGTGGCGGCGACGCCGGGAACGCCGGCCGCGTGGAGCGCCACCATCGCTTTCGCAGCGCAGATTTTCTTCGACTTCAGCGGTTACACCGATATCGCGATCGGCACCGCGGCGCTGTTCGGTTTCCACTTCCCGATGAATTTTCGCCGGCCGTACCTGGCGGCCAGCATCACCGGGTTCTGGCGGCGCTGGCACATGTCGCTGTCGCGATGGTTGCGCCATTACGTTTACATTCCGCTGGGCGGGAATCGCGGCGGCACGCTGGCCACGTATCGCAACCTGATTCTGACCATGCTGATTGGCGGGTTATGGCACGGGGCGAGCTGGAATTTCGTGCTGTGGGGCGGCTACCACGGTGTGCTTCTGGCAGCCGAGCGCGCCCTTGGGATTGGCGCGGGCGAGGGCGCGGCGGAGGGCGCTGGGGAAGGTGCGGGGGAAGGCAGCCGGAAGGGCGCGGGCCCGGGCCAGGCGTTGGGGTTGTGGCCGCGCGTGCTGCGGGCGGTGCCGGTCTTTGCGCTCGTCTGCGTGAGCTGGGTGTTCTTCCGCGCGCGGACGCTTGCCGACACCACACTGGTGCTGCAACGGATGTTCGGGTGGCAAAGCGGTGCCTTCCTGCTGCAGAAGCGGCACATTGCATTCCTGGCGGTCACGCTGCTGCTGGCGCTGGCGGAAGAGGCGCGCGGATGGGTGACACGATTGGGGTCGGCGCCGGCATGGGCACAGGCGGCTGCGCTGGCGCTGGTGTTGGCTTGCATTGAAATCTTCGGGGTGACGGACCAGTCGATCCCATTCGTGTATTTTCAGTTCTGAATCCCCGCCACAATCTCGAAATTGCTTCCCCGCCGGCGCAGCCACGCCGCCTTCAACAAAAGATCGTCCACCCGCCGCGCCAGGCCGTATCCCGCCGCCCACCCAGGGAACAGCCCCGCCAGCGGCGACGACCCGAAATCGTAGACTGAAACCCGCGTCTGAAAACCGGCGCGCCGGAAGCGCTCGGCAGTGGGCTCAGGCTCCAGTTCGCGCTCGTCCGCGGTCTGGTATCTCTTCATGAGGTTGGGAATCAGGCGGCGGCCGATGACGCCGGAGAGGCGGCGACGGCTGGGGTCGAGCGAGTAAAAGACGCCTCCGGGGTTCAGCGTGGCCGCAAGCCGAACCGGCAGTTCATCCAACTCCTCATCGGGCAGATGGTGCAGGAAGAAGACGGCGATCACCACGTCGTAGCGGCCGTATGCCGCGAAGTTCCCGCCCGGTTCGAAGCGCGTATTGCGGACACCCAGCTTTCGAGCATCGGCGCGGGCCTGGCGGATGGCGGCGGGCGAAAGATCCACGCCCACCACTTCGGCCACGTGCGGGGCCAGCAGCAACTGGTATCCCCTATGCCGCACCCCAGGCTGAGCACGCGCGAACCCGCGCCCGCGCCGGTCAGCTTCAGGATTCGTGCCGCCATGTGACGGCGCAGCGCCCGTACCGCCGGGCGCGCGAAATGCGATTGGGCGAAGCCGGAATACAGCTTTTCGTGGTAGGCGAGTTCGCGCTGCTGGACGGGGTTCACACGGTTTCGGCGGGCACTTTCTCTTCACGCCGGCGCTGTGGTGAGGTCGACGGGGGGCGGTTCAGAAACGCCGCCACCGTGACCACCAGGGAGCCGGCCAGCATGGACCCATCGCGCAGCAGCGTCTTCCACGAAATGGCTTCGCCCGGCCCGAAGCAGCCGCAGTCGATAGTCATGCCCTTGATGTACGCCCGCACCATCAGTCCGAAGAACACCAGCAGCAGGCCCGACGTGGCCAGGGTGGAGACGCGGCGCCAGCGGCCGACAATCAACAGCACGCCGATGAGCAGTTCCAACCACGGCAGCGTGCGCGCCAGTATTTCCACCGTCCACATGGGCAGCACTTCGTAAGACGCGATTCCCGCCGCGAACAGGCGCCATGACTCGGCGAGCTTGGCGTAGGCCGCATACATGAAGATGGCGCCCAGCACGATGCGCAGAACCATCACGGCAATTTTGAAGGGCTTACTTCTTGAGAAGCTCATCCATGTATCCACGAAACAAGGTGCCGCCATCGTCGAAAAAAGTCCACGGCCGCTGCTGCAGGCGATGGGTCAACACCAGTGTGGGAGTGCTGGTGACGGGTATCTTCAAGCCGGTGTCCACGTCGTGCTGCACCTCCGCGGCGATGGCCGGATCTTTGAACAGCGTCTGCACCTTGGCCTGCTCGGCCGGGGTCAGCACGGCCGCCACGGTTTCCCAGATTTTGCCGCTGAGCACCCAGGAGGCCTGGTTCTGGAATAGGGCGTGGGCCACCGGCTGAAACTTCCCGATCCGCCCCGCCGCGGTGGCGTAGGCAGCCGCTTCCCGCGACTTCGGGCCGAACCCCTGCAGGGGGAACTCGCGGCACACGAAATAGGCCTTTCCGGTATCGACGTAATCCTTGATGAAGCCCGGCAGGAAAGTTTCGTGCAGGTGTTTGCAGTGCGGGCACTGGAAGTCGCTGTACATCTCGACCAGGATGGGCGCCGCGGGGTTGCCCAGAGACTTGCCCTGGCCGGTACCAACCTGGCCGGCGCCATGGGCGGAAGGGCCCTGGCCCGCAGCGCCGGTGGGCGAGAGAAAGGGCAGAAACACGGCCAGCGCGGCAGCGGAAAGCCGATTGGTAGGTGCGTTCCAGAGCCTCATAGGGGTTCTCGGGTCTACTTCAGCAGATCGTTGAGATAGCCCTTGAACAGATTGTAATCGGTCCAATACGTCCACGGCGTCTGCTTGGCGCCCTTGGTGACGAACATGGTGGGAGTTTGGCTCACGCGCAGAGCGGTGCCGGCTTGCACGTCGCGCTCCACTTCGGCCAGCACCGCGGGATCTTTGGCCAGCGCCTGCACCTTTTTCTGGTCGGCGGGCGAAAGCGCGGCGGCCACGACGTCCCAAACCTTGCCCGTCATGCCCCAGGTATTCTGGTTCTGGAAGATGGCGTCGGTCACCTGCTGATACTTGCCGATGCGCGCCGCGGCCGTGGCGTAGTTGGCGGCCTCGCGGGCATAGGTGTGGCCGTTCAGCGGGAATTCGTGGCTGACGAAGTAGGCCTTGCCGCTGGCCACGTACTCCTTGATGATGGTGGGCAGAATGGTTTCGTGGAGCATCTTGCAGTGGGGACACTGAAAATCACTGTAAAGATCCAGCCGGATCGGCGCCATAGGGTTGCCCACGGCTTTGGCGGCATCGACTGGGGGACCGATGGCCAGGCAGGGGAGGAGCAGTGCGATTGCGAGAGCTACAGGCTTCATCACTCTATTCTACGTAATTCCCGGCGGAAAGTTGCTCCGGCGGCAGTCGTCCTCCGAAACGGCACCCGTTGAGAAGGTCTTCGCATCGCCTGCTTCAATGTCCAGGTTCAGCCCTTCGCCATGCGCACGTTCGAAGAGACAATTACTGGCGCCGGTGTCGACGGACGCAAATAGGTCGATCCTTTCTCCACCGCTTCTCAACACGACCGGCAGCGAGATCCCTTCCGTGCTCGATGCGTAGGAATGGACATGGCTGAATTCGAGGCGAGGCATCAGAACCAGCCTGCCTTCGGCTGTCCGAAGTCTTCTGGAACGTGGAACAGAAGAGGAAATTGAATGCCTTTTTGACGCGCCTCGTCCCGTACCGCACGCGCGTTCGAACCATGGCTGAGGAGCACGTCACCCTGCAAAGCCACCCACTGCCCAAGGTATTCGTGGCCGTGAGCATCCAGCCATGCCATTTCGGCCTGCCGTGAACCACCCGTCCCCTTCACCGGGACGTCGGTAATCGTGACGAAAACATGCTGCTGCTCGGGCAATGACAAAGGTTCGAGCGGCCGCAGCACGCCCTGTTCAAATACGGCTTCCACCTGTCGCGTCATGTTCTATATTGTATCGGGATCACAGAGCCGAGACTTGTCGCGCGCGATATGCCATCGGGAATCGGCCCGGGCCCCAATCGGCCGGAACGTTCCGGAAGATCCGGGTGGAACTGGCTCCCGACGGGGCCTTATGGCCTAAGGAGTGGACGGTCCTCCCCCGGCAGGGCTACTACCGCAAGTAAGAATCACCTAATCCTCAAAAAGCTCCGCGACCGGAACCGAGAAACCGGGCAGCAATTCCGGGGCTTCGAGCAAGTCGTCGCCTCGCAGAAGGCGGTCGGCGCCGGAGGCTTCCAGAACGTTGACTTCGCGCTGCTCCGGGTACACGATCCATACGGTGTGGCACCCGGCCGCGAAATATTGCTTCACTTTCCGCATGAGCTGGCGCACGCTGTCGGATGGCGAGAAGATCTCGACGGCAAGATCGGGAGCGCCTTTGCCCCAACCCCTCCGCCCCACAAGCTCGATGCGTTCCCGCCGGATGAAAGCGAGATCGGGACCACGAACGGTATCGTCGCGCAGGCGAAAGCCGGCATTGCCCAGGAGGGCTTTCCCGCGCCGGTCTTTCTTCACATAATTGCCCAGCAGCACCCCGACGTTGGCCAGGCAAGAACCGTGTTCACACCGGAAAAAGGGATGGTGATCACTTCCCCTTCGTCGAGTTCGGTTCGGAACGAATCGTCGTCGGGCATCAGCTCAAACTCGTCGGCGGTAAGGAGTGTCTTGCTATCCATAGGGCGAGGCTACTCCTCAAAAAACTCCGAGACCGGCACCGAGAAACCGGGCAGTAATTCCGGGGCTTCGAGGAGGTCGTCGCCTTGCAGAAGGCGGTCGGCGCCGGTGGCTTCGAGGACGTTGACCTCCCGCTGCTCTGGGTAAAAGATCCACACAGTATGGCAGCCGGCCGCGAAGTATTGCTTCACTTTGCGCATAAGCTGGCGAACGCTGTCGGAGGGCGAGAAGATCTCGACCGCCAGGTCGGGCGCACCCCTGCCGAAACCTCGATGGCGGACAGCCTGAACGCGTTCCCGTCGGATGAAAGAAACATCCGGAGCGCGGACTGTGTCGTCACGAAGCCGGAAACCGACTTCGCAGATGATCACCTTTCCCAACCGGTGTTTCTTCACATAATTCCCCAAACGGAGAGCAATGTTCTCCCCGTAATCTCCATGGTCGAAACCGGCAGGCGGCATGGTGATCAGTTCCCCTTCGTCGAGTTCGAGGCGCACCGAATCGTCGCCGGGCATCTGCTCCAGTTCGTCGGCCGTGAGGAGCGTTTTCGTGCTCATGATCGTATTCTACACCGCGGTATTCTACTCGTACCGCAGCG
>Ga0210402_10004342_pt1 | contig 12953 bp, 9 predicted proteins | sample IncBWC7MmetaG_FD_161055 | JGI IMG/M metagenome (GOLD analysis project Ga0210402, IMG submission 161055) | Forest soil microbial communities from Barre Woods Harvard Forest LTER site, Petersham, Massachusetts, United States - Inc-BW-C-7-M | ecosystem: Environmental > Terrestrial > Soil >...
TTCCTCGAACAACTGAAATCCCGGGTTGAGAAGATTCAGATCGGCGACGTTACCGAGAACGCCGCGATGGGCGCGGTGATCAATGAAGCCTCGATGACGACGATCCTCGAATACATCGAGCAAGGCAAGAAAGACGGACGCCTCATCACTGGCGGCGAGCGCGCTCCCGGCGAAGGCTACTTCATCAAGCCCACGGTGATTGCCGACATCCCGGCAAAGTCGAAGCTCGAGCAGGAAGAGATCTTCGGGCCCGTGCTAGCCGTCATCAAAGCCCGCGGTTTCGACCACGCGCTCGAAATCGCCAACGACACTGAGTTCGGCCTCACCGGCGCCGTCTACACTCAGTCGCGCGACAAGATCGATCGCGCCATCCACGAGTTCCACGTTGGCAACCTGTACGTCAACCGCAAATGCACAGGCGCGATGGTGGGCGCGCATCCTTTCGGAGGCTTCAACATGTCCGGCACCGACTCGAAGTCTGGCGGCCCCGACTATCTGTACCTCTTCACCCAAGCGAAAGTAGTAGGAGAGAAAGTATAGAAGAGAAGATCAGCTAAGAAAGTAGAGCCGCGATCCTGCCGCCACTGCCGAGAGCGAGGGTAAGATGCGGCGCAGCACCGTCACTTCGCGGCTGGAGCAGCCGGCAGCGGATTCCGCTCCAGAAACTGCCGCTGATGCCAGTAGGGATACACCGGCGTGACATCACTGGCGCGATCAAGTTTCGCGACCTGCTCCGCCGTCAGGTTCCATCCCACCACGTCCAGATTTTGCCGCAGCTGCTCTTCGTTGCGCGCCCCAAAGATCACACTTGAAACCGTGGGCCGCTGCAGCAGCCAGTTCAGCGCGACCTGCGGCACTCTCTTGCCGCACTGTTTAGCGACTGCATCGAGCGCGTCGACCACGTTGTACAGATGCTCGTCCGCAATCGGTGGCCCTTGCTCCGACGTCTTATGCAGGCGGCTCTCCTTTGGCAGCGGCTGCCCGCGCCGGATCTTGCCCGTGAGCCGTCCCCACCCCAGCGGACTCCAGATCAGCGCTCCCACTCCCTGATCGAGTCCCAGCGGCATTAGTTCCCACTCGTATTCCCGGCTGATCAGCGAGTAGTAGACCTGATGTCCCACGTAACGCGCCCAGCCGTAACGGTCCGCGGTTGCAAGAGACTTCATCAGATGCCAGCCGGAAAAGTTCGAACACGCGATGTAGCGCACCTTGCCGCCCTCGATCAGGTTGTTGAGAGTGCTCAGAACTTCTTCGGCCGGAGTCAGCGCGTCAAAGCCGTGCAGATGATAGATGTCGATGTAATCGGTTCCCAGTCGCCGCAAACTGGATTCGCAAGCCTGAATCAGGTGTTGCCGCGACGATCCCAGATCGTTCGGCCCCGGTCCCGTGCGGAAGGTTGCTTTGGTCGAGATCAGAACCTTGTCGCGCCGCCCGGCGATCGCCTTGCCGAGAATGGTCTCGGAGAGTCCGTCCGAATAAACATCGGCGGTATCGAAGAGATTTACCCCGGCGTCGAGGCAGATGTCCACAAGTCGAGTCGCCTCCGCCACATCGCTGGCGCCCCAAGCCTTGAAGAATTCGGTACCACCGCCAAACGTGCCGGTTCCATAACTCAACACAGGTACCTTCAAACCAGATCGTCCAAGTTGTCGGAATTCCATATATCGTAGATGCAACTCGGTCAAGAAATGATTCGGGCTGCGTGGGCTCGTGGGAGGCGGTGTCACGATCGCGATTCCGGCTTGCAACTTTTCGTAACCGAAGGGCTGCGTCTAAGCTGTTGCACAACTGATCCGGGGAGCGGACCACAATGAAGCTTCGTCGCTCGCTGCTGGACCTTGTTTGAATTTTCGGGACTCTATCTCTCACTCTCTTCGCGCAAACCTCTTCCGACCTTGCCGCCGTCGAAGTCGCCACCAAGGCGATTCGCCCGAGCGAGATCCGCGCTCACATTCGCTTTCTGGCGGACAGCCTGCTGCAAGGTCGCGCGCCAGGCAGGGCGGGTTACGACATTGCGGCACGGTACGTGGCCACCGAACTCGAAGGCATGGGACTCGATCCCGCGGTCTACGGCAGTTGGATTCAGGCCGTTCCGTTGCAGAAGGCCGTGACCAACAAGACGGCCAGTTCTCTCGTGCTCACGCTCAACGGCAAAGAGCAGGAGCTTGCGGACGCGAAGGGCTATATCCTCTCGACCTGGTTTGCGAGTCCGGCCGGCAAGGGCGGGAGCAAGGCCGAGAGCGACGTCAGCGCGCCCGCCGTCTTCGCGGGATTCGGCGTGACCGCACCTGATCAGAAGTATGACGACTACACCGGCGTCGACGTGCGGGGCAAGATTGTCGTTGGGTTCTACGGCGCGCCGTCGACGTTTCCCTCCACCGAGCGAGCCTACTATTCCGATGGCATCGTGAAGGCGAAAAATGAGGTGGCCCGCGGAGCGGTCGGCGTCGTATCGATGATGATCCCTGAGGACTGGAAGCGTTACCCGTGGGAGTGGCTGGTTCCGCAAATTCAGGCGGGAGAGATGCACTGGCTCGACAAGAATGGCACGCCCCACGACTTCTTCCCGGAACTGCGGGGCAATGCGCTCCTTAGTCAGCCCGGAGGGGAATTGCTCTTCGTCGGTGCGCCGAAGACTCTCGATCAGGCCGTATCGGATGCGCGTGCCGGCAAGCCGCAGGCGTTTGCGATGCCGGTTGGGGTTCGCATTCATACTGTGGCAGCGCAGAGCGTGATTCAGAGTGCTAACATTGTGGCCAACTCAAAGGTTCCGATCCCGCTCTCCGCGACCAGTCCGTGGTCTATACGGCGCATGTGGACCATCTCGGCATCTGCCCCGCAGTCGAGGGCGACAAGGTCTGTCACGGTGCCCTCGACAATGCCTCCGGCACTTCGACCTTGCTTGAGATCGCGTGCCTATGCCAGCCTCCCGCAACCGCCACGCCGGTCCGTGGTGTTTGCCTTCGTCACTGGAGAAGAGATGAGATTACTGGGTTCCGACTACTTCGCTCATTTTCCAACCGTGCCGCTGAAGTCGATTGTGGCAAATGTAAACATTGACGGCGCTCCCGGAGTGTACTTCCCGCTGCAAGACGTGGTAGCGCTTGGGGCCGAGCACTCGACGCTTGACGGCGAAGTAGCCGCGGCGGGGAAGGTGATGGGATACGACGTGAGTCCCGATCCCATGCCGGAAGAGGTATCGTTCACCGCAGCGATCAGTATTCGTTCGTGCTGCAGGGCGTGCCCGCGGTAGATATCGAGGACGGTGTGAAGTCCACCGATCCGAAGATCAACGGGCTCGAGGTGATCAAGAAGTGGGGGGTGACCCGGTATCACACGCCCCTCGACGACATGGAGCAGCCGATCGATTTCGATGCGGCGGCAAAAGGGGCGGTCATGAATTTCCTGGTCGGCTATCAGGTTGCGCAGTACGATCGAGTTCCGTCGTGGAACAAGAGAGACTTCTTCGGCACAACCTTCGGCCTCAGACACGCAGGGACCAACACCGGGGAGTGAGATCTACCCTAGCGCCGCCGTCCCGGCGGCTTTCGCGAGGGCATCTTGCCGTCGCCGCGCGGGCGTGAAGCCGGCGCTACAACAGAAAGGCCGCCCTCGCAGGCGGCCTTCTCTTTGGTGTGCCGAGCATGTTCGACAGCTTGAGGGTGAAAGTCCCTTTGACAACCTGATGGAGGTGAAGTCATAGCGAAGCGCAAGGGTGAAATAACACTCGCCGCGAGGCGGGGCCTGAAAGAAGCGTGGAGCAAAGGCGCGAGCTTATGAACAAGAACCGGATACGAGGCCTACGGTGGCGGGCGAGCGGGCCAATGACTGCGAAGCCCATATCCATCAAGCTCACTGGTGGTAGATCCGGTGGTTGCGCGTCGAAGGCGGTCGAACTTACCTCGGGAGATCTGCGGCATGTCACGAAATCGTGACTGAGGATGGAGCGATTCATCCTGATCGTGTCGTAGAAGTCAGCAGAGGGCAAACTAGGTCATGCAGTCGGCGGGGATATTGAGGCACTCCAATGCCGAAAGGCGGAGAAACAGATAGGCCAAGCCGGGAACGATGATCGAAGGCCCGAACGGTACCCCGCAAGGGGAATAAAGGAAAAGGCAAGTAAGCGGCGCGACTCATGAGCGGACAGCGGCAGAAAAACCGGCCCGAACAAGGGGTGCTGGCCTTTCCGGCGGAAAGTAGGAGTGATGCTCCGAAAGCCGTCGAGCAAGGGACCGAAACGCTCATGGCGAAGCGCAGGACCGAAAGCCTGGCCGGAACCGAACGACTGATGGAAGAAGTCTGCGAGCTGGAAAACTGCAAACAGGCATTGAAGCGAGTCAAGGCCAATAAAGGGAGTCCGGGAGTGGACGGGATGACCGTCGACGAATTACCGGAATACCTGAAGCAGCATGAGCTAGAGATCGGGGAACAGCTACGAAACGGAACCTATCAACCGCAACCGGTAAGGCGGGTGGAAATCCCGAAGCCGGACGGCGCAGGAGTGCGCAAACTAGGCATTCCTTGTGTGTTGGATCGCTTTGTCCAGCAGGCGGTGTTGCAGGTTCTGCAGAAGCGCTGGGACCCGACGTTCTCCGAACACAGCCACGGTTTCCGACCGGGGCGCAGTGCGAAGCAAGCGGTGCACAAGGCGCAGCAGTATATCGCCGAAGGGTACCGCTGGGTGGTGGACCTCGACTTGGAGAAATTTTTCGATCGAGTCAATCACGACCGTCTGTTAGCGGCGGTGGCGGCGCGTGTGGCCGACAAACGAATGCTCAAGCTGATTCGAGCATTCCTGAAGGCCGGAGTGATGGAGGATGGATTGGTGAGACCGGTGGAGGAGGGAGCGCCGCAGGGCGGTCCGCTTTCACCGTTGCTCAGTAATCTGGTGCTGGACGAACTGGACCGGGAGTTAGAGCGGCGTGGTCATCGCTTCGTGCGTTATGCCGACGACTGCAACATTTACGTGGGCAGCGAACGAGCGGGACAGCGAGTGATGGAGAGGGTTACGCGCCTCATCACGCACCGACTCAAGCTCCAGGTGAATCAGGCGAAGAGCGCCGTGGCTCGACCGGGGCACAGAAAGTTTCTCGGATTCAGCTTCACCGGCGAACGGGAACCTAGGCGGCGCATTGCCCCCAAGTCCATCGCTCGCTTTAAGGAGAGGATTCGGGAACAGACACGTCGAACCCGTGGCATCAGTCTGAAGCAGATGGTCACACAGATCACGACCTACCTGCGGGGATGGCTCGGATACTTCGACGATTGTCAAACGCCCTCGGTGCTGCAAACCCTTGAATCGTGGCTACGCCGTCGACTTCGGTCGGTGGTGTGGAAGCAATGGAAACGGGGACGGACGCGATTTCGCGAACTTCGCAAACGGGGTGTGGGTAAAGACCTCGCGGCACAAACTGCCGGGAGTGCTCACGGACCGTGGCGGATTGCGAACTCGCCCGCTCTCAACATCGCTTTGCCGAATGCCTACTTTGCCAAGCTCGGGCTTCCCCCCATGGTGGTGCGGTCTTAGCTTAATCCGCCGAACCGCCGTATGCGGACCCGCATGTACGGTGGTGTGGCAGGGGAGGCGGGGCGACCCGTCCCCCTATGCCGATCAGATAGCGGCGCCTGCGCCCTGCCGGGGTTCGCGAGGCCCGTCTTGATCTTGTCTAGGATGGGGTGAGCAGAGCCGCGAAACGCAAAGGTTTCCCGGCGCCAGCCGCAAAGCGGCGGTATTGGAAAGCCCGGCACGGAAGTGCCGGGACCACGTCCGAGAGATGATCAAGTCCCGTAAGGAGGGCACGGCAACGCGGGAATAATCCACCCCACACGCAATCCGCTGCGATTCAGCAGGTCACTTCCGGCTCAAGGAAAACATTCAACTCTTCCTCGGCGGCCGCAAGGCCTTCCGGCAAAGTGCCTCGGTTGTACTCCGCCATGCGATTTTTCCACTTTAAGAAATCGGTGATGCTCTGCGGCTCAATGCGCAACTCAACCCGCCGCAAACTGGCCAGCAGCAGATTCATTTCATAGCGGAAGCCGGTCGCGGTTCGCAGATTCTGGGCCGAGGCATGGACGACCTCGACTCGTCCCCGCCGCAGTTCCAGCAGGCCCCACCCGGCCGGCAGTTCCTCACTTTTTAGCAACGCCGGCGGAGTCAGATAGAACCGTTCACTCCCGACGCCCTGTTCCGGTTTGCGGCGGAAAGGCTTGCCGCGATCCGCCAGGAAATCCGCTCGCGTAACCTTGCATTCCACCAGCACCGAATGGTTGGCTCGCTTCCAGCCAATCGCGTCGGGCATCTCGCCGCTGACGCAAGCCTGTTCCGACAGCACCACCCCGCAGCGATACACCCGAAGCCACCGCACCGCCCGTTCCACCAGTTGCGCGTGAGTCATAACAACAGTCTACGTTTTATTGTGCAGTGGAAAAGTGACTGCAGCGTTTCCTTGCTGGATGCTCCGATGCGTTCCGACCAGCGAATCCCTGCCGATCAAGACGCGATACTCTTTGACTCGGTGACAACTCGCCGAGGCGCTGCACTCTTCATCGCCCTCACCACCACCGGCCTCCGCAGCACCGTTTCCAGCAAATATCGCTCCGCGGCAACCGCCTGGGCGGTTGTGCTCCCGGCCACAAACCCTTCGGCGTCTATGATCAGAGCTTCATTCGGTCCCAGCTTCGTGGGCCGGCGCAGAAATCCATTCGTCCGCCGCTTTCCCCCCTCTGGATTTTCGATCTTCACGCGACGGATATGCCCGTCGTGCGCCGCGTCAAACGCGTTGGCCAGCCTGAGAATCGCGGCCAGCTGAATCGTGAGGTTCTGCTCGCCGGCAAGCAGGTCGCGCAACCCCTTGTGGCTTCGAGAGGGAAGCGCTCCGGCGTGGAAGCGCGCCACAATGGCAGCGCGGGTCATCGTCTCCGTCTTCCAGCCGAGAGGCGTCCCGTGTCCCTTGATTAACTCGAGCGACTCTTTATGATGTCCCTTGTTGTCCTTCGCCTTGCCCACATCGTGCAACAGAGCGGCCACGTTCAGACTGTCGCGCGCGTCTTGTCCGCTACCATTGCCTGGCTTTGTGGAAGAGTTCGCGGGCGCGAGCAGTCGCATCGCGGCCAGCCCGTCATACAGTGACAAGGCCAGGCGCGCCACGCGTTCCGAGTGCGCAAAATCGGGATCGAGCGCCTTCGCCCATAACTTCATGCGTTGCAACGCAATCTGTTGAATCTGTTTGCCTTGCGGCAGCCCCGCGCGCCATCGACCCCATCGCGAATCGGTCCCCGTCGTGCTTTCCCGATATTCGTCGATTCGCTTCGTCCGTTCGTCGATGATCCGCCCATGCCAGCTCTTGCGCAAGGCTTCGTCCGGGAACACGTGGCACGAAAGCGCGGTTGCCCACAATACGTCGAGATCGTGTACCTCGCCCAGCAAGTCCTGCATATGCTTCAGGTCGTTGCTCCAGGCCTGGTGCTCCTCGGGGAGAAAATTCTCAACGATGTACCGGAACCGTTTGATCCCGATCCGCAGAGTGTGGAACGCAACCTGCGATCGGTTCCGCAGCGCGCGGGTATGTAATTCGCGCGCGGCCGTCCACCGCTCCAGCGCCAGATGCTTGAAGACCGCGCTGCCCGGACGAATGCGGGCCGCGCGCAAGGGCAGCGATTTACTCCATTGCTTCCACTCCTTGCGGTCAAATTCCTCCAGCGCCGCGCGGGCCTCCCGCTTCTGCTCAATCTCCCGTCCCTGCAGAATCTGGAGCAGAGCGTGGGCCGGATCGGTCACTGTCACTTGGGTGAATGGGGCGCGGGCGCCCTCGTTGCCGCCATCGGCAGAGACTTCCGGAAACACAACCGACGCCGGAAGCGCAATCGGGCGAGGATGAAGTTTCTCAATCCACTCCATCATGATCTGCACGTCGCGTAGCGCTCCCAGTCGCTGGAACAGGCGCTTGCCGGCCTTCTTCATCGCCTTCCACTCGCGATCGGGATCCATTGCGATCATCCCGTCGGCCATGGATCGGCAGCGCCGCAGCGACACCCGCAAATCGTGCACCGGATCGGCGCTGAAGTCCGCAGCCACGTGCTCGCACTCCTCCAGCACACGCGCCATCCAGTAGCGCAATCCCGTGGTCTTGGCCATAGTCTTCAAGTCTTAGTCGCAGAGAACGCGGCCGCGTTCCGCGAGTATTCTACTGAATGTGCCGCTTCCGCGGTTGTTCATATAGGGCGGAGACTCCCGTCCGCCGCCTATTACTCGAGATCGGGGAAGCCAATCGATCTTCATAGGCAGGAAACGACTCCGGGGACAGCCGCAAAACGGCGCAATTTTAGGGGAGTGACGGCAAGCCGTGGTCGGAATCACCCTGTCCGGTCATGTCCGGTTCGAAGAACCGGGAGTTTTGGTCAATTACCTCCGTAACGTTTAAGACCTTACCTTTTCGCATTAGGCTGGAGCTTCAATCTTGCGCATCCAGGAGTTTGCTTATCTCTGCCACAAACACATCGCAAGGTGCACGCGCCGCCTCTGCCCGAGCGTTTGTGCATAGCCTCAACATCCTGATTAAGTACGCGAGAATGTATGGCTACGCGCACAAGCGCACAGAGGGCCAATTCGAAATCACGTGGAAGGAATTGCAGCAGGGTCTGCCTACAACCGGCGACGCGGGCTTCCTGCTGGGCGTTTCCGACAACAAGTTGCTGCTGGACGGGATTCCGCTGGAAGCGGGAAACTCCGAACGCAGCTTCGCGACGCTGTTATCTACCGCCGGTCTCGCCAGCCTTCACTTCTCCAAAGGCGTGACCGAAGAAGACTTCGTTCGTCTGGTACGCGCCTTCACGGTCGCAGGATCGAAGGCCCAGGATGTCTCGAAGCAGATCAAAGAGGCTCTGAGCGCCAACAAACAGGGCAGCACCATCAAGATTAATGAAGTCAAGTTCGTGGCCGCCGATCCCCTGACCGGCGATGTCAGCATCGCGGCGCAGATCGCGGCGCAAACCCTGGGACCGGAGTTCCGGCAGTGGTTGAACGACCCCCAAAAGTTGTTGCAGTTGATTGCTGCGGCGGAGGGCGCGAACGCCGGCGGTGGCGGAACCGGGACGGACGGAGTTCCCATGGTTCCACTCGGCATGGTGCCCAACCCAGTCAAAGGTGGCACAGCAGGAGCCGGTGCGGCTGCCGCTCCCGGCGGAGTCCCGGCGTGGACAGGCGGTATCGTCCCTCTGCAGGAAGAGGAAGTGATTCAGGCGATCCGATTGTTGACGCGGTTTGGGCAAGTGCAACAGGATCCCAACACCAAAGAAGAAGATATCCAGAAGGAACTGACCGCGACCGATCCGAATACGCGGTTGAACCTGCAGCAGTTGCTGGGAAGCCTGGCGGGGAAAGCCACGACCGAAGAGCAGGACACTCCGCTGCTGATGAAAGCGGCCGAGCACATGGCCATCCGCTTCGCACTGGAGCGCTACCAGAAGGGCGAAGTCAAGGTCAACGCAGTTCACCAGATGATGGAGCACATGAGCCGGCAGATGGACTCGCTGCGCTCGATTCTGAAGCTGCAAGAAGAAAAGATGAATAAGGCGGGGATTCTGGTGGAGTCGCACGCCGACATCCTGGATCGCATGTTCTGGGCGGAAGTGCCGGAGTCCGGCAAGAAGAGTGTGCTGATGTCGCACGAAGCGCCCTGCGTGCCTCCGCGCAATCTGCGGCAGTTCGTGGAAGTGCTGCTCGACCGAGATGACAAGGGGATCGCGACAGAGATTCTGAGTAACTACTCCAGTTGCCTCGGTGCCCGGGAGGCGGAACCGCGACGGCGAACCGCGATTGGCCTGAGCCAGTTGGCCGACCTGTATTCGCGCCTGGGCGGACAGCCCATGGGACAAGCGATTCGGAGGCTCAGCGAGCAACTCATTCACGAGAAGGATCCGGAACTGCAAAGCCTGATGAGCGCGGCCTTCGTGCGCCTCAGCCAGGAGGCCAGTTCGGCCAAGAACTACGGTGCGGTCAACGAAGTCTGCGCCGGCATGGAGCACATCAGTGTCGAGCGGCCGGTATTGATGAGCGACCTGCGCCCGCGCGTGGGCGTGGAGAATAGGTTGCCGGAATTCATTGAGGAAGCGCTCCAGCTGGATCCCATTCCGCCGGACATGCTGTCGGTCCTGCGGCGGACCAGCCAGTCGGCCGCCGAGCACTTGGCGGACCGGTTTTTCCGCTGTATGCGGCGCGATGAATGCGACCGCATGATCGAACTGGTGCAGCAGTTGGGTTCACCCGTCTTGATGCAGTTGCGCGAGATCTTGCGCACCGGGCAACCACGGCAAGCCTCCGGCGCAGTGGGACTGGTGAGCCGGCTCGATGTGGGTACGTTGCTCGAACTGTTGCCGGTGCGTATGCCGGAGTGGAACCGCTTCTATCATGACATCGTTGTGCGGCAGATTGCGTATGGCGCGGCAGCCGATCGCGGTCGCACCCTGCTCGAACTGACAGAAATTTTTGATCCGCTGGTACTGCCCGAGGCGGTGGACGAAATCGGCATGAGCGGCGACATCACCGCGTCGCCACCTCTCATTGCCATGGCGCGTTCCGGCGAAACCGCGTCCCGGTCTCCTTTTGTGCAGTTGAAGGCGATTGAGTCCCTGGGGCGGTTGAAGGACCCGGAAGCGGTCGCGACGCTGCGCGAAATTCTCGAAGCCAAGAAGACATTTAGCTGGGTACATCACCGCGAGTTGAGAATTGCTGCGGCGCAGTCGCTTTCAAAAACTGATCCCCGTTACAGTTCTCAGGTTCTCTCGGACAGCGGATTGGAGCCCGCCGAGCTGTCGATCGCGCCGCTGGATCTGGCTCCGGCCTGTCCCTGGGTCCGGCAACGCCGCTATGAGCGCCTCGTGCTCTCGAAAACCGTGACGGCAACGATTGGCAGTTCGTGGGGCAAGTCGAGGATTCAGATTCGCGAATTGAGCCTGGGCGGCGGAATGGGCACGAAGGAAGACAACCTCCGCATCGGCAGCGAAGCCGATCTGGAAATCTCGGTCGGAATGCGGTCGAAGATTCGCGCCCACGTCCTTTTGCGGCGGGCACGGGTGAATGAAGTGGGATTTGAGATCGTTAGCACCGATCTGGAGAGTCGCTACCGTCTGCGCCGCCTCCTCGTCGATGCGCTGAATAACGCTCAGCAGAACAAAGGCCAGGAGTGGAGCGGCGAGCGCAAAGTCTAAAAGCACCTTCCAACTGTAGCTATTCAAGCACAAAAGCCTCTGCCGGAAGCAGAGGCTTTTCTGCAGCGCCGGCGCCCCGCCGGCTGTCGAGAGGGCGTCTCGCCTTCGCGCTACCGCTACTTCACTTTCAGGAAAATGATCGCCAGCGTGTACAGTGCCAGCGATTCAATCAGGACCAGACCCAGAATCAGCGCAAACTGAATCCCGGGACGCGCTGCCGGATTGCGGGCGAGCGATTCCGTCGCGGCAGCCACGGCCTTGCCTTGGGCTAGGCCGCAAACCGCGGAAGCGATCGCCATGGAGAATCCGGCGGTAATGGCAATCCAGTTGGTCTCTGGCATTCCGCCGCCCTGCGCGAAGGCAGGCATGGCGAAGCACAGGGCAGACAGGCTCATGAACAGGTAGCTTAATTTACGCATGGAGTCTCTCCTCGTATCAAATTGCCGCCAGTGGGTGGTTGACGCCGTACCTTGCAGACGCCCTCACGCTGGTGGTCAGTTCACAGTTCTCAGTTCTCAGCCAGCAAACCTTCGGCTGAATGGACTGACAGCTGACAACTGCGCCCTGACCTTCCTTCGTTCCAACTTCTGATCAATCTCAGAACGAAAGCTTGCTACCGAACACGTTTTGGTAAGAACCGTCAACCGACGCCTGAGAACCGACAACCGCGAACTGCTTCTAATGCTCGTCGGCGACGGCGCCGGAAACGTAGATGATCGACAACAGCATGAACACGTAGGCCTGTAATACGGCTACCACGATGTGCAGGCCGCTGAAAATGATGGGAATGCCGATCGGGATCATCGAAAAGAAAACCAGCGTGATCAGATCGCCGGCGAAAATGTTGGCCCAGAGACGCACCGTGAGCGACAACAGTCGTGCGAAGTGGCTGACTAACTCGATGGGGAGCATCAGCAGGGCCAGCAGAATGCGGGCGATCAGCGGCATGCCTTCCATGGGCGGACCGAAAAAGTGCAGCAGATACTTGGGTCCCGCATGTTTGAATCCCTGGGTATGGTAGTAGAGGAAAGCGCAGATCGCGCATCCCAAGGGCACAATGGGAACGCCCGTAGGCGATTCAAACCCGGGGATCAGTCCGATCAGGTTACAGATCAGGATGAAGATGAATACGATGGCGAAGAAGGGAGTGTAGGGTTCGCTGTGATGGCCGATGATTTCCCGACTCTGGCTCAGCACGAATCCTTCGATGGCTTCGAACGAGTGCTGCAGACCCCCTGGGGAATCGACCGACAGGCGCGACCGCACCAGAAGAAAAAGTGTAAGCAGAAAGAAAAATACCAGCACTTCCATCGAGAACGAATTCGAGATGGGCTGTTGCGGATACTTGGGTTCGATGTGGAGCGTCCGCAGAAATGCCGTGACAGGTCCGGCGAACAGGTGGTTCAGGATTGCGGTAAACCAGAGTTGTTCAGGCATGGGACGGCTTTTCGCTGCTAGCTCCTAGTTTTTTCCGGAAACGGGGACACTTCTTTTGCCCGACATCTTCCCCTTAAACCCCATGCGTTACCGCCACATACAGCTCATATGCGGCTTCGCAGGCGATGCCTCCGACGGGCAGAAACAGGCCCGCAAACAAACCTCTGAGGCTCGCGGGAAAACTGGTTAATATACCATACGCCGCCGCTCCCAACAACACATAGCGCAGCAGGAATCGGGCGACGATCCCGAAGCCGGACTGGGACTTGCCGCTTTGGGTCACGCGGTCGGCGAGGCCCGAAACGCCGCTT
>Ga0210402_10004343_pt1 | contig 12950 bp, 11 predicted proteins | sample IncBWC7MmetaG_FD_161055 | JGI IMG/M metagenome (GOLD analysis project Ga0210402, IMG submission 161055) | Forest soil microbial communities from Barre Woods Harvard Forest LTER site, Petersham, Massachusetts, United States - Inc-BW-C-7-M | ecosystem: Environmental > Terrestrial > Soil >...
TGCCCGTTGCGGTGCCGGTAGAGTTACCCGTCGCGTTGCCGGTAGCATTGCCCGTTGCGTTGCCGGTAGCGTTACCCGTTGCGTTGCCGGTAGCGTTGCCCGTTGCGTTGCCGGTAGCGTTGCCCGTCGCGTAGCCGGTAGCATTGCCCGCTGCGTTGCCGGTAGAGTTACCCGTCGCGTTGCCTGTCGCGTTGCCGGTAGCATTGCCCGTCGCGTTGCCGGTAGCGTTGCCCGTCGCATTGCCCGTAGCGTTGCCAGCAGCATTGCCCGCAACACCGCCAGCCGCTGCATTGGTCGACGAGACCCCCGATGCCGAAAGATCGCGGGGCTGGACGCCTTCGGTAACTTGGGGCGCAAGATACCGCTTCGCCGGCACGATCGTGCCGACCGCGCTTTGCATCCCGGGCGGAGAGTCGGTTAAGTACAAGACCGCGAACAGCGCGGCCACCGCGGCGATGCCGCCACCGATCAAAATCTTACGCCTGCCGGAACCGCTCTTCTGTTCGCTCATGCTCTTCTCCCTGATATAAATCCCCCAAGGGGACATTCTGTGTTCCGTAGATCTCCCCGGGCTTGCCTCCGGGGCTTCCATCGACGATTGGCTAATTACACGCGACTGAGCAAAAAGTTGGGCCGAGTCGCCCGCCTGGGCCGGACGCCGCGGGACGCTTGCCATGACAGCGGCGACCAGTCCTTCCGGCGGGAAGGCCTTGGGCACGCGGCTCAATTCATCGAACAGCGACCTCAGTTCCTCGAATTGGGCACGCGCGGCCGGCTCGGCAGCGAGGAGGCGCTCGAGCGCGCGCGCATCGTCGGCGGTCGCCTCGCTGTCAAGAACAGCGTACATCAATTGGGTTAGTTCGAGGTCTTTCATATTAGCGCAGGTCGCCAAGCAGGTCGCGAAGGCGATTTCTCGCTTCGAACAGGCGCGATTTTACCGTTTTTTGGTCGAGGTCCAGGATTTGCGCGATTTCCTCATAGCTGCAGTCGGAGAAGTGCCGCAGCATCAGCACCACCCGGTCGTTGGGTTTCATCTTCATCAACGCGCCCCGGATCCTGCTTGCAACCTGTGCTGCGCTGGCCTGCCGCTCCGGATCCGCACTTTCCGAGCCTGGAAGGTCGATCTCGTCATCGAGCGCTTCCTCCCGTCCGTTCCGGCGCAACAGGTTGAGCGACTCGTTGACCGCAATGCGGTAGATCCAGCTGAAGAATTTGAACCGAGGATCATATTCGTCCAGCCGCTCCGCAATCTTGAGAAATACGACCTGCGTGATGTCGTTCGCGTCCTCGGGTTTGTGCAATACCCACAACGCAGCGTTGTAGATGGGCCGTTGATAGCGGACCACCAACTCGGTGAAGGCCGACCAATCGCCATTCCGGCAGCGCTCGACCAACGCAAGATCGGCATCATTGTCCACAATTACACGCGACGGTCGGGAAAGTTGGGCCCGCTGCTCAATAACAACACTAAGGGGCGGGCTCGATCTCGAAGATCTTGTCGAATCCTGAATAGACGAAGATGTCCCGCAGATGGCGGTTGACGCCGGACAATCGAAGCTTGCCCGCCGATCCCATCAATCGCTTCTGAGTCTTCAGCAAGACGCCCAGGCCGGCGCTCGAGATGTATTCCAGGCGGCCGCAGTCGAGCGTCACCGTTCCCTGGACCTGATCGAGAAACGCTTGGGCGGTCGGAGACTGAGCGGCGTCCAATCGCCCGGTAATGACGACGACGCCGTTCGGGCCAAAATCAATCGTGAACATCAGCACTCCCTGAAAGCTTCCCGCGGTCGGAGGCCGGCGCTCCGGCCTGCGTTTTTCGAAATGTGACCCGGCTCTGCCGGCTCTCCGCGGAGTACTCGTAGCGAACGCAGTCCACCAGCCGCCGGATCAAATGCAATCCCAGCCCACCCGGCTTGCGCTGCTCGATCGGCAGATCGATGTCCACGTCGGGCGCCTGCGTGACGTCGAATGGTTCGACATCATAGTCGGTCAGCGTCACCTCCACGCCACCTGCGACCTTGGCCATGTCGATGCGGACCGCGGCGGTCGAGGCAGTGTACTTGACCATGTTCGTGAACAACTCCTCGACTGTCACGTCCACGCTCGGCAGCAGCGAGGGGTCTATGTGCTCGCTGGCGAATACCTCGGCGGTGAACGCGAAGATGTCCTGGATCGAATCGAAACCGCGTCTGAATGTCCGGTAAGACGTCATTGTGCCTCGCGCTTTACCAGAACCACCGTGAGGTCGTCTTCCTGTCGTGCACCCTCAGCGAAGCATCGCACCGATTCGAGCAGGACGCCGGCCAGCTCAGCCGAGGGTTTTCGATGGTGGTCGCGGACAATGGCCTCCACGCGCTCCTGTCCGAAGTCCTGGTCGTGTGCGTTGCGATACTCGTAAATGCCATCCGAGAGAAGGAGCAGAATGTCGCCCGGCTGCATGTCCAGACGCATCGCCGCCGGCAGCGACGACAGGCGCATGGCACCGAGCGGAAAGCTGGTGGGCTTGTAGGACGCGCACGTCCCGCCGGCCGCCCGGAAATGGAGGATCGGCCCCTGGCCCCCGCTGTGGAAGCGCAGCTGGTGAGTGGACGGATCGAGAAGGCCGATGAAGGCGGTGATGAACCGGTCGTCAGCGAGGATGTCGGCAAGCTGGTTGTTGACCTGCACGAATGCGGTTTCGAGGTCGGCACCCAGGCGAAAAGCCATACGAAGCATGGCGTGCATCTGGGTCACCGAAAGCGCCGGGCCGATCCCATGGCCCGTGGCGTCGGCCAGAACCGCGAGCAGGCCTTGATCGAGGAGCGACAGGTCGAAGGTGTCTCCTCCGGTGAGCTCTGCGGGCTGGAAGGTACCGTACACATCGTAGCCGGCGAGCAACGGCATCGTGGCAGGCAGCGTGCTCATCTGCACCACGCGGGCCGTCTCCAGCTCCTGACGCATCTTCTCGCCTTCGATCAGGTCCTCGGTCATGCGCACGCGCTGCAGCGCGACCGCACACTGCGCCGCGAGCACGGTAGCGAGCGCCTCGTCGTTCTCGTCGAAGACGCCATCCACCTTGTTAAGCACTTGCATCACTCCGACCAGGACATCCTTGTGGTCCACCAGCGGAAGCGTGAGCATGCAGCGCGTTCGATAACCGGAACGCTTGTCCACGTCCGGATTGAAGCGCCCGTCGGCGTAGCAGTCGGGCACGTTGATGATCTGGCGGTTGCGCGCGCAGGCGCCCGCGATACCGACGCTTGTCGGGACGCGCACCGGGGCCATGCCGGCGGCGACCTCGAGGACCAGTTGATCGGCCGCGGGGTCATATAGCCAGACCGACCCGCGATCGGCGCGGAGGACCTGCTTGGCTGCGCTCACCACTTCGGACAACATGGTCCTCAGGTCGAACGGGGCGGCCAGCTTGCTCGTGACGGCGAGGATCGCCTCCATGTCCGATACGGAAAGGCGGCGCTTGTTGGGCCGTGCGCTCATGCTGCCGGATCATAACCCGAAGGCCGCAGGCTCACGGGAACCGCTCACGGTGCAACCCGACTTCATGATACGGTGCCTCGGTGCGCATCGAGGTCGCATGCGGATCAATCTCGGCGGCATCGACCTCGCAAGACGATCGATCCGGGTGGCGGCAGGTGAGCAGCATTGAGCTGCAATAACGTACGCCAGTGGGGGAGGACTCATGAGCTCGAAGAAACTCTTGCTGAGGAACCGGCACGACCTGGCCACGCTGGCATTGATCCTTCTGCTGGCCGCCTGTCAGCAAGCGACGAGACCGCCCTCTGCGTCGACTGAGCCGGCTACGGCATCCGCGGCCTGGGACGCGTACGCCAGCGAGTTTCTCGAGTCGTACTTCGTCGCCCAGCCGGGCGTTGCGGTGTGGGCGGGTCGCCACGAGTTCGACGGCAAGCTTCCCGACTGGAGTGCGGCCGGAATCAAGCGGGAAATCCAGCGCCTCCACGCGGAGCGCGACCGCGCCGCTGCCTTCTCGAGCGAAGCGCTCGATGCAAGGCAGCGCTTCGAGCGCGATTATCTGATCGCTCGGATCGATCGCGATCTCTTCTGGCAAGAGTCGCTCGAGTGGCCGTTTCGCAGCCCCACCTATTACGGCTTCGCTCTGGAGCCGGACGTGTACGTCGCGCGCCCATACGCACCGCTCCCCGAGCGCCTGCGGGCCTACACCGGATACGCGAGGTCGATCCCCGCCGCGGCCGGGCAGATACGCGCGAACCTGCGCACGCCTTTGCCCCGGACTTACGTCCAGATCGGTCATATTGTCTTCGGAGGCCTGGCGAACTTCTACGAAAAGGACGTCCCCGGCATTTTCTCGACCGTGGCCGATGCGCAGCTGCAAGCCGAGTTCCGCGCCGCGAACGCCGGCGCGATCAAGGCGATGAAGGATCTCGACGCATGGTTCACACAGCAGGAAGCGGCCGCGACGGACGCGTTCGCCCTGGGCGCCGACAAGTTCGGCGAGATGCTGCGCTCCACCGAGCGCGTCGACGTGCCGCTCGCGCAGTTCAAGGCAATCGCCGAGCGCGATCTGCAGCGCAATCTTGCGGCGCTTCGCGAATCCTGTGCCGCGTTCGCGGGCGGGCAAAGCGTCGCCACGTGCGTCGCCAAGATGCAGGCGAACAAGGCGCCGGGCTCGCCCGTCGACGCCGCGCGGACCCAGCTTGCCGGGCTGAGAGCGTTCGTCGAGAGCAAGCGGCTGGTCAGCATTCCGGGACCGGAGCAGGCCGAGGTGGAGGAATCCCCGCCATACGCCCGCTGGAACCTCGCGCAAATCCGGGTTCCGGGTCCCTACGAAAAGAACTTGCCGTCGGTCTACCAGATCGCGCCGCCTGACCCGAAGTGGACACCGGCGGAGCGGGAGGCGTACATCCCGGCAAGGGCAGATCTCCTTTTCGTTTCCGCGCACGAGGTCTGGCCCGGCCACTTCCTGCAATTCATGCATGCAAGGCGATCATCGTTCAAGTTGGGCCAGGTCTTTGTGAGTTATGCATTCAGCGAAGGTTGGGCGCACTACACCGAAGAGATGATGTGGGAAGCCGGCCTCGGCGACGGGGACCCGGAGACGCACATCGGGCAGCTTCTCAACGCCTTGCTCAGGAACGTGCGCCTGCTCTCGGCGATCGGAATGCATACCGGCACGATGACGGTTGCCGAGTCGGAGAGAATGTTTCGCGAGCAGGCCTACCAGAGTCCCGGGGGTGCCCGACAGCAAGCCGCGCGCGGCACGTTCGATCCGGGATACGGCAACTACACCGTCGGCAAGCTGATGATCAGAAAGCTGCGCGAGGACTGGACCGCCACACGCGGCGGCCGCGCCGCGTGGAAGGATTTTCACGACGAGTTTCTCAAGTACGGTTCGCCTCCGATACCGCTCGTGCGCAAAGCCATGCTTGGCGGCGACGCAGGGTCGCTTTTCTAGAGGCCGCTCTCGTGGCCGGGACGTGGCACGCAGCGCCCACGGTCCGTATGATCCGGAACAAGGCGTCGTGAAGCGCGCCCTTGTTTTCTCTTGTGAGCCACTGCTAGGAGGAGTCATGAAGAAACGCTGGCTGTTCGCGTCGTTCGTGTTGTTCAGTGCATGCACGTATGCCCAGCAATCGGTGCCGGTCATCCGCTTCGATTCGGTACCCGACCCCATCAAGCTGCCCAAGGACATGTATCTGGGCGAGGCTACCGGCGTGGCGGTCAATTCCAAGGGTCATGTGTTCGTCTTGCCCCCGGCCACACGACCGGACCTGCGTACGCGGCAGCCGCGGCTCAGCTTCTCGAGTTCGACCAGAACGGCAAATTCATTCGCGAGATCGGCAAGAACCTCTACGCCTGGTCTTTCGCGCATACCGTGCGGGTCGATCAGCAGGACAATATCTGGGCCACCGACAAAGGCTCGGACATGGTGATCAAGTTCAATCCGGAAGGCCGCGTGGTCATGGTTTTCGGCCGCAAACAGGAAGCGTCCGATGAAGACACCGGACCGTTGAAGCACCCGAAGCCGCCGCTGCCGCCTGAAATCGGCCGCTTCAGACAAGTCACCGACGTTGCCTTTGATGGCGCCGGCAACACCTATATCAGCGATGGATACATCAATTCACGCATAGCGAAGGTCGATAAGGACGGCAAGTGGCTTATGTCGTTTGGCGAGCCAGGGAACAAGCCGGGCCAGCTCAATACGCCGCACAGCATCGCTGCCGATGCGCAGGGCAACATCTACGTCGCAGATCGTGGCAATCGGCGCATCCAGGTATTCGACGGCGACGGCAAGGTGCTGCGCGAGATCAAGATCGATGCACCGTTCGATCCGGCCGCGGTACCCGCCATCGGAGCGGTTCCGGACGTGGCGAAGCTCGAAGCGGCAGGCTCTCCGCTCACCCAGGCGCCCGGCGCGCCGTGGACGATTTGCATCACGCCCGGCCCTCGTCAGGTGCTCTACACCTCGGACGCGTACCCGGGGCGCATCTACAAGCTCTCCCTCGACGGCAAGGTGCTCGGCGTGCTCGGCGAATCGGGCAAGCAGCTCAAGCAGTTCGGATGGATCCACGAGATCGCATGCCCATCCGAGAATGTGCTTTATGTCGCCGAGCTCCTGAATTGGAGAATTCAGAAACTCATTCTGCGTCCTTGATGAGAAGCTCAGTACATCGCGGAGACATGCCGTCGGGAGCCGGCCACGCTTTGCTTACGCTTTAGGCTCGCCGGCTCCTAACGGCGCTGGCCATTTTTTTGCCGTTGCCGGCAGTGTCGGGGATGCTATGAACCGGGAGCGCGGCAGTTGTACGGCAAATATCTGGCGGGGATATTGGTTTTGTTCTCGCCTTTGACCGTCATCTGCCCGGGACCGGCGGCGTCGCCGCACACCCAGGCGACCGGAACGACCGGCGCATCGAGCACCACCGCGGGCCGGAGGGTGAGAATCTTTCCTTTGACAATGCCGTTGGCGCTGTTGCCGAAGGTGATGTGGATTGCGCCTGCCTGAACCGAGACCGAGCTGATAAGATTGTTGACGATCTTTTCGGCCGGCGGTAATCCTGCGCTGGCGTTATCGGCGGGGAGCGACTGCAGCGTGGCCCAGGACAAGGCGATCGGGGCCTTCGCAATGTCGGCCAACGGCATCGCCGAGATGATTTGATCCCTGACGATGCGGTCCTGGTAGCTGGGAACGGCCAGCAGCGCCAAAATTCCGATGATGGCGAGGACCGCCGCCATTTCAATCATCGTAAAGCCGTCGTGAGACCTTGCCATCGCGAGATGCCTCGGTGCCGCCTTTGAACATGCAATCATAGCGGAGTTCAAGTTTTACCCGGCGGCAATGGGGTTCGCGAGCGGAACGCGCGAGCGCTCTGGACAAAATCATGTCTCGGCACTAATGTTCTTGTATCGGAAACGAGGATTGTCGAATGGGCAGAAGCGAGCTTCTGATTCTTGCGTGCGGCATCGCCGGCGGTATGATCCCCGGGGCGCACGCCGCCGGTATCCAGGCGATGCCGGCTCAACCCGAAGTCGGTCGGATCGAACCCGGGCCGCCGGTTCAAGGGCCGGTGCCGGGAGACAACCCGGTATTGATTCCGACCACGATAGAATATCAATGGATCCTTCGTGTGCCGGTCGTCTCGATCGAGCACCGGCGAATCGCGGTTACTGCGCCAAGCGTGACCATGCGCTGGAAGCACTGGAATTACGAAATACCTGCGTTTCGTGATCAGCGGATCATGCTTTGGAAGGTTCCCGAATTCAGCTGCAAGTATCCTGACCTGATCCTGCCCAACGAATGCCGCACGGTCTGGCGCGCTGTCTACGTTGACGTGCCGGTGCTGGTGAGCGAGCATGCGCATGTCGATATCGATCTGCCGCAGCTCGGTCTGACCGAGCAATTCATCGACGTCGAAATTCCGCGCTGGACCTGGACCGAGAAGAGCTTTCGTTTCAGCCTTCCGGCGATTGCTCCGCCCGAATCCATCGAACAACTGCGAACGGCGTTGAATGATCAGCGAGCCGCGCTCGTTGCTGCGACCGATGAGCCGATCGCAAACATTACCCGTGAAATCGAAGCGGTTCAAGCCAGGGGCGAGGACCCGGCCAAACTGGTTTCCGACGCTGGTCCTTCGCTCGACCTGTTGGCACAACGGCAATCGTTGCTCGACCAGCGAGCGGAGGAGCTCGACCGTCTGGCCGCCATCGACGCCGAGCTCACGCTCCTTTCGACGCGACGCTGACACTCCATCACGATGCGACTCATTCGGAATCTGCCTGAGTCGAGGACTCGGCTCGATAGCAAGCCCTGTCATCCATCCGCTGTACGGGTAACGCCATGAACTTTGTCTGGCCGCAGATGCTTTGGCTGCTGCTTGCCGCGCCGCTGATGGTCGGCATCTATCTTTGGTCATTGCAAAGGCGAAGGAAGGCCGCGCTCCGATATGCAAGTCTGGGTCTGGTCAAGGCCGCTCTGGGGCAAGGGCAACGCTTCCGCCGCCACATCCCGCCGCTCTTGTTCCTGGTGGGCATGCTCGCGGTCATCTTTGCGATTTCACGTCCGAACGCGATCGTCACGCTGCCCTCCGATCAGCGCACCATCATTCTCACCATGGACGTGTCGCTCAGCATGCGCGCAACCGACGTTGAGCCCAATCGGATTGTGGCGGCGCAAACCGCAGCCAAGGCCTTCGTTCGGGAGCAGCCGCCGGACGTTCGCATCGGTATCGTTACGTTTGCCGGAACCGCGTCGGTCGTGCAGCCGCCGACCCACAATCGCGATGATCTCGTCGCCGCCATCGACCGCTTCGAGTTGCAGCGCCACACCGCCATAGGCAGCGGCATCATTGTTTCGCTGGCAACGCTTTTCCCCGACGAGGGCATTGACCTGGAACCTCTGCTGTTCGGAAAAGGGTCATCGAGTTCTCGCCGACAGGGTGTCGCGATCGAGCGGTCGGGCGAAGCGGAAAAGAAAACATTCAAGCCGGTGGCCGCCGGCTCCAATACTTCCGCGGCAATCATCCTTCTTACCGACGGCAGGAGGACGACCGGGCCGGATACGCTCGAAGCGGCCAAAATGGCCGCCGACCATGGTGTGCGCATCTACACGGTCGGGTTCGGCATGCCGGGCGGCGGTGTTGCCGCAATGGACGGCTATTCGATGTACATGGCGTACGACGAAGAGGCGCTGAAGGCCATCGCGGAAGTCACCCGCGGCGAGTATTTTCACGCAGCCAGCGCCGCCGAGCTGTCGAAGATATATCAGGGGCTGAACGCCAAGCTCGTGCTGGAGAAGAAAGAAACTGAGATCAGCGCTCTGGTGGTCGGGGCGGCGGCAATTCTCCTGCTTGCCTCCGCAACGCTTTCGATGCTGTGGTTCAATCGGATGGTCTAGGCGTTGAAATCGGCGGCGAAGGCACCGCTGTCGCACTTTCGTCCGTATCTGAGTCGAGCCCGCTGACACGCCGCGGGTTGCAAGCTTATCGAGCTCGGAACCCAGCAACCATGAAGATTCGGGATCGATGCATTTTGGTCCGTATGTTCGCCACGGTGGCGGCTATCGTCTGTGCCTCCGTGCAGGCGGCTTCGGTCGCGCCGGTCGGCGCCGAACACGGCATGGTGGTGACTGCCCACCAGCTCGCGACCAGGGTCGGCGTCGACGTGCTCGAACGCGGCGGCAACGCGATCGACGCCGCGGTCGCCGTCGGATACGCGCTGGCGGTGGTCTACCCCGCCGCTGGCAATCTTGGGGGTGGCGGTTTCATGACCATTCAGCTCGCGGACGGTCGCAAGACCTTTCTCGACTTTCGCGAAAAGGCGCCGCTTGCCGCGACGCCCAACATGTATCTGGACAGCTCCGGAAATGTCGTAAAAGGCGCGAGCACCAAGGGGCATTTGGCGGTCGCGGTTCCTGGCACCGTGGCCGGTCTCGAATACGCGCGTGAAAAATACGGCACGCGCTCGCGCGGTGCGCTGATCGCGCCGGCTATCAGCTTCGCGAAACGCGGCTTCGTGCTCGAACAGGGCGACATCGCGCTCTTGGCCAGCGCCAGCGCCGATTTCAAGGATGACGAGGCGACGGCTGCCATTTTCCTTGACCGGGGTCAGCCGTTCAAGGTCGGCGATCGGCTGGTGCAGAAGGATCTATCGAAGACCTTGATCCTGATCGCGCAGCGCGGCGCAGACGCGTTTTATCAGGGCCCGATCGCCGATGCGATCGCCGCGTCCAGCGCGGCAGGCAAGGGCATCATCACCAAGGCGGATCTGCAGCGATACAAGGTCCGCGAGCTCGCGCCGATCGAGTGCGACTATCGCGAATACCACATCGTGTCGGCGCCGCCCCCGAGCTCGGGAGGCGCAGTGATTTGCGAGATCCTCAACATCCTCGAGGGCTATCCGCTCAAGGATCTCGGATTTCACTCGGCGCAGGCCGTGCACTATCAAATCGAAGCGATGCGGCACGCGTACGTCGATCGCAACAGCTATCTGGGCGATCCGGAGTTCGTGAAGAATCCGCTCGATCGTCTGCTCGACAAGCGTTACGCGGAGAAGGTTCGCGCCGCGATCGATCCGGCCAAGGCAGGCGTCTCGCGCGAGCTGAAACCCGGTGTCCCGCCGCACGAAGGCATCAACACGACGCATTATTCGATCGTCGACAATCAGGGCAACGCAGTGTCGGTGACGTATACCTTGAACGATCGGTTCGGCGCCAAGGTTACCGCGGCGAACACCGGCATCCTGTTGAACGATGAGATGGACGATTTCACCGTCAGGCTCGGCGTGCCGAACCTGTACGGACTGGTACAGGGCCAGGCTAACTCGATCGCTCCGGGCAAGCGGCCCTTGAGCTCGATGAGCCCGACTATCGTCTCGCGTGACGGCAGACCCGTGATGGTGATCGGTGCGGCCGGCGGCAGCCGCATCATCACTGCGGTCGTGCATTGCATCCTGAACGTGATCGACTACGGGATGAACATTCAGGAGGCGATCGACGCCCCGCGTTTCCACCAGCAGTGGCTTCCGGATGCCACTAACGTCGAAGCTTTTGCGCTGAGCCCCGATACGCGCAGGATCCTGGTCGCCATGGGCCACAGGTTCGGCGATTCCCAACCGGCGGGCCGCGCCGCGGGCATACTCGTCGGTGCGCCGTCTCTGGGAGCCAAGCCGCGCGGCAACGAACGTTTCTACGGTGCCGACGATCCCCGGCGAGAAACCGGCTTGGCGTCGGGATATTGAAAATCGTGTTGCCCGGTTCGCTCGAGAGCGCCGGCGGTTGCACGTGATTATCTGGTCGCGGACCCGTCATGCAAACACGCCGCGGAGCAGGCGCGCAGCGGAACCCATTTATTTTCAGAGTCAATGGATACCCGCTCAGTTACCAAAATGAGCGGGAATGACGACAAGAAATATGCCGCGAATTTCTGGTTCGCGACCCTAGCGCGCACCCGAAGATGTGCTCGATTGCAGCGTCGACGCTGCTTTATTGCCTCGTGCACCCTGCGGCAATTTTGCGTCGGCAATCAGCGCCCGGCAATCGACGTCGGGCGCGCCGCCAAAGTCGACCAGAGCCAACAGTGCTAACGGTGGCGCGACCGTCCCCAGCCCGGCGGCCGCACCGAGACGAGCAGCGACCGGCCCGACCTCCGGATGAACCGCGGGGGTCTTGAACGTTCCCCCGACGGCGATCGGGCCGCGCAAGGCAAGCAGGCTGGGCTTCTTGGAGTGTGCCCTCAGATGAAGGTCGTACGTCTCGTCGCGGAAGTCGATGCGGCCGTCGCCGTTGATAGTCACAGCCGTCGTATCGATGACCATCAGATCCGGAACCATTTGTCCGTTGACGACCCCGAACGAAGCGACCGCGCAACGAATCTCGGAAGTCTTATCGCCCTGCAACAGCAGCGCGGCGGCGCGCGCGAGGTCGAGATTGGTCATCACCAGCGTCAGGGTGCTCGCTTCGCCGCCGCGCATGATCATGGCACCCTCGCCGTTCCCGGCAGCGAACATTGCGGCAATCGTGTTGCCCTGGGTCTTGAAGCTGGCGCGGCCTCCGAATCGTCCCGCGGTCCCTTGGGGCGACGCGAGCTTAGGAAAGATTCGCTTCAACTCGACGTTGCGCACCTCGATGTCCGCCTGGCTGCGCGCGATCTGACCGTTGGCATCGAGCGATAATTTGGCCACCACGTGGCCGCCACCGATGCCGAAATCGAGCGGCTCGAAGCCCAGAACGCCGTCTTTCAGGACGATGTGCGTCGAGAGATTCTCGATCGGGGCATCGATCCAGGTAACGCTGGTGCCGCGGAACTTGATGTCGGCGTCGGCGACTCGAAAGCGGTCGAGCTTGAACGGCTCGTCCGATAACACGCGTGCCGATACCGCGCGGCGTACTGTTGCTTTTTGTTGCTCGCTCGTTTTCACACCCGAGGTCGATTCTCCAGGAGGCAGGCCGACAAATCCGCCCAGATCCTTGTAGTCGAAGCGGCGCGACGACAGATCGGCGGTAATGGACGGCCGCGTTTGCGAGAGATCGACGTCAAAATTGCCAGCCAGGTCGCTGTCCCCAACGTTACCTTTGAACTCGCGGTAGGACCAAACCTTTTCCTTGTGCGCCAGCCGGCCCGACAGCTTGTACGGCGGCGTCCACGGAATCGGAAGCGGAACGATCGGGTAGAGCTGCGACAGATCCTTGCCCTGCAACTGGAGCTCGCCCTTCAGGCGCTCGACTTCGGACGGAACGACGCTGCCGGCGAAGCGCACGTCGGTTGCTCCCGCCCGGGCGTGCAATATGAGCTGGTATGGATCGCCGACCTTGCGCAGCGCGGAAAGGCCCAGCCCCTGACCATCGATGCGAAACGCCTCGCCGCGAAAGGTTCCGTCGCCGGAGAAGCGAAGCGAAGCAGGAGTGTCCGCTGCGGCGGGGGATGACTGCAACTTGACGCTGATGTCCGCTCGCAGCGCCGGATCCCGATAACGCACGATCC
>Ga0210402_10004344_pt1 | contig 12948 bp, 10 predicted proteins | sample IncBWC7MmetaG_FD_161055 | JGI IMG/M metagenome (GOLD analysis project Ga0210402, IMG submission 161055) | Forest soil microbial communities from Barre Woods Harvard Forest LTER site, Petersham, Massachusetts, United States - Inc-BW-C-7-M | ecosystem: Environmental > Terrestrial > Soil >...
ACTCAATTGCTGGCCGCAAGCGATGCGCAAGCGCCGATGTGGCTGCGGGTCAACAGCCGGCGGAGCACCACCGCGGAATACCTGGAGGAGTTGCGAATCCTAGGGATTGCAGCGCGCGCGGAAGAGCGCGTGCCCCACGCCATTGTGTTGGATACGCCCTGCGACGTGCACGAGCTACCCGGCTTCGCACAGGGTGTGGTCTCGGTGCAGGACTTGGGCGCGCAGTGTGTCGCCTTTCCATTGGACTTGAGCGGGGATCAGCGCGTGCTCGACGCCTGCGCGGCGCCGGGAGGCAAAACCTCGTTGATTGCGGAACGGGCGCCCAATTTAAAAGAACTCGTCGCAGTCGACATCGATCCGCACCGCCTCGCCAGGGTGCGCGACAATTTGAGCCGCGGCGGTTTGGAGGCGCAGCTCGTGGCTGCCGATTCGGCCGACCCTAAGAGTTGGTGGGATGGGACGCCATTCGACCGGATTCTGCTCGACGCGCCCTGCTCAGGCCTCGGCGTGATCCGCCGCCATCCCGATATCCGCTTGCGTAAGTCCCCGTCAGATATCGACAAATTGCCGGAGTTGCAGGGCCGGCTGCTGCGCAGCGCATGGGAGATGCTCGCACCGGGCGGCCGGCTGGTGTATGTCACCTGCACGGTCACACGCAGCGAGAACCACGGCGTCATTGCCGCGTTTTTGGCGAGCACTCCGAATGCGGCGATCGTTCCGGCCGCAGCCTGGCAAGGCTGGCCCGGTTTGGGGGAGGCCGATGATATAGGGCGGCAAATTCTTCCCGGTGAGGCGGGTGCCGACGGCTTCTATTATGCTGCTTTGACCAAAGCATGAACGCCGCGCGCATAAATCCGCAGGATATCGATCGCCGCAGGCGCCGATATCTATTTCGGCTGGTCTGCGCGAGTGCCGTATGCGCGACGCTGCTCCTGGCGCGGCCGCTGAGCGCGGAAGGATTGGCGGGACGCTTCGAGGTTCGCTCGGCGGACCTGGAACTCAAGGACGGGGTCTATCATTTGAATGCGCGCATCGACCTGCCGATCAGCGATGCGGTGCGGCGCGGATTGGTGGAAGGGGTGCCCTTGAGTCTCGAAGTCGACCTGGACATCGAGCGCGTGCGGCAGCTGCTGCCGAATTCAAGCGTGGCCGAGCTGACGCAGCGCTACCGTCTGCAGTACAACGCGGTGAGTGCACGCTACATCCTGCGTAACGAAAACAGCGGCCAGCAAGAATCGCTGGGCACTGTCGATGAAGCGATCGCACATCTCTCCGAGGTTCACAGCCTGCCGGCGCTGGACAAGGCGCTCATCGCCGCGGATCGCCGCTACGAGGGCCGCGTGCGCGCCAAGATCGATTTCGGCACCGTCCCCTTTACCCTGCGCCTGCTGATGTTCTGGGTCAGCGACTGGCATCGCGATTCCGACTGGTACGCCTGGACATTCCAGCCATGATCCGCAAATACGGTTCCACGGTCTTGGGTGTAATCGGCGTGGCGCTATGGATCGCTGCGCTGTTCATGCTCGCCTCGGCCGTGCAGAACTCCGAGAAGTTCGCAAAATGGCTGCCGTGGATCCTGCTGATCAACATCTCCGGCTTGCTCACGCTGTTCGTGCTGCTCGTCGGCAAGCTCGCCCAGTTGGTGCGCGACTACCGCAGGCATGTGCCCGGATCGCGCTTGAAGGGCCGCACGGTGGCGATCTTCAGCGCGCTCGCAGTGGCGCCGATTTTGGTGGTTTATTATTTCGCACTGCAGTTCTTGAATCGCGGCATCGACAGCTGGTTCGAGAACGAAGTCAGCCAGGGCTTGAGCGATACGCGCGAGCTGTCGCATGCGGCGCTCGATGTCCGGGTGCGCGAGTTTCTGCAGCACACCCAGACGGTGGCGCACTCGTTGATGGGCCTGTCCAATTTTCAATTGGCCGGTTCGCTCGATCGGCAGCGGCAGGACAGCACGGCGATCGAATTCACCGTTGTCGGCGCCCAGGCGCGAATCATCGCCACGAGCTCCGACCGGCCGATGGATGCATTGCCCGTGCCCGCCACTGACGAGATGATGCTGCAATTACGGCGCGGCCGGCCGTACGTGAGCTTGGATACGGATTCGATCGGCGGCTACGTGATTCGCGCAGCAGCACCGATCGAAGACAGCAGCCAGGGGCAGCGGGTGTTGATCGCCCTGTATCCGGTACCCCTGCAATTGAGCCAATTGGCGGACACCGTGCAGCGTTCCTATACGTCGTACGCCTCACTGGTGCAAAAGCGCCAGCCCCTCAAATTCGCTTTCGTGCTGATCTTGAGCTTTGTCGTGCTGATGTCGCTGATCGCCGCCGTCTACGGCGCCTTTTTTGCCGCGCAGCGCCTGGTGCAGCCGGTGCAGGACTTGATCGCCGGCACCCGCGCCGTGGCAAAAGGGAACTACGACACGCGGCTGCCGCTGCCGGGCCGCGACGAACTGGGATTTCTCGTGACCTCCTTCAACGACATGACCAAGCGCTTGGGCAGGGCCCGCGAGGAGACGCGCCGCAGCCAGCAAGCCGTCGAGGCCGAGCGGGCCGGGCTCGCCGTGATTCTCGCGCGCCTGTCGACCGGCGTGGTGTCGCTCGAGCCGGATCTGAAAGTGCGCACCGCCAATCAGGCCGCGAGCGCCATCCTCGGCGTCGATCTGGAGGCCGCCATCGGCAAGCCCTTCGACGAGTCCATCAGCGACAACACCCTGTTCACGCAGTTCTTGAGCGCCATCAAGCAGCGCCTGCAGCCGGAGCAGCTCGACTGGCGCGAACAGATCGAGCTGTTGTCGGAGTCGGGCAAGCATGTGCTGATGTGCGCCTGCACGGCCCTGCCCAACGATGCCGGCGGCGCGGCCGGCGTCGTGCTCGTGTTCGATGACATCACCACGCTGTTGCAGGCGCAGCGCGATGCGGCCTGGGGCGAGGTGGCGCGGCGCCTGGCGCACGAGATCAAGAACCCGCTCACGCCGATCCAGCTATCCGCCGAGCGGATGCGCCGCAAGTTCTTAGGTCAAATGAACGAGCAGGACGCCCAAATCCTCGAACGTGCGACCACCACCATCGTGGCGCAAGTCGACGCGATGAAGCAGATGGTCAACGCGTTCAGCGAGTATGCGCGCGCGCCCGACATGCATTTCTCGCGCTTCGATCTCAATCAATTGATCACCGAAGTCGTGGACCTGTATCGGGTTCAGGACAGCAGCGCGGAAATGAGTTTGCTCCTGAGCCCGTTTCTGCCGGCGATCTCGGCGGATCGAATGCGTATCCGCCAGATTCTGAACAATCTGGTCACGAACTCCCTGGAGGCGCTCGAAGGCAAGGTGGGCGCGCGCATCGAGATCGAAACTCAGCTCGCCGATGAGGGTCAAAAGCACGGAGCGTCCGTCGCGATCGTGGTCACCGACAATGGCCCGGGCTTTCAGCGGGATTTGATCGGCACCGTCTTCGATCCCTACGTGACGAGCAAGCCGAAGGGGACGGGCCTTGGGCTGGCAATTGTCAAAAAGATCGTGGAAGAACACGGCGGCCGCATTGAGGCGGATAATCAGCGCTCCGGAGGTGCCCGGGTGCGGATTGTACTGCCGTTGGCCGACGGGGCGCGCTCCGCGGGCTCCGTCAAGCCGCGCACAGGTGAATACAGGAGAGAACGCGTATGACCGCTTCAAGAATATTGGTGGTGGACGACGAGGCGGATATCCGCGGGCTGCTGAAAGAGATTCTCTCCGAAGAGGGCTATGACGTGGAGATCGCCGCGGACGCAAGCCAGGCGCGTTCCTCGCGCGCCGCGCAGGTTCCCGATCTGGTGCTGCTCGACATCTGGATGCCCGACACGGATGGCATCACCTTGCTGCGCGAATGGTCCGTGACCGACGGCTACGATTGCCCGGTCGTCATGATGTCGGGGCACGGCACGGTTGAGACCGCGGTCGAGGCAACGCGCTTGGGCGCGTTCGACTTCGTCGAGAAGCCGCTGTCGCTGACCAAGCTGTTGCGCACTGTTGAACGGGCGCTCGATGCGGGCCGCCGCAAACGTCTGTCGGTGCGCACTCAAGGGTCGGCGCTGGCCGTTCCTATCGGCAAGTCCAAGATCACACAGATGCTGCGTGATCAGGTTCAACAAGCCGCTTCCAGCTCGTCCCCTGTTCTTTTCATGGGCGAATTAGGATCGGGACGCGAGGCCTATGCGCGCTACCTGCACTCCTTGAGCGCACGCGCGGCCAAACCCTTTTTTACGGTGGTGGCGGCCAGTCTGGGGCAGGATCCGGCAGCGGCGCTCTTCGGCAGCGAGCGCGACGGCAGGGTCGATCCGGGCGCTTTCGATCAGGCAACCGGCGGCTCGCTCTACTTGAGCGGTCTCGAAGATTTGAACCCCAGTGCACAGCGAGCTTTGCTCGGCGCGATTGAGCAAAACGGCTACACGCGGGTGGGCGGCCGGCAGCGTCTGAATCTCAACGTGCGATGGATCGCTTCGGCCCAGGAAGGCTTTGAAGCCCAGTCCGCGCCGGAACCCTTTCGCCGCGACCTCCTGGCGCACTTGAACGTCATTACCCTGCGCGTGCCGCCGCTGCGCGACTACGCGGAAGACGTTCCCGATCTCTTGCGCTACTACGTCGATCGCCTGGTCGATGAGCAGCATCTGCCGCTGCGCCGCTTCAGCGTGGCCGCGCAGAACCGTTTGCGCAATTACCCTTGGCCCGGCAATGTTGGCGAGCTGAAGAACCTGGTCCAACGCGTGCTCATTCTGGGAGCAGGCGAAGAGATTCGTCTCGAGGAGATCGAGCGCGAATTGGCCGTGAAGATGGCCATCGATGAGCCGCTGGTGAAGCAAGACCTTCTGGCCCTGCCGCTGCGCGAAGCGCGCGAGCAATTCGAACGGGCCTACCTGCAGCAACAATTGCTGCTTTGCAATGGCAAGGTGGGTCAGCTGGCCAAAAGGGTGGGGATGGAGCGGACTCATTTGTACCGTAAGTTGCGGGCATTAGGGGTCGATTTTCGGCAATTGGGAGAGGATTAGCGCCGAACGTGGATAATTGAACGAAATAACGTCAATACGCTGGAGAATAAGATGGAAGCACTAGCCACTGCGACGCCGGTCGCCCGATCCGAGAACCGAAATTTCTATGTCTGGATGGCCGGCGGCTTTTTAGCAGTCGCGTTCGGCGGCTTCGTCCCAACCTATTGGGCGAAAATGGCCACGGGGACCTTTCACGCCGAGCCCATCATTCACATTCACGGCGCGTTGCTATTCACCTGGACCTGCTTCTATTTCCTGCAAACCGCGCTGGTCGCCTCCGGCCGCACGCTCAAGCACCGCGTCTGGGGATTGGCGGGGATTTCGCTATTCACTGCGATGATGTGCTCGATCCTGGTCGGGCAAGAGACCGTGTTGGCGAGAAACGCGGCACTGGGCTTCGGCGACGCGGCGCTGCGCTTCTCAGCCGTGACGCTGACGGCCTGGCCGCTCATGGCGGTGCTGTTTATTTTGGCGATCGTCAATATCCGCAAACCGGAAGCGCACAAGCGGCTCATGACCCTGCTGATGGTCGCCATCATGACGCCGGCGCTGGCGCGTCTGTTTCTCACCTTTTTTGCACCGCCGGGCATCGTCGGGCCGCCGCCTCCCTTTGCCGCGACGCCGCCGGGGCTGGTGGCCGATTTGTTTCTCGTCGTGGCCATGGTTCGCGATTGGCGCATGCTCGGGCGGCCGCACCCCGTCTATATTTACGGCGGCATCGCCTTGGTGGCCCAACAGCTGTTGGCGGTGCCGATCGCGGCGACGGCAACCTGGATGCACATCGCCAAAGCCTTCGCAAGCCTGGCGGGCTAGGGCCCGCTGCGCCGGTGCCGGCGCAGGGCTAATCGCCCACGCGGATCACCAGCACATCCACGTCCGCCTTGCGCAGGATCTGGCGCATCCGATTCAGTTCATCCAGCTTGGAAATCGGACCGATGCGAATGCGGTGCCAGGTATCGTTATCCACGGTCACCTTCTGCACATTCGATTCGATGCCTTGCAACGCCAGCTTGGCGCGCACGCGATCGGCGTCGGCAAAGTTCTTGTATGAACCCGCTTGCAGCACATAGGTGCCGCTGCGCGTTTCCGGCATCGACTTGATGTCCGGCCTCACGTCCTTGTCCTTCTCGGGCACCACTACTTCGAATTTCGGCAGCATTTCATAGAAGGCGTAGGATTTTGAATCGTCCGTCGCCGAGTCGCCCGCTTCCGGCGCTTCATTGCCGTGCGGCCGCTTTTTGACCGCCTTGCCGGTGTTGTTGGCCATGGGCGCATCAAGCCGATGATCCTTTAAATACACGATCCCCGCGACGGCGAGCCCGAGGCCAAGTCCGACAACGAGTCCCAGCCAACCGGAAAAGCGGGCGGATTTGTTGTGTCTGGTTTTGTAGTCGCGCGCCATGAGCCTTACATGGTGTCGGGCGCGGAAACGCCCAGGAGGTTGAGTCCGCTGCGAACCACGGTCTGCGTCGCGAGCGCGAGATCAAGCCTTGCCGCGCGCACGCCGGCATCCTCGACGATGAATTGGTGCGCGCTATAGTAGGTATGAAAATCATTTGCCAGATCGCGCAAGTAGTGCACCAGGGAATGGGGCGCACGCTGCGCCGCGCCTTGCCTGACGACTTCGGGATAAGCGCTGATGCGCTTCAACAATTGCAGTTCCTGCGGCTCCTTGAGCGTCTGCAACGATGCGATGCCGAGCGCCACGTCGTGAGTCAGTCCGCGCTCCTTAAGCTGGCGCAGAACACTGGAAACGCGCGCGTGCGCGTATTGAATGTAGTACACGGGATTTTCGTTGGAGCGGGACTTGGCCAGTTCCATGTCGAAATCAAGGTGCTGGTCATTGCTGCGCATCACGTAGAACAACCGCGCGGCATCGTTGCCCACTTCCTTGCGCAAGTCCCGCAAGGTGACATAGTCGCCCGAGCGCTTCGACATCTTGGCTTTCTCGCCGCCGCGAAACAGCGAGACAATCTGCACCAGCAGTACCTCAAAGCGATCGGGCGGCAGCCCCAGCGCAATCAGCACCGCGCGCAGGCGCGCGATGTAGCCGTGATGATCGGCGCCCCAGACATACAAGAGATGCTCGAAGCCGCGCTCGAGCTTGTTCATGACATAGGCAATGTCGGACGCGAAATAAGTCTTGAGCCCGTTGTCGCGCACGATGACGCGATCCTTTTCGTCGCCGAAATCCGTGCTCTTGAACCAGAGCGCGCCGTCCTTGAGATAGGCGTGCCCGGATTTCTTCAAGGTATCGATCGAGCGATCGATGGCGCCGCTGTCGCTCAATGAACGTTCCGAGAACCAGCGGTCAAAGGTCACGCCGAATTCGGCCAGATCTTCGCGAATATCGCCGACGATGCCGTCGAGCGTGGTGCGCAGCACCTGCTCATAGGCCGTTTCGCCGATGAGTGCGCGCATGCGGGAGTTGAGCGCATCGACGTACTCGTCCTTGTCGCCGCCTTGCGGTTCATCCGGCGGAAGGCCTTCGAACACCTTGGGCGCGGAATGCTTCAAGGCCGTTCCGACCGCCGCGAACAACTGCTCGCCGACCGCAACCAGGTATTCGCCCACGTAGGCATTGGCCGGAAAGGTGAATCGTTCACCGCAATGCTCCAAATAGCGCAGCCAGGCGCTGACCGCCAAAATATCCATCTGACGCCCGGCGTCATTGACGTAGTACTCGCGTTGGACGCTGTAGCCCACCGCCTCGAGAAGATTGCTCAGCGAGGCGCCGAAGGCCGCATGCCGGCCATGGGCGACATGCAACGGGCCGGTGGGATTGGCGGAGACGAATTCCACCTGCACACGCCGTCCGGCGCCGGCATTCGATCGGCCGTAGCCGGCGCCCTCCTTCAAGACCTTGGCGATCTCTTGATGGTAGGCGTCATCTTTCAGGAAAAAATTGATGAATCCCGCGCCGGCGATCTCCACTTTCGCGACCGCGGTGCTCGGCGGCAAAGCGCCGGCCAGGGCTTCGGCGAGCTTACGGGGATTCTGCCGGGTGGCCTTGCCCAGGCGCATGGCGAGATTGGTGGCGAAGTCGCCGTGCTGCGCATCGCGGGTATTCTCAACTTCGATGCTGACCTCGCGCGCGGCGCGCGGCACCCTGTCTTCCGGCAGCGCGTCCAAGGCTTGCTTCAGCAACGCTTCGATCAGGGTCTTCAAAAGGCATTCCAGAGAGTGAAAAGGCTGCGCAGTTTACCGCAAAGCGCTCAATCGACTTCCAGCGGATCGACATCGATCGACCAGCGCAATCCCGCAGGCCGATGCAGATCATCGATTTTCGGCAGCCAGCGCCCCAGAAAGTGCTGCAAAGTGGATCGCAGCGCGGTCTCGATCAGCAGGTGCGCTCGGTAGTGATCGGCCCGGCGGGCGATCAGTGCTGCCGCCGGCCCGCGGATTTTCACCGCGTTTTCGCGCAATCCCTCGCCCGACGCGGCTGCGGCACGCAGGAATGTGTCCAAGGCCGCGCTGTCCCTGGCTTCGGCGCGCAGCAGCGCAAGCCGCGAATAGGGCGGCCATTGCGCCTCGCGGCGCTCTGCCAGCGCGCTGGCAGCGAAGCTTTCGTACCCCTCGGTAATGAGACGGTTCAAGAGCGGATGTTCGGGAAATTCAGTTTGAATCATCACCTCGCCGGCGCGCGCCTCGCGGCCCGCGCGGCCGGCGACCTGCGTGATCGTCTGCGCCAGGCGCTCGGTGGCCCGAAAGTCGCTGGCAAACAGCCCCTGATCCGCGTCCAGGATGACGACCAGCGTGACCTCGGGAAAGTGATGGCCCTTCGTGAGCATTTGCGTGCCGATCAAAATGCGCGCCTCGCCGCTATGCACCCGGTCGAGCACCGTTTGGATGGAGCCCCGGGCAGAGGCGCTATCGCGGTCCAAGCGCGCCAGCGGCGCATCGGGAAACAATCGCGCCAAGGTCTCCTCGACCCGCTCGGTGCCCTGGCCCACGGCCAAAAGCGCCTGACCGCAGTTCGCGCAAATGGTCGGCACGGGAGCTTGCGCTCCGCAGTGATGGCAGCGAAGTTGCTGCGCCCGACGATGCAGCGTCATGCGCGCATCGCAATGCGCGCACGGAGCAACCCAGCCGCAGGAATTGCAGAACAGACTGGGCGCATAGCCGCGTCTATTCAAGAACACGATGATCTGTCCGCCGGCCTTGAGGTGTTGATCGATGGCCTGCATGGCCGGCGTCGAGAGGCCCTGCTCAGCGGCGTGCCGGCGCAGGTCGATGAGCGACATGCGCGGCGGTTGCGCGGCGCCCGGCCGCTGCGGCAACACGTGCCTGATGTAGCGTCCGCTTGCAGCATTCTCCAGCGTTTCAAGCGATGGCGTCGCGGAGCCCAAGATGACCGGGACGGCCGCGCCGCGGGCCCGCATGACGGCCAGATCGCGGGCCGAGTAGCGAAATCCCTCGTGCTGCTTGTACGAAGCGTCATGTTCCTCATCGACGACGATGAGCGCGAGCTTGGGCAGCGATGTAAACACCGCCGAGCGGGTGCCGATGATGATTCGCGCCTGACCGCTATGGGCGCTGCGCCACGCGTCGCGGCGTTCACTGTCCGTGAGACCGGAATGCACCACCGCTAAGCCGGCACTGAAGCGGCGGCGAAAGCGATCGACGAGTTGAGGCGTCAGGGCAATCTCGGGCACCAGGACCAATGCCTGTGCACCGTCCGCGATGGCGGCCGCGATGGCCCGCAGATACACCTCGGTCTTGCCGCTGCCGGTTACACCGTCCAGCAGGTGCACGCTGAACGTCGACAGTGTGGCGAGAATGCCCTCGACCGCTTGGCGCTGGGCGCCGGTCAGTGCGAGTTCGCCGCGTTCGCTGGGCTCGATTGGCATCGGAGTCAAAGCGGTCGGCGCTGCCAACACCCGCGCCGCGATCCAGCCGCGCGCCGCCAGGCTTTTGAGGAGAGCCGGCTTGAAGGATTCGCCGGCCTCATCGGCGGTCGCCTCCGTGCGATCTGCCAGCCAGGCGAGCAGGGCCCGCTGCTGCGGCGCGCGCTTCGAGCTGGGACCCTCAAGTTCCTCGCGGCCCAGTGCCGTGAGACTCCAGTGCTCGGTGCTGACCGCAGTGGGGTGACCCGAACGCAAGGCGGCCGGCAGCGCGGCTGCGTAAACTTCGCCGATGGGATGGTGGTAGTAGTCCGCCGCCCAACGCAGGAGCTCGAAGGTGACGGGATCGAAAACCGGCCGGTCGTCGAAAAACTCCAAGGCCGCCTTGAGCTTGAGCGAAGGCACGGTCGTTTCCGAGACGATGCCAACCAAAATGCCGATCAGACGTTGACGGCCGAAGGGCACCAACACTCGCACGCCGGGGGCCGGAACCGCACGCGCTTCGAGCCCCGGCGGCGGCAGGTAGTCGAACACGCGGCGCAGCGGGGTATCGAGCGCGACTTGCAAAATCATGGATTCTTTTGTCCACAAAATCTGTGGATAAGTCTGTTGAGAAACAGGGGTCATTTACCCTAAGTGCCCGTTCTGTTTCGGGTCCTGTCAAATTGATGAAAAAATACCCGAAATCGAATTGATTCCTTTAAATTCAAAGGATTACGGCCCCCACTGGAGATCGCGCCGAGGTAATGATCGAAAATATTGCAATGACAGTCACATGCGATGTGCGTAAGTCGCTGATCTTGCGCCGTTCGCGGCGTCAACCAACCCGGCGGGTAAGCGTTTATACCTGGAACGGAGATGCTACGCATGGCTCGCTTTGATACGCTCAATAGAGCTTGGATGGTCTGGGATAATCCCGCTCCAGCGCCGGAGGGAGCGGTTCTGGAGTACACGAGAGAACTCGAGAAATTCTTGGCGGAGATCGAGCGGCGCGCATTTCGGATGGCGCAGGTCGCGCTTCGCGACCCCGACGATGCCCTCGATGTCGTGCAGGACGCCATGCTCAAGCTCACGCGCAGCTATGCCTCGCGCCCCAGCGAGGAGTGGCGGCCGCTGTTTTATCGAATTCTCGAGAATGGCATACGGGACCTGCAGCGGCGCCGCACGGTGCGCAAACGCGTCATGACGTGGTTGCCGGGTCCGAAGGAAGATCCGGACAACGAGGCGCAGGACCCTTTGGAAAATGTTGCGGACGCGGCGCCCACCATTCCAGAGAGACTGATGCAGGCACAGGCGATGGAGCGGCTGGAGGAATCGCTGCGGGCGTTGCCGGCACGGCAGCGCGAGGCTTTCATGCTGCGAAATTTTGAAGGAATGGATGTTGCCGAGACGGCGAGCGCCATGGCTTGCTCGGAAGGCAGCGTCAAGACGCATTATTCGCGCGCAGTGCACGCATTGCGCGAACAGCTCGGTGAGGTTTGGTGATGAGCGAACGAGACGACGAAACATTCGAATTGCGCAGCCGGGCGCTGTTTCAGGACAGCGTCGATGGTCTGGATATGCGCATCCGCTCGCGCCTGACGCAGGCGCGCAGCGCCGCGCTTTCGGCCTCGCACCGCGGGCGACCCTGGTTTTTGGACTGGAAGATTTGGACGCCCGCAGCCGGCGTGACCGCAGCGGCCATTTTGGGCGTAGGCCTCTGGATCGGTACGCCGATTGGCCATCATTCGGCAACCCTGGCCGATCAGCAGTCGAATTTCGAAGACCTTGACCTTGTCGCCTCTACGGACGAAGGTTCGGGTGATGCCATGGATATGCTGCAAGACGATATCGAATTTTATGATTTTGCGGACAAAGCCGCGAATTCGGGACCGGCTGCGTAGGTTGACTTTCGCGGGCTTCGCAAGGAGCTGGCTGTTGTTCGGTGCACTGTGCGCGACGGCGAGCGCCACACCGCCCCCGGCGACTCCAACGGCGCCGGCGCCAGCCGCTTCGCCGCCTCCTGCGTCATCGGCCAAGCCGCCGGCGACACCAGACGAAGGTTTGCTCGAGTTCTTGGGCTCTGACGATGTGGGCGATACTGCTTGGTGGGAGTTTTTGAAGAAGGCGCCGCCGCGGGAGAGTGATCCTCCTCCCGCACCGCCGCCGCAGGATGCAAAGAAATGATCAGGAATCTAATTTTCTGCGCAAGCCTCTGCCTCAGCATCGCCACCAGCTTTGCGCAGACCCCCGCGTCCGCGCCGCAGCCTTCCGCGCCTCCGACTTCCTCACCTTCGGCGGGCGCCCCCGCCCCGGCAAGGGCTTGGGAGTCGCTGTCGCCTGAACAGCGGCAAGTGCTGCAGGGCTATCAGGGCAAATGGAACAGCCTGCCGCCGGAGCGCCAGCAGGCGCTTGCGAAAGGCAGCCAACGCTGGATATCGATGACGCCGCAACAGCGCTCCGGCGCACAGCAGCGATTCAATCAATGGCGTGCCATGCCGCCGGAGCAGCGGCAATTGGTGCGCCAGCGCTATCAGGAATTCAAGTCGCTACCGCCGGAGCGGCAACGCGAAGTGCGCGATTCCTTCAACCGGTTCCGCCAGATGCCGCCGGAAAGGCGGCAGCAATTGCGCCAGCAGTGGCGTCAAATGACGCCGGAACAACGTCATCGGGCCGCGCAGCCCATGCACGGAGCGCCGCCTCCGCATCGGGTACCGCGCTAGGGGATGGGAAGCTTCGAGGCACGGAAGACGCAGTGCCTCGAAGCTTCCCATGCCCCAAGCCTCACAATGGGCCGCTCAATGTCACTTGCGCGAGAGCGGGTTTCGAATGGCTACCGTCTGTCCGGGCGGCCTCACACGCAGACGTAGGCCGGAAATCAGGTGTTCGCCCAACACCCGCCAGTAGCGCCGGCATGTGATATTGGTCGGTTCGAGCTCTCGTCAGGAAGGGTAAGAAGACTCAAGGCACCGGTGCCTTCGTGCCTTGAGTCTTCTTACCCTCCCTGGCAAGCGCACCAACCGGTCAACATCGCTTGGCCGTTCGCGTCAAGGCTGGTAGCTGCGTTCCGCATGCGCGCGCACGTCGGCGGGATAAAAAA
>Ga0210402_10004345_pt1 | contig 12947 bp, 9 predicted proteins | sample IncBWC7MmetaG_FD_161055 | JGI IMG/M metagenome (GOLD analysis project Ga0210402, IMG submission 161055) | Forest soil microbial communities from Barre Woods Harvard Forest LTER site, Petersham, Massachusetts, United States - Inc-BW-C-7-M | ecosystem: Environmental > Terrestrial > Soil >...
TCATGGGGCTGTCCTCATCAATATCTTACTGTATCTTACCGGCATTCAAGGCTCTCCACAAAACATTTCTTCAGCTTTCTGTTTTGGTCACCCCTCGCACCATCAGCCAATTCTGCAAGTCCCTCTGTTAATCCGCCTCTGGAGTTTCTACATTTGGTCGACCCAAAGCGGGAACGAACCCGAATGGTGGTGAGCCGGGTGAAGGCTGGAGCGGAATGAAGCGCCAATTGTGGGACGCGGAGGCGGACCCAAGAGGTACCCCGACCCGGAGCAAAACGCGGAGAAGGCGTCTTCGGTGTTAGGAGGGCGTTTGTTCGTGCCGGAGCGAAGAGACACGTGTGGGTTGAGGGTTGGGAAAAAAGTTCGTTGCGGGCGGCCGGGCTTTTGGGGTTGTCCCCTCGGACTTATCGCCGTGCGTGTCGGCCGCCCAATGGATTGGAGAGCACCTTCGATGATCTAGGGCCGCTGAATGGCGACCATATCTTTGCCGATTTAGCGCTCTTCCTCTGGTACCAGGTGGGGCGACAATGAACGCTATCCGCACACCACCCGATGTTATGGGTTCGAACCCAAGATCTCTCCCCCGACCCCGTAGCACTGCTCAGACAGCCGTGAAGGCGTTGACGGCCCCAGGGAGAGTTCAGTTCCACCGTACATGCAACGCTTCCTGGCCAGGAAGAAAACCGTAGAAGGAATCGCGGTGGGCGAGACCTCCTGATTTGAAAATAGCACCGGCGTCAAGGGGTTTCGGGGGCGAATGTCTGTAAGCGATTGAGTTCAGAGGGAACAAAAAGTCGATTTGGCCGTGACTGCGGTTTGGCGGCGTTCCGGCTTGCGGCGGCGGGCATCGGCATGGATTGCACCGGCGCTAATCCGCCGGCCCGACCCGGGAGCCGGCCCGCGGTTACGGCCTTGCCCGCAAGGTCCGATAGGCGATTGCCAATTTGCCGGACCCAGGGTACCCCTAACCACCTGCCCCACATACCCGCTTCATTCCCGCGCCGTGATGTGCCGTGATGTATCATGCGAGTTGGCCAGAACACCCCCCAACACTCCCGTGGATACGGGCGCAGCCCGCCGCTACCTTCCGCTGCTGCTGGTCTTGTTTGCCGCCAGCGGCTGCTCGGCGCTGATCTACGAGATCGTCTGGTACCAGTTGCTGCAACTGGTGATCGGGTCGAGCGCGGTTTCGTTGGGAGTGCTACTGGCTACCTTCATGGGCGGGCTCTGCCTGGGGAGCCTGGGGCTGCCGCGGCTTCGGCTGGCGGAGCGGCATCCGCTGCGCGTCTACGGAAAGCTGGAATTGGGAATCGCGCTTTCGGGCGTGCTGGTGCTGTTCGGAATGCCGCTGGTGGATTCGGTGTACACGGCGGCGGTGGGGCACGGTCTGCCGGCCATTCTGTTGCGCGCCCTGGTCTCCTCGCTGTGCCTGCTGCCGCCGACGTTCCTGATGGGCGCTTCGCTGCCGGCGGCGTCGCGGTGGATCCGCGCCACTCCGGCGGGCGTCTCGTGGCTGGGCCTGCTCTATGCCGGGAACACGGTGGGGGCGGTTTTCGGTTGTCTGCTAGCCGGGTTCTATCTGCTGCGCGTTTTCGACATGGCCACCGCCACCTACGTGGCGGCGTCGATCAACATCGCGGTGGCGCTGGGGAGTTTCGCCATGGCGCGCCGAACCGCAGCCAAGGTGGAGACCGGCGCCGCACCGATCGCCGCTAGACCGCTTGCTTACGCGCGCGGCTCTGAACCGGAGGGTAAACCGCTTGCTGACGCGCGCGGCTCTGAACCGGAGGCTAAACCGCTTGCTTACGCGCGCGGCTCTGAACCGGAGCCGAGCGTTTCCAAAACCTGGCCGGTCTATGTGACCATTGGCCTCTCCGGGGCCTGCGCGCTGGGGGCGGAAGTGATCTGGACGCGGCTGCTGGGCTTGATGCTGGGGGCCACGGTTTACACCTTTTCGATCATCCTGGCCGTGTTTCTGGTGGGGCTGGGAGGGGGCAGTGCCATCGGGTCGCAGATGGCGCGGAAGGCCGTGGGCGCCAAGGCCGCGCTGGGCTGGAGCCAATTGCTGCTGGCCGCGGCGGTGGCCTGGACGGCCTACATGCTGTCGCAGTCGCTGCCGTATTGGCCCATCAATCCGCTGCTGTCCACCGATCCGTGGTTCACGTTTCAGATCGACCTGGTGCGCTGCCTGTGGGCCATTTTGCCCGCGGCATTTCTGTGGGGCGCAAGTTTCCCGCTGGCGTTGGCGGCCGCCGCCTCTGCCGACCCGGACCCCGGCCGGCTGGTGGGCGGCATCTACGCGGCCAACACCGGCGGCGCCATCCTGGGCGCGCTGAGCTTCAGTTTGATCCTGATCCCGTGGCTGGGCACGGCGCATTCCGAACAGGTGCTGGTGATTCTGCCGGCTGTGGGCGGTCTGCTGGTATTAGTGCCGGCGCTGCTCCGGCCCGTGCGGGTGTGGGCCGCGGCGGCAGCGCTGGCGGCAACCGTGGGCGCGGTGCTGCTGGCGCTGGGCGTCACCGGAGTTCCGGGAATGCTGATCGCCTACGGGCGGCGCATGTCCACGTCCGCGGGCCGCTCCAAAATCCTGTTCACGGGAGAGGGGATCAACTCCTCCATTGCGATTTCGGAGTGGGACGATGGCGCGGTACAATTCCACGTCAGCGGCAAAGTGGAGGCTTCCACCGAGCCTTACGACATGCGGCTGCAGCGCATGCTGGGGCACATGCCGGCGCTGCTGCATCGCGACCCGAAGTCGGTGCTGATCGTGGGCTTCGGCGCGGGCGTCACGGCCGGTTCCTTCGTGCCGCATCCCGAAATCCGGCGCATTGTGATCTGCGAAATGGAGCCGCTGATTCCACCAACGGCCACCAAATACTTCGGTAAGCAGAATTACTACGTGGTGAACGACCCGCGCACGCAGATGATCTACGACGATGCGCGCCACTTCGTGCTGACCACGCCGGAGAGATTCGACATCATCACGTCGGACCCGATTCACCCATGGGTGAAGGGCAGCGCCACACTGTATTCGAAGGAGTATTTCGAACTGGTGAAGCAGCATCTGAATCCGGGCGGCGTGATCACCCAATGGGTACCGCTGTATGAGAGCGATCTGCCCACGGTAAAGAGCGAGATCAAGACGTTTTTCGATGTGTTCCCCAACGGCACCATCTGGGGCAACGACATCTCGGGCGGCGGCTATGACTTAGTGCTGCTGGGACAGGTGGACCCGGCGAAGATCGATATAGATACGATGCAGCAGCGGCTGGACCGTCCGGACTACGCGCGGGTGGCGCAATCGCTCCGCGAAGTCGGCTTTCCATCGGCGGTAGCGCTGCTGAGCACTTATGCCGGACAGGAGCCCGACCTGCGGCCGTGGCTGGAAGGCGCCGAGGTCAACCGCGACGGCAACTTACGGCTGCAGTACATGGCCGGACTGGCGCTGAACGTAAGCCGGGAAGGCTCGATTTACACCGAGATGCTGAACTACCGGCACTTTCCCGACAATCTGATTGTGGGCTCGGAACAGCATAGGACGGCGCTGAAGATGGCGCTGGATTTGCCGGTAGGCGGAGGGCGGTAAGAGGTTGCTGGAAAGGTATGCGACAATACCAAAGTGGCGAATAAGACACCCGAAGAAAGGCTGGATCGCATCGAGCGGGTGGTCCAAGTGATCGCCGAGGATCAGGTGTCTCTGCAGAAGTTGATCGCCGAGTTTGCTACCGAGACCGCCGCGGCTTTGACCGCGTGGCGGCCCAGTTTGAGGAAGACCACCGCCGGAAGCGTGAAACGGGTCCGCCCGTCATCCCCTAAAAGTCACATCAGATGAACTGAGACATCTCGCCGCCGACCATTCGCACGACTAAATCCCTCACTAGGGCGATCATCTCCTCAAGCGAACTGAAGTTCTTCGCCTTCATCATGGACCGAAGCATTTTTCGCGCCCACGCCGAACCGGTCGCGATGTTGCAGCCGTTCGAGCAGTTCTCCCGGAGCCCAGACTTCATCATTCAGTGGCTCTACCATGGCGGTCTCCATCTCCCGCAAGATGCGCCGGCAAGACCGAGGTTTGCCATGACGGGCTACACCGGCTGGGGAACGATCCGCAGATAAGGCCGGGGCGCCTTCCAGCCGCCGGGATACTTCGTTTTGGCCTCGGCATCCGATACCGATCCCGAGATGATTACGTCGTCACCGGCCTTCCAGTTCACCGGCGTCGACACCTGGTGCCTGGCCGTGAGCTGCATCGAATCGAGGACCCGCAGCACTTCGTCGAAGTTGCGGCCGGTGCTCATGGGGTAGCTGAGCATCAGCTTGATCTTCCTATCGGGACCGATCACGAACACGGTACGCACGGTGGCATTGGTGGCGGCGGTGCGGCCATCGGAAGTATCGCCGGCATCGGCCGGCAGCATGCCATAAAGCTTGGCAATCCTGAGTTCCGGGTCCCCGATCATCGGGTAATTCACTTTGTGTCCCTGGGTCTCTTCTATATCCACCGCCCATTTTGCATGGGAGCCTACCGGGTCCACGCTGAGCCCGATGATCCTGCAATTGCGTTTCTCGAATTCCGGTTGCAGCCCGGCCATGTAGCCGAGTTCGGTGGTACAGACGGGCGTGAAATCCTTCGGATGGGAAAACAGGATGGCCCAGCCGGCACCGATCCATTCGTGAAAGTTGATTCTGCCCTGCGAAGTTTCGGCAGTGAAATTGGGGGCTTCGTCGTTTATTCGTAGCATGGTTGTCTTCCTTTTGGTGATTTCGTCCAGTGCTCGTTGCTTAATAAAGGGAGAGGGGCCGGTCAAAGTGTGCCAAGAATTCCGCCCGCCCGGCAAACTCGTGGAGTTTTTCTATCCGGAGTTGCGGCTGGTGGCTTCGGCCCGCACGCCCCAGAGTTCAGACTTCATGATTCAGTGGTTCTACCATGGCGGTCTCCCTCCCCCCATGCGCCGGCACGACCGAGGTTTGGCATGATGGGCTACATCGGCTGGGGAGCGGTCCGCAGATAAGGCCGGGGCGCCGTCCAGCCGCCGGGATAGTTCCTTTTGGTCTCCGGGTCCGATACGGGCCCCGAGATGATTCCGTCGCCGCCGGCCTTCCAGTTCACGGGCGTCGTCACCCGGCGCCTGGCTGTGAGCGACATCGAATCCAGGACCCGCAGCAACTCGTCGAAGTTGCGGCCGGCGCGCATGGGGTAGCTGAGCATCAGCTTGATCCTCCTGTCGGGACCGATCACGAACACGGTACGCACGGTGGCATTGGTGGCGACGGCGCGGCCATCGGAAGTATCGCCCGGGCCTGCAACAGCGGCATCGGCCGGCAGCATGTCATAAAGTCTGGCAATCTTGAGGTCTTGGTCCCCGATCATCGGGTATTTCCCCGTGTGTGCCTGGGTCTCTTCTATATCCGCCGCCCATTTTGCGGGGGCGCCCACGGGGTCCACGCTGAGCCCGATGATCCTGCAATTGCGCTTCTCGAATTCCGGTTGCAGCCCGGCCATGTAGCCCAGTTCCGTGGTGCACGCGGGCGTGAAACCCCCCGGATGGGAAAACAGGATGGCCCAGCCGTTACCGATCCATTCGTGAAAGTTGATCCTGCCCTGCGAGGTTTCGGCGGTGAAATTGGGGGCTTCGTCGTTCATTCGTAACATGGTTTCCTCATTTTGGCTATCCGTTGAGTGCCCGTCGCTTATTAAAGGGAGGGGGGCCGGGCAAAGTGTGCCAAAATAATCCGACCGCTCAGGTTAGCTAAGCCGGTCATTTCAGAAATACGCTAACGTATTTTTGGGCCGTTATTCGATTTTTACCGAGGAATGCTCAGCTTGTCGAGCAACTCGCTCAAGTCTTGCCGACTGGAATCGGTGAGTGCGCCTCCACCGGGGACGCCGTGCATTTCGCCCGCGACATGCTGGCCGCCGTGGGTCGTCTGTTTACCTTGTGGTATCGGTTCCGCGGCGAGGCGGGGACGGGCGAGCTCTTGCTGTCGCGCGACGAAGTGGAGCCCGCCAACAATTTCAGTGAGAGAGTCCTGCGGTTATTTGTGCTGATCCGGAAGATTATGTGGTACAGACATGCAAACTTCAGCAGCGGCCGCTTCTCAGCTACTTATTGACGGGGGTTCACTGCCATCGGCGGCGCCAGCAGCACCCAGTCTCCGCCCTCTCCAAAATCAATGACGATAGCGGCCTGAACAGTTGCCTTTAGTTAGTTAGTTTGCCCAATTGGCCCGGCTATAGGGTATGTTGTCGAAAATTGCTTCTGGCTTCCCAGTGCGAAAAGCAGTACAATTAACATTACGAAGGATATTGGGGTAGTCAAATCTGAAGCTGCCGCTCGTGCAGTGGTTGACGGGACGCTCCAACCGGCGTGGGCCCGTACCATTCTGCTCGTCGAAGACGACGCCGAAATGCGTACGATGCTGGAAATACTGTTCGAAACCAAGGGTTACCATTTGCTGATTGCCGAGGACGGAAAGGCCGGCTGGGACTTGGCCAGAGCCCACCCGGGCCCTATCGATTTGCTGCTTTCCGACATTGTCATGCCGCGCATGACCGGCGTGGAATTGGCTCAGCGGATCAACAAAACCCGCCCCGAAACCAAAGTCCTGCTCGTCTCTGCCTATCACCATGCCATTCTGCTGATCGATCCGAACTGGACCTTTCTGCCGAAGCCTTATGAGCCTTCGGCGCTAGTTGTCAAGATCGCGGAAATGCTGGCTGAAGTTTAGCTTTACAGCTTTCAGCCATCAGCGGTCAGCGATCAGCTAAACCCCGAGCGCGGCGCGCAGTTGATTTAGCTGAAAGCTGATAGCTGAGTGCTGATAGCTTCCTAACTAACCTTACGGGAAATTCGCGGTGGCTGTCGCCGAAGTTCCCGCGGTGTTTTTCAGCGTAACCGTCACGCTGCCTATACCAGTCTTATCGCCGGTCACCTTGAACGGTTGCGTGAAAACGAACGTGCCGCCTGACGCGAGCGATGCAGCGCTGGCATACCAGGACGTCGCGGCGGCCCCAAAGTTGGCGGCCGTGACGGTGCCCGTGGTCAGGTTGAAATTGTTCTTCGACGTGAAATCGAAGCTGGCGTCGGTCATTTCGCGCGTGGTGGAGTAACCGGTCACCGTGACTTCGAAATCGACGCCCGCGGTGGTGGGGCTCAGATTGACCGTGAGCGGCGACGTGACGGCGGGCTTCTGCGCCAGAATGGCGGTTGTCACCGCGACGGTCGAATTGGGGACCAGGGGCGCACCGGCCGCGGTGAAGACGGCGGAGAGCGTCAAATTGCCCGCCGTCGTCCCGGTCTGTAAACCGATGAAGGCAGTGTTGCCGAACACGGCATCGGTATTACCTGCCGGAATCGTAAAGTTCACGCTGCGCCCACCGCCGGAGAAATCAATCATCGGGTCGTCGGTGGCGGTCTGAGTCGCGGCCTGGAACGCCAGTGTCAGCGTGCCGGCGATATCCACGGCATAGGCCTGTGGGATTCCAACCTTGATCTGCGGCTGCAACCGCGGCGCCACGCTGCTGGATACGCCCGTGATCGCGGGCACAATGGGCCGCAGCTTGATTGAGAGAGTAAAATCAACTCCAACCGAGAGCAGGCCATCGCCCAGCGTTGCCGTGAAGGTGTACAAGTTCACCGCGGTGGGCGTTCCCGAAAGGGTGCCGTCGGCTGCCAGACTCAGGCCGGGAGGCAAACTGCCGCTGGCAGTCCACAAGTATTTCCCGCTGCCCCCGATTGCCGCCAACTTCAGCGGCGGGTAGAGTTCTCCCGGAAAACCGTCGGGCAGGCTTGGGTTGGTGGTCACTGCCAGGTCGGTCAAGACCAGCGGAAAGGCTGCCGTTCCCAGCGCGCCGAACTTGTCGCGCACCTCGAGTTGGATACTTAACGCCTTGGGCGGCCCGGCGGGGGTTCCCGTAATTTGGCCGGTGGTGGGGTTCAGGTCCAGCCCGGCGTTGCGCAGCGGATCGGAGTTCGCGGCCAGAGACCATTGGTAAGGCGTGACGCCGCCGCTGGCGGTCAGCGTCTGGTTGTAGGGCTTGCCGATGGAGGCCAGATTCAACGCCGGGGTGGTAATGAGCGGGCCCAGGTTGATGACAATCGACAGGTCCAGGGTCGCAGCCGTCCCCTGGGCGTCCTGGACCTGGGTGCTGAAGTTATAGGTCGCCGCCTTGGTGACGCCGTCGAAAGTGGCGGGTTGCTGCGGTATTCCCGCGATCGCCCCGGTGGTGCTGCTCAGTGTGAGCCCCGGCGGCAGCGCGCCGGCGGAAATCGACCAGGTGTACGGACCGATGCCTCCGGTGGCGCTCAGAGCGGCGCCGCTGTACGCCGCGCCCACAAAGCCCTGCGGCAAGGTGACGGGATTGACCGTCAACGCGGTCTTGTTAATCTGGATGCTGAAGGTCCTCAGGTCAACCGCGTTTTTCGTGTCGGCCACCCGCACGGAAAAGGCATTGTTCGACGTCGGCGTGCTCGGGGTGCCGCTGATGAGGCCGGTCGCGTCAAGCCTTAACCCGTCTGGAGGCGATCCCTGAAGGGCCACCCACGAATACGGCGGTGTTCCCAACTGTGCGGTCAGTTGCGTGGAGTATGGTTTGCCCACCACGCCGGCAGGCAGCGCCGACGGGCCGGTAATGGTCAGCGTGTTCCTGACGGTGATCTGAAATGTCTGCTGCACCAGCGCCTTGATGCCATCTTGCAGGGCGACGCTGAAGGCATAAGGCACGCTGGAGCCCTGTGTGGGCGCACCGGCGATCAGCCCGCTGGAACTCAACGTGAGGCCCGGGGGCGTAGATCCGGACCAGTTGAAAGTGTAGGGCGGAATGCCGCCGGTAGCCAGCAGTTGGAAGGAATACGGCGTGTCGATCGGGAGGCTGCCGAACGCCGGAGGCGAAATCGCTAACACCGGTTTGATGCTGAGCGAACAGACCTTCCGGCCCGGCGAGCCGACATTGTCAATCGCCGTCAGGGTGAAGTTGAAGTTGTCGATAGCCGCTTGTGGCGTGCCGTCGATTCTGGGCGGAGTCCCATCGCCGCCGTTGTGGAGAATCAGTCCCTTCGGCAGGGCAGTGTCGATGTTCCAGGTGTAAGGCGCCCGCCCGCCGCCGGCCAGGAGTTGCACGCTGTAGGGCCAGCCTACTTCACCGCTATCCAGCGGGCAATTGTTCTGCACCGTCACCTGAGAAAAGGCGCCTGCCGCCGTGAAGCTTGCCGCCGTAACCAGGAACAGGGCCGTCTGGCAAAGCCGCGGGCCTCTCACGAACGGGTACTCCTTTCCGGCGCCTGCGGCACCGGCAGCAGGCGGGGCTCGATGTGCGCCGGGCGCACAGGGGGAAGAATGAAAGTCGCCCGTGGCGCCTTGTGGGGCAGCTTGGCAAGCTGCGGCGGATTGGCAATCCGCCCGCCGGGAGTTGGCGCGCAGCCGAACTTCCACAAGGGACTTTCGAGGGTGCGGCGGATTGGCAATCCGCCGGACCCAGAGGGTACCCTTGACAATCTGCCCCACCAGGGTTCGTCCCACCAGGGTTCGTCCCACCAGGCTTCGTCCCACCAGAGGCTGAAAAGAATCTGATGACTGGATTTCATCATGGTTCTCCTGGCCTCAGTGCCCGCCAAATCGGGGGTCGCCGCCGGAACCGATGCCGATGGTGGACGGATTGGCCGGAGTGGGGGCGGGGGCGGAACTGCTGCTGGAACCCTTCTTCCCGACCGCCAGCCCGGCGGCGGCAGCCAGCGCGCCCGTGCCAATCACCACCAGAAGCGTCGGAAAGCAGCTCTGCCTTACGTTGGACCCGGAAACCACGGCATTGGCCCGGAGATTCAGTATCGAGGCGACCGCCTCCACTGCGAAAACGCCCGTGGTCTTGTTCGGCACGAATCCCTTCACCATGGCCTGACCGGAATCGTCGGTGTTTGCGAGGCGCGTGGCGCTGCCCCCGGTAAAGACTCCGCCTGCGCCAGTGGCCGGCAGCCGGAATGTCACATCGGCTCCGATCACGGGCTTGCCCTGCTCATCCTGCACCTGCACTTTCGGTTCGCCCGAGGTTTTCTTGCACAGGTTATTGATGAAAGCGTCGCCCGGCGCGATTACCAGGCGCTTGATCTCCATGGCATTCTCGGCGGCGACCGAGACCGGCGTTTCGGCCGAGAGCATGAGCGGCTTTTGAGCTTGAATTTCGATGAGGTAGCGGCCTTGCACCTGGTTGGGGCGCAGGCCGAAAGCCACCGCATCGCCTGCCGCATCGGTGGTCACGCGCAAAGACCTGGCGCCGCCCGCGAAGGTGGCCCCCGGGCCGGCGGCGTCCGGCGAAATGATGGTGAACGTTACCGTTGCGTCAGCTACCGGCCGGCCGTTTTCGTCCTGTACCCGGACCGAAGGCTCAGGCGCTTTCGAACCGATGTTCACCTTGATGCTGTTGCTGACCGTGTGGACGACCAAACGGGAACCGGCCGGCGTCTGCGCCATACCCAGCGAGGGAAGCGCCAGCAGGAAGGCCAAACAAAAACAGATTGTCTCGCCAAGGCGCAAAGGCCGCAAAGAAGACATTCGCTTGTTTTCTTGGCGTTCCTGGCGGCTTTGCGAGAGATAGCCTGCTGGCTTCCGCGATTCTCCCATGGTCTCCTCAATTCCCCGTGCCGGCGGTCAATATGTAGCTGCCGTAGGTTCGACTTTTCGTGCTCACGCGAATGATGTAGCGATCGGCCTTCATACGGCTGCGGATCTCGGTTTCGCCTTTCTCCAGGGGGTTCCAGTTGGCATCCAGCAACTCCAGAATCGAGGCGAACGGAACCTTCAGGTTCAGGCGGAGGGTTACGTCTCCATCCAGGCGGACGCGGTAGTAATGCACACAGGTAGTTTCGAGGCAGTCCGGGTCGAGGAATTCGGCGACGGGACCAGGCTGGTTCGGTTCCAGTTCGCGCAACGGAAACAGCTTGCGGCCGAGACTGAACGCACCGGCGCCATCGGAGTTTGCCGAGTCGATTTGCACCGCATAATCTCCACCCGATTCGACGAGGCGCCGGATGGCCGCTGGTTGCCCGCCAGCCGTACCCGTATTGGCAGCCTGCAAGCCATTGGCGTCCGAAAGTTTCAGCGCCGGATCGAAGTTCTGCGATGCCGCGGTCAATTCCAGCACCGCTGTCTGGTCGGGAAGAATTCGATATCGCCGGTAATACGATCCCGTGCCATCATAGCAATCCGTTTCGGAGAGCGTGCCCGAAACCGGCTGATCGGTTTGCAGGTTGATCGGCGTACACGGCACCACGGCCCGCAATTTGTATGCCATGGGTCTCGGCAACTTCACCACCACGGAATAGACGCCGCTCTGCAAACTGCGGCGGATCTCCGCGTTCTCTTCGACGAGTTCCTTCCTGACGCCGTCGCCTTTCAAGAGCATCAGGGATGCGCCGGAATCTCCGCCCGGGAAAGCGAATTGCACGGTGACCGTCCGCGTCAACCGGAAGCTGTACAAGTGCGCCAGAGACGTGTCGCCAGTAGGCACGATGTCGCTCAGCCGGCAATCGTTGGGCGAGATCCGCCCATCCTGAATCTCGTTGAGGCGCAGTTCGTCGGGCACGCAGGCCCGCCGGCAGCGGGTTTCCAGCCGGAATGACCTGCCGCCAGAACCCAGCCCGGGGACCACTGCGCTGACCATCACCAAATGCTCTCCCGGCCGCAAAAATGGCGAGGATGCTGGTTTGCCTGCGAGGTCCAGCAACGTGAACTTGACGACTCCCTTTGGTTCGATGGCCGGGCTGAACTCGCAACTCTGGTCGGTCCGCAAGTGGTAAAGGACGGCCGGGAATGACTCCCGGTTGTTAAGGATCGTGCCGGAGTTGCAGCCCCCCGCGGTGAATGCGCCCGTAGCAGCCGTATTCGGCTTGACCTCCGTCAACCGGCACAGGCTGCGGGCCGTCAGCGAATAGGAACCGGTGACCCCTTTGGGAACCTTGACCGAGATGGCATACGTTCCAGCTCCGAGTGCGCGTGTCAGCGGAGGCTTGCCCTCCACACTCTCAACTCCCGAGCCGGACAGCATCACCAGCAGTTCCACGCCCGGCAATGAGAACCCACGCCCCTGCAACGTCACCGAAACCAGCGCCCCGGCCGCCAGTTTCAAGGAGTAGGTTTGAGGGCCGTCGCCGGTCGCCGCGCGGCACGCCTCCGAAACGGCTGCCTCCACCGGCGCGTTGAGGCTCAATTCCCGCGCACCGGGGCAAAAGACCGTTTGCAGCCTGTAGGCTCCACCTCGCGGGCGGGTGGGGTGCACCACGATGGTGTAGTCCCCTTCCAGCTCGCGGGCGATTCTGGCCGGGTCCCTCTGCAATTCCTGCCGGCCCTGGCGCAAAATCAATTCCGCATCGGCGGCCTGCAATTCCACAATCAGGGTTCCGCGCTGTTTGATGGCGATGGGATGACGGCAGTCCCCCAGACTCAAGTCGCCCGCGATTTCGCCGTTCGGAGCCGCCCCGCGCTCCGCACAGCCCGGTGTGGCTTTGAAACTCGTCACAATCGTGTAAGTCCCGGTCTTGACGCCCTCGGAGGAGACATACACCGTGTGCTGGCCGGCCTGAACCTCCGCCCGCAGCCCGGCGCCGCTCTCCGTTCCCGCCAGCCGCCGGCCGCGCCCATCGTAGAGGCGGACCTGTGCCGTGAACTGCGACGACGATGCCTCTACAGTCAGCATGCCGGCTTCCGGAACGGCGATGGTGTACACGTCGACAAACGCCTTGTCCTCGGGTGCATCCTTGAAGGCGTCCGCCATACGGCAATCGCGCTCGTTGAGCGTGCCCTTCCGGCTATCGTCAGCTTTCATCGCGGCTGGCGAGCACGTAGCCGCGCTGAGTGCCGCGGCCAGAGTTTGCGCGGCCAGCCACCACCGAAAGAGGCCCGCCATGGTCACTGCTTCTGGAGCCGCCAAAGCCGAACCGTTTTGTCGCGGGAACCCG
>Ga0210402_10004349_pt1 | contig 12938 bp, 9 predicted proteins | sample IncBWC7MmetaG_FD_161055 | JGI IMG/M metagenome (GOLD analysis project Ga0210402, IMG submission 161055) | Forest soil microbial communities from Barre Woods Harvard Forest LTER site, Petersham, Massachusetts, United States - Inc-BW-C-7-M | ecosystem: Environmental > Terrestrial > Soil >...
CTGCACATTCCAGATTCGCTGCATGCCGAATATGCCGGCGATGCCCGTGCTTTTCGCCAGTCGATCGGCGCGCAGCCACTGCTGATCATCGCGGCCCTGATTGCCGTCTACATCGTTCTGGGCGTTTTGTACGAGAGCCTGGCACACCCTCTGACCATCATTTCGACCCTGCCCTCCGCGGGTCTCGGCGCGCTGCTCGCGTTGCAAATGTTCAATACCGAGCTCACGCTGATCGCATTCATCGGGATCGTCCTGTTGATCGGGATCGTCAAGAAGAACGGAATCATGATGGTCGACTTCGCCTTGGAGGGGGAGCGCCAGCGCGGGCTTGCGCCGGAGCAGGCCATCTTCGAAGCGTGTCTCGAACGCTTCCGCCCGATCATGATGACGACCCTCGCAGCCCTGCTGGGCGCACTCCCGCTCGTGGTCGCCACCGGGCCCGGATCGGAACTGCGCCGGCCTCTCGGCATCACCATCGTGGGCGGGCTGCTCGTCTCGCAGGTGCTGACGCTTTATACGACCCCGGTGATCTATCTTCTCCTCGACAAGCTTCACCGTGGGCTTTGGGGAGCACGTGTTCACCGGGGACGCGGAGAATTGCTGCGCGCAGGAATGCGCGCGTTGCGTCCGTAATCGACAAGCAAGCAGGAAGACTTGAACATGGTTCACAAAAAGATTGCAGGCGCAATATCGGTATTTGCCATTTTGGCCGGATCGAGTGTGACCGCGCTGGCGCAGGACGTCCTGCGCATTGCGGCAGGGCTGGCTGGAACCTGGGAAAACTCGTTTTCAGAGCTCGGTCAGAACGCCGGATTCTTCAAAAAGCACGGAATCACATTGCAAATCTTTTATACCCAGGGAGCCGGGGAAACTCAGCAGGCGGTCATTTCCGGGAGTGCTGATATCGGGACCGGAGTTGGCGCATTCAACACCTTCGGGGCCTTCGTCAAGGGCGCCCCTATTCGGGTGATCGGCGCTACCCACACCGGCGCAAACGACCTGACGTGGTATGTTCGCGCAGACTCCCCGATCAAAGAAAAGAAGGACCTGGCCGGCCGAAGCGTTGCGTACTCCACCAGTGGCTCTTCAACCTACGCGACGGTCGTTGCATTCCAGAGAGTGTTCGGAGTGACTTTCACTCCGGTCGCCACCGGCAGCCCGGCCGCCACGCTCACGCAGGTCATGAGCGGCCAGATCGATGTGGGCTGGACCTCCCCGCCGTTCGCGCTCGATCTGGTCCAGCAGGGAAAGATCCGGGTGATTGCGCGTGCGAGCGATGTTCCGGAAATGCGAAACCAGACCGTGCGGTTCATGACTGCCAATGCCGGCGCGCTGGAGCAGCGCAAGCCGGTCTTCATCCGTTATCTTCAGGGCTACCGCGAAGTGATCGACTGGATGTATTCGGATCCGGCGGCGATAAAGGCGTTTGCCGATTGGGCGCACGTTCCGTTATCGCTCGCTAAGCTCATTCCCGATGATTACTATCCGAAGAAAAACATCCTGCCTGACCGCATCGAAGGCATCGACCTCGTCATGGCAGATGCGGTCTCGTTCAAATACATTTCCGCTCCGCTTTCGCAGGATCAGCTTGCCCAGCTGCTGCTGGTCCCGCTGAAGTAAACTTCCCGGAGACGTGATGTGACCGGGCGCGCATGCATGGTCGAGCCGTTCCGTGCAATCAGGCGCTTCGCCGCTCAGACCGGAAGACGGGCAAAGATGGTGGTGCCGAGGCCCGCCGACGATTCGATCTCGAGCTCACCACCCAAGAGCAGCAGCCGCTCGCGCATTCCGGCAAGCCCAAGTCCAGCGCCTGGGAACCTGCCTGTTCCGCGGTCCGGCAGCGCGGTGTCAAAGCCACACCCGTTGTCCTCGACGGCTATCTGCAATCGCGACCGCTCACGGCTTATGACGATGCTGACGGCGGTAGCGCTCTCTGCATGCTTGGAGACATTGGCGAGAGCCTCCCCGACAATCCGGTAGACGGTTATGCGCGTCTCATCCGGGAGGTCGTCGAGCATGCTGTCACCATTGTGAAAATCCACTTCCACACCAAACTGGGCACCCCACTCGCAGGCATGATTCGCCAGCGCGTTTGCAAGCCCAAGTCCGTCGATTGCCGCCGGCCGCAATTCCGTTGAGATATGGTGGATCGTTCCGGCGATCTCTTCTACTTGTCGGCGCAGCCGCTGTAGACGAGCGCGCTGCACTTCGCCAACTCCTGCCTCCACCTGACCCAATTCCATCAAGGCCGCCACGAGCGTTTGACCGGTTTGATCATGCAGCTCGTGTGACAGTCGTAGGCGCTCTCGTTCCTCCATATTGACCAGCTCACGGCGGACCCCGACCAGCATCTGCGATTTCTGCGCGTTCTCCGCCTGCAAGCCGGAATTGGCCGCCGCCAGGGCGGACAGCAAGGAATCGCGCTCCGCGAGCACGGCGGAAACCGGGAGGGACCAGAGCGCCATGGTCGCGAGAAAGATCTGCAACGCGAAGATCCGTTCGCCGGGCAGCGATTGCGTAATGATCGGCGAGCCGATGCCGTTGATGATGAAAATCGTGCCTACCAGTGCGACGGCGAGCGTGGCGACTGCGGCTCCTGCGACGCCGAAGCGGAATATTGCAACAAGAACCACTGGAACCACTGCAAACAAAAAGCCCCGATAATAAGCAACGACTACAACCGCGAGCAGCACAAGGAGAAGCATTCCGCAAGCCTCGGCGTAGCGCTTGTCCAGACGCAGGGAACGCCAGTGCTCGGAGCTCAAGATGAGCATAAATGGGCCTACGATGATCATTCCGAGCGCATCGGAGGCGTACCAGTGAAACCAGACTTGGGTTAAGGCAAGCGAGTGCGCATGTCCGACAGCTGCAGCGCCGAGACTGGCTCCCAAAAGCGGAGCGATCCCCCCGGCGACGGTTATGAAGACGCTTAAGGGTCTCAGCTGCGCGACATTCGTGGGGGTGTTGAGCCTGATGAGAATCGCGGTTGCTGCCGCGATCTCGGCGAGATTTGCCGCTGCAAACTCAGCGGAAAGGACCGGAGCAGTTCCCCCGGCGAGATTTGCCAGGAAGAGTGCCGCGAATCCACCTCCGAAAACGAGAGCACAGTCGATTGAGTTTCGGCGGCCGCGAAGCAGAACCGCCAAGACGATCGCATTCGACGGCCAAAACGTGGCGATAAAAGCCGCGCGTGTAAAAGCGATGCTGACGAGCGACACGACGAACACGGCCGCAGTCAGCAGCGATGGCCGTCAGGGAAATGTTTTCAGCCGTTTTGACTTGCGGCGATTGAGGGAATGTTTCAGATGCGCTCAAGAGCGATCAGCCGCCCTGATTCGAATCAGTGGTTCGAATCAGCATAAATGCAATTGCATCAATTGCATGACCCACCAAGGGGCGGGTCCATCAACTGCCCCGCCCGTGAGCAGCTTGCGCAGGTGATCCGCATTTCTGGCGGTGCCTGCGCCATCGGTTCGATAGCGCGACACTCACCCTGTTCACATCTTGGCAGGGGCGTGGTAGAGCGATTCATCCATCTGCGATTTCACGCCTTCCTTGGCCAAGGTGGACTCGTATTCCTGCCGCAGGAACGGATCCTCGAGCCAGTACGGGATGGCGGTGCCGCCCTCGGTAACGTCGATCGCGCCCTCGTCGGTGTCCTTCTCGCCGGGCACGCCCGCTTTGTCCTTGCGGTGATTGTTGGGACCGTACCAGCCGATCAGCCGCAGAGGTTCCTTGCTGATCCCGAAATGGGCGTGGAACCAATCGCCGCCGTAGGGCGCAGCGGTAACGAGACCTACGGGCTCGTAGTCCTGTCGATAGATCTGATCGGTCTTGCCGTCCTTCCACGGGGTCATCCCGATCGCGCGTGGCCAAGTGTAGGTATAGCCCTTGCCTTTGATGCACACGAGCACTGCCGAGGACATGTGGGCGTGGGCCTTGGAATAACGACCGGTGACGTGCTCCCCGACAAATCCATAGAACACGTTGGCCGCCATGCTCGGCTCCATTCGCTTGTAGCCGGGCGAGCGCCTGTTATCGAGGTAGAGCTCGGCATTGAAGATGTCGGGGATGAGATTGGTCTTGCGCATGGCGAGCCCGCGCAGCGGGTCGGGCGCAATGTCGTCCCGCGGCTTGAAATAGTTGTCGCTGCCGTCGAAACGGGACGCAAACGCGGCCGGACAGTTGAAGATCCAATCGATGTCGCGGAACAGGTTCATCACGTTCGGCGCGGTCGAGGCGACGAGGATGAGTGCCGGGCTCGAGGCCGCATTGATGATGCGGTGCCAGGTATTGAGCGGGATAGAGAACATGGAGCCGCGCTGCCACTCGAAGCTGTGCGGCTTCTTCTGAGCGTCCGTCCAGATCTCGGTCGTGCCGCGACCCTCGACCACGACCATGATCTCTTCGTACATGTGGCGCTCGGAGTTGAGCGATCCCGCGCCTGGGATCTCGACCACATAACAGCCCCAGCGCCCTTCGGTGCCGTAAAGCTGGATGAAGGTTCCGTTCCCTCCCATGCGCTCCCAGCGTTTCAGCGGCATGTCCTGTACGCGGCGCACGCCGATCCCGCGATAGATCGGAATCCCCTGCGCCTCCATGTAATCGTCATAAGGCGTATTCGGCCGCTTCCAGGCGCCATAGCCCGCGTTCTTGAAGCCTTCCGGCTCGTGCCAGTGATCACTGGTAATGTCGTGCATGCGATGTCTCCCGGGCAATTGCCGAAGATCAAGCCGACTTGGCCATCGGCGGCAGATCGGCACGCTCCTGTGCATATGCCTGATCCATGCGCGAGGTGATGCCTTGCCTGGCCAGTTCCTCGGCGAACATTTTTCGGACGAGCGGCTGCTCGTCGGCGTAGTCGATCTGATCGCCGCCCACCCTGCGGCTGATCCATGCCTTGGGCACACCCTGCGTATTACGGATGGCAACACCCTCGTGCTTGAAAGCGAGATAACGCGCCGGCGTAGTGCCGGTATTGAAGTGCTGGTGGAACCACATGTTCGGCGGCACAACGAGCGTGCCGACCTCCCAATCGTAGCGGCGGGGCTCGTCCCCTTCCGGCCACATCAGCGAATAGCCTTCACCCGAGAGGATGATCACATGCGCACCCGGCCCGTGCGCATGGCCCTTTTTATAGGTGCCGATCGGAAACTGAGAGATGTGGCTGTTCATGGAGCCTTTCGCCATGTTGAAGCGAATGTGTCCACCCCCGGCGCCGCGCTCCTTGGCGCTGATCAGCGGCAGATTGACCGCATCGGCGACGAAATTGGTGACGAGGAGCAGCCCCTTCTGCTCGCCCTTCGCGCTGAAATAGTCCGGTTCGCCGTTGAATCGGTCCTTGAAATCGTGCTGGGTGTTGAACACGAACTCGATGTCTTCATACAGGTTGATCACCGGGGGCGCATTGGTGACGGCGACGTAGCGGGCGGGAGCCTGACCTGAGCCGTTGAAATGCTGGTGCCAGCAATTGAGCGGAATAGCGAACATCGCCCCGGCTTTCCATTCGAACGTGATGCGGCGACCTGCATCGTTCCAGATCGTGGTGGAGCCGCGGCCGTCGAGCACCAGGATCATCTCCTCGAACAGCTGGCGCTGCGGCGCGAGCTTCTTCCCCGGGGCAATCTCGCAAACGTAGCAGTCGTTCGAAGTGCGCGAAGCCTCGTGGTTGATATACACCCCGGAACCGCCTCGGCGTGGCCACGGTTTTAGCTCGACCGTGCGCAGATTGCGCACGTAGTGCGCGCCGATGATGTCGAGACCTTCAGCCCGTATCCATCGCAAATAAGGCGTGTCTTTCTCGGTCGCAAATTTCTTAGCCAGCTCTTCCGAAACAATGGCGTCCTTGGCCATGACTTGCTCCTGTCAGGTATCAGTTGTCAGCAATCAGGCATCAGCAATCAGGATATCAGTTATCAGGGGCGAGAATAAATAACCAGAACACCGTCAGCTGATCCCTGATTCCTGATTACTCCTCCCTGATAGCTACGCATTTCTCGGCCTTCATTCTGAGATAGATCGGCTCGCCAGCGGGTGTCCGCAAGGAGGGATGCGCCTTCGCCAGCAGCACAACATCCCCCACCGCCACGTGGAAATCCAGATAGTCACCGAGAAAATCTCTGCCGATGACGGTCGCCTTGCACACGTTCCCGTCGTCGCCTGCAACCGGCTCGGTTTCCGACAACTCCACGTCCTCGGGGCGCACCGAAACGGCGACAGCGGCGCTCTTCTCCATGCCCTCGCCAGCGCGCGCCTTGAGCTCGCCGAGCGGCGAGCTCACGACGCAACGCTCGCCGGCGACGGCAAGCACGGTACCGGAGATGAAATTTGTGCTGCCGACGAAATCTGCGACGAAGCGGTCGCGCGGCTGATCGTAGATCTGTCGGGGCGTGCCGATCTGGACCACGCGGCCTTCGTTCATCACCGCAATCTCGTGCGAAAGCGCAAGTGCCTCGGTCTGATCGTGGGTAACGTAGATGGTGGTGAGCTTGAAATCGCGTTGCAGCCGTTTGAGCTCGAAACGCATGCGGTCGCGCAGCTTCGCGTCCAGATTGGACAGCGGCTCATCCAGCAGCAGCAGTTGCGGCTCCATCACCAGCGCGCGCGCGAGCGCCAGCCGCTGCTGTTGGCCACCCGAGAGCTTGGTGGCGTCGCGGTCCACGAACTTGTCCAGCGCGACCGCCTCGAGCATCCGCATGACCTTTTCCCGGATCAGCCTCTTTCCGAGCCGGCGCACTTGCAGCGGGAACGCTACATTCTGAAATACATTCATGTGCGGCCAAATGGCGTAGGATTGGAACACCATGCCGAAATTGCGCTTGTTCGGCGCGACAAAAATGCCCCTGGAGGACGAATAGATCGCGCGCCCATCGATTTCGATCTCGCCTGCTGTGGGTTTCTCCAAGCCGGCGACCGAGCGCAAGGTGGTAGTCTTGCCGCAGCCGGAAGGACCAAGCAGCGTGAAGAGCTTTCCCCGCGGCACTTCGAACGAGACGTCCTGGGCGGCTTTGACGCTGCCGCCCCGCTCTGTCGCATATTCAGTGAACAGGCCACGTACAGTCAGCACGTCGATCTCGCATCAGGTTTCCGCAATTCCGAACTGCCGCGCGAACAGCTGCGCCAGCATGACCAGGCAGAACAGCACGAGGATCAGCATGACCCCGAGCGCGGAAAGCTCCACGTACTGACCATTCTGCCACAGTTCCCATATCATGACCGATACGACTTCGGTGCCGGGCGAGTACAGCAGGATCGAGCTTGAGAGCTCGCGGATGGAAACGACCGTCACATAGATGAAACCCGCGACCAGCCCGGGTTTGAGCAGCGGGAGCACAATGCGCCGAAAGCTCATGCTCCAGGAGGCGCCACTCATCGCTGCCGATTCCTCGAGTTCCTTGTGGATCGCCAGCATGGCGGCGGAGTTGTAGCGCATTCCGTACGGCAGGAAACGCGTGAGATACGCAATGAACATGATCCAGAGCGTACCGTAGATGCCTATATCCATGGACAGGTAGCAGACCATGATGGCGAGCCCGAGCACCAGCCCGGGGAAGACCAGCGGCATTGACGCGATATTGTCCAGCAGCCACCGCCCGCGCAGCTTCGTGCGCACGACGGTCCAGGCGATGGTCGCGGAGAGCAGCATCACGGCGGTGGCGCTCCCCAGGGCGAGAACGAAACTGTTCCATACTGTTTGCCCGAACTGCGGATAAGTGAGCACGGCGCGATAGGAATCGAGGCTCATCCTGCTCAAGGCAGCCCACGATGGAGCACTGTAGAACCTCTGGAGTGAAGACCACACCAGCACCAGGAAGGGCAGCAGCACAATAACCAGGAAATAGAGGATGAAAATCCCCGCCGTGAGATATCGCCACCTGCCGAGGTCGATCGTGCGGGGCCGAAACCCTTTCCCGGTCACTGTGGAATAGCGCGATTCCTCCTGCGCGAAGCGCGATTGCGCGTAAACGGCGATCGATATGAGCAGCAGGAGGGTGACCGCATAAGCTGAAGCCAGCCCGACCTGGCTTGGGTATTGATGAATGGCCTGATAGATCGAAGACGTGTAGACATGAATGCCGACGGGAAGCCCCAGCAGCGCCGGGACTTCGAATGACTCCACCGAGCGCGCAAACAGAATCAGCAGCGATCCGAGCGCGGCTGGCCACGCGAGCTTGAACGTGATGCGCCGCGCCGTTTGCAGCAGCGAAGCGCCGCTCACGGCAGCCTGCTCCTCCAGCGATGGATCCATGGAGCGGAACGCCGCGGTCATGAGCAGAAAGGCCATCGGCGAATAGTGCAGGCCGTCCACCCAGATCATCCCCGGCATGGAGTAGATATCGAGGAACACGGTCTCGGTGTCCAACAGCTTCTGCAAGGCGAGGTTGATAAGTCCGATCTTGGGGCTCGCCAGCATGATCCAGGACACGGTGAAGAGAATTCCGGGGATCACGAGCGGAATGATGGTCAAGGCAAAGAACAATGATTTGAACGGCGTGTTCGTGCGTTCATTCATCCACGCAAGAGCGGTGCCGAGGAAGAGTGCAAGCCCCGCCGCCCCGGCTGCGAAGCGCACGGAATTTAAAAACAGCGACGCGGTCTCGGCGTTGAAATAGGCGTCGCGAAAATTCTGCAGCGTGAAGTGCGCCGGCGCATTTGCGGTTTGCGGAGTGAGGAAGCTTTGCCACAGGAGAAAGGCAAGGGGCACCAGCGCGAGCCAGGCAACCAGCGCGATCGAGAGACCGATCAGCACCCCTTTGAATTCCACATGCGCCGCAAGCAACGGCCGGGGAGCAAGGCTCCCCACTAAATCGGTCACCGCCCCCACTCCTCCTCATGGGAGCGCAGGGGGAGGTGTTGCGGAGCTTGCTGCGCCGCTGAAAACAAAGGCGCTCCACCTTCCCCGAAGGGGGAGGTACGGGGTCCAGCCTCAATCATGTCCGTGACGGTGGTGATTGTGCTCATGCCCGTGATGGGCGTGTTCATGGGCGTGATGATCGCGGTGATGATGGTGCTCATCCTCGCCGTGATGGTGCGGATGCGCATGGTCGTGATGGTGGATACGCTGCGGCGGACGCCCGCGCCGCGGATCCTCGCTGAACAGCAGCGATTTGATCGTGACCGGGACCGTGCATGACGGCATGCGTATGCGCCCGAGGTCGATATAATCGAAGTCTCTCAGCACAACTCCGTCGATGGCCAGGATTTCGCTCTCGACCAGGTGCTCCTCGCGCAGAATAGCGCCGAGGGTCTGCGCGATATCACCATCAAGCATGATGAAGATCGGCTTCCTGCGCTCGATAGTGGTGGCGAGACCATGGCGGACGCCTTCGGCGAAAGCGGCCACCCGATCATAACTCGGCGCGCCGGCCCAACGGAGCGCCAAGGCCACCTCGCCCTCGCCTTCGATGAGATCAAAAGCGGTGAAATGCGCACGGATGGCCTTGGCCAATGCCTCGGGATCGATCACCTCGCCGCACTCATAAGTGGGCTGCAAGACCTGCAAATTGCGCCTTGGCAGCAGTTCGCCCGGCTTGGAGATGTAGCTGGTATTGCCGCTGAGCTGGACGCTGTACTCGGATGCACCGAGCGCGGTCGCCCGAATGCATTCGCCGGCAGGCAGCATCGGCCACGGCAGCGCGCCGCTCTCAATGCGGCGGCGGAGGGCGCTGCCGAAGCGGCGCCCCATGTCGCCGAAGTCGCGATCCTCGCGCCCGTACACATATTCCCCGACGCCGCCGGAGAACATGATGCCATCGATGCGACCAAGCTCGCCGATTGGATCGGTGAGATAAAGGTGCTCGATCACGTGCGGTACCGGACGTTGCGTGAGCGCCGCAATCAACAGGTCCGCCATGTTCTCCGCGACCCGGTCGAGTTGCGAGGGCGAGAGCACGTCGCCGCGATTCCAATAAAAACCGGCGTGCCGGGCATGGAATTTGCCGGCTGGGTCGAGCCGCGCGAGACGACCGATCTCGTCAACGACATGGAGCCGGCCACCGATGTGCAGCGCAGCCGTTGCGATCACGTTGCCTTTCTCGACGATGGCGAGTTTCGTGGTACCGCCACCGATGTCGATGTTGAGAATGCGTTTGTCCTGGTCATGAGATACTTTCGAGGCGCCCGAGCCGTAGGCCGCGAGCATGGATTCCATGTGGTGTCCCGCGGTGGCGGTGACGAAATCGCCGCGCTGCTCCGCGATCAGTCCCGCGATGGCCTCCGCATTCTCCCGTCGCAAGGCCTCCCCGGTGAGGATGACCACGCCGGTGTCGATGTCGTGCGGCTTGATTTCCGCAGCCGCATAGGCGCCGTCAATGATCGTGCCCAGCGCATTCTCGTCAATGCGCTCGTCGCTCGAATAAGGTGTGAGCGCAACCGGCGACTGGAACAGGGTCTCGCGGGACACGACGTAGTAGCGACTGGTGAGATCTTCCCCGTAGCGCCGCAGATTGATGCGGGAGAAGATGACTTGCGTTCCCGATGAGCCGATATCGATGCCCACCGTCACCAGGGTGACGTGATCCTGAATCCATATCGGGTTTTCCTCCAGCGGCCGCTCATCCGCGAAGTCGAGATGGTCGTGATCGTGGTCGGCATCGCCCTCGTGATCATGAACGAAATCCTGGCCGAGCACATGGTCCGCTAGCGTATGGGCCGGTTTCTTGTTTTCGGAATCCGCCATTGCGGCTCGGCTCCCTGGGACGGACGGCGCTCGACGGCGCGCGGTGTTATGGCATGCCCAATTCAAGAGCGTCAAAACCGAGCTTCGCACCGAGGTTGTTGCAGATTGCAGAGGGTGGATTGGCAAAGCCCCAAAAGAATGCCAGCAGGTGCTTCCTGCTCCTCGTAAACGCGCGGGAGCATTGCGGATGACACGCATCGTCAGCCGTGGCACAAACCCATTGCCGCCGTAAGGAAAGCTCCGTCGCGAGAGAGCCCCCGCATAACCCTGCTCATGTCCACATCAGCTGAGAGAACATCGAATGGCCGATCCGCTTGCTGCACTGCGCCACGAGCTTGCGGTTGCCAACCGCATTCTTGCCAATGAGGGGATCATCGATGCGTTCGGGCACATCAGCGCCCGCAATCCGAGGGATCCGAATCGCTATTTCATTGCGCGCCATCGCGCCTCGGAGCTGGTTGAGCCCTCCGACATTCTCGAAATGACCCTCGATTCCAAACCGGTGGTGCCGACCAATGTGCGTCTCTACAGCGAGATGGTGATCCACGGCGAGATCTACAAAGCACGGCCGGACGTAAACTCGGTGTGTCATCATCATGCGCCCGCGATCCTGCCGTTCTGCGCAACCGGCGTGGAGCTCGTCCCACTGTTTCACCTCGGCGGCACCTTGGGAGAGAAAGTGCCGTTCTGGGACAGCCGGGATGAATTCGGCGACACCAATCTCCTGGTGCGTACGCCCGAGGAAGGCGCCTCCCATGCGCGGGCGCTCGGGCCATATTTCATGCTGCTCCTCCGTCGCCACGGCGCCTCGCTTGCGGGGAAGTCGGTGCGGGAATGCGTGTTTCGCGCGATCTACACCACGCGTAATGCCGAGCTGCAGCTACGCGCCATGGCGATCGGAAAACTCGACCCGCTGTCGCCGGGAGAAGCTGAAAAATGCGGGGCCCACAACCTTGGTGAGCGTGGTGTCGAGCGCGCCTGGGAATACTGGGTCACCCGGTTGCAGAAGGCCGAGTCGTCGTGGGGGGATGCTGGCCTCCCGCGCATGAAGGGTCTGGCCGAGGTCGCACGCCCCCTGACCGCCGGACTGCCTTCTTTGCGACGGGCCGTGCCGCGCCTGCGTAACGCCGACGTAAAGAAACGCACCGGCAGGAAACGTTGAGAATCGGCTCCCCGTCCGCGCCGCTCTGCGGCAATCAAATGGCTGGGTTGAACGGTGGTCAATGCGGAAGCAAATTCCATGCACGCACCATGGACAAGCCCGATTCTCGCCAAAAACGGTTTGTACCCGCACCCCCCTTCGGAACGAGTTGGGGGAACTTCCATGCAAACAAAGCGCATCTATCAGGTACAGCATTGGCCGGACGGAGAATGGGATCGCGGGCACAACTGGAAAAAAATTGAAGCAGCCAGCGAAAAAGAGGCTGCTGAAATGGTCTGCGGTTTCCCACTGACTGCAACGGGTCGCCTTGCCCAGCTTCGCGCGCGGGTGCTCAAGTTCGGCGATCTCAGGCAGCGCAGCGCGACCGATTTCTACGCAGTCGAGTAAGGTCGAGTAAGGAAGTTACTGTCATCGCTAAAGGCCCTTCCAGGCAGTCGCGCGAGCAAAATCGTCTGAGATAGTATTGCTGGCAGGCGCGCTTTGCCGGCCATCCGTGGTCGCGTGCCCGGCGCAAGCGTTGCGTGCTCCGCCGTGATCACGTAATGACTCGGGTCGGAAGCTTCGCTGGGTCAGCAGGATGCGGCGGCTCCACCCTTACAAGGGCGGAGCACGGGAAGGAACGTCAAGAAACGCCAAGAAACGCCAAGGAACGTCAATGACAGGGATGTACGAGCAGCAGCGTCCAGGCATCGGGCATAACCAGCCCGAGGAATATGCCGAGGAGAAGAAGCACGAGAAGTGGGAGCGGTGGGCGAAAAAGCGCACTTTCGTACGCGCGCTGGAAGGCACCTACAGTCATCTCTACAAGGCGCTGCTCGAGGAGAAGCGCGTGTATCCTTCCAAGGATGTGCCGTGGAAGGGGGGGCCGGGCCAGTTCGGCAAGAGCGTGATCAGTCCGCAGGCGACCAGCGTCGTCCAATCCATGGAGTCACATATCGAGGCCTATGCCCCGGGCGCCTACGGCCAAAAGCACGGGCATCTCAACAGCGCGGTGTTCTACGTGCTCAAGGGCCGGGGCCACGACGTGCACGATGGCCGCTACATTCCGTGGAAAGCCGGCGATGTGATGATCGTCGAGAACGGCAGCGTGCACCAGCA
>Ga0210402_10004350_pt1 | contig 12937 bp, 14 predicted proteins | sample IncBWC7MmetaG_FD_161055 | JGI IMG/M metagenome (GOLD analysis project Ga0210402, IMG submission 161055) | Forest soil microbial communities from Barre Woods Harvard Forest LTER site, Petersham, Massachusetts, United States - Inc-BW-C-7-M | ecosystem: Environmental > Terrestrial > Soil >...
TTTCGGGTTTATGCAGACTGGAATTATTGGACTACCACAGGTTGGGAAGACCACATTGTTCCGGATCCTCACGAAAGCTAACCTAGAGGGGAAGGCCGGGTCGCAGGGGACGCATGTTGGCGTTGCTAAGGTGCCCGAGCCACGATTGCTCGAGTTGGCCAAACTATACCACCCTAAGAAGATAACTTACGCGACGGTGCAGTATGTGGATTTGGGCGGAATGCAGAAAGAGCGCAACCGCGATGCACTTGCACCTTTGCGCGAGGTGGATACGATTGCGCACGTGATTCGGGTTTTTGATGATCCTTCGGTGCCGCATGCAGAGGGGAGTATTGATCCTTTGCGGGATGCTACGAATCTGGAGTTGGAGCTGATCCTTTCGGATCATGACCAGATTACGCGGCGGTTGGAACGCGTGGATAAGGATCTCAAGAAGAAGAGCGAGCCTTTGCTGGTTTTGGAGAAGAACGTTTTGGAGAAGTGCAAAGCTCATTTAGAGGCGGAGAAGCCTCTGCGGGAGTTGGAGTTAACGGCGGATGAGCGGAAGCCGATTGGGGGATTTCTGTTTTTGTCGGCGCGGCCGGTCCTGTATGTGTTGAATGTTGGGGATGACGAAGCGGATAAGCTCGATACGGCTGTGGAACGGCACAAGTTGGGGGCGCTGGCAGGGAAACCGAACTCGGCGGTGGTGGCGATTTGCGGAAGATTAGAGGCCGAATTGGCGGAGATGGATGAGAAGGAAGCGGCGGAATTGCTGGCTTCGTATGGATTAAAGGAGCCGGGGTTGAACCGACTGATTCGGGCGACTTATGACTTGATGGGGTTGATTCAGTTTTTTACCGCTGGGGACCCGGAGGTGCGGGCGTGGACGATACGGAAGGGTGCTACCGCGGTTAAGGCGGCTGGGGCCATTCATAGCGATATTGAGAAGGGATTTATTCGGGCGGAAGTGGTGAAGTGGAGCGATTTGCTGGCGGCGGGCAGTATTGCGGCGGCCCGGGAGAAGGCGCAGGTGCGGTTGGAGGGGAAGGAATACATTGTGCAAGAGGGGGATGTGATTTTATTCAGGCATTCTGGATGAGAAAGGAAGTAGTGAGGGTAAGGAAATAAGGAAAGGAAATAAGGAAAGGAAAAAGATAACCCAGAGGCGCGGAGTGCGCGGAGGTTTCGCAGAGAAGAAAGTTCAGAAAGCCTTTTGGATTTCGCCAATGTGAAGTTGGCGGAAGCGGACTTTCAGGGCGGCGATTGGTTTTGTTCAGCGTTTGTGAATTTGGCGGGCGGAAAAGCGGAGGCAAGCCTCGGCACTCCAAAATGGGGCATGATTTGACATTTCGGACGTTGTTGGCGGTGGGGCTGGGGCTGGTGGCCGCGGCGGGGAATTTGATTGGCGGGTATTTTGTTGTTCATAGGGAGTGGCCGCGAAAATTTTTGCAGTACTTCCTCGCGCTGGGCGCGGGGTACATGCTGGCGGTGGCGTTTGTCGAGGTGATTCCGGAGTCGGTGCGGCTTTCGGGCGAAAGTGCGCTGCTGTTTGTGCTGATCGGCTACTTCATCGTGCATCTGTTTGAGCACACCTTGGCGCCGCACTTTCATTTCGGGGAAGAGACGCACACCGAAGAGGTAAGCCATCAGCACGCACGCACGAGCGTGTTGGTGGGAATGACGATTCATACGTTTTTTGACGGGGTGGCGATCGCCGCGGGGTTTCTGGTTTCGACGTGGCTGGGAGCGGTGATGTTTTTTGCGGTGTTTTTGCACAAACTGCCAGAAGGGTTTACGGTGGCGTCGGTGGTGCTGGCGAGCGGGCAAGGGAAGCGCAACGCAATTCTCGCGGCGGGGTTGTTAGGAGTGGCAACGGTGGCGGGAGTGGCCCTGACGAGTGCACTGCAGGGGCAGTTAAAGTATGCGCTGCCACTGTCGGGCGGGGTCACCTTGTACGTGGCGGCGACGGATTTGCTGCCGGAGGTGAACCGGGAACCGAATTGGCGGATGGCCCTGCTGGTGTTTGTGGGAGTGGCTAGTTTGTTGATAATGAAGCACTTGTTTCATGTCTAAGGAAGCCAGCATGAGCTTGGATGGAGAAAACGGTCCGCTGCGGAAGGCCGCTTCTAGAAAGAACTTTGAGGGCCAGGCTGCCGGTAATAGCACTAGCTAAAGGCTTACAGCAGAGACAGTTACCTACCGATTAGAGATCCCTGCCATTTGCAACTTTCTGATGCAAGCTGGGTTTGATAGAGTGTGGCGGCTATGGCCAGGTCGGACGTCCAACTGATGCTGGACGTGAAGGCGGGCGACGAACAGTCGTTCACCCTTCTACTGCATCGCTATCGGAGTCCGTTGATTAATTTCCTGTACCGCATGGTGCGGAACCGGGAGCAAGCCGAAGATCTGGCGCAGGAAGTGTTCATTCGAGTGTACCGGGCACGGGAAGATTACGTACCGAGCGCGAAGTTCACCACCTGGTTGTTCCGGATCGCGACGAATTTGGCGCTGAATTCGGTGCGGGACAACCGTTACCAGCGGATGGAAATCTCACTGGATGCGCCGGTGACTGTGGATAGCGAAGACGGCGATGAAAAGACGATGGATGTCGCCGAGAAGCACCCGAACATCGAGCAGCATTTGGTCGAGGAGACGCGCAAGAAGATGATCCGGCACGCGATCGACAAATTGCCGGAGAAACAGCGTGCGGCAGTGCTGCTGCACAAGTATCAGGAGCTGGATTACGGAGAGATTTCGAAGATTTTGCAATGTTCGGAGAGCGCGCTGAAATCGCTTCTCTTCCGGGCGTACGAAACGCTGCGGGTGGAACTAGCCCCCCTCGTGGCGCAGCACGGTAAGTAGTAGAGGTCGGGCCAGAGGGGAAGGACGCTATGAGTTGTGGACGAATGGAAAGCAAGATTATGGGATACCTGGACGGGCGCCTGAGGGAAGGCGAACGGCTGGAGATGGAGAAGCATCTCTCGACGTGCGCGGCGTGCCAGGTGCGCGTGAGTGAATTCCGCGCGGTGAATGTGTTGCTGGACGAGTTGCCGATGATCGAGCCGTCGGCGGCATTCGATATTCGGATGCAAGCGCGCGTGGCGGCGGAGCCGGCGAAGCAGAGCTGGTGGGCGTGGTTTGTACCGTCGCCGAGAATCGCGTTTGCGGCGTCGATGCTGTTGCTGGCGACGGTGTGGCTGGGCTCACGGCCGGCGGAACATCCGGCGATCGCGGAGCAGGACTTGCCGGTGGTGAATAGCGCGGACTACGACGTGATCTCGAGTTTTGCGCCGCTGGCGGATTTGTCGCAGGCGGCTTCCGATGATGATGACGCCAGCGACTCGAACGCGTCGCAGCAGATGTAAGGAGCCATGAGCAGAAGACTGCAAATCGGGAAGTGGGTAGCGGAGCTGGGAATCTGCGTGGCGCTGGCGGCGCCGAGCCTTGCGCAGGTGCGGGCAAATGGGCAGCAGAATCGCCCACCGCAGAATCAGCACCAGCAGGATGGGCAAAAGCATCAGCAGCAGGCTGAGCGCCAACAGCGGCAGCAAGAAAAGCGGCAGCGACAACAGGGAAATCAGGCGGGGCGCGAAGCACAACGAAACGCGAACCGGCCACCGCAGGCCAATGCGGGGCGGACTGATCTGGCGCCGCGCGGGAACAGCAATCCGAACCGGCCGCCGTCTGCGTACGCGCCGCCAGCGCGAACGCTGACTCCACAAGAGCGGCGAAGGAATGAGCAGCAATTCAGCCGATTGTCGCCGCAACAGCAGCAGGAGTTGCGTGACCGGCAGCGGGTCTGGGGCGATTTGACGCCGCAGCAGAGAAATCACATCAAGAACGATGTTCTTCCGAAGTGGCAGCAGCTACCGCCAGACCGGCAGAGGGCGATCCGAAGCCGCCTTAACGTGTTGAAGAACATGCCGGAGTCCGCACGCAACCAGCACCTGAATGATCCGAACTTTACGCGCGGGATGAGCGACCAAGATAAGGTGATGTTGCACGACCTGAGCCATCTGCACGTGGGCGGGGCGCCGGTGCCGCCGGGCGAGTAGGAAAGTTCCCAGTCGTCAGTTCTTAGCTTTAGTTCATACCTGAAAAAGTAACTGCAGCCAACCCTCTGGCAATTGTGTTTTCTGGTTCCATTCCAAGCCGAAAGTTCCGCGTTCAATCCATCTAGGAAGCCGGGGCGCAGCCTGCTGCCCCTAGGAGGCATATTGGCTGCAGGAACGTGCTGCGACGCGTTGACAAGGAGTTGCTGGTCGCGGCATGGTCACTAAGCCAAGGTTTATGCATCCAACGAGTGGAGGAAGAAATCTTGAACAGTGACCGGACGGCGGTCAGCCCGGCCGAAACCACGCGCTTCCCGCCCGTTTCTCCGCGCTTCCGTGCGATGCAACACCGCAATTTTCAACTCTTCATTGCGGGACAACTCATATCACTCATCGGAACCTGGATGCAGAACATGGCGCAGCTGTGGTTGGTCTATCAACTGACGCATTCTGCGGCGCTGCTCGGTGTTTTTGGATTTGCGAGCCAAGTACCGATGCTCTTTCTATCTTCGCTGGGCGGTTATGTGGGAGACCGCTTCGACCGGCACCGGGGCGTGATTGTGACGCAGACGATTTCGATGCTGCTGGCGTTTGCGCTGGCGGTGCTCACGCGGACGCATTTGATCGGCCAATGGCAATTGATCGTCATCGCGTTTCTTGTAGGCATCGTCAACGCCTTCGACGTGCCGATCCGGCAAGCATTCTTCGTGCAGATGGTGGGGAAGGAAGATTTGCCAAACGCGATTGCGCTGAATTCGTCGATTTTCAACGGAGCAAGAGCGGTAGGTCCGGCGATCGCGGGGTTTGCAATCGCGCTCGTAGGGCCGGCGTGGTGTTTCTTCATAAACGGATTGAGCTTCCTGGCGGTGATCGGGGCGCTGCTGCTGATGCGCATCGAGCCGAGGGAAATCAAACCGAGCACGGATTCGCCGCTGAGAAGTCTTGTACAGGGTTTCCGGTTTGCGATGAGCGATTTACCGGTGCGGTCGGCGTTGCTCCTGCTGAGCGCACTGAGCCTCTTTGGACTGCAATATGCCGTGTTCATGCCGATCTACGCGCAAGACATTTTGAAGGGAGATGCGCGGACCCTGGGATTCCTGATGAGTTCGGCGGGAGCGGGTGCGGTGGCCGGGGCGCTGCAGTTTGCGGCGCGCACGCATTACCGGGGGCTGGCACGATGGATTGCGTGGACTTCTACGACGTGCGCGGTGGGCTTGATTCTATTCTCGCAGGCGAAAGTGCTGTGGCTGTGCGTCGCGGTGCTTTTCGTGGTGGGATTCGCGGCCACATCGCAAATGGCGGCCACAAACACATTGATTCAGAATCGCGTGCCGGATGAACTGCGGAGCCGGGTGATCGCGGTATACGCGACGATGTTTATGGGAGTGCAGCCGATTGGCGCGTTGATCGCTGGTGGGATGGCGAAACACATTCGCGCGCCGAATACGCTGGCGGTATTTGGGTCGCTGGTATTGGTGGGGAGTTTGATTTTTATTTTTCAAGTGGTAATGAAGCTGGGAGAAAGGCAAGCCGCGGCGGCGGACTAGGCGGGATTGGGGCGATAGAGCCACGCCGGCTTCACAAAGAGTTGAGACGGGGGCACGGCGTTCATCCCTGCGAGGATGGCGTCGACTTTGGGTCGCTGCGGGGCCAGGGAGCAGACCGGATCGGTGGCAGCGGCGTCTCCGGCGAGCAACAGAGCTTGGCAGCGGCAGCCGCCGAAGTCTTGCTCACGTCGGTCGCAAGTTTTGCAGGGTTCCTGCATCCAGTCTTCTCCGCGGAATTTCTGGAAGGCGGCGGAGTGTTCCCAGATTTCGCGGAGGCTGCGGTCTTTCACATTTTCAAAGGACAGGCCGGGAATGACTTGCGCGGCGTGGCAGGGGAGCGCTTCGCCGTTTGGAGTGATGAGCATCAGCTTACGGCCCCAGCCGCCCATACAGGGCTTGGGATATTTGGCGTAGTAATCCGGAACGACGTATTCGATTCGGATTTTGCCATGAAGACGATCTTGTGCGCTCTTGATGAAGCCGAGAGATTGGTCCAACTGTGTGCGTGTGGGCAAAAGATGTTCACGATTGGCGAAGGCCCAGCCGTAATACTGGACGTTGGCGAATTCGATGCGCGTGGCGCAGGAAGATTCCGCGATGGCCAGCATTTCCGGGAGTTGATCGATGTTGCGGCGGTGCATGACGAAGTTGAGAGTGACGGCGAGGCGATGCTGTTTGAGCCAGTCGAGAACGCGGAGTTTCTGGGCGTGGGACTTTGTGCCGGAAATTTCGTTGGCGGTATCTTCACGGGCGCCCTGGAAGCTGAGTTGAATGTGGTCGAGGCCTGCTGCCACCAGAGCGGCGAGTTTTGTTTCGTCGAGAGGCAGGCCGGAGGTGATTAGATTTACATACAGGCCAGCGTCGCGGGCGGAGCGGACGAGTTCCAGGATGTCGGGGCGGGCCAGGGGTTCGCCGCCCGTGAAATCGGCTTGGAGGACGCCGAGTTCGGCGGCCTCGGTGAACACACGAAACCAAATATCGGTTGAGATTTCGTTGGCGCGAGACTGCAATTCGAGTGGATTCGAACAGTACACGCAATGCAGGGGGCAGCGGTGGGTTAGTTCGGCGATTAGGGCTAGCGGGCTGGAGAGTTCGTTCGGCATCGGATTTGACATTCTAGCTGTCGGAAAGGGTGAGCTTCGCTCCCGCATTCCCAAGAACTGCTTTTCAAAACAGGTTGCCGCGCCTAGAGCGAAAAGCCTCACGCCTGAAGGCGTGAGCTACAGCTCGAAGTCGAGTGCACGGTCTTTTTGCAAGAGCGCTAGATAACCCAGAATATCCTGCTCGACTTTTTGCGGCGCGGCTTTGGAATAGATCTTCTGCAAATCCGTGATGATTTGCTGGACGGTGTGCTTGCCGTCGCAGCGCTCGACAATTTCGAGGCTTGGGCCGTTGAGGCGCAGCGCGCGTTCCGGCATGAGCAGAACACGCTGCTGGTTGTTTTCGCCGAGGCGGCATCCCGGCGCGAGGCGGGGGCGGCTGTTCAGTTCTGGCGTCATCGTCAGTTCTTCAAGATTCCTTTGCGGGCTGGAAGGCGCCGGGGGGCGGCCAGCCGGGATTGACGTAGGCAAAATAAAGGGCGTCGAGCTGAGCCCAGAGGATGTCGCACTTGGCGCGCAAAGCGGCGAGGGCGGCGTCTTGTTCTGGCCGCGTGTGCGAGTGTTTTACAACCCAAGCGAGGGCGAAATCGGCGTCCTCGGGAGCTTGGGTCAAGCGGCCGGTGAAATAGTCGAGGCCGCTGGAAAGCCAAGGATAATGTTCGCGAAGGCGGTCCATGCGCAGGGTGATGAGTTTCTTTGAAAAGAGTTCGGTGAGCGAGGAAGCTACCGCTTCGAGATGCGGGCGCGTGGAGACGAAGTCGACATAGGCTTGAACGGCGAAACGCGTTGCCGGAAGAATGCCGTCGCCGCGAAGCGCGTATTCGCGCGAGAGACCGGTGGCTTCGACGAGACGCAGCCACTTTTCGATGCCGCCGGGCTTTGTGCCGTCGCCATCGTGGTCGAGGATGCGCTTCCGCCACGCGAGACGGAATGAGGGATCTTCGCTGCGCGCGAGGATCGCGGCATCTTTAATGGGGATGCGGCTCTGATAGTAGTAACGGTTTAGGGCCCATGCTTGAAGCTGGCCGCGAGTGAGCCTGCCCTCATGCATGAGCAGATGAAACGGATGCTTGTGGTGGTAGCGCTCTCCGCCAATCGCATGAAAGCCGGCGACGAATTCGGATTCCGAGAGCAGCGGCTGTTCGACGACGTGATTCGTGGATGGAGTCACAGGTTGAACTCCATCCCATCATAGGCGATTTCCCATCCGGCATCACGCACGGCGCGATGCTCGGAGCTCTCTTCGTTCAAAATCGGGTTGGTATTGTTGATGTGAATGAGCACGCGCTTGGTCTTTCCGAGGCGAAACGGGCGCTTCAGCATGCCGCGCTCGCCCCAGAGGGGAAGATGGCCCATTTCGCGAGCTGTTTTGCGGCTGCGCTTGGCGGAAATAAGTTCGTCATCTTTCCAAAAGGTGCCGTCAAGAAGAGCGAGATCGCTTTCGTCAACCGTGCGCTGCCATTCTTCTCCCTGTCCCGCGACGCTTGGTCCGTAAAAAAATCTTTTTTCCTTGTGTACCAGTTGCACGCCGATTACGGCTTCTTCCGGCGGCAGGCTGCCCCGCAGGGAATCACTCACGTAATCCGGAAACCCGCCCAGCAGCGGCACCGCCTTGCAGAATAGGCCGTCTTTTGCGCCCAGGGCAGTGGGAGGAACGAGTGGAATGAGCCGGTCGAGCGGCAATGGTTCCCATTTTACAGGCGGGATCGAGCGGCTGAGGACCCGGAAGAGACTGTTTTCTTCCGTGAGGATGCGCCGAACTGCCTGAGTCGAATAGACTTGGAGCGGCTGGAACTCACGAAGATGGAGCAAGCCCATCACACAATCCACATCGGCGCTGGTGAGAAGAATTCTGGATATGGGGGAGCCGAGAGACGGAGAGGTGGCGGACAACTCGGGTGTGGCCAAGATTTGTTGACGGAGATCGGGTGAGGCGTTGAGAAGGAACCAGTGAGACGGATCAGAAGAGACTGCAACTTGGGCCTGCGTGCGCGGACGAACCTTGAGGGTGCCGGCTCGCAGGCCGCTACAGTTGGAACATGCACAATTCCATTGAGGAAAGCCGCCCCCGGCCGCCGAGCCGAGAACTTTAACGCGCATTCGAGCTCGGTCTAGAGCTCAGCGTTGGCGTAGGAGCTAACTTCGCAGTTGAGGTCGACTTCCTCGTGCTGAGGGGTAACCCATTCCATGGTAGAGGCTCCTTTGGGAGTCAAGTACGCTACGACCCGAAAAGCATAACATGGAATTAAGTTTAAGGGAATGGGGGACTTGAAGAGTATGGGCCGCGGCGGAGGGCGGGCCGGAGCGCGGGTGGGGCTGGGAGACGTGAGCGCTTCTTGATGATGTGGGGCTGCCAGGCCTGGCGCCAGGAGAACACGAAATAGGAAATATCCATCGCAGCACATCAAAATTCACTTGAGTTGACACTATTAGTGCGGGGAGTCACCGTTGACCTGAACTAGAGACATAAGCCTTTCAGGACGGGCATGCAAGTCAACCCAGAAAGACCGAGTCCTCGAGTCGGATTGCCCCTTCGTGGAGGCGACCGTCCCTCCCGGAGCGAGAAATGCCGCTCGCTCGCGTGCCGGGTGGCGCTCTTCGGATTACTCACAATCTTTTTGGCCACCCAGTCAAGAGCCCAAACGCAGCCCCAGGAGGAAGTTAAGCCTGTTCCTCTGCTCACGGGAAGCGCTGGTTTCATCACTACCTTTGACGGCGGGGAACCGCACCTGCACCCCATTGCAACAGCTCTTCTTCTGGCTCCCATCGGACAGCGGTGGGTCTTTGAATCGCGGGCGACGTTTGAAACGGACATGGTTCAGGTTCCGGGGCAGAGCGGGTTTCACGGGACGGTAGAAAAGGAGGTCGAATATGCCCAACTCGACTTCATCGCCAACCCCTATGTGACCGTGACGGTGGGGCGATTCCTCACGCCATTTGGCATCTTCAATGAAAGGCTCTACCCGGTGTGGATTCGAAATTTGCAGTCGGATCCACTAATTCTGCCGATTGGACTTGGCCCCAGCAACGCGAGCACGGGAGCCATGGTTCGCGGCGGCTTTAAGGCCCATCCGAAGTTCAATATCAACTACACGGCCTATTTTTCGGCGCTATCGACCGTAAGTAAACTAGATTCGGATCGATTCGCAGGGGGACGCGCGGGAATTTTTGTGCCCGCAGCTCGTTTGGAAATTGGCGGGTCTTTTCAACATGGACTCCAAGACCGGAGATCGAATGCTTTTGGCTTCCATGGTATTTGGCAACCACCTGCTTTGCCGCTCGATATTCGGTCCGAATACGCACGTTCTACGGTGGGCAGCGGCTACTGGGTGGAAACCGCCTATCGATTGAGCCAGATTCCATTCCTCCAGAACCAACTTCGGCGGACGCAAGTGGTGGCGCGGATGCAGCAGTATTTTGTAGGGGAAAACGCGAGTGACGACTTGCCGTCAGTGAACACCAAACTGTTCGAATTCGGATTGAACTACTATTTTATCGACGGATTGAAGGCCAGCGCAAACTACGGGCGGCAGTTCAGCAGCGCCGGAAATTCAAACGTCTGGACGATGGCGATTACTTATCGATTCGTGATCCCGTTGGGACACGCCGGGAGCGAGTGATGGCGCGACGATACATCCTGCTCTGCCTTCTTGGCGTACTCGCGGGGTTGACCTGTTCCGCGATCGCGCAGGAGCATGCCAATTCAGCAAGTTCGCCGAGCGCAGCGGGGCCTGCGCGGGCGCAAGGCACGTCCTCGGCATCACAGGCGGCGCACACATCATCGCTGGCCAAGACGGTTCCGGATGCAGCCCAGGAACGTGCTCTGCGGGTGGAGGGCGAAAAAAGATTCCGTACCAATTGCGGCCGATGCCACCAGGCTCCGCACAAGTTTCCGCCGCGAGTGATGGCCGCAGCCATCCGGCATATGAGGGTTCGCGCTATGATCACCGATGAAGACATGCGGCTCATCCTGCGATACATGACGCAATGACAAGGACCCGGCAGTTTCTGGAAAGAGCGGTGGACCAAGGGTTTCCGACGGCGATTTTGTTGCTCGTGGCCTCCTGCAGTTGGGCGCAGAATTCGCAGCCGGTGCCGCGAGTGATTGAAATCCTGGCGGATCATGACAGCCGGTACAAGATGGAAGGGCAGAAACAGCCGGTAATAACAGCAAAGGCAGGCGAGCAAATCACCTTGCGGATAACGGCGAAGAAAGCCAAGAACTTGAACCGAGATGGATCTATCCATGGGTTTAGCCTGCTGCGAGCGAAGGACCGGAAGCCTGTGCAGGACTGGGATTTTCTTCTCAAGCCGGGGGTTCAGGAGTTCACCTTGGCGGCCCCCAACGAGCCCGGAGAATATGTCGTCGTGTGCACCGTGATCTGCAGCCAGGATCATGAAGGCATGAGCATGAGATTCGTCGTAACGCCGTGACCTGGAGTCAGGTCCAAATTCGACAGTATTCGAAGAGGTGAACGATAGATGAGAACAAGAAGAACAAGATCGATCCTGTGGGCCGCGTTTTTAGTTTGCGTGGTGGCGAGCTATCCCCTGGCTCGCGGAGGTGATGAGAAGACATTCAAAGGCGAAATTGCGGATACCCAGTGCGCGCTGAATGTGCACTCGCTCAGCCAGTCGCACAAGGAAATGATTGAGATGAAACCGGAAGTGAAGACGAACGCCGATTGCGCGCGATACTGCGTGAAAGAGCGCGGCGGAAGATTCGTGCTGCAGACTCCTGACAAAGTGTACAAGCTGGACGCGCAAGTGCTGGCGGAACAGTGGGCGGGGCTGAAGGTCAAGGTGGTTGGGACTCTGGACCCAAAGAACGAGACCATTACCGTCAAGACGATTGAGTCGATCTCCTCGAGTGCGAGCAAAACTCCGCCGCCGAAGTGAGGAGTGGACAAGCAGGAGCTCTAGGCTAAGGAACGAAGAAACGCCACCACCAAGAATTGAGGTCGCAAAAAAAATTAACCGCAAGCGGTTGCGGCTCGAGAGAAGCATTTCATCTTCGCTTTCCTTTCACTCCTATTTTTGAACACACGTGTGTTTCCTCTTGACATGCGGGGAAAGCAGCCTATCATGTGGTGAAAAGTGGTAAGAAGTGGGAAACAGTAGGGTTCAGTGGCGAGTCCTGGGGCAAAGTAGATCGTTTAAGAAAGCTGTGGTGAAAGTGGGCATTTTGGCCATTCTAGACCACATTTTCGTGTCTGACACCGCAAAAAGCGGTGCCGAGCTGAGCGGGGCGCATGAAGCTGCGGGGAAACTGTCCGGCGAAGGTGGACGAGAAGGGTCGGTTGAAGATACCCGCGGTGTTTCTGGACGAATTGAAGGAGTACGGGAACCAGTTTTATATCACCAGCACTACCGGTGAAACGGCCCGGATTTATCCGATGAAGGTTTGGTCGGAAATTGAAGACAAGCTGGCGCAAATGCCGAGCACGAACCGGGCGAAGAGAAAGTTTCTGATGCGCACGAGCTATTACGGGCAGACGGTGGAGCTGGACGGGCAGGGAAGATTGCTGCTGCCAACGGTATTGCGCGAATCAGCGCAGACCAAGGGAGACGTGGATGTCCTTGGGAATCTGGACTACCTGGAAGTCATGAACCACACCAGAGTTTTGGATCAATTGAAGAACGAGCCATATACGGACGAAGACGACAAGGCGCTCGAAGATTTGGGAATTTAGGGTCTTGCAAGATTGGCTGCGCCGCACACGCCGGTGCTGTTGGAAGAGGTGCTCGAATGGCTTCGCATAAAGCCGGACGGAACGTACATCGATGCAACGCTGGGAGCGGGCGGACATTCGGAAGCAATCGCAAGAAGATTAACTTCAGGCCGCTTGATCAGCCTGGACCGGGACGCACAGGCGCTGGGCTTGGCGCGGGAACGGCTGAAGGATTTGGGAGCGAAGGTGACGCTGATGCAGTCGGCGTTCTCGAGGATTGCGGGGGTCGCGCAAGAGTTGGGGATTCCGCCGGTGGACGGGGTCTTGGCCGACTTGGGAGTTTCGAGCATGCAGCTTGATCAGGGCGACCGGGGATTTTCGTTCCGCGAGGCGGCGGCTCTCGATATGAGAATGGACCCTGCCAACGACGAATTGACGGCAGACGAGGTTGTGAATCGGTGGTCAGAGAAGGAAATCGCTGACCTGCTCTACCGGGAAGCTGATGAGCACGATTCCAGAAGAATCGCCAAGGCGATCGTACGAGCGCGACCCATACGGGATACCGCGCACTTGGCAACGACTGT
>Ga0210402_10004351_pt1 | contig 12931 bp, 11 predicted proteins | sample IncBWC7MmetaG_FD_161055 | JGI IMG/M metagenome (GOLD analysis project Ga0210402, IMG submission 161055) | Forest soil microbial communities from Barre Woods Harvard Forest LTER site, Petersham, Massachusetts, United States - Inc-BW-C-7-M | ecosystem: Environmental > Terrestrial > Soil >...
CGGCGGCGTGCATGACGAGGCGGAAATCCGCGGCCACCGCAGGACCTACATCGGCGCCCTGCCCGGCAACATCATCCAAGGCATCAAGAAGGCCGGCGCGCGCAATTGTGTCATGATGCTGGACGAGATCGACAAGATGGGCCGCGGCATCCAGGGTGATCCGTCGGCGGCGATGCTCGAAGTTCTGGACCCCGAGCAGAACGCCACCTTCCGCGACAATTATCTCGCCGTCCCCTTCGATCTCTCGCGCGTCGCCTTCATCGCCACCGCCAATATGCTCGACTCCGTCCCCGGACCATTGCTGGATCGCATGGAGATCATCAGCCTGCCCGGCTACACCGAGGAGGAAAAGCTCGAGATCGCGCGCCGCTATCTCGTGCGGCGCCAGCTCGAGGCCAACGGTCTCTCGGTTGAGCAGGCGGAGATCGAAGCCGAAGCGCTGCGGCAGATCATCAACGGCTATACGCGCGAAGCCGGCGTTCGCTCGCTGGAGCGGGAAATCGGGCGCGCGCTGCGGCACGCGGCGGTGCAGATCGCAGAAGGCAGCTCCACAAAAGTCACCATCGCACCCAAGGACCTCCTTTCCATCCTTGGCGCGCCGCGTTTCGAAGGCGAGATCGCGCTGCGCACGAGCGTACCCGGCGTGGCGACGGGGTTGGCCTGGACACCGGTCGGCGGCGATATCCTTTTCATCGAGGCCACGCGGGTTCCCGGCAGGGGCGCGCTTATCCTGACCGGTCAGCTCGGCGACGTGATGCGCGAAAGTGCGCAAGCGGCGCTCACGCTGGTGAAGAGCCGCGCCTCTCAGCTCGGCATCGACCCGTCGATCTTCGAAAAAAGCGACATCCACGTCCATGTCCCCGCGGGTGCCACGCCGAAGGACGGACCGAGCGCAGGCGTCGCGATGTTCACCGCGCTCACCTCGCTGCTCACCGATCGCACGGTGCGACATGACACCGCGATGACCGGCGAGATATCGCTCCGCGGCCTGGTCCTGCCGGTCGGCGGCATCAAGGAGAAAGTTGTCGCTGCTGCCGCGGCCGGCTTGACGCGGGTGATGTTGCCGGCACGTAATCGCCGGGACTATGAGGACATCCCGGGGAGCGCGCGCGAAAAGCTCAGCTTCGTCTGGCTCGAACAGGTCGACGATGCAATCGCCAACGCGCTGGCGGACGCGAAGCCGTCGGCCGCCGCCGCCGAGTAGCTGCGCATGGCTCGTCGTTCCTCTGTTATCCTGATCCTCCTCTGCGCCATCCCGCTCGCGAGCTGCTGGAGCCTGGACCGTCCGGCGGCCGAGAGTACGGCGATGAATGCCGCGCCCAGCGTCGCGCCGCCGACCCCTCTCGCCGGCAAATGGACGCTTGCCACGCCCGGCGCGGGCTCCTGCGTGATGAATTTCGGCGCGCAGCCGGACGCGACCGAAGGCACCATCGCGCCCGCCGGCGGCTGTCCCTACAATTTCTTCACCAGCCGGAAATGGAGCTACATCACCGGCGGCCTCGTCATCCGCGACCACAAGGCCGAGACGCTGGCGCAGCTTTCGCCGGTCGGCCCGGACACCTACGAGGGCAGGACCAGCGACGGCCAGGAAGTCACGCTGTCGCGTCAATAACGGCGCACCTGACGCGATCATAGCGAGCGCGCGATCAGGACCTTCATGATCTCGTTGGTCCCGCCATAGACGTGGTCGCTTTGCCCACCCTGCGATCTCGTCTCAGCCCGACAGCCCCGTCAGCTTCAGACTCAAAGCGCGTAGCCGTTTTCGCGCGGCTTCATCATAGGCTTGAGCATTCGCCTTCATCTCGCTCATGCCGTTGAAGAACAGCCCGCTTTTGTTGGCGACGTCGTCGCCTTCGACCAGATGCAGGATCGCCGCTCCCCCCTGCTCCACTGTCGAGATCGGCGTGATGCCGCCGGCGCGCACCATGGTGGTGTTCATATAGGTCGCCGGATGCAGCGAATTGACGGTGACGCCGGAGTCCTTCAGCTCGGCCGCGAGATCGATGGTGAACATGATCTGCGACAGCTTGCTCTGCGAATAGGCGCGCGAGCCCAAATAGTTTTTTGTGATCATCACGTCGTCGAAATCGATCGGGTGCTGGCCCAGGGACGCAACATTGACAATGCGCGAGGGCGCGGCGGCCTTGATCAGCGGCAGCAGCAGATGAGCGAGCAGGAAGCCCGAGAGATAGTTCACCGCAAAGCGCAGCTCAAATCCGTCGGCGCTCTCCTGCCGCTGCGGGCCATTGCTCAGCGTTCCGATGCCGGCATTGCTGACAAAAACGTCGAGCCGCTTGTGGTCGGCTTTCACCGCTTCCGCCAACCGCCGTGCGCCCGCAAGCGACGACAGATCGGCCTGATAGAACGCCGGCGCTGTGTGGCCCTTTGCCTTGATCTCTTCGATCAACGTCTTCGCGCGCGAGGCGTCGCGGCCATGGATCAGCACCTGCGCGCCCTGCCTGGCCAATTCGCCGGCGACATAGCGGCCGACGCCGTCGGTGGAACCCGTGATCAAAACCGTCTTGCCGCGCATGTCCATGGTGACAGCCTCAGTGAATTTCGGCCGAGCGCTTCAGCGCGTCCTTCAGCTTCTCCAGTGAAAAATCCTTGCTGCGTGCAATCTCCAGGATCGGCGTCTCGCGCCGGCCGCAGAGTTCGCAGGCGTCGGGCAGCTTGGCGGCGAGATCATAGGGGATCACGATCGCGCCGTGACGGTCGGCATGGATGAGATCGTCGGACTTCACGGTCATGCCGGCAACGCGCACCTCGCCGCCAAAGCTTTCCGCATGCACCCAGGCATGCGACGGGCCGATCGAGCCGGCCAGTGCCTGGAAGCCCGGCGCCCATTGCGGGATGTCGCGGATCGAGCCGTCGGTGACGACGCCGAGGCAGCCGAGCGCCTTGTGCACATTGCTCTGCACCTCGCCCCAGAACGCGCCATAGCCGACATCGGCGCCGTCGATATCCTGGATCACGGTGATGCGCGGCCCAAAACCGGTGCCGACATATTCGTAATATTCGATGCGGCGCTTGGCCTGCTCGGCGGCCGGCAGGCCGGACTTCAGCACCGAGCGGATCGCCACGGTGCGGGCATAGCCGACCATCGGCGGCAGGTCGGGAAACGGGCAGACCAGCGGTTTGGTCGTATAGCCGATCAGCCGCCGCTCGGGCGCGATCACCTCCATCGCATTGCAGATCGTCGGCGTGTCGTAGCGCGCCAGCGCTTCGAGGACGGATGCGGGTACGGGCGCGGCATTGGTCACAGGCGTTTCTCCGGATTTTTGAGACGTTTGATCGCCAGCCCTATAGCCGAGATTGGGCGCGAACCCAACTCATGGCTGATATCTTCCGTCCGAAGGCGGTCTAAATCACAAAAGCCGCTCGTAGAAGCCCCCGTAGGATCGGGTTGGATCAACGAGATGTATTTCGAGAATCCAGTGTCGTTCGCGACCAAGACTGTCCGGATCGCGCATGGGTGCGGGATTGCGCGGGTGGATACGCGTCAAATCCTTCTCGCCCGGGATCTGCGCGTGGGCGAACTCGCTGACCAAGTGCCCTGCGATGACGCCGCCAAAAATCCATCCGGCTTCCTCGGCTGACTTTTGGGCAAAGGCATAGAGCTCAGCCCCCGTAATCCCGGGTGACGTATGGTAGTGGGTCTGGACTCGCTCAAAAATGACGGGCAGATCGGCAACCAGCGGAGCGCCCGGATGATCTCCCAGGACGTAGGTTCGTCCGAGATCAGCCTCCCAATCCTCAAAGACGGGTCCAAGATCGACGTAAATGATATCGTTGGTCTCTATGATGCGGGCCGGCGGGTTGTCGGCGGCAATCGTGAGCGTGTTGGGACCGGATCGTACGATCCGCTTGTGCCAATGTTTCTCGACACCGAACTTCTCGAGCGCGATGGAATAGATCTCCTTCTCTATCTCGCGCTCGTCACGGCCGGGTTGAAGCAGTCCCCGTTGCTCGATTTCCTCGAACAGCTTTTCAGCCCGTTTCTCGGTGGCAACCAGTGCCGCCCGCCTGCTCGCTTCGGATGTGGGGTTGGAGTTTGTCACGCGTGTCGCCTACGTCCTGTATGGATTGCATTTGGTTTGTTGTGCCGCCGGTGTCGAGCGCGTTGCGACGCTCAACACCGAAGGACCTGGCCGTCAAAGCTCGCGCATTGTTTCGGGTCGGCCAGCGAGCCTCAGGCCAGAAGCTTCAAAAACTCGTCATGATTCATGGGACGTGAAAACATGCCGAAATTATGGGTCAGGGCCATATTCTGCGCTTCCTGGCTCAGCGTGGCCGTGCAGTCTTTCAGCGTCACGACATCGAAGCCGCGTTCGTAAGCACTGTGCATCGTCGACTCCACACAGCAGTTGGTGAGAAAGCCGCTCAGCACGACGGTCTTTATGCCCTTGCTGCGCAGGATGAAGTCGAGATTGGTGCTGGAGAACGCGTCAAGCCCGCGCTTTCCTTCCACGACGATGTCTTCGGGTTGCGGCGCCAGGGCGTCGACAATCGCCGCGCCCCACGACCCCTTGCGAAAGGCCTTGTTATCGACGACCCCCTTCAGGATTCCGTAGGGATTGCCGGTCAACTCGCCGTAGCCCTCGGCGAAGGCGATGGGCGCATGCATGACAGTGGCACCCGCAGTGCGGCCCTTCGTCACGACTTCAACCGTGTTGGCGAGCATGTTGTTGGATTGCATGACGTCCTTGACGCCATCGTGGAAAACGCCTCCCGGCGTCGTAAAGTCGTTCTGATACTCGATCAGGACAATTGCTGTCGTCTCCGGCTTCATCGCATTTACTCCCTCGTTACCGCTTCTTTTCCAACGGCCCCCACCCTTCATTCGGGTGACCCATGATACGCTATATTTTCGTAGGGGTAACGGTCTGTTGTACCGGTCCGCTGATCACGGCTTGATCCAATCCGCGCGCATCGGCCGCCCGATCTGCCGCAGACCCGGCCCCGCCGCGAAGCAAGAAGTCACGGCTTCGCGTTCCCGCGGCAAAAAGTACCCGAGTGATGCATCGATCGCGGCCCTCGAAGATCAAGAGGGCGCAGGGAGACCGGATGCACCAGTCGCACCCGCGGCTCGCATGCAAAAAAGAACGCCGCAGGTACGCCGAAACACCGGCACTCCCTGCGCAATGGTTTACGGCTTATACGCGCTCTCCTCGGAGTACCGGGCTTGTTAGCCTCCGTCGCCTGCCAGGCGTGTCGGGCCCGTTAGGGCCGACATCGCCAACCGACAGACTTGATCCCAGCGTCGGGGGACCAGGACCACGCGACTTCGCTCGTCCGCGGGCCCCATCGCTCGTCTTGCGACACAGCCGCGTCCATCGCTCCCCGCCTCGCGTTTCGTGACGATCGCGATACGCCCCTCTTGCTTGAGGCAGGATGCATCCAACAAATCATATCTTTCCGAAAAACGGAAGAACGATATTTTACGCGGAGGGACTTGACTCACTTCTGATAAAGAGAAATTGAGTGATTTGCCCGTCGTGCCGGATTTGCAACAGTCGTCACGGGCTATGCCGTAGCCATGACACGCTCCGTGGGCCGAGTCCCGGCCGGTTACATCGCTACGCAAAAGTCGAGCGCGTGAGAGCGCGGTTCGCCGGGACGACTTAGTGAGCCAAACATCGTCACATCAAAGACTGCGGGTCCGGCGCAGTCGTGAGGCTCAACCGCAGCTTGTTGTGGAATATGCCGCTGTCAAATCGAAGGTTCAACCGTCTGCGCAAGCTCGTATTGCGGTGACAGTGATGGACTGCACCGCAATTCCGCTGGTCACAGGCGTTTCTCCGTATTCTTGAGGTGGGAAACTATCGAGCCATGTATCGGCGCGCAAACCTGGCTTGCTCTTCGTCTGACCGAGCTGCACCGCTTGCGCGGCAAACACGGAGCGTTCGGTGAAATCATGTGATAGGCTGACGACGACCGGAGGGCACCGCAATGAGCACCACCGCATTCGCACTTGCCGGGCTTGGCGGCTTTAACGCGCATGGCGCTGGATTTTTAGCCGCCGCTTCCAAATGCAAGATCGCGCCCGATCTGGTGACGGCGACGAGCGGGCAAATCATCGTCCTGGCAGAGTGGCTGCAGGGCAACGACCTCGAGAAATCCCTGGTCATGCCTGAGCTTGAGCACAATCCGATAGCGCAGCTTGCCATCGTCCTCTCCGGAGACCCCGGCGTCTTTCGACCGGCGTATCCGGAAATGCTGCAACGATGGATGACGCCTCCACCGCTCAAGGGAAATCTCCTCGAAGCGTTTTTCGATCGCCTTCTTCCGGCCCAGCTCTACGTGCCGACGCGCCCGGCGGCCGATTTCTCAAAAATTGCGAAGGTCTTCAACGACACCAGCGACATGGGGATCGTCTTCAACGCCTATAATCTGAAGACGGGGCGGGCCGTCCTGTTCGGAAATCCCAAGGCGCAGAGCCTTTGGCCAGCCGAAAAATCCAACAAGGCCGCTACCAGATCCGTTGGTGAGACGGATGATGCGGAGGCTGAACTCGCGCTTCTGCCGATAACCGCCGAGGCCATCGAGTCGGCGCTCTGGCTGTCGCTGTATGGGTTTGATCATTTGCCGCAGCCGCATCTGATCGACGGCGCGTACGACCGCTCGTGTATCGTGGCCGAGCTTCACAAATTTGACCGCATCTTCGTCGCACGGCCGCTGGCGCGGGGCTGGCTCGACAAAGGGGGGCCGAACAACTGGTTCGAAGTTCAGGACTGGCAGACCGAGATGTGGTTCTCCGCCGCCTACAAGGCCGAGGTCGACGCACTCAATCAGATCAACGGCCTCGTGCGTACGGGCAAGCTCCAGGACCCGGACTACAAAGAGGTAAAGCTGATCGAAATCGCGCCCGAGACGCCGGCAGGATTTTTCAATTACTTCATCGAACGCAAGACCATTTACAAGCGCGCCTATGATCTTGCGATCGAGAAATTCAGCGAGTAGCCCGCATGAGCGAAGCGATATGCGGGACGGTACTGGAGTCCCGGGTATCGTTTCGCTCACCCAGGCTACGCTTGCTGCCACCGTAATTCTAATTCGCGTAATTCGAGGCTTAGGATGACCGCACAATTTAGAATAAGTGGCCTCACTATCACGCGCGAAGCGACCGGTTCAAATTTTCGGGTGAGCGGCGTGCCATTGGAGTTTTCGGAATTTAATTGTTTCTACGCAAATCCGGTCTACGCGCTGAAGGTGGGATTTCTCGCGATCTTCGTGAACGAAGTGTACGCTTTAGAACAAAGGCAATATGGGCGCGTCATCGAACAACTGGTTTGCACAGGGGTTATTCTGGAAAGAGGCCGACTAAAAGCCGCCCTCGAACAAAAATTCAAAAGTAGCGTTCCCGGCTTTATAATAAATGATCTGATTGCGGATGTGTATGAACTCATCGTGCACTGGTTGAATACCGATCTTACTCGATATTATCATTTCAATAACTCCGAGGTGCCGGTCCACATATACGAAGCCGAACCGCGCCCATTCAACGACGCGATGTGGAACATCGCCTGCCAACGTAAAGCCCGGCCTCGAAACAATTTCAAAATTGGAAGCAACGCCCGTTTTTTCGAGAGTGGCTTGAATAAACAGGAACGAGCCCTCCACGGACTTATATCCGGAGAGATATCAGTGCAGCCGCTCTGGCCGATCGTCCTTTGGCGCCTCCACCACCGGCGACGTCGGTGACGGCGCACCTGCAGGCCCCGCGGCGGCGGCAGGAGCCGGTGCGTTGGCGGCGTCATACGCGCGCTTCTGGTCGCGGTAGGACTTCCAGCCCAGAGGCAGGCTCAGGAGATAGAGCACCGAACCGGCCGAGAGGATGTGCCAGGGATAGCCGATCAACAGCGCGATGAAGAAGATCACGCAGACGAACACCGGCAGCACCAGCTCGGGCGGCACGCGCATCCGGATGCTCTTGCCCGAATAGACCGGCAACCGCGACACCATCAGGAATGCGATCAGAAGCGTGTAGAGCGCGGTCACCATGGCCGGCGGCTGGGGCACGCCGAGGAAGGCGAGAAAGATCGGCAGCAGCGCGGTCACCGCACCGGCCGGCGCCGGCACGCCGGTGAAATAGTTTTGCGCGAACGGCGGCTTGTTCGGATCGTCCATCGAGGCGTTGAAGCGCGCCAGGCGCAGGCCGCCCGAGATCGCAAACACCATCGCCGCGATCCAGCCGCCGTCGTGCAGCTCGTGCAGCTGCCAGAAATACAGGATCAGACCGGGCGCCACGCCGAAATTGACGAAGTCGGCGAGGCTGTCGAGCTCGGCGCCGAATTTCGACTGGCCCTTGATCATGCGCGCGACGCGGCCATCGAGGCCGTCGAGCACCGCGGCGAACACGATCGCGGCCACCGCGAGCTCCATCCGCCCTTCGGTGGAGAGCCGGATCGCGGTCAGGCCAGCGCAGATCGCAAGCAGCGTGATGAAATTGGGCACCAGCATCCGCACCGGGATCGGGCGAAAGCGGGGGCGGCGCAGGTCACCATAGCGGTTTCGGCGGTCGAATTGCATGACGTAGATATAGCAAGTGCGGCGCGCTTCCGCCATCGGGTGGCCGCGCGCGGGAATGCCGCAGTGCAATTGGGTTAATTTTGCTGCCGCGCCATAACCCTCATGGTGAGGAGGCGCTTTAGCGCCGTCTCCGGACGATGCTTCGCATCGCCGGGAGAACCATGAGGCCCCGCTGGTGGCCTCATCCTTCGAGACGCCGCTTCGCGGCTCCTCAGGATGAGGGGATGGAGCGGCCTATGAGCCAGTGCGGTTAATTGGTACGGAACGTGCGCGCTTCATCGCGCTGGCCGAAATCGGCCAGAATGGTCTCGCCCGCGATCGCGGTCTGGCCCTCGGAGACCAGCGCGCGGGTGCCGTCGGGCAAATAGACGTCGAGGCGCGAGCCGAAACGAATGAGCCCGAACCGCTCGCCGGCGCCGATCACCTGGCCTTCCCGTACGAAGCAGACGATGCGCCGCGCCACCAGCCCTGCGATCTGGATCACGCCGATGCGGCCGTGCGGCGTGGAGATGACAAGCGAATTGCGTTCATTGTCCTCGCTCGCCTTGTCGAGCTCGGCATTGATGAAGGCGCCCGGCCGGTAGGCGATGCGGTCGATGCGGCCGGCGACGGGAGCGCGATTCACATGGCAGTTGAACACGCTCATGAAGATCGAGACGCGCGGCAGCGGCTTGTCGCCGAGCCCGAGCTCGGCCGGCGGGATCGAATGCGTAATCATGGAGACGCGGCCGTCGGCCGGCGACACCACGATGCCGTCGCGCACCGGCGTGACGCGGACGGGATCGCGGAAGAACAGTGCACACCAGACGGTGAGGATCGTGCCGATCCACCCCAGTGGCGTCCATAACCAGAACAGGACCAGGCTCGCCAGCGCAAAGCCGCCGATGAAGGGATAGCCCTCGGGATGGATTGGCGGAATCTGGGCGCGGATGGAATTGGCAATGGACATGAAACTCGTCACCCTGTTGCACCTTCTCCCCTGTGGAAGAAAGTGGCACGCCGCGGCCCCTCATTATTTCAAAATCGAGGGCAGCGAAAGCTCCTACTCCGCCGCATTCGCGATCGTCTCGTCCACGGGCGGCGGCAGGCGGTTGGGCGCCTCGTCCTCGTCGTCGACCAGCGCCAGCCGCTCGCGCGCTTCCTCGGCCTCGCGCTGGCGGTTCCACATGCTGGCGTAGAGGCCGTCATGGGCCAGAAGCTCGCCATGGGTGCCGCGTTCGGCGATGCGGCCTTGATCGAGCACGATGATTTCGTCCGCCGCCACAATTGTAGAGAGCCGGTGCGCGATCACCAGCGAAGTGCGGTTGCGCGACACCCGCTCCAGCGCTTCCTGGATCTCGTGCTCGGTGTGGCTGTCGAGCGCCGAGGTCGCCTCGTCCAGCACCAGGATCGGCGGCGCCTTCAGCACCGTGCGCGCGATCGCGACGCGCTGTTTCTCGCCGCCCGACAGTTTTAACCCGCGCTCGCCGACCTGGGTCTCATAACCCTTCGGCGACATCCGGATGAAGCCATCGATCTGCGCCAGCCGGGCGGCCTCCTCGACCTCGGCATCGCCGGCGTCCCAGCGGCCGTAGCGGATGTTGTAGCGGATGGTGTCGTTGAACAGCACCGTGTCCTGCGGCACCATGCCGATCGCGGCGCGCAGCGAGGTTTGCGTGACCTCGCGGATATCCTGGCCGTCGATGGTGATGGCCCCGCTGGAAACATCATAGAGCCGGAACAACAGCCGCGAGATCGTCGACTTGCCGGCGCCGGAGGGGCCGACGATCGCAACCGTCTTGCCGGCCGGCACCTCGAAGCTGAGCCCTTTCAGGATCGCCCGCTCCGGATCATAGGAAAAGCGCACGTCGTCGAAGCGCACCCGGCCTGCCGTCACCACCAGCGGCTTCGCGCCCGGGAGATCCTTGATCTCGGCATCGCGCGCCAGCACCTCGAACATCTTCTCGATGTCGATGATCGCCTGCTTGATCTCGCGATAGACCATGCCCATGAAGTTCAGGGGCTGGTAGAGCTGGATCATCATGGCGTTGATCATGACGAAGTCGCCGACCGTGTTGCGGCCGCTGCGGACGCCGATCGCGCACATCAGCATGGTCATGGTGAGACCGGCCGTGAAGATCACCGCCTGCCCGGTGTTGAGCAGCGTCAGCGAGGTGTAGACCTTTGTGCTGGTGTGCTCGTAGCGCTCCATCGAGCGGTCGTAGCGCGCGGCCTCGCGCTGCTCGGCGCCGAAATATTTCACGGTTTCATAGTTGAGAAGCGAATCGATCGCCTTGGTGTTCGCCTCGACGTCGGAATCGTTCATCTTGCGGCGGATGCCGATCCGCCACTCCGTGGCGTAATAGGTGAACGACATGAAGACGACGACCATCGCCAGCGTCGCCGCCACATAGCGCCAGTCGAACTGCCAGAACAGCACGCCCATCAGCAGCGTGACCTCGACGATGGTCGGCATCAGCTGCAGGATCACCATGCGCACGATGGTCTCGATGCCGTTGCGGCCGCGCTCGAGCACGCGCGTCAGCCCGCCGGTCTTGCGCTCGAGGTGGAAGCGCAAGGACAATTCATGCATGTGGACGAAGGTGATGGTGGCGAGCTTGCGCACCGCATGCATCGCCACCCGCGCGAAGATGCCGTCGCGCCATTGGGTCAGGATCGCCATCAGGATGCGAAGGCCGCCATAGCTCGCGGTCATGATCAGCGGCGAGGCTACGATCCACAGCGTCCAGTTCGAGGCCTCGAGGGGTGCTGTGCCCTTCCCGGAGAGCGCGTCGGTGGCCCATTTGAAGGTAAAGGGCACCGTCAGTGTCGCGAGCTTCGCGATCAGGAGCAGCACGACCGACCACATCACCCGCATCTTCAGGTCGATGCGGTCGCTCGGCCAGATATAGGGCCAGAGGTGGATCAGCGTTCCGATCAGGGTCGCCTGCTCGTCGGCCGGCCGGCCTTGCGCGGGCGTTTCGCCCGAAGGCGGGGACGCGTGGGGATGAGCCATCAGTGGAGAGCCCGGAAGGCGGCTGCCGTTTTTTTCATCTGTGTCGGGGCTCATATAGAGCCTCTAACCGCCAGTTGCACTATTACCAGCCGCAAATCTTTCGCGAATCGCGGCTATTAGCGGGTAAAATCAGCCGCTTGCGGGAAACAGAACCGGCTTGACGCCGTTTACGCTGCAGTGCCACATGATCGCTATGAGCAAAATCAAGACTGTCTGCGTCTATTGCGGCTCCGGCCCCGGCAACAACCCGCGCTTCCTGGAAGCCGCCTCGGCGCTCGGAAAAATCCTTGCCGAGAACGGCATCCGGCTCGTCTATGGCGGCGGATCGACCGGCATGATGGGCGCGATAGCGACCAGCGTGCTGGATCATGGCGGCAGCGTCACCGGCATCATCCCCGAATTCCTGAATACGCGCGAGCGCATGCTGACCCGCGTGCAGGAGCTGGTGGTCACGCCCGACATGCACGAGCGCAAGCGGCTGATGTTCGAGCGCTCGGACGCGTTCGTCGCACTCCCGGGCGGCGTCGGCACGCTGGAAGAGCTGGTCGAGCAGATGACCTGGCAACAGCTCGGCCGGCACTCGAGGCCGGTGCTGCTCGCCAACATCGACGGCTTCTGGGAGCCCCTGCTCGCCCTGCTCACGCACATGCGCGCGACGCAGTTCATCCGGCCGGGGTTCGGTGTCGAAGTGCTGAAAGCGGAACGGGTCGAGGACATCCTGCCCCGCCTGCGCTCCGCGGCGGCGATGGTGTCGGAAGAAGCGATGCAAATGGCGCCGGAAGTCGCGCGGCGGCTTTAATTCCTTCGATATTGCCTTCGATCCCTCTTCGATTCTTGGCGCTCGGTCGCATGGGTGATGCGGCCCGCCTCTTGCCGCCACCGGCATCCCATTGGATTTGCCGATCTTTTTCGATTTGCGTCGGTTGATTTGCGGCAACAGCGAACATCGCTGTGATCTCTGTGCAGTGAATCTTATCGTGACTTCCTTTTGGGAGAAGTCAGCGATACGTTAGGAAAACTTCATCCAGGCGTCACATAAGCTTCAATGTCAGAAACTGCTGCGATTCGAGTTGGCGGCGCGGGCACGCTCGCTGCGATTGGGACCAAGGGCAAAACTGCCTCTCCGGACAAGAAAGAAACGGAAGACCCCGTCGATCCCGCCCCGATGCAGACTGCGGCCGAGCCGCGCCTGCAGGAGACGGGCGCGACCGAGCCAGGTGCATCTCCATCGCCTGGAGGTGACGACGCCGCGCCGAAAGCCGCAGCAGCGAACGCGGGCGAAATCGAGCTCAAGCTTCTTGTCGACGCCGATCGGCTGGCGGGTTTCAACAACGCGCCCGTCATCAAGACGAATGCGCGCAACAAGGGCGCGCGCAAGCATCTCAAGTCCGCCTATTACGACCC